>Ga0306920_100005237_pt1 | contig 16726 bp, 17 predicted proteins | sample flu12Cox44000170_FD_204666 | JGI IMG/M metagenome (GOLD analysis project Ga0306920, IMG submission 204666) | Lab enrichment of tropical soil microbial communities from Luquillo Experimental Forest, Puerto Rico - flux4day.12C.oxic.44.000.170 (v2)... | ecosystem: Environmental > Terrestrial >... | reverse complement strand
GCAGCGTGGATGGCAGCACTGCCGCGAGCATCCCGGCAGCCAGAATGAACCGGCTCACGACCCGTCGCATGGTTCCCCCCTCGGGATGGCCGCCCGCGAAACTCAGTGCACGCCGAGCAGCTCGACGTCGAAGACTAGCGTGGCGTTCGGCGGGATCGGTCCGCCCGGGGTGCCCGCCGCGCCGTAGCCCAGATCCGAGGGAATCGTGAGCTTGCGCTTGCCACCGACGCGCATTCCCTGCACGCCTTCGTCCCAGCCGCGGATCACCTGGCCGGCGCCGAGCCTGAACGAGAACGGCTGGCCGCGATCCACCGAGCTGTCGAACTTCGTTCCGTCCGTGAGCCACCCCGTGTAGTGGACGGAGACGGTCATACCGTTCTCTGCGATCGCGCCGTTGCCAACCTTGAGGTCCTGGTACTTGAGGCCGCTCGCCATCGTGACCTCCGCGGCCGGGGCGTCCTTCCCCTTTGCGCCCGCCGAAGTGGTGTCGGTGCTCGTGGGAGACTGCGTCGTGGTCGTGGCGACCGCGCCCGTTCCGGTCGTGGTCCCGCCCTTGTGCGCGCAGCCCGTAACGGCGACCGCGAGGATCAACCAATACAGACTTCTCGACATGACTGCTCCTTTCGACTCCAGACGAAGGGGAATGCGCGAAGAGCGGGCGAGGCTGGCACATCCCCGCCGACGCTTCAAGGTCGAACCGCCGGGACGCGGCGGCGGGCGTCCGAACGCGCCGCGCCCGCGCGGCGTGCGGCCGGCGCGGTCAGGGCGCCGCGGCGCGCGCCTCCTCGAGCGTCGCGCGATAGATCGAGTCGCGGGCGCCGCCAATCGCCACCGCCCGTTCGGCGAGCGAGCGGGCCTCGGCCGCGTTCCGGCCCTGGCGGAGCAGCGCGATCGCGAGATTGTTCATCGCGTCGGCGTCGGTCGCGGAGTCCACGAGCGCCGCGCGGTAGCAGTGCTCCGCCTTGCTCCACCGCCCGCGCGCCGCCTCCACGTTGCCGAGATTGACGCGCGTCCGGCTCAGCTTCGGGTCGAGCTTGAGTGCGTGCTTGTACTCCTTCGCCGCGTGGTCCAGCTCGCCGCGCGATTCGTACGCGACGCCGAGGTCGTTGTGCTCGTTCGCGGTCAGCGGATCGTGCAGCACCACGAGATGCCCGCAGCCGCAGCTCAACGCGAGCGCGAGCACGGCGGGGAGCGCGCGCCGGCAGCGCCTGATCGCGGCGCTCACGGCGCGCGGCGGCGCACGATCAGCGCCTGATTGCCGGCGGTGCGCCAGCGCGCGAGCAGCGTCTCGCGCGTGACGCGGCGCGGCTTCGGGCCCCCGTCGTGAAGCGTGAACCCATCGCCGGCCGAATCCCATGCCACGACCACGCCGAAATGCGGCACAGTGATCGGGGGTCGCCCGTTCTGATACAGCAGGATCGGTGGCACGCCCGAGCGCAGCAGCGCGATCACCTCGCGTTCCCCGAGCGTCGCGACCTCGGCCGGGAAGCCCGCGCGGCGCGCGGCGGCGGCGAGGTCGGTGATCAGCGCGCCGCCGAGCGCCGGGTCGTAGGCGCGCTCGGCCTCGCGCAGCGCGCTCGAGTCGGCGCCGTAGTAGCCCATCACCATCTGGAGCGCGGCAGGACCGCAATGCTGCGGGGTCTGCCGCACCAGCGGAACGTCGAGCCGCTGCGCGGGCGCGCCGCGCGGCCACGCGAGCAGCAGGACCGCGGCGGTGATCGCCGCGCGCCCCGCCGCCCTCAAGCGCGCGCGCTCCGTGCGCACCTCATTTCACCACGATCTCCTTGTTCATCAGCTTCATGATCACGATGATGAGGAGCACGATGATGAGCAACGTGATGAGCACGCTCAGCGCATCGTCGCCGCCGCTCGGCAGGCCGCGGCTCGCGCTCGCCAGCGTGTGCAGGTCCTGATCCGACATGCTCGCGAGCCGGAGCTTGACGTCGTCCGGGCTCACCCCGTAATCACGCAGCTTCTGCGCGACGACGCGGTTCTCGAGCGCCCGCTGCACGGCGACCATGTCGGCGTCCCGCGCCGACTGGATCGTGGTCTCGCCCGACACCTGGGACGGGGCGAGCCCGGCCACGGCGGGAGCGGTCTGCAGGCAGCACCACCAGGTCAATACGATCAGCGCGGTCCAGAAGCGGAGCCTGCGGGGAAAGAGACGCATGGCCAACCCTCCAGGGTTCTTGGCTGCGATGAGACCATCCCTGACAGCCGCCGGCGCCCGGGCTTCGGCCACGCCCGTGACTCCGGCCCTGCTGCCTCACGCCCGGCCCAGACTAGCGCCCGTCCATGAGGCGGTTCAAGAGAGCGCTCAAGCCCTGGCTGGCGCGCGCCGATCACGTTGGTGGCAGGGCGCACCCCGGCCATCGAGGGCCCGGCGCCTTCTGCCGCCTCATGGAGGATCTGGTGAGCGAGTTGAACAAGGTCGTCGCGCACTACGCGAACGGCAAGCTCGTGAAGGGCACGACCCGGGACTTCTTTCCGAACCGGCCGACGTTCCATCTCACGCCCCCGAGCGGCCCGGTCATGGAAATCCGCTGCCGCGAGCTCAAGGCGGTATTCTTCGTCAGGGATCTCATCGGGGACGACCGGCGGCGCGACCTGCGCGGCTTCGTCGCCGGCCCGGCCGAGACGCCGCACGGCAAGAAGATCGCGGTGGCCTTCAAGGACGGGGAGCTCCTGTGCGGATACACGCTGACGTTCACTCCGGAGCGCGACGGGTTCTTCCTGTTTCCTTCCGATCCGGGGAGCAACAATCGGCGCGTCTACGTGATGATGGCCGCCACCACCGAGGTCAAGGCCGGACCCGCGGCCGAGGAGCTCGCCCAGCGTCACGAGGGCGGACAGGCCGCCTGAGCACGCTTGCGCGCCGCGGCGGGCTCGGCTAGCTTCGCGCGCCGCATGGGTCGCGCGGTCCGCCGTGTTCCGCGATCGCCGGCATCGGGCGCCCCGTTCCACAGTACTCTCGAGGGAGAACGATGACGTCCTTCAAGCACCGCCTGCGGCGCAAGCGCGCAAAGCAATCCCAGAGGAAGAAGAAGAGCAAGGCTCGCGCAGCGCGCAAGCGCCGGCGCTAGCCTGTCGCAGCCTAGTTTGCGTTGACGCGGCGGGCGTACTCCACCCACGCCCAGAGCGCTGGCACGTCTCCGGGGTCGAGGTGGCGCTCGAAGGCCGGCATCTTGAGCACCGCGCGCTTGAGGAAGAACTTCGCCGCGGGATTCGCGTCGAAGCGGCGGCTCACGCCGTGCTCCACCCACTCCCGGAATTCCGTGCTGTCCCGCACCAGCTCCGGGAAGTCGCGCCCATCCCAGGACGGGATGTAGCCCTTGAGCGAGCCGGGATTGCGGCGCGCGAATCGTCCGCCCGGTCCGTGACAGCCGTCGCAACCGAGCTGATCGGCGCGATCGAACCCGCGCCGGACGAGGCTGTCAGCGAGGGAGTCCGAGGTCATGGACTGCGCCTCGACGAACGCCACGAGATCGTCGATCGCCGCGGCGCTGAGGCGGCGCCCGAAGCCCGGCATGCGCAGCGTGCCGAGCTCGCGCTGCTCGCGCCAGGTGCGGCTCCCGCGCCGCCGCGCGGTCGAGCCCTGGGTGATCCACTCCCGGATTTCCGCGCGGGTCTTCGCGTACATCATGACGTCGGAGCGGAACGTCGGAACGCTGCGGTCGAGCCGCCCCGGATTCGCGGTGCCGTGCGTGCCCTCCGCGCCGTGACACCCGAAGCAGCCGGTCGTCTCGGCGAGGCGGCGGCCGCGCTCGGCCGCGGGGAGCTGCGCACGGAACGTGCGCCAGGCGAGCAGCGCGAGCCCGGCGACCACGACCAGCGTGAGGAGACGCAGGCGCACGGAGGGGAAAAAGGCGGCGTGGGGAGCGGTGCGCTCCCCACGCTACGCGTCGGAGTTCCTACTTCGCGGGGGGGGCGGCCGCGGCGGCCTGCTTCGCGCCCTGCACGTCGATGGCGGTGACGCCGGCGCGCGTTGCGATCGTGCCGCTCACCTCGACCTGCTGATCCACCCACTTCTTGAGGTCGTTGTAGGGATCCGGATTGTCGTGGTTCATCGTCAGCAGGCGCAGCTTCCCGTCCTTGCCGAGCAGACCCATGGGCATCCCGTTCGCGACGCACTTCGTTCCGCACTCCACGTGCTTCTCACCGGCCGCCCCGTGGGCGACGTAGCAGCCCATGTCCACGACCTCGCCGGTCCAGGTCTCGACCTTCGCCTTCGCGGCCGCCTTTTCGTCGGCGGCTCCGGCCATGGTCGACTGAAGCGCGAACGCCGCGAGAGCGGTCAGAGCCAGTACCGCAAGCGCACGTTTCATCATGCTCATCCTCCTGATTGGACCGGACCGCGCTCCGGATCCGCGGACGAATCCGTCAGCGCAGTTCCAGGTGTTTGAGATCGAGCGGCCCGAACAGGCCGCCGCCCTGTCCACCAAACAGCTCGTTGCCGCGGCGCAAACTCTCCGACGGAACATCGATGATGGTCGCGCCCAGATCCTCGATCGCCGCGACGCGCGGAGTCGTCGGCAGCGCATAGCGCTCGCTCGCGAGGTAGTCCTCGAACTCGTCGAGCGTCCACGCGAACAGCGCGTCCACCTCCCAGACCAGACGGACGTCGCGCCCGCGCAGCAGGTCGGGCGGATCGTCGGGTCCCGCCGGCTTCAGTACGCCGACCGCGCAGCAGTCGCAGCCGAACCAGAAGTCCGGCGCGCCGACCAGCTTCAGGTTCTCGGCCGCCACGGCCTCGACCGGCGCGTCCTTCCAGACGCTGGTCAGCAGTTCGCTCAGCGCGAACAGGTAGCGCAGCAGGGCCCGCGGGTCGTCGTTCGCGGCCCCCTTGAGACCGGTACCGAGCACGCGCAGATTGCGGATCGCCTCGAGGCGCACCCACGGCGACCGGCGATTGCACAGCGAGGTGAGGTTCTTGAGCGATCCTTCGAGCCGCTCGCGGGACAGCGTGAGCAGGTCGGAAAAGCTGCCGTCGCCCTTCTCGAGGAATTCGACGCAGCGCCGCATCGCCTGATTGAGCGGCAGGTAGGCCGAGCGCAGCGTCCCCCAATCCTCGGTCAGACGCTGTTTCGCGATGACATCCCAATCGGCCACGAATCGCCCTCCACGGCCGCTGCGGTGCACGCAGCGCTTCTCTGCGGCGACAGGATTATAGCGGAGCGCTCGCGCGGTTCCAACCGGGTGCCGGGATGCGGACGTCGACGCGCGTCCCGGCGTCGCTCGATGCGCGCACGGCATCCAGCGCGCTCTGCACCGCGACCGCGTCGTCGAAATCGGGCTCCATCGGCGCCTCGCCGGCGAGCGCACGATGCAGGCGCCCGAGCAGCACAGTGAACGGCGCGATCAGCGCCGCATCGCCGTCGCGCGGCGCGAGCGCGAATTCCTCCGGGATCGCGAGCTCCTCGGGATCGCGTCCGGGCGCGATGCGCCACAGCCGGTAGCCGCCCTCATCCCAGCGCAGCGTCGCCTCGGCGCCGCGGATTTCGAACCGCTCCCAGCGATAGGGCGCGGTCGCATCGAGATCGATGAGCCCGCTCGCACCGTTTGCGAACCGGTACTCGACCGTGCACGCATCGTCGGCCGTGGCCCGCGCGCGCTGCGGCTCTCCCTCGGCCGGCCCGCGCCACGGCTGGTCGACGCGTACCGACGCGAGCACGCTCCCGGGCTCGCCGAACACCGTGCGCAGGCAGTCGGTGTGGTGCGATCCCAGCGCGCCGAGGATGCCGCCGCCGCGCCGGCGCTCGGACAGCCAAGTGAGCCCGCGCGTGGCGGGCGTCGTCCAGGTCGCGTAGCGGCCGAGAATCTCGGCGCGGCGCGGCGCGCCGATCGCGCCCGCGTGGATGAGCTTCAAGGCCAGGCGGCGGGCCGGGAAGAAGCGGAACTCGTGATTGATCGCGGCCACGCGCCCGCGCGCCGCGGCGAGATCGCGGATCTCGGCCGCCTGATGCCGGTTCAGCGCGGTGGGCTTCTCGCACAGCACGTGCGAGCCCAGATCGAGCGCCGCGATCGCCATCGGATGGTGGAGGTCGACCGGTGTCGCGACGCTCACGAGGTCGGGCTTCTGCTCCTCGATCAGCCGCCGCCAGTCCGTGCTCCACTTCGCAATTCCGAGCTGTCCGGCGAGCTCGCGCGTGCGCGCCTCGCGGGCGCCGGCGAGCCCCGCGACCTCGAATCCGTCGTGGCGCTGGAACGCCGGCACCTGCACGTTGCGCCCGAACCCGGTGCCGAGAACCACCACCCGAAAACGCCGCATGCGCCCCTCCCGCCGCCACACGCCCGTCGCGTTCGATCGAGCGCACAGCGTGTCGCGTCCGCGGCTCGAGCGTCAAGCCGCCGCGCGCGCGCGGCGCTGTGCTAGAGTCCCCGCCTTTCCCGAACCATCTCGACTTCCAGGCCGGAGCCCGCCGTGCGCGATCCCCGCAATGCCCGCCTCGCCGACGTGATCGTCGGCCACTCGACGCGTCTCGAGCCCGGCGAGGCGATCCTGATCGAGGCGTTCGACATCGCCGACGGGCTCGTGCTCGAGCTCGTCGCGGCGGCGCAGCGCGCGCGCGCGATCCCGATCGTCGCGCTGCGCGACAACGCGGTGGATCGCGCGCTGGTCTCGGGCGGCGGCGAAGCGCAGTTCAATCTTCAGCGCGAGATCGAGCTCGGCCAGATGCAGAAGGTGCAGGCGTACGTCGGCATTCGCGGCGCGGCGAACGGCTCCGAGCTCTCGGACGTGCCCGCCGACCAGATGGCGCTCTACAGCCGGCTCGTGGCGCGGCCGGTCCAGCTCGACTACCGCGTCAATCACACGCGCTGGGTGGTGCTGCGCTATCCGACGCCCTCGATGGCGCAGCAGGCCGCCATGAGCACGGAGCAGTTCGAGGACCTGTTCTACAAGGTGTGCACGCTCGACTACGCGCGCATGGGCCGCGCGATGGTCCCGCTCGTCGAGCGCATGAAGCGCACCGATCGCGTGGAGATCCGCGGACCGGGCACGGACCTGCGCTTCAGCATCCGCGGCATCGGCGTGGTGCCGTGCGAGGGGCGGCGCAACCTGCCGGACGGCGAGTGCTTCACCGCGCCCGTGCGCGACTCCGTCGAGGGCGTGATCTCGTACAACACGCCGTCGCTCTACCTCGGCCAGACCTACGAGAACCTGAAGTTCGAGTTCGAGCGCGGCCGCATCGTGCGCGCGACCGGTTCGCCGCAGGCGCGGCTCGACGCGCTGCTCGGCACCGACGAAGGCGCCCGGTACATCGGCGAGTTCTCGCTCGGCTTGAACCCCCATCTCACCCGCCCGATGAAGGACACGCTGTTCGACGAGAAGATCGCCGGCTCCCTGCACTTCACGCCCGGCCAGTCGTACACGACCGCCGACAACGGCAACCGCTCGCAGGTGCACTGGGACCTGGTGCTGATCCAGCGGCCCGAGTTCGGCGGCGGGGAGATCGACTTCGACGGCGAGTGCGTGCGGAAGGACGGCCGGTTCGTGACGTCCGACCTCGAGGGGCTGAATCCCGAGCAGCTGGTCTGAACCGCTCTAGCGCCCGAGCACGACGGTGCGCGTGATGCGGGTCGCATGGCCGGCCGTGACGCGCGTGAAGTAGATCCCGGCGCGCACCCGTCCCCCGTCGTCGCGACGCCCGTTCCATTCGATCGTGCTCGAACCGCGCCCGAGCGCGAGCGGGCCGACCAACGCGATCCTCCGTCCCTGCACGTCGAACACCTCGAGCCGCGCGATCAGCGGCGCCGTCGCGTGGATCGAGAACGCTGCCGCACTGCCCGGCTTCCTGGTCGGCGAGATCGGGAGCAGGTCCCCGTCGGTGCCGGAGATGCCGGGGAAATGTGCCGACGTATCGGGCGGCGGGGAATTCGTCCAGCCCGGCGGCAGGACGACGAGCGGCCGGACGGTGCGCAGCGTGTCGCCCGCGATGCCCATCACCAGGCGCGTGAGCTGTGGCACGCCGCCGTCGTCCGGCCACGTGAGCGAGGTCCAGTCGAAGTATGTGGTGTCGGCGACCAGCCCGAGCACGGGCGGAAAGCCGAGCACGTCGAGGGGCGCGGGAATGAGCGCGCCCGTGCCCGGGTCGGTGGATGCCGCGAGCGGCACCCGCTGCCCGGTCCACGATTGAGCGGCGATGCCGAGCAGCACGTGGTCGCCGCTCCACACGGTGTCCTTCGCCCAGAACATCCGCTGGACGCGCAGGGCCGGCGGCGGATAGGGATCCGGTAGGACCACGATCGGGCGCGGCGTGGTCGCGGTCTGATCCTGCGTCCGCACGAGGAGCCGTATGGGCTCCCGGGATCCGGACGGCCAGAGCTTGAGGTTCCCAGTCCAGGCCACGACGTCGCTCGAGGCATCGAGCGTCGCTGGAACCCCGACCGAGTCCACGGGGACCTGGGTCGCGATGCCATTGTCGTCCACGACCAGCGCCTCGAGCTGGGCCTGGCGGTCATATCCCGCCACCGTCGTCATCTGGAGCGTCCCCGGATGCCCGGTCACGACCGTGTCGGCCTGCCAGCCGAGTTGAACGACGTGGAACGGATCGGGCTGCTGGAGATAGAACGTCACCGCCCCGGTCCAGATCATCTGGTACATCTCGAGGCGGTCCCCGATCGAGTAGAGCAGATACTCGTTGAGCCCGTCCTGCAGGTGTTCGGACGCGAACCACGCGAGCGTGGAGTAGCCGAGCATGGTTCCGATGCGCCCGCGCGGCGTCCAGCCCGAGAGGTCGGCGGTCGGATCGGGGCTGGTCGCGTACGCGATCGGGTTCGCCCCACTCGCCGTATAGAACAGGTACCACAGCCCGTCATGCTGGAACACGTGCGGCGACTCGGCCACCCCGCTGCCGCTGTAGCGGCGATGCGTGATCCACAGCGGCTCGAGATCGCTCCAGTTCGTGAAGGTCGAATCCCCGGCCGCGATTCCCACCAGCTCGTTCACGGTGTCGGAGGCGGCGTTCGCCGTGAAATACAGGAGCCAGCGCCCGGGCGTGTTCGGATCGGGCATCACGAACGGATCGCGGAATCCGGTGAGCGAATTCAGCGAATCGCACAGTGCCCACGGCACCTGATCGCAGGAATAGACCGGCGGGTCGCTGCGCGTCCAGTTGTAGAGATCGGTCGAGGTCGCGATCCCGATGCGCTGATAATCGTCGTACACGCCCGCCTGGTGCGTCACGCCGGCGTAGAACATCGTGTACACGCCGTTCTTCTCGACGATCGTCGGCGCCCACACGTGGAGGTTGTCCCACTCCAGGGGCCGCGCCGGCAGCACGGCCGGCTCCTGGGTCCAGTGGAGCAGGTCGTACGAGACCGCGTGGCCGAAGTCGTTCTCGGTCTGGCTCTCGGGCAGCGTGCTGTTGTGGCGGATGTAGAAGAGATGGTAGACACCATCCTTCTTGATCACGGCGAAGTCCTTGGGATAGTAGGGCGCGGGTGGGATCATCCATGCGCCCCGGGCGGGAGATGCGAGGCCGATCAGGGCCGCCAGGGCGGCCGCGAGCCTCGATCCGGTCGTGATCCAGCGTCGCAGTGCTCGATCCTTTCCGGCCGGCCCGGGCAGGGGACTCGCAAGGTGTGGGAAGGGCGCCCGCCCGATTATCCGGTCCGGCGGCGCGGGCTGTCAACGATCGCGGCCGGGCGGGCCGGAGGGCGCAAGTGATCCAGCTCCAGGACTTACGCTATTCGATCGGACAGCGCGTGCTGTTCGACCATTTAAGCTGGGTGCTGGCCGCCGGGGATCGCTGCGCGCTCGTCGGGCCGAACGGCGCCGGCAAGACCACGCTGATCCGCGTCATGCTCGGCGAGGTCGGCGTCGAATCCGGCGCGCGCGTCATGGCGCGCGGCACGCGGCTCGGCTACCTGCCGCAGGAGGCGGCGGAGCGCTACGAGGGCACGGTGCTCGGGCGCGCGATGGAGGCGCATCGCGGGGTGCTCGAGACCCGCGAGGAGCTGGACGAGCTGCACCGCCGGCTCGACGGCATCTCCCCCGACGATCCGCATCTCGAGGCTTTGCTCGAGCGCAGCGGGGATCTCCAGCATCATCTCGAGCTGCACGACGAGCACGCGCTCGAGCCGCGCGCGCGCAGCGTCCTGACCGGGCTCGGGTTCTCGCCCGCGGACCAGGATCGCCCGCTCGCGGAGTTCTCGGGCGGCTGGCGGATGCGCGCGGCGCTCGCGGCGCTTCTGCTCTCCGATCCCACGCTGCTGTTCCTCGACGAGCCCACGAACCATCTCGATCTTCCCGCGATGGAGTGGCTCGAGGACTACCTGCAGGATTTCCACGGCGGGCTCGTGGTCGTCTCGCACGACCGCGTGTTCCTGGACCGCGTCGCCACGCACGTCAAGGAGCTGGACCGCGGCGTGCTGTCGGACTACCCGATGACGTTCACGCGCTATCTCGAGGAGAAGGAGCTGCGGCGCGAGCAGATGGAGGCGCACAACCAGCAGCTCGACCAGAAGATCGCGCAGCTGCAGCGTTTCGTGGAGCGCTTCGGAGCGAAGAACACCAAGGCCTCGCAGGCGCAGAGCAAGCGCAAGCAGATCGCGCGCCTCAAAGACCAGCACATCATCATTCCGAGGCGCGCGGCGCACATCCGCTTCCAGTTCCCGGATCCGCCGCACGTCGGACGCGCGCTCGTGCGGCTCAAGGACGTCTCGTTCGCTTATCCGGACGGACCCGACGTGTTCACGCGCGCGGGCGTGGAACTCGAGCGCGGCGAGAAGATCGCGATCGTCGGGGCGAACGGGGCCGGCAAAACCACGCTGCTGCGCGTGCTCGCCGGTCAGCTCGCGCCGCGCGAGGGCGCGCGCGAGGAGAATCCGCTGCTGCGCGCGGGCTATTTCGCGCAGCACGCCGCCGAAACGCTCGACGGCTCGCTCACCGTGCTCGGCGCGCTCGAGGAGGTGGCGCCGCCCGCGTGGCGGCCGCGCCTGCGATCGCTGCTCGGGAGCTTCCTGTTCACCGGCGACGACGTGTTCAAGCGCTGCCGGGTGCTGTCGGGCGGCGAGCGCCAGCGCGTCGCGATCGCGCGCCTGCTGCTGGAGCCGACGAACCTGCTGCTGCTCGACGAGCCGACGCACCACTTGGACCTCGCCGGCAAGGACGTGCTGGAGGACGCGCTCGAACAGTATCCCGGCGCGGTGGTCGTGGTGACACACGACCGCTCGCTCATGGCGCGCATCAGCTCGCGCGTGATCGAGGTGAACGGGGGGCGCGTCACGCTCTATCCCGGCGGCTACGACGACTACGAGGCCGCGCGCCTCGCCCGCGATCACGCGGCGGAAGCCCCGGAGCCGGCGCCGCCGCGCGCGAAGGCGCCGGCGGGCGCGAAGCCGTCCGCTCCGGCCGCTCCGGCCGCTCCGTCGCGCGCCGCCTCCGACGCCGGGCGCCAGCGCCAGCGGCAGCGCGAGAAGGAGCTGGCGCGGATCGAGCGCGACATCGAGGCGCGTGAGGCCCGCCTGCACGCGCTCGAGCTCGAGCTCGCGGATCCCGAGGTCTACCACGACGGCGCGCGCGCGCGCACGCTCGTGACCGAGTTCGAGCGCCTGCGCGCCGAGCTGGACTCGCTGTGGCAGCGCATGGCGGAGGTGCAGTGAGCCGGGCGTGGCCCGCCGGGCGGCGCGCACCCGGCCTCGCCGCGGGCTTGGCGCTGATCGCGCTCGCGGCTCTCGCGGCGCCGCTCCGCGCCGCGTACCTGCAGCCGGCGCCCCCCTACCGTCCGAAGGAGTTCGCGTTCGTGTTCGACGGGGAGCAGTTCCACCTGTTCTACATGCTGCACAACATCGACCTGCCGGATGATTCGACCGAGCGCGACATCGGGCACGCGATCTCGTTCGACCTGTACCACTGGACCGACCTGGACCCCATCCTCTCGATCCGGCCGGACTCGTGGGACAACCTGCACCTGTGGTCTCCGACCGTGGTCCAGGACGGCGATCACTGGGATCTGTTCTACGCCGGGGTCACGAATGTCCCCGGCGTCACCTCGTTCTTCCAGCGCATCGGGCTCGCCACGTCGACGGATCTGTTCACGTGGACGCGGGTGGACGCTCCCGTGCTCGGGTGCACCCAGATCCCGTGGACGTATTGCGATTCGACGTTCGCGGACGGCGGCGACTTCCGCGACCCGTTCGTGATGGCGGACCCCTCGAACCCCGCGGGCTGGATCATGATCGTCGCGACGCGCGCGGACGTCGCGCGCGACCGGATGCTCGGGGGCATGGCCGCCTCGCCCGGCGACCCCACGCGGTGGGCGGACCGCATGCCGATGTGGAACACCGACGCCGCGCACACGTTCAGCCCGCTGTTCGAGTCGCCGACGATGATCGATCACGACGGGCTCTGGTACCTGTTCTACACCACGAATTCCGGACACCCGATCAACTACGAGACCAGCCCCGATCCGCTCGGGGATTCGACCAGCTGGAGCAACCAGCGCCACATCAGCACGGAGGTCACCGAGCGGACCGACGACTGGTTCGGCCCGGAGCTCCTGCGCGTCGGCCCGCACGACTACTTCGCCGCCGTGAACAGCGAGAAGTTCACGATCGAGATCCGCGAGATCGTCTGGGGCGTTCCGCCCCACTTCGACCTGACCGAGCCGTCGACCGAGGGGCTCGCGGTCGGCCCGGCGGATGCGGCCGGCGCGATCGAGCTGCGTCTCGCCCACGCTGCGCCGGACGGCGCGCGCCGCTTCGAGGTGCGTACGCGCGCCCCAACGCACGTCCGGATCGATCTGCTCGAGATCGGCGGACGGCGTGTGGCGAAGCTCGCGGACCGCGACGTCGACGCCGGGATCGCGGAGTTCGAGTGGTCGGGCGAGGACGAGTCCGGCCGCCGCGCGCCGCCCGGCATCTATCTCGCGCGCCTCTCCTCCGGGCTCGGCACGCGCGCGCTGCGCTTCGCAGTGCTGCGCTAGAGCCGGACTACCCGGGTCGCGGGTGGCCGCACGCGGCGAGCAGGGAATCGATCTCCGCGCGCGGAACGGAGGCGTCGGCCCGCGGATAGCGCGGCGCATCGCGATCGTTGATCCAGGGGAGATCCCAGGAGTCGGTCGAGGCCACGAACTCGCGCGCGAACTCATTGCCGAGTTCCAGGCACCCGGCCAGGACCACATCCACGTAGGACTGGACGATCGGGCAGGATGGCGTCGGCGTTCCCGGTGCGTCCGGAACATAGACGTGGGCATCGTCCGAGATGGACCGCGGCACTGCGTCGATCCAGTCGCCGGATGGAATCGCGCGCCTCGTGTAGCCGCTCTCGCGTGCGTCGAACTCGATCAATTGCTCGGGCGAGACTTCGAACAGCACGCCGTTGCACACCGCGTGCTCGACCCGGACCACTCCCAGGTAGGTGACCCCGGTCGCCGTGGAGACGACGTTCCACGCGCGCCGCCAGCCGCGAACGCGGACCGGCCTTGCCTCGCCGGACCCGGTGGTGCGCCTGCGGCTGTCGGAATTGATCAGACTCCCGTAGCCGAAGATGCCCGGCATGACTAGTTCGTCCTCACCTGGAACACCGTCACGTCGAGATCCGGCTCCGCATGGTCCACGACCAGCGCCGCGGGCAGATGGCCGCCGGGATAATGCGTCGCGAACTCGGCCAGCCGGCTGGTCGGCAGCGCGGCGTAGCGGACGCGCAGCCGGCGCATGACTTCGAGGAAGCGCGTGCTGTCGGCGACCACGGGATACACCGCCGGGCGGTCCGACCACCACGCCCAGTAGGACGTCAGCTCCGCCATCACGGCCTCGTTCGGCGCGAGACGCGCGCGCAGGAACGGCGCCTCGGCGCGCGCCGCCGCGAGCTCGGGCGTGTACGTGGGGGCGACTCCGCTGATCGCATACGCGACCTGAATGGTGAGCCCGACGTGGATCCCGCCCAAGAACCCAGCGGAGTAGCGCTTCACGAAGCCGAACTCGAAGATGCGGCGCACGCCGAGCGCGACCATCAGCGCGAGCAGCGGAACGATGCTCGCGAAATACCGCGCCACCCAGTTGAGGCTGAGGATGAACGCGCCAGTCGGAACGAGATAGAGCAGCGCGAAGCCCCACACCCGCCAGCGCCGTGCCGCGATGTAAGCGCCGAGAGCGAGCGGAATCAGCAGCAGGATGTTCCCCGTCAGTTCGCGCGTCAGATCGTGCTCGACGAACTGCGCAAGGCCGTGCGCGAAATGCGCCGCCACCTGCGGAACATGCGCGAGTGCGTAGCCGATCGCGGACGGCGGGCGCTCCAGCGAGTGGGTCAGCGCGAACTGGTCCACGTAGGGCCAGAGACCGAACGCGCCGACGTCGCTGTGGAAGAGCGTCCCGAACTCGCGCAGGTTTCGCGCCATGAACGGCAGCAGGGCGAGCAGTCCGCCGAGCGTCGCGAGCGCGGCCCGCATCAGTGCGACGCGAAACGACGCCGCGATCAGCAGCAGAGCCGCGATTGCCGGAATCGCGAGCGCGGCCTGGGCCCGGATCAGGAACGCGAGACCGAAGCAAAGCCCGGCCAGGAAATCCGAAACGCTCGCGGAGTCCTGCGGCTCGAACCGCGCTGGATCGATCGACCGGGGAGCGGCGGCGAGCAGCGCCAGCGTGAGCAACAGCGTGAGCGACGATTCGGCCATGACGTAGACGGATTGCTGGATCAGGAGCGGACTCGCGGCGGCGAACACTGCGCCGCCGACTCCAATCCACGGATCGGGCGAGAGCCGCCTCCCCAGCCGGTACACCGCGAACGGAAGCAGCACGCCGCAGACCAGCGAGATCGCCTGCGCGGCGCGGAAGGGGCTGCGCGCGACCGGCGTGAGCGCGGCAATCGCCGCCGGATAGCCAGGCTCCTTGAACGTCTCCGGCATCGGGAGCTTCGCGGGATTCATCCACGCCGGCCACGCCTCGGGCGTCGAGAACCCTTCGCCCCGCTCGAGGCAGCGCGCAAGGTTCAGGTAGCGCGCCCCGTCGGGCGTGAGGTTGTCCTCGCGCACCCTGGGAACGCAGAGCGCGCGAGGAATCACGGTGAACAGCGCGATCGCGGCCCAGCCGATCGCGATCCCGGTGCGAAGGGGCACCTGGATCTTCGCTCCGCCGCTCACCAGAGCTCACGCTGGCGCCAGTGCTCGCGCGGCTCGACCGGCGCGAGGCCGAGCCGGCGCTTCATCTCGTTCGCGCTCGCGGGGGAATGGCCGGCCCAGTGGTTGTTGAAGTAGCCGAACACCTCACGCACTTCAGGAAGCACCCGCCGCAAGTCCTTCTCCCAGGCCGCGAAGGAGTCTTCTCGATCGATCTGCACACGGTCGTATTCCGCGATCTCGCGCCGCTCGCCGAGCCAGCGCAGGTACAGGAAATCCGCGGTCACGTCGGTGACGCGCGGCAGCTCGCGCCACTCCGTCCAGGCGAGCGCGACGCGGTGGCGGCGCAGGCGGTCGCACGTCTCGCGCGCGTGCCAGGAGCGATGCCGGAATTCCACGGCGAACCTCACGTCGTGGGTCGGCGCCGCGGCGAGGAAGCGGTCCAGCACGCCCTCGGTCCCCTCGTCGCGCGTGAACTCGGCCGGCAGCTGGACCAGGAGCGGCCCGAGCTTCTCCCCCAGCGGCTCGAGCGCGCGCACGAACGCGACCAGGTCCTCGGCGATGTGCGAGAGCCGCGCCTCGTGCGTGATCCGCTGCGGCACCTTCGCCGCGAATCGGAATGTCGGCGGCACGCGCTTTTCCCACGAGCGGACCACCGCGCCCTTCGGCGGATGGTAGAACGTGGTGTCGAGCTCGACGGTGTCGAAGATCCGCGCGTAGAACGGCAGGTAGTCTTCCTGCTTCGCCTCGGGCGGATAGAACGAGCCGATCCAGTCGGGATAGGCCCAGCCCTGCGTGCCGAGATGAACCGCGGCGCTCACGACCCCAGCCGGGCGTCGTAGAACGCGAGCACGCGGCGCTCGTACTCGGCGCGGTGCGCGGTCCAGGCCTGATTGTGGCCGCAGTCTGGGAGCCGCCACAGCACGTCCTTCGATCCGGCGGCCCGCCACAGATCGAGCGCCTGCGAGCCCGAGAGCCGGTCGTCGCGATCGCACGTGACGAGGAACAGCGGGCGATCGCGCAGCCGCGCGGCGGCCGCGACCACGTCGAGCGAGCGCGGATCGTGGCCGGTGAGCACGCCCGCCATCGCCGCGGCGATCGGCGTCGCGGGCCAGCGCGGCACGTGCGCCCAGCGCTCGAACGAATCCTCGAGCGCACGCTGGCCGCTCTCGAACGGGCAGTCCGCGACCACCGCGCGCACTTCCGGCCGCTCGGACGCGAGCGCAATCGCCACGCTCCCACCGAGCGATTCACCGAGCAGGCCGATGCGAACGCCCGGCTGATCGCGCTCCAGCCAGCCGAGCGCGGCGCGCGCGTCCTCGAGCTCGTAATGGCCGAGCGTCGTGGGCTTGCGATCGGCGAGGCGCGAGGAGCGAAAGTCGATCGCGAGGACGCCGTATCCGGCGGGGTTCAGGAACTGCGCGTACCGCCACGCGCGGGTGTGATCGCGCCCGTAGCCGTGGAACACGACCACGGCGGCCGCGCCGCGGCCCGCGAGACTCCAGCCGTCCAGCGAGTCGCCCGCGGTTCCGACCGGAACGCGTACGCGGCGCGCGCGCGCATCGAGGTTCGGCGCGCCGCCGAGATCGGCCGGGACGCCGGGATAGAGCGCCATCCACGTCGAGCCCGCGAGGAACAGCAGCAGGGCCGAGCCGACCAGCGTCACGATG
>Ga0306920_100005236_pt1 | contig 16728 bp, 13 predicted proteins | sample flu12Cox44000170_FD_204666 | JGI IMG/M metagenome (GOLD analysis project Ga0306920, IMG submission 204666) | Lab enrichment of tropical soil microbial communities from Luquillo Experimental Forest, Puerto Rico - flux4day.12C.oxic.44.000.170 (v2)... | ecosystem: Environmental > Terrestrial >... | reverse complement strand
CAAAATGATTCTGGTAACAGGAGCTTCAGGCAACGTAGGGAGTACGGTTTTGCAGGAGTTACTGCGCGCGGAAGCACCGGTCCGCGGCATGTACCGCTCCGCCGAGGATGCGGCCAAGGCGCCGGCGGGGGCGAATCCGGTGATTGCGGACTTCGCTGACCGCGCCAGTCTCGATCACGCGCTCGAGGGAGTGGAGCGGGTGTACCTGGTTTGCTCGCCAATCCCGCAGCTTGTCGAATTGGAGAGCAACGTCGTCGATGCCTGCCGGGACCACGGCATCAAACATCTGGTGCAGAACTCAGCGCTGGGAGCGAGCGTGTACGACAAGTCGTTTCCCCGGTGGCATTACAGGGTGGAAGAGCGAGTGCGGGCGTCGGGGGTCCCGGCGACGATCCTGCGGCCGGAGAGCTTCATGCAGAACATCCCAAATTTCTACGCGGGGACCATAAAGTCCGATGGCGCATTTTATGCGGCAGGAGGAAATGCGCCGATTGCGTTCATCGATGTGCGCGACGTTGGGGCGGTTGCGGCCAAGACATTGACGACCGATGGCCATCTAGGCAAGACATACACGCTCACCGGCCCCGAGGCGCTCACCTATGCGCAGGTAGCCGAGAAACTGTCGGCGCTGCTGGGCAGGACGGTCAAATACCTCGCGCTTACGCAGGAGCAACTCAAGCAGGCGATGCAAAGCATGGGCATGCCGCCATGGCAAGTGGAGGCGCTGGCGGAATTGGCGGCCTACTACACCGAGGGGCCCGGAGCGAGGGTCACGGGCGATGTGCGCGAGGTGCTGGGCCGCGAGCCGATTCGGTTCGATCAATTCTTGAAGGATAACGCTGCGAGCTTTGCGCCCGCGGCCGTGAAAGTATAGGAGATTTGCGATGGCGACTGAAGCGTTAACTGCGGAGACAGTAAATCCAGTGACCGGATTTACCCAAAGAGAAATGAAAGAATTCGTGCGCAATCACTTTGAAGAGTTCGTCAACCGCAAGAACATCGGGATTGGCGACTTGAAGTTTGCGCCGGAATTCGTGGATCACGGCTCCGATGTGCCTGCGGGAACGCCGCCCGGTCCGGAGGGCGCAAAACAGTATGTAGGTGGCGCACGGAAGAAGTTTCCTGATATGCAGGTCACCATCGAAGACATCATCGCGGAAGGCGAGAAGGTAGTGGTACGCAACACGTGGCGAGCCACCAACCCGGCAAATGGGGTGAAGCTGCAGTTTGCCGGGATCGTGATCTGGCGCATCGCCCACAGCCAACTGGTGGAACGCTGGGCATACCTGGAGGCGCCGCACCCGGCGTAACGGGGGCCCCGCGTTCTACTCCGACGACGGCTTAGGAGGAGAGGGGACTGCCGGTTCGCTGTAGCCGCCGATTCGCAGACACCCGGTCTCGCGGTTGCCGACAGCGGCGACATGCGCGGTGGCTGCCGCGAGTCCGAAGAGCGGCATATTGCCGTAAACGCGCTCGAACTGCCGGGCGTTGACCATATAAGTCTCGTGCCAGATTCCCACGTTTCCGTCCGAACCGATGCGCTGGTTGAAGTCCTTCCAAACTTGCAGATGAGGCTCGGTGGGATGGCGGGCGAAATTCTCCAAGTCCTCAAAACTGTGCCAGTACTGGACGGCCAGAACTTCGCGCCAGCGTACCCAGGTGTGGACACCCAAAAGTCCCTTGGCGGGATTCTGCTTCAGTAGGTTCAGCATCGGCGGCATGGGCCTTGGCCGCGGGTAGCCATTTGTGGAAGGCCCACAACTGATTGATGCGCATGCCAATCAGAAAGACAACAAACCTCTCGTCGATGCGGGCGGTGAAGCGGCCGGGGAAGATCTTTGGCATAAGCAAAGCAGATGCCAAAACTCACCGGTCGGCGCCATAGAAATATCCGGGAAAAAGGGCATTCCAGACTGACTTGCCCAGGCAGGGCGCCAAGTGCCATGATGGCGCAACTCTCCTCTGCGACGGCGGGTTTCAGCGAAGGACGGCGGCAGTGGTTCTCATGTGCAGCGCGCAGCAGCACCGAGCCAGATCGGCGACGATGAAAATCCAGGTCCCCTTCGACAAGCTCAAGGCGATCTCTCGACCTGGTCACCGCGGCGACCTCGCCCGGGATGAAGGGAAGCAAGGGATCAGTGCCGAATCCGTTGTTGCCACTCTCCGAAAGTCTGCCGCGAATAGGCTGTTCCGACGGCCCATGGTTGCGATGCTGGCGGTACTGTCGCTCAGTAGCTGGATCGCAGCCCAGTGTCCAGTGAGAGATCTGGATGATGATTTGCCGCCACCGCTGCCGACGGTCAATTCCTCGACCCGAACGGGCGAGCCGCGGCTACCCGAATCCGGCTATCTCTCCAACACCTCATATGCGAATACTTACTTTGGTTTCGTGTTTGACTTGCCCATCCCGCTGGAAGGCCATCGCCTGATGATGCCGCTGATGCCGCCAGGGCAGCACGCGCTGCTGGCGATCGGCTTCCAGCAAGGCCGACGATCGGGGACGCTGCTGATTACGGCTTCGGAGCCGGGGCATCCACTCCACGAAATGACCGACGCCGAGCGCAAAGCAGAGTTCCTGGCATGGGCGCAGGGCCAGCCCCGACGCGAGATCAACCCGCCGGTTTGGCTGACGCGCACCGGACGCTTCTACCATATCTCCCAACATAAGGGCGACGTCACCACGGTGCAGTACTGGACCTTTATTAAGAACTACCTGATCCGGGTGAAAGTGGAGTCGAACGACGGCGAGTTCCTGCGCAAGACGAAAGCGGCCGTCGACAAAGTCAAGTTCTACTGCGCGCAGGAAGATGGGACGCTGATCAGTGAACAGGGCGATGTTGTGCCCACACCGGGGGAAGGTTACCAGGGGCCGACGATTCCCAACGCGCTGGTGAATGCAGCCCTCGAGGAGCAGCCGGCACTGGAACAGATCGAGACGGGAGAAGCTACCGCAGGTACCTACCGCAACGAAGAGATTGGGCTGAAATATAGCTACCCCACAGAGTGGGAGTTAAGGCGCGATGAGGCTGATCCCCCGGCAAAAGACCAGGCAACGCGACGCACGCGCGACGTGTTGAACGCATGTTCGCTTGTGCTGGTGCGGCTGGCCCCTCCGGCAGCCGGGAGCGCGAAGCCTGACGGAAGGTTGATCACGTTGCGTGCGATCGACCAGACGTGCCTCGGTCTGCCGGCTCCAGCGGCGATGACAGACCAGTTGGGAGCAGAGGAACTGGGCGCCTACCTGCAAATGCTGGGTGCGTTCGGAGAACTGCGATCAACGAATTTGGCGATGCACGCCAATCATTTGTTTGCCGAATATAGCGGAGTGTTTGGCGAGCACGCCGAAGGGCAGCCCCTCGGACACCGACGGTCGGAGGTTGTGGTGGTAACGCGCCACCGCAAGCTGCTGCTGGTGTGGTCGTGGATTGCGCCCACCCCGGCCGAGCTGGGTAACATGCCGAAGACCAGTGTCAGCTTCGAGGAGCAGACGCCGATCGATCTGAGTCCCGCGGCGGTGTTGGCAAAGAAGTGAGTGGTTCCGAGCGCCCGGTTACTCGGCGGTCTTTGCCGGCGTGGCGGCTGAGGCTAAGTGCTTGCGCAATTTGCTGGTCTTCAGGCGGCGAAGGATGCGGGCCCTTCGCAAACGATTTTCGCGTGACCGATCTCCATTGCGAAACGACATACATGCCTTTCCTGCGCTGGGTACATCACAGCACATACCCGCGGTGGTGTCTGCAGCCAACCTGAGCCTCACGAGCATACTCCTTTGGGGAAGAAAGGGCACGCAGGCTTGCGCCGCAAGTGTTGCCTCGTGTAGAACCGAAGCCCATGAGCCCTGTTGTGATCGGCGCGGTGTGCGGCATCGCGTTTGGCGTGGCGGATGTCCTGATGACGGTGTTCGGCAACCATCCTGACGTCAGCCGCTCGGTTTTGCTGCAGGCCTTCTCCAGCCGCTTTGCGATCGGCGTGCTCAGCGCGAACGTCTCTCTGGGAATCTGTCGGATTGTCGCTGGAGCGCTGTCCGGTTTGCTGATCAGCCTGCCGGACGCGTTTGCGCTGCACTCTTACATTGGGGTACTCGGAACAGGGGTCGCGTTTGGCGCGATTGCGGGATGGGCGGCGAAACGGTGGGCAAAGTCGATTCTTTCAGGAAACATCGGGCATGACGACTCCTTACAACCGGATCGCGGGCCAGAGTGTGGAGCGCCTGGCGGCATTGAGCGACGGCGTCTTTGCGGTGGCGATGACGCTGCTGGTACTGGATCTGCGCGCCCCGGCGGCGGCGGCAATCCACAGCGAGCACGACCTGTGGCGCGCCCTGGTCGAGCTGTCGCCGCGGTTGCTGATGTATATGATGAGCGTCATGACTCTGGGTATTTTCTGGGTCGGCCAGCAGACGCAACTCAATCACCTGCGGAGATCGGACCGGAGCCTGACGTGGATCCATCTTTCGTTCTTGTTCGTGGTCACGGTGACCCCCTTCTCGACGGCGCGGCTGGCGGAATACACGGCATACCGGCTGGGGGCTGCTGATTGATTGGCTGAACATCTTTTTGCTGGGAACGATGCTGTACTGGAGTTGGATGTGTGCGGCGGGAAGCGGGCTGGTAAAGGAAGACATGCGGCGCACGTGTCGGATGCGGTTACGCGCCGTATCGTGATCGCGCAGTCGTTGTATGCGTTCGGCGCGTTGCTCTGCTTGGTGAATCCGTATTGGAGCATCGGATTCATTGTTCTGGTACAGTTAAACTACGTGATCGCACCGCGATTCGGACGCCGGGCGAGAGAGTGAAGTGGTGCCGCGCGACGACAGGTTGGCGCAAGCGTGTGGCGGGCACCTGATTTCCTGCTATTCGCAGCTTCCGTGTGCGTCCTGGCCCGCCGGACTTTCGCAATTGTTAACTTGGAGTTACGCTGGAGTAGAAGTATTTTCAAAACCGCAGTCCCATCCGCGATGAGCCCAGCCCGATTACGGAACAACTCGGAGAATAACAAGCTATGACATTCGATCTTCACCTGGGGCGCAGCCTTGCGTGCCTGTTTATGCTGTTGGCGGGGACCATTCAAGCAATCTCCGCGCAGACTGCGGCCTACGGCCCACACGTGTGGGACAAACCGGTCGATCCGGCGACCTTTGAGAAGCGGGTCAATGAACAACTGACCCTGGCGCAGAAGTCGGTGGATCAACTGCTTGCTGTCAAGGGAGCGCGCACCATCGAAAACACGCTGGTGCCGTATGACAAGGCCACTCAGTGTCTGGACACCGCCGGCTACCAATCGGGCCTGATGCAGATCGTCAACCCGGATGCGGCGATTCGCGACCGGGCACAGGCGATGGTGGAGAAAGTGAGCGCGGCGACGACGGCGCTGGCTCTCAACCAGGCGCTTTATCATGCCTTGGCGGCGCTGGACGTCTCGAAGGCAGACGAGGCGACCCAGTACTACGTGCAGCGCACGCTGTTGGAGTTCCGGCTGGCGGGCGTGGATAAAGATGATGCGACACGCGCCCGCATCAAGACGCTCAATGAAGAAATCACCAAGTACGCGACCCAGTTCCAGCGCAACCTGCAGGAGTCGCAGCTCAAGGTCCTTGTGAAGAACGCCGCCGAACTCGACGGCCTGCCCGAAGATTTCATCAAAGCGCACCTGCCGGCGGCCGACGGCACGATCACGCTCACCAGCGATTCTCCTGACGTGACGCCGGTGTTGAAGTTCGCCAAAAGCGCCGACCTTCGCAAACGCGTTTATCTGGCGTACAACAATCGCGCGTATCCGCAGAACGTGGCGGTGCTGGCCGATCTGCTCAAGAAGCGCGAGGAGCTGGCCAACCTGCTTGGTTACAAGCATTGGTCGGACATGAACGCGGCGGACAAGATGGCGACGAATTCGCAAAACATCGCGAAGTTCATTAGCGAGATTGATGTTGCATCGAAGCCGGCGGCCGAACGGGAGTACAAGATGCTGCTGGCGTCGGCACAAAAGCAGGATCCATCGCTGCAGCAGATCGCCATCCAGGACCGCAGCTATTACTTCGAGCAGCTTCGCCGCAGCGAGTTCGACTTCAACTCGCAGGCGGCGCGGCCGTACTTCCCCTACGACCGGGTGCAGCAGGGCATTCTCGATGTTGCCTCAAAGTTGTTCCACGTAACGTTCATGCCCGCGAAAGATGCCGTGGTCTGGGACCCCGCAGTGGTTGCCTTCGACGTGTATGACGGAGACAAGCAACTGGGGCGGATTTATCTCGACATGCATCCGCGGCCGGGGAAGGACCAGTGGTTCAGCTCGAATCCAATCCTCGATGGCAAGCGCGGCAAGCAGTTGCCCGAGGCGGTGCTGGTTTGCAACTTCTCCGGCGGCAAGCCAGGCGAGCCGGGGCTGATGGAGTATGGCGAAGTCACGACGTTCTTCCACGAGTTCGGCCACTTGATGCACTGGATCTTCCAGGGGCAACAGGAGTGGGCGGGCTACGGGGGCAACCTGGAAAGCGACTTTGTCGAGGCCCCATCGCAGATGCTGGAAGAATGGATGCACGATCCTAAGGTACTGGCCACGTTTGCACGCAACTATCAGACCAACGAGCCGATCCCGGCGGAGTTGGTGCAACGCGCCAACCGCGCTGACGCGTTTGGCCGCGGCATCTGGGCGCGCTTCCAGTTGGTGTACACCAGCGTGTCGTTCGATCTGCATAACATGCCTCCCGAATCGGCCCAACTGGAGCAGGCATTTCCCCAAAACGTCAGACGATTTTTGCCCTATCAGCCACTCGACGGCGATAACCAGATAGCGTCGTTCACGCACCTGACCGGGTATTCGTCGGCCTACTATACATATCTGTGGGACAAAGTGATTGCCGAAGACTTCTTCAGCAAGTTCGATCGCAACGATTTGCTGGCCCCGGAAGTCGCACTGCGCTACCGTTCGACCGTGCTGGAGAAGACCGGATCGATGCCGGCCAACGATCTGGTGAAGAGCTTTCTTGGACGGCCGCAGGCTATTGACGCGTTCGTGGGCTGGATGAACCAGGAGTTCCAGGGGTTTCCGGCAAACCGACAGCCGTCAGGAAAATAGTCGTTATAGCTGGATGTGGAGAACGCAAGGTGGCATCCCGATGAGGGGTGCCATTTTGCGTCTAGGATTTCGTGGCCGGCACGGTTGCGGTTCGGCTTCGGAGCGGGAGCCAGATCTTCCCGAGTAAACTCGCCACCACACACACTCTACAGTTCCAGGCAATGACCCGGTCAGACGCTGACTTCACGGCCGTTTGCGGGTTCCACTTCCTGGATAATTCATGGCTACACTCGGGACCGATCACGTACAAACATTCTACAGAAAGACGGGCCGGAGCGATCGCGACTCCGGCCCAAGAAGTACAGCCAGGAGAGTTCCCGGTTTGAGAATCCTGACTTAGGCGTCCGCAGGAATCTTCGTTTTGAATGACTCAAGCTGCGCGCTTCCCTTTACGCCAGCCGTAGCCGATCAAGCTTGCGAGGCCGCTGCCCAACAGGGCGAGAGTTCCTGGCTCCGGAGTTGCGATGGCGCCGAACAGACCATGATCCTCAATCTTGCCCCCACCGGGAATTCCGGCCGTGAAATACAGGGTGGTCATACTTGTGCCTTGGGCGCCATTCCCAAAGGCAAGTCCCCAGAGACCCAGGTTGACGAGGGGCATGCCGTTGGAGCCATCCAATGTTCCAACCATGGCTCCTGTCGTGGGGCTGAAGGCGTTGATGGTGCCGTCGCCGAAGTTGCCTACCAGCAAGTCATTGCTAAACTTCCCGAAGTTGCCCGGTGCCAATGCCATGCCCCAGGGCGAGTTCAGGGCTCCCATGGTAACCAGGCGTTGGACGAAAGTGCCGTCGGTATTGAAGACGTCGAGGAACCCATGGCCTGAGCCTGCGACGTCATCATGCTTGGCAGCGTCCTGTAAAGCGTAGGTTACGTAAATTTTGCCGCCGGAAACTTGAATGCCAAACGGCGCGTAGCCAGCTGGAAGGCTTGGATCAGTGAATGAACCTGCTCCGAAGCTGTGTGGGGCAAAGGTGCTATCGAAAACGTCAATCTTTCCGTTGTGGAAATCCGTAGCGTAGAGATATTGATTCCCGCCACTGGTGGCGAGAGCCAGTCCCTTGTAAACGGCGCCTGCTGCCGAGTTGTTCACCGGCAATTCGGCAGTCATCCCGAGGGGAAACCTCCATCCCGCGATGGTTCCGTCCTCCGTGGCAAAAAGAAAGGCGTCGCCATTGAAGCCTGAACCGCCGTTGAACACCTGGCCAGTCGGTGCGCCGGGACCCCCGCCAGGCGCAGGGATGGACACAATCAATCCCTGTTTTACACCCGCCCCGTTGTAGATCGTGGCCAGTCCTGTGTGATTGTCTGAAATCCAAATAGGACTCATGGAAGAAAAGGCAATTCCCCACGGATTAACCAAATCTGGGTCGGTAAATGCAGCCTTCCCGGGTATGTCAGAAACGAGGTTGGTCTGCCCGAAGCTGTTAAAGGTGTTCGGTGCAGAGTACAGCAATGCCGGGTTTGCGACTACCATGGACATTGCCAACGACAGCATCCATAGGTGTACGGCCCACTTTCTCATAGTCATCGCGTAACCTCCTGAGATTGATCGACCTCGCGAATGTAGCTGAGGCCGGGTGGCGCCATTGTCAAGGCGCTGTAGAAGAGTTGTCAACAAAATGTCTCGGCGAGAGGCGAAAATAGCGCAGGAATCATCCAAACTGGTGGTACGGAGAAGTGACGCGCACGATGCCGCCGTGCCATGTCACAGAATTGTGAACACTTCGTTGACTGACAACATCAACTGGTATAGCTCTTGATCACCGAAGATCTGCACGCATATGAGGTAGAAGGAAGATGGACAAGGTTCTTGCGATCGAAGACGATCCGGCGGTACAGCGCGCCCTGCGCCGTACGTTTGAGACAGCCGGCTTTGACATAACCATTGCGCAGGATGGCACTTCCGCCATGGATGTCTTTCGTGCGACGACGCCACGCGTCGTGATTCTGGACTTGCGTCTGCCGGGCCGCTCCGGGCAGGACATTTGCCGTGAGATCAAACGGTTGGCGGCAAGTGTGCCGATTCTTGTCCTGAGCGCGGCCAGCGATGTGGTGGACAAGGTGCTCCTGCTGGAACTGGGCGCGGACGACTACGTTACCAAGCCGTTCAGCCCGCGGGAACTGCTGGCGAGGGTGCGCGCCGCAATCCGTCGCTTGAACCACAGTCCCGACAAGAGCGACATTTACAGCTTCGATGATGTGGAAGTGAATTTCTCCAAGATGGAACTGTGGAAGGCGGGAAAGGCGGTCCCGCTCACGCCGCAGGAGTTCAAGATGCTGCGCTTCTTCCTGAACAATGAGGAGCGGGTGGTTTCGCGCGCGGAACTGCTGAACGAGGTGTGGGGGTACAACAGCTATCCCACGACGCGTACCGTGGATACGCATATCTTGCGCCTGCGGCAGAAGCTGGAGCATGATCCCGGCGAACCTGTCCATTTCCGTACTGTCCACGGCACCGGCTACAAGTTTGTGCGCTAGAACGAGGAGAGCGAGTCGAGGAGATCCTTCATTCGGCTGAGAACCAAATTCCTGATCGCGATGCTGCTGACCTCTGCTGGATTAACGGCAGTATCGCTGCTGATTGTGCAGCGGAGCGTGGAGAACCAGGTACGGAGCAATCTGCGCGTCGATCTGGCCAACTCGGTGGAGACCTTTCGCAACTTCCAGAAAGAGCGAGAAAACTCACTGGCCCGCTCGGCTGAATTGATGGCAGACCTGCCGGTACTGAAGGCACTGATGACATCACGGCATGCGCCGACGATCCAGGATGCCTCGACGGAGTTGTTCCGGCTTTCGGGTGGCGATCTTTTTGCGCTGGTCGACCAGACCAATCACATTGTCGGATTTCACACACGGTCGCCGGGAATCACGCTGGAGCAGGCGCAAGAATTGCGCGACCGTAAAACCGGCGCGGACGAATCGCAGCAGTGGTGGTTCGCCGGCGGGCATCTCTACGAAGTGTTTCTGGCGCCGATTTACTTCGGCCCCAAGTCAAGCAATTCGGTTCTGGGCACGGTGGCGGTCGGGTATGAAATCAACCAGGCAGTAGCCCACGAGCTGGCTCGCGTGGCCGCCGGCCAGGTGGCGGTGGTCGCCTCGAGCGAGGAAGTGGTGAGCACCATCAACGCCGATGATGTGAAAAAGCTGCAGCAAGCGCTGGCGGCGTACAACACATCGGATGGGCCGCTGGACGTAAAGTTGGGTAACGAGAGCTTCGTGGTGGCATCGCTCGCTCTCAATGAGGGCGCGCCGCCGGTCACCATGTTTGTAATGAAGTCGTATGACCAGGCGGCACAGTTCCTCAGCCACCTGCGGCAACTGCTACTGGGGGTGGGGCTGGGCGCTGTACTGATCGGGAGCCTGCTGGTCTACGTCATCGCCAGTACGTTTACACGTCCGCTAGAGCGATTGGTCGACGGCGTGCGTGCGCTGGGCAAAGGCGACTACTCGTTCCCGCTCGAGGTCGGCAAGGACGGGGAAGTGTTCGAGGTGACCAAGGCATTCGCAGGTATGCGCGAGAGCCTGCAGCATGCGCAGCAACGCCTACTGCACTCCGAGCGGCTGGCGACCATCGGCACTATGGCCAGTTCGATTTCACACGATTTGCGCCATCCCCTGACCGCGGTGCTGGCCAATGCGGAATTCCTCGCTGAGCCGAACCTCCCGGCCCGGCAGCGGGAGGAACTCTACTTGGAGATCCGCGTCGCCGTAAACCGGTTGACCGACCTGATCGATTCGCTGCTAGAACTGTCGCGTCCGGCGGAGGCACTGAGCCTGACAGAGACAGTCGTCGAGCACTCAGCGAGCCGGGCGATCGAGTTGATTCACGCGCACCCCGAGTTCCAGAAAGTCACCCTGGGAATCGTCTCAACCGGCGTGCACTACGCGCTGTGCGATCCCAAGAAGATGGAGCGGGTTTTCTACAACCTGCTACTGAATTCCTGCCAGTCGGTGCAAGCCAAGGGCGGCCACGTGTCGGTCACGGTGGAGAACAACCGGAACAATCTCGAAATCCGCGTCGTCGATGACGGACCCGGACTCGATACGTCCATACGGGACAGAGTATTTCATCCTTTCGTGAGTCACGGGAAAGAAAATGGCACGGGGTTAGGCCTGACGATCGCGCAAAAGATTGTGCAGGACCACTCCGGCCAATTGCAGGTCGAGCAGTCGATGCCAGGATGCACGGTGATGCGGATCACACTGCCGCATAAGACAGCGGGCAACGCAGGCGGGCGCAATGGCGACGGTGACTAGCGACTGCGTCGCTTCCGAACCCTGGCAACGACGGCGGGAACCCCGGACCAAGGCCCATAAATTCGTTGCGCAGAGGTGGGGAATGAGACTCTGTCAAGGATCGCGATTTCCGCGCGTGGTGCAAGTCAATCTGATTACGCTGTTGCTGATGGCCAGCTCGGCCGCAGAAGAACCAAAGCCTGTGGCGGCGCCGAACGGTAGCGCCGATGTGAATGCCTCGCTGAACGAGCTGCAGTCCGAAGTCCGCGAACTGAAGGACCTGGTGCAGCAACTGAAGCAGGAGACTACGGCGAGCCGCGCCGAAATCACCAAGCTGCGGCAGGAGCTGGAGTCGGACCGCGTTGGCGGGTCTGCGCAATCGGCGTCTCGGTCTGGGCAGCCTGCGTCTGCGCCGGCAGGCGACGCCTCACAGCAGGTGGACGTGCGCGTCGGCCAGCTCGAGGAAGAACAGCAGGTGCTCTCGGGAAAAGTGGATGAGCAATACCAGACAAAGGTCGAGAGTGCGTCCAAGTACCGCGTGCGCTTCTCGGGAATTGCGCTGTTCAACCTGTTCAGTAATCAAGGCACGGTGGACAACATCGACGTCCCCGCGCTGGCCGATCAACGGAGCGGGCTGAATTCGTCGGGATCGTTCGGCGGCACGCTGCGGCAGTCGATCTTCGGCTTTGAGGTGTTTGGGCCACAATTGATGGGCGCGAGAACTAGCGGCAGCGTGAATTTTGATGTCGGCGGAGGTTTCCCCAACATCTCGAACGGAGTAAATTCGGGACTGGTGCGGCTGCGAACGGCCACCATGCGGCTGGACTGGAAGAACACCGATGTAGTAGTGGGGCAGGACCAGATCTTCTTCTCGCCGAACTCGCCGACGTCGTTCGCGTCTCTGATCGTCCCGGCACTCGCGTATTCTGGAGTTTTGTGGGCGTGGACGCCGCAAATGCGTGTTGAGCACCGGATCGCGATTTCGGAGAAGTCTACCTTCACAGTGCAAGGCGGGATTCTCGACAACCTGACCGGCGAGCCTCCCTATAATAATTCTTATACATGGTATCGCGCGCCGCAGGCGGGTGAGCGGGCACGCCAGCCTGCTTACGCTGCGCGGATTGCGTATTCCCATCCGCTGTTCGGTCATACCTTCACCATTGCAACCGCCGGTTACTACAGCCGCCAGAACTACGGATACGGGCGCTACGTCAACGGGTACGCCGCGATGGCTGACTGGAACCTTCCTCTCGACCGCTGGTTTATGTTGAGCGGATCGTTTTATCGCGGGCAAGCGATCGGCGGCTTGGGCGGCGGGATTGGACGCAGCGTGCTGTGGAACGGACCGCTGATTGATCCCAGCTCCACCGTGCTTCCGCTCAACGCAGTGGGCGGCTGGGCACAGCTTAAATACCGTCCGACGGCAAAACTGGAATTCAACGCCGCATTTGGGCAAGACAACCCTTTCGCTGGCGACGTACGCACATTCCAGGACGCCGGAAGTTACGGCGATCCGACGCTCACGCGCAACCAGGGCGCGTTTGGCAACGTAATTTACCGTCCGCGATCTGACCTTCTGTTCTCGCTGGAGTATCGACGCCTGAAGACGTTCACCATTTACGAGGACAACGCAACAGCTGGGCAAGTCAACCTGGGGATGGGAATTCTGTTCTGAGGAACATTTTGTCGGGACACGGAAAATTCGCATTTGTGCTGATCGTCGCACTCAGCGCTCTGGTGCCGCGCTCGGCGGCACAGGGAGTGAACGTGACCGGGCGCGTGATCGCCTATGACAGTGCGAATCCGCCGAGTGTTATCTCCGCCGTGGTGTGGCTGACGCCGATCGGCCAGCAGGGGAGCGATCCGCCTGATGTGCATCCGATGCACAGCGTACTGCGCCAGAAGAACAAGGCATTCGAACCTCATTTGTTGGCGGTGACAAAGGGCTCGACGGTCGATTTTCCCAACCTGGATCCGTGGTTCCACAATGTGTTTTCGTTGTTCAATGGCAAGAAATTCGACCTCGGACTGTATGAGGCGGGCACGACGCGCACCGTCCACTTCGACCGCGAAGGAGTGTCGTACATTTTCTGTAACATCCATCCCGAAATGAGTGCGGTGGTTGTGGTGGTAACGAGCCCCAGCTTTGCGGTTGCAGGCAAGAACGGCGACTTTTCCATTCCCGCCGTGGTGCCCGGGCGTTACATTCTGCACGTCTGGAGCGAGAATTCGTTGCCGGAAGCTTTGCAGGCGCTGTCGCGTGAAGTAGAAGTCAACGAGACCACGAACTCAGTGGGGACATTGCGGATCCATGAGACTGAGCCAGCGAAGACTCAACACAAGAACAAGTACGGCCAGGACTACGAACCGCCGTCGCCGAATAATCCTGTCTACGCGCAACCATAGTGCGAACTGCGGACGCCCCGATGTGACTAGCCTCTGGGCGGAGCGCGTCATCAGAATTTTGTGGACTCCACGATCGCCATGTCATTAATCCGGGGATCCAGTTCAGCGCGGCCACAAGCAAGGGTATTGCCCTGGGAATCAAACTTGCACCCGTAAAGGCCGGGTACCGCAACCTGACATTCGTTTTCGACAAGGTTGACAACCCACCAGCCGGAGCCCGGCGTCTTTCCCAGAAAGTTGTGCTTCCCGTATATGCCGACCAGGACGTCGGTCTCGATCGACTTGCCGTGTGTGCAGCGCAGGTTGGTGTGCGCAAAGGCATAGAGAATTCTTGACGACGCGTCCCACAACATATCAGTAGGTAGAACGTTCCCGGCGCCATTGAGATCGACCGGCTCATTCCAGAAGGAATTCTTGGGATCGCCGGTATCGACCATCGTCTTACCGCGTCCGATGGTCGCTTGCTTGGACTGTTTGCTTGCGCCCGGCCTGGGCGACGGAGAAGCATACCTTTTCTGCAGATCGGGACCGGGCTGAAAGTCGACCGGACCATTTGCCGATTGCGCCATCGATGAAACCATTCCGCCGAACACGATCAACAAAACGAGAAAAAACATAAGTCGGTTCATACTCCGGTGTGTTTCCCTTAGAAGGATTCAATTAGACCGAATTCCCATCTCGCGCGCCAGACGAATCTGGTCGGAGCGGAAGTTGGACAGCGCTCTCTCCAAGTTCGCCGCGGAACCCTTCACCTGCTCGAGGACAACCTTTCCGGGCTCTATCTGTTGCGATACGATTCCGGCTTCTTTCGAGACTACCGAATAAGACTTGTGCATGTTCCTGGTCAGCTTCTTCAATTCCGTTTGCTGCGCTTTAGAAAACGAAGCCACAAAGATTCGACTGTAATGTTCTATATCGTCGAGGGCGTCGCGCAATTGCAGCGACTTCGCATTCAGGTTCGGTGTGGTGTTTCCGGCGGGCCCCAGGTTTGCCAAGTCGCGCGACTCCTGCAGGGCAGCGTCGGTGCTCTGGATGGCCGACTGAAAGTAGCCGACCTGGTCGGGCCTGGCCTGGATCGCTACGGCCCGACTGAAGGTCTCAAGTTCAGCGGTGTTCTCCGCTGTCGGCGCGCCTTCGGCTGGAGGTGTGGTGGCTTTGGGACGGTGCGATTGTTGGCCCAAACCGGCAATCGTCATGAATAAGAATACGGCGGCAACAACCGTCCGCCTGCCGTGCGTCACAGGACTTCCCCATGCAGAAGATGATGAGAGTGATATTAGCAGTTTCGCGCGCCTGGGGAGACTGAACCGAAATGCGAGCCACTTGCGTGGATCCGGTCTACACCCGGCGTGGAGATCCGCATTTATTTGTGGGGCTGTGGTTGCCCTAACTACGTGTCCGCTCTCCCCATAAAGACCAACGCGAACAAGAAACTGGCGCCGCTAAGTGGTGGCGATTATTTTCCGCCGAAGGCGAAGTTGATACCGACGAAATACTTGAAGTTGTTCTGGCTGCTCGACGCGTTTGGAATGTGGTTGGAACCGAAGTGGGTCTACAGATAGTTCATGTCGACCGGACGGAACTGAATCGATCTCGTCGCGACCGCCTATGGCAGTGATTAGCGGTGTCTACGAATTGGAAATTATTGCTACGCTCCGGCTACCTCCAGTTCCACCTTTTCCTCGCGGTAGAGCACCGCAAGGTGGCGGCAAGTGGTGGTCACCGCCATGCACGCCATTCCGGCGATGGCCATTGCGCCTCCAATATCGAACAACCGAAAGCGCCGGCCCGCGATGTTGTCATAAGGGTGCAGCATAAGCGCAACGTTGCCCAGCATTAGCAGGATGCGAATTTCCGTGGGACCAAAAATGCCGTGCGAGAGATGAAAGTGTCCCATCGTGTAGGTCGCAAGATAGCTCTCAATGGAGAGTACGTAGAAACCTGCTAACAGGCCAGCCGCGATTGGCCAGTGCACATATCCGGAGCAGGCGAGTCCAGCCATCAGTGCCAGCGCGCCGAAGGTGTCAGCCATGTGGTCCACGTAAAAACCGTAGCGCGGACGCTGCTGGTCGCGCACCCGCGCCAGTGTGCCATCGAGGCTGTCGCCGAGCCAGTTGAGGGCGAGACCGACGTTTACCAGCCACAACGCCCGTGAGTCGCGCGATGCCAGGGCGTAGGCCACGCCGGCCAGAAGTTGCGAAATAAATCCAAGGGCGGTCAGGTGGTCAGAGTTGATGGCGGACGGCGTACGCAGCGCCATCCAAACTAAAACGCGCTTCTCAACCTCCGAGGTCAGGGCGTGGTGCACGCGCAGCGCTTTTACAAACCCACTCTGCCGGCGATCGGCGATCTTGGATTCTCGTACTTGTTCCTCGCAGAGGCTATTCATAGATGTATCCCTTTCGCTGCGTTGGCCGCGAGCGAGGGCACTACCAGTAGTAAGAAGGTTGGGGCCTTTGCAATAGTCAATCGCGTCGCTCGCTCCATAACCCGAGAATGCTTGACGCCGTGAGCCAGCGCAATGCAGGAAAGCTCCAATGTGGATCACTCGTACCTCATCGTGCAAGCCACTGCATTGTTGAGGGTTAGGAGGAATCCTCGTCGCGCTGAAAGCGAACATCATGCAACGAAATGGTCCGGAATCGGGTGATCGGCGCGTTGGTGCCACCACTGGCTTGGCACCAACGCTGGCAGTTAGACTGGACTTCCGCCTATGACGCCAGAGACCACACACCGCATATTTCACTTCGGGCCGTTCGAGGCAGTCGAATCCACGGGAGAGCTACGCAAACACGGAATCCGCACCAAGCTCCATTCGCAACCGTTTCAGGTGCTGGTGATGCTTCTGGAAAGACCATCCGAACTGGTAACGCGCGAAGAGATGCGGCAGCGGTTGTGGGGTGACGACACCTTCGTGGACTTCGACCACGGCCTGAATTCTGCCGTCAACAAACTACGGGAAGCGCTGAGCGACTCCGCTTCCCAGCCGCGGTATGTGGAGACAGTCGCAGGCAAAGG
>Ga0306920_100005235_pt1 | contig 16728 bp, 18 predicted proteins | sample flu12Cox44000170_FD_204666 | JGI IMG/M metagenome (GOLD analysis project Ga0306920, IMG submission 204666) | Lab enrichment of tropical soil microbial communities from Luquillo Experimental Forest, Puerto Rico - flux4day.12C.oxic.44.000.170 (v2)... | ecosystem: Environmental > Terrestrial >... | reverse complement strand
GCTGATTCGCCGAGAACTGTGGAGGTGAGTATGCCACCGTTGATCGACCAGACAATTCCTGTGCCGGCCCATGCCATGCACTTCAAAAAGCCGCGCCGATCGATGTGATCGCCACCGCTATTTTCTGAGATGTAATCCGAAAAGAATTTTTTCATAGGATAAGCTTGGTAGAACGCCCTTTTGCGTATTTGAGCCAGACGTCGCTGGCATAACTTTACAAACCGGAATGCGCACCTGTTTATTCCTGTCGGGATGTCGCGCGCTCCCTTTTGCCGCCAGTCCGGACTCAACACCTTTTGCGCCTTCCTTCTAAATCGTCCTGGTGCTCGTGCTCCTTCTCGAAGCGCATAGGGATCAAATGGCGCCGGATTTGGTTGCGGACTCCAGCGTTAGCTTCTCAGTCGAACGACTTCGGCGTTATCTCAGTCGAACGCTTCGCTGCTCTCCGATCAATGGCGCCAGATAGTTAAGGCAATCAATTCGGGAATAAATCTGCGGCCTGGAAGGTTCCTTTAGTGATGGCAGAGGAAAGGCGCCAATTCGAAGAAATATTTCTGCCTCACCTGGACGCGGCCTACAATCTTGCACGTTGGATCGTCCAAAACGATCAGGACGCGGAAGATATAGTTCAGGAGGCATTTGTCCGCGCATTTAAGGGATTTCACGGATTCCGTGGAGGGAACGGAAGGGCTTGGTTGCTAACCATCGTTCGGAACACGGCCTACACTTGGATAAATAAGCGTATGCCCGACCAGAAATTGGTGCCGTACGTGGAGGAGAGACATGCGGACATCATTTCGATCGATCAATCAGCAAACGAGAGCGTGATAGAAAAACGGAGGCAGGATCTAAGCGATGCGCTGGAACGGCTGCCATCGGAATTTAGAGAAGTGATTATCTTGTACGAAATAGAGGGTTTGTCCTACAAAGAGTTGGCATTATCGCTTGGCGTGCCGGTTGGGACTGTAATGTCTCGCCTCAGTCGGGCTCGGCGCCGTCTTCAACAGGAGTTTTCGCAATTTTATTCCAGGAGGGCCGCCAATGAATTGTGACGAAATCAGCCAGCTCCTGGGCGCATACCTCGACGGTGAACTTGAAGAGACTCTGCAGCCCGAAGTGAAAAAACACTTGGACGAATGTCCCGATTGCAGAAAGGAAGCCGACGGAATCGCCAACTTCAGCTCCTTCGTCCGCACGACTATGCCGATCTATAAAGCACCCTCAAAACTGAAAGCTAAAATTCGGGCATCCCTCAGAAAAGAATCCGGAACCGAATCGGACTGGTTTTTTCGGTTGAGATGGCCGCTTATCTACGCTGCGGCAATTCTTGTGCTTGGTTTTATTCTCACGTCGGCACTCAGAACGTTTACGCCAAACAAAGACCAGGAACTGATCGCCCAGGCTATCGCAAACCATGCACGCTCCCTCATGGTTGATCATTTGGTCGATGTAACTTCGAGCGACCAGCACGTCGTAAGACCCTGGTTTACCGGTAAGCTCGATTATTCTCCTCCCGCTGCGGATCTGGCTAAGGAAGGTTACACGCTTGTTGGCGGTCGAATCGATATGCTGGATAAGCGTCCCGTTGCGGCGATCGTTTATCGGCACGGAAACCAGGTTATCAACGTGTTTGTCTGGCCGGTCGAGACCCGGAAGATCGATTTCGATGTTCGCTCTGACCGGGGTTACAACTTTTGCGGCTGGAACCAGGCTGGCCTGAACTACTTTTGTATTTCGGCCGGAACCGCGGACGAAATCGAAAAATTTGAGGATGAATTCCGCGACCATGCCAATCTCTGAGCCGGTCCCTCGGCGCCGGGAAGCCGAGGAGACAATGTCCTGCTCCCGCGGCTGCAAGGGACTGCAGCCCTCCAAGGTCAATCACGGCCTTCAAAGTTTGAATGCGCCATGGATGGCTTTCAATCTTCCATTCTTCCACTCTTCCATTCTTCGATCTCATGCCCTAGCCAAACCCACGTTCTCCGCAGTGGCCACAAGAACGCACAAGGCCACACCCTCAGCGGCTTGCTCGACTTCGGCTAGCTCGGGAAATGTGGGCGCAATGCGGATTGTGCTGTCGTCGGGATCCTTCCCGTACGGATGCGTTGCACCAGCTGGTGTGAGCTCGATGCCGGCTCCTTTGGCAAGGGCAACTACCCGACGGGCGCAGCCGTTGGGAACGTTGAGGGTAATGAAATACCCCCCCTTGGGCCTTGTCCATGTCACATTGGGGATATGAGCAAGTTTGTCGTCGAAGATTTCCAGCACCCTTTGGAATTTGGGTGCAATCAAAGCTCTGTGCCCTTCCATCAACTGCAGAATCCCGGCCTCATTCTTCAGAAAGCGAACATGACGCAACTGGTTGATCTTGTCCGGACCAATCGTCCGAGGCGTGAATCGGCTGAGGAGCCAATTGACATTCTCCCTCGACCCGGCGAACAGAGCTAAACCGGAGCCAGCCAGCGTAACCTTCGAGGTTGAGCCGAAGACAAACGGACGGTTCGGATGCCCGTGACGCGCGCAAAGCTCGATGATGTTGGCGATTTCGATGCGTTCGTGTGTCAGATGGTGAACGGCGTAGGCGTTGTCCCAGTAGAGCCGGAAATCGGTGGCCGCAGTCTTCATCGCGGCCAGACGCTCGATTACTGCATCGGAATAGACAATGCCCGTCGGATTGCTGTACTTCGGAACGCACCACATAGCCTTGATGGATGGGTCCTGGGCTGTGAGTTGCTCGACCGCGTGCATGTCTGGACCATCTTCCCTGAGCGCCACCGGGATCATCCTGATCCCGTAGTCTTCACAGATTTTGAAATGCCGGTCATAGCCTGGCACGGGACACAAAAACGCCACCTCGTGAAGCTTTGACCAGGGTGTGCTGCCTTCGCATGTTCCCTTGAGCAGCGCGTACACCACCGTGTCGTGCATCAAGGCGAGGCTGGAGTTATTGGCGACCACAACCTGTTCCGGCGCCGCTCCCATGATGTCCGAGAATAACCGGCGCGCTTCCGCCAATCCTTGAAGTATCCCATAGTTACGGCAATCGTTCGCACCTTCGGCAAAATAGTCCGCCGCACCGGGAAGCGACAGCAAGTCTGCGCTCAGATTGAGTTGGGCCGTGGACGGTTTGCCGCGCGTGAGATTCAGTTTGAGGCCTTTTGCTTTGAAAGCATCATAGCTTTCCTGAATTTTTTGGATCTCTTGGGTGATTTCCCGTGGGCGAGGCTGAGCGAGTTCTGTCATTGGGATAGCTTCGTCAGTCAATTTGGTATGGCTTGCAAGGAATTTTTGAAAAGGTCGCCCTCATCGAGGAAGGCGGGTTCGCGCGGGCGAACCCGGCGACGTCTCTTGCCGTTGACCCGACCCCGACGAACGCCGGCACTTCGTGCGCCTTATAGGGGGAGAAAATGGGGGCAAAGACCTGTTTGCCATTAAGCCCGCCTGCGGCATAATAAACATCCCGATTGGTTTTGTCACCTCAGGGCCTATAGCTCAGCGGTTAGAGCAGGGGACTCATAATCCCTTGGTCGCAGGTTCGAATCCTGCTGGGCCCAAACGGCTTACAAAAGATGGTCCTACACATAAATGGGTGACACCAAAATGGAAGCGGCTCGAAGACGAATTCAGATGAGTCCTTGCAGTTCCCGCGGTCCGGTCGCTGCTCGGATTTCAAAGACATGCTGTTCCAAGCGCTATGAAGGGCCAGAGCTCAAAGAGGAAGCGGACGCGGAATTGGCGGCCGCATGAGTGCGGTCAGTGACGTCCGGTGGGCCACAAACCTCCAGCTCGCTCTGCAGAGCGTCGATTTTTTGGGTGAGCGAGTCGATCATCTTAGCGGCCTCCTCGGCAGGGATTAGGTGCGGGATATGTGAGTTACAGTTCCCGTCCCAAGCCTCAACAGTGATGATAATGGCTTGCTCCGGACGCGCCCGATAGTTCTTCGGCATCAGCCAGGAAATTAGGTCGGAATCCTTTTCGACGACCTTGGCGCGACCCCATATTTTGATTCGCTCCCGATTTTCGTAATCCATCAGGAAAAGAAATACCCGGTCATTCTCAGCGAGGTTACCGACCGAGATGTATTGTCGGTTCCCGCTGTAATCGGCGAAGGCGAGCGTTCGCTCATCCAACACTTTGAGGAAACCCTTTGGGCCGCCTTTGTGCTGTATATAGGGGCGCCCGTCAGCACTCGCCGTGGCAAGGTAAAAACTGTTTCGCGTGGCGATGAATTGCTCCAATTCGGGAGTCACCAGTGTGGCAAAGCCTCCCTTTGCTTCCAGTTTTGCGTAAGCAACTCTGGAACCTCGCCGTTCTTGAATCGCCTTGACCGCAGGGGTAAAGGCAACGTCGCAAGATGATTCATCATGCATAGGTTAGCTATCCTTCATTCTGGAATATTTTATCCTCCCCTTGGGATTGAGAAAACCCGCAAAAGAGACCCAGCGAAGCTCGTTGGCGCTATCACCATTCATAATGAGTGCTGAAACGCTTGCTGCACAATATAGGAAAGAGAACTGTTCGCCAAGGCAATGCTTCTAATCTGTGCCATACCTGGTTGAGTGGGGCTAGCCGGCCTCATCGAAACTTTGAATCTGCGCTCAATCTCGACCAAAGAAATAATCAATCACTTGATTGACAGCGAAGATTGGGCATGCTAAATGGCAATCAACTGATTGATCGAAATGAGAACGAACCAGCATTGTGGCAAGAGCAGTTTGGCTGAAATCCAGGAAAGCATCAAAGAACTCCGGCCCGACCAGCGCGCTACTCTTTGCCAGTGGCTCAATGGTTACGAGGGAAATGCCTTGATTTTCTTGGATCCATCCGAATACGTCCTGCCGGGTTTGACCAGATCGGTGAAGCCGCTTTGGCACGACTGATATGAAGCGATCCGGGAGGAAATTGCCTGGTCCTGATGGCACTCTTTCGCCGGCAGTAAAAGCCGTTCCGATCAATAGCGACGACGGCCGCCGTCTCAGCCTCATTCAAGCTGCCTATGAAGTCATTGCCGAGCAGGGCTTCGAAGGGCTTCGGACTCGGACGGTTGCTGACCGGGTGGGCGTGAACATTGCGACACTCCACTACTATTTCCCGACCAAGGAAGCACTCATCGGTGGTCTGGCGGAGTATCTCTCTTTCCAGTTTGAAAACGTGCATGCGCCTGCCGTATTGCCAGACCGGAGCCCGGCACTCAACCGTCTTCACCAGGAATTCGCGGACGCCCGGTACTACCGGCTGGAACGGCCCGACATGCTTACTGTCATGCAGGAGCTAACGCTACGCGCTCAGCGCGATCCAGCTATTAAAGCAATCATTGCTCCGCTGATGTATCACTGGCGCGCGGGCCTTCAACAAATGATCGAGAACGGTATGCGTGAGGGGGCGTTCCGGCCGAACCTCGTTCCCGTCGTCGCGGCTGCCTTCGTTGCTTCCGCAATCTGGGGGGCGATGAACGTAGGGGTCGGAATCGAAGCAGTGGACGGCGTTTTCGACGAAATCGAGCGATGGCTTCTTCTCTCACCAGGTAAAAAATTGAGGGCACCTTGACATAAGCAATTCACTTCAGGGTCTAGTTTTCGGCGCAGGAATCTGCGGGGGTTCGAGTTTCATTGTCTCGTGGATCTTCGAAGGTTGCAGGCGTCCGCGAGGCCTGCGCCCTTCAAGGCGGAGACCAAGATCGACGCGGCTTTTCGTAGTGGGCTGCACCCGCGCGAAAGTTCGACGCGGCGAGACGAGCGAGACATACGTCTTGCGAGCCTGAGCGACGACTTGGCCGAGTCCCGCGGCCGCGGCGATGATTGCATCGAAAATCGGCCGGAGTTGCGGCCGGTCCGCGGACTGGTCGTCGACTAGTTTATCAGCAGAGGCCAAGAGGAAGTCCGGGTATCCGAAACGTTCCATGACAAGCAGCGACTGCGCATAACCGGTGACACCCTGCCCTGTTAGCCGACCACGAAGCCCGCTCTTGTGAGCCAGGCCTTACCGCTGGATCGTCGGTTCCAGGTATCTAAATCTTCCCCGGTCCGTTGGTTGAGGAGACGGGCGGACATCTCCCTCATTCCTCGCCAATCGCGAATTTGGCCCATAGCGACCACCTAGACACAGATCCAGTCCGATTCAACCAGCGATTTTCGCCAGATCGATGAATCGCCATCACCTTCGTGCTTCATCTCCAGGCACTTACGTTTTATCTTCAGGCAATTACCTGGCAGGTAATTGATGCTGTTCTGCCATTCGCAGAAAGTAGCGCCAAACTTGCGGCTAAAAGAAGCAGTGGAATGTTGAGTCGCTCGGCGAGGTGTAGGATCATTTCCCGGCTCGGCAGTGAGCGACCGGTTTCAAGAAAGCTGAGATGTTTGGTTGAGATCTCGGCTTCGCAGGCAAGCGCGAGTTGGCTGAGATGCCGGCGTTGACGCCACTCGCGCAGCAGATCGCCAACTGGTCGAACGGTGTTCCCCATGATTCGGATGATAGCTCAACCAAAGAACGATCTCCATCGGGGCGACTTCACAGTTGAGCAGGCAACTCCCAGTTCAGGGAAGGCAGCTCTCCAATTCTGCTCGGTCTGCTCATTCGTGATTTGGTCCTGCCCTCTGCATAGCCCTCGGCATTAAGATGGGACGGAAACTCTTCGCTTAACAGAGTCGACGAAACTTCCCTGATACCACCGGGAAATGCCGTCAAGGAGCGATCAGCACCAACTCGACCCACTGTTACCGTTTCATCGCCGCAGGCGTGACGCCTTGGCCCTGCAGAAAACACGGTTTATCGTATCGCTGGAATTTGGCGAACGTGCGAACATCGCGTGCAGCGGATCGACTTCCTTCAAAACGTGACGGATCATCTTACAATCGAAGCGCATCCCAAGAGCTATCTGGTGGTATCGCCCCCAAAATCGAAACCTGGAACCGGTTCCCGAAACGTTTGGATTGACATGCAGGTTCGAATGGTCGATGTCTTGCGTAAGCCTAAGATCAGAGTTTTTCCTGAAAGCAAGGAGCCGGAAATTGCGTGGATTCTATCCGGCGAAACAGTCACGGAGGAGCGTGTACTAGGTGGACAGTGGCTCCAGACAATTGCCAAAGCAGGTGACTTTTATTTGACGGCGCCGGGACCGGCTTATGAACTGAAATCGAGTCCCCTGGGAGTACAACCGTTACGGGTCATGTCGGTCAGACTCAGCACCTCCCTGATGGCCGAAGCAATGACAGAGCTGTTCGGCAGGGACGCGAGCAGAGTGCACCTGCGGGATCTATCAGGTTTTAAAGATCCGTTCATGAGCGCTTTAATGGAGAAGATTAAAGCAGAGTTTGCCTCCGAACGCCGAGCGAGCCGATTGCTGGTTCGCGGGATTGCGCAGACTTTGGCGGTTCATATTTCACGGAACTATTCCGTTATATCTGAAACTACCCTCACCTCCAGAAGCGGCTGGGGCTTGCCAGGTTTTAAACTCCGCAAGATCTCCGACTTCATGCTCAACAATCTCGGTGAAGGATTCAGCCTGACAAGACTCGCCAAGGAGGCAGGGATGAGTGAGTTCCATTTCAGCCGAATGTTCAAAAGGACTACCGGAAAATCACCTTCCCAGTACTTTATCGGCCTGAAAATGGAAAGAGCGCAAGCCCTGTTGCGTGAGACACGCAAGGATGTTATCGAGATTGCTTTCGAAGTCGGTTATTCAAATCCGAGTCATTTTGCGCAGGTCTTTCGCCGGCAAACCGGCTGTTCGCCTGGCGAATACCGCCGGCAACTTTGAGAGCCCGCGGCTCTTTTTGCACAAGATCCCGACAGGTTGAGCAAGACTGCGAGAGCAGCAGCTCCCCTTCTTTGGCATTCTTGTAGCATGCACAAAGTAGCTCCGGATCTCGGTCGACCTATGCCGTTTCTAGACATCTACCTGGGAACACCACTCGGCCTGTTTGGCATCTGGCTGGCGACACAAAGGTGGCAGAAGGTGACTCGGCTACTCCAAAATCCCAATCCGAACTTCGGCTTTGGAAAATCAGTGCCGAAGCCGTATCCCCCAAAAGGGCTCTGATGAAAAATCAAAGACGCCTACAGAAAATCTCGGCCGGTATAAGTCTGATCGTCCTGAGCCTAGGGTTCTCCTTCCTGGGACTGCTACCGTTCTTCAACAACCCACAAGCAAATTTGGCAGATGTGCCAGGCGTCAGCAGCGCGTCTAGGATTGCTGGCAGCTTCGCCAGCTTGTCGGCGGGCACGACATTCCTGGTCGCTTCCTGTGTTTATTGGAGACGCGCTAAATAACGCGGAAGTACGCATATTCCTTGGTCGCAGGTTCGAATCGTGCTAGGCCCAAACGACTGGGATTATCAGCGTCCTCTGAATATCACCCCTGCCCGTGCATATCCTGACAACGTCGTGTTGGAGTGGTGTCCGATGAGAGGACCCGCACCTTCCTGGGGTTCAGAAGTGCATCCTTCGCAGCAAAGAACAAAAGCCGCCGCCACTGCGATCGCAATCACACCTGACGTCTTAAGACTCATGCGTCTTCACCCATTACGGGCTTTTTAGCATGCTTCCCTCGCTGTTGCGTGAACAGCCAGGAAAGCAACTGCGGCTCTGCGAATGCCCGATCCCAGGAATTGTGACCAACGCCGCGGTATTCCGTGTAATGAGGATGGCCCCCTGCTTTTTTGATCATTTCAATCATCGACCTGCTGCATTCAACCCGTACGGTTGGATCTTCTGCTCCGTGAAAGGCCCATATGGAAATGTCTTTGATTCGATCCGCGTGACCCACGTCGCCCCCTCCGCAAACCGGAATGGCTGCGGCGAATTTTTGGGGATCTCGAATGAGAGCCTCCCAGGTCGCAAATCCGCCCATGGAAATTCCGGTCACGTATATTCGATCCGTGTCGATTGGAAGTTTCTGCTGAAGGGCAATCAAAAGTTCGAGAGCGGTCCGAAGGGGAGCTGCCGTTTCCGGGTCCAACTTCATTAAGCGCATCCGCTCACGTTCGCCGGTCCACATAGTCTGTTGATTGTCCCATTGCGTCGGGCACTGTGGTGCGACAACAAAACAGGGATATTCTTTCCGGGAATCCGGTGCGGCAAACCTTCCCACGGCGTGTTGCAACTGCTTTTGATTGTCATCGCCGCGTTCGCCCGACCCATGGAAGAAGAGAACGAGAGGATACTTTGCACCTGGACTCAACGGTTTTGGGGTAAGAAGCCTATAGGGCATTCGCAATTTGGCGGTGCCGGTGAACTCATAATAGCCAAAATCTTCGAACATACGTCTGAAACGTAGCGGGACTGGGGCGTCTCTCAACCTTCACATTTCGGAATCCTTGACGAGCAAAACTAGCCGTTTTTGCTGGTCGAACGCCGAATATAATCTTATGCCGGAATGTGTCCGGTGATATTGTTCAAAGCGAACCAAATTAGTATGGACAAAAACCTGAGTCAGGCGTGGAAAAAAATCGAAGACCGAGTCCGCCAAGACCCCCTAAAAGCTGTTCTCCTGGCTTTTGCAGGTGGTTTCCTCTTGTGTTTACTCCCGGTTGGCAAGTTGTTGGGCGTTACGGCGAAGTTGGGTTTCCTGATTGTGAAACCTGCTTTGTTTATTTTGGGAATAATCAAGATTCTAGAATATGCGGGAGTGAATGTCGGCTGCCGAAGGGAATGCTGAGCTTATTGCGAATCTCATCCGGCGGTCGCCGAATGAGATTTTTCGGGCTAAGCCGGAACCTCATCCGGATGGTGTTTGCGCCAGTAGCGAATCAGGCCGGCGACGCTCATCGAAGCAGGATCGGCTTGCTCATAAATTTTCACGACTTCCTCGCTGGCTCCGCCATTTCGCAACTCTGCTTCGGCAAAACGCTGGAATTCAGGTCCGATTTCCTCTTCAGATTTGCCCTCCCTCATCCGTTGTTTCAGCCAGTCCGCCCAGTTGCCTAGCCGTTTCTCAAGTTCGTGCAGCGAGGCTAAAGGATTTTTTATTTCACCGAAATGGGTGACGTAGATCGACGGAGGTTTCAGCGCTCGAATCTTCTCCAGCGAAGCTCGCCAAAGCTCGAGGTTAATCTCGGGTGGAGGAAAGGGCGGAATCGTGGGACCTGCTCCTATCTTTACGCCAGCAACATCGCCTGTGAAAACGACTTGCTCACTCTCAATCCAATACGCGTTGTGATGATTGGCATGCCCGGGCGTGCTGATGGCTCTGACGAGCAGGTTGCCCAGACGGAAATCGCAATCCGTCGCAGCTATCACCTGGTGTTTTGGAATCGGCTCGGTTGCACCCCACAAATAGCTCATCCTGTCTCGGTAGATCCTTGTGGCACTTGCCAGCAACTTCGAAGGATCGACCAGATGGGGCGCACCTTTCGGATGCACGTAGATGTTTGCTCCAACTTCTTTCGCCCAGCGCCAGGCCCCTCCGGTGTGGTCGAGGTGGATATGTGACGCCAGAACATAACGAACGTCGCGCGGTTCGTACCCGAGATTTTGAACCCCTGCGACGACCGCATCGAAAACGGTTTCGGGGCCGGTGTCGACCAGAATAAGTTCGCCAGGGGCAGCCTGGAGCAGGCCGATCGAAATGACATTGGGCATTCCAAGGTGCAGTGCATCAACGAGACGGACCATGCCTTCATTGATAAGCCGCCTGAGCTGAGTGTAGCCAGCGCTAAAGTGATAACTTTTCCCGGCCCTTTGTGTAAAGAATGTCGCTACGTTCCGCCGGGCCGGGTCACAGATGAGGCATCCCATCTTCCTCGATCAGCTTATTTGATTGATTCCAAGGGGCCAAATTCAGTATGCGTAGCCCCATCATTACGCGACAGATGAATCACTTATCGCGACGATTGCAGACCGGTGCTTTGATCCTGATTTCTCTTTGGTTGGCTCTCGAGCCTTCAAGGGCAGCGGACCGTCGCCCCCAAATCACGCCCGCGCAGAAGCTGATCTACAAACAGCCGCCGCCGGTTGTTAACCAGACTGTTCTGGCTCAAATGACTCCGGAGAACGCTTCCGTCCTTGTCTCTTTGTCGAAGCAGCGGGCATATGTTTACGCCGGCAATCTGCTTGCGATCGATACGCCAATTTCTTCTGGAAAAACGGCGGGTTTCACGCCGACCGGCCATTTTACAATTATCCAAAAAGATCCCAACCATCGATCGAACATTTACGGCAACTTCGTCGATTCCCGCGGAAGGGTGGTTCGCGCGGGCGTCAGTTCAAGGATCGACACCGCTCCGAGCGGCACTCGCTATGAAGGCGCGCCGATGTTCTATTTCATGCGTCTGACGAACGAAGGCGTCGGGATGCATGTGGGGATCTTGCCCGGCTATCCCGCATCGCATGGATGCATCCGAATGCCTGCTGAGATCGCACCGCAGATTTATGTCCGGGTCAAACTCGGAACTCCTGTTCAGGTTGTGAACTAACCTATTCTTTGGCGCCCAATCCACTCGCGGATCTTCTAGAGAATGGCATCCGCGGGCCCCAGCCATCTCGGCCAAAAATCAAGAGGCCTTGCAAAGTTTTTATTGCATCACCGGGAGGCGGCGTGTTTGCTTAACCTTTGGCGGATCAGGTTCAAGACATGTCAACGACTTGCTTTGGCCCGCAAAATTGCCGGGTCTCCGTCTTGACAAGCACCTCCGCAAGCATAATAGAAGGCGCTACCCCAAATGGCTTCCCCCGGCAAGTTCAGTTTCAGCTTCTCTAAGTTTCCTGAAGGCGGTCTAATCCTGGCGATCGTAGTACTCGGTCTGCTTCTGGCAGTCTTCGGCGGTACAGTGCAGCTTCCAAAGTTTCAAACTAATGCGGCAGGCAAACAGGAACGCGTGATGACCAAAAATGCCGCGGGACAGGACGTCCCGGCTTTTGTAACGGTAAACAAATTCTTTAATCCCAAGACTCTTGTTCAGATCGCCAAGGACACCAGTTTTTTCGCAATCATGGCGGTCGGTATGACATTTGTAATTATCACAGGTGGAATAGACCTTTCCGTGGGAGCAACCTATGCCTTGGCGTCTGTCTGCGGAGCGATCGTCCTCAATCAGTCCGGGCCGTCAGGCAGTATTACCGGGGCGTTACTTGGTGTGCTGGTTACAGTCGCAATTGGCGTGCTTGGCGGTCTGGTGAACGGATCGATGATCGTGGCTTTTAATGTGCATCCGTTCATTATTACGTTGGGCACGATGGCGATTTACCGCGGCATTGCGTTCGTGCAAACCAATGGGCAGTCAATTGGCGAATTTCCGGAAGCGTTTCGCGCTTTCGTTCGCCAGGAATTTAACGGTCTGAGCCTGGTTCCGTTGGTAGTCATGATTATTGTCATGGTCATTGGTGGTATTCTCCTGGCGAAAATGGCGATAGGGCGCAAGGTTTATGCGGTCGGCGGCAACGAGACGGCGAGTCGCTACAGCGGAATCAGGGTGGGAAGAGTGAAAATACTCGTCTACGCGATCTCCGGACTGGCTGCCGGAATCGCCGCAGTCTTGTCGCTCGGATACTATGGGGCTGGCTCGTCTGGGGACGGTCAGGGGTACGAACTGAATGTCATTGCCGCGGCGGTGGTTGGCGGTGCCAGTCTTGTGGGAGGTAAGGGTACAGCTCTAGGCGCGTTGCTCGGCGCGATAATCCTCCAAATGATTTCAAACGGTTTGGTCATTCTCAACATTCCGCAAAACTACAGCCAGATCGTTATCGGTCTTGTTGTGATTGCAGCTGTGTTGTTTGACCAGTTCAATGCCTGGCTGGCTAACCGACGTCTGTTGGCTAAGACAGGGCGCATAAAAAAGGAAGTGATCGCTACCAGCGACACTCCAGTTCCTATAAACCCCCAATCAAAATGATTAGGAAACTAACTCTGACAGTAACAAGCCTTCTCGGCTTGGCCGTAGCTAGCTGTTTAGCTGCGGGAAAAACCTATACATTTGGCGTAGTTGCCAAATCTAACAATAACCCTGTGTTCCAGGCAGCTAAGACCGGTGCTGAGGACGAAGCAAAAAAGCTGAGCGAGGAAAACGGAGTGACCGTTAAAATCGACTGGCGGACGCCGAACGAGGAAGACCCCCAAAAACAAGCAGACGCCATTGAACAATTGGTGAACGCGGGCGCTAGCGGCATTTCCGTGAGCGCCTCTGACGCGAACAAACTAACGGATGCAATCGACAAGGCTGTCGATAGCGGCGTGCCAGTCGCGATGTTTGACTCGGATGCTCCCAAGAGCAAGCGGTTCGTGATCTTTGGCACTGACGACATTGACTGTGGCCACAAGGTCATGGAAGAGTTGGCGAAGGAAATGGGCGGCAAAGGAGTCGTTGCGATCCTGGCAGGTAACCAGAACGCGCCAAACCTGCAAAAGCGTGTCCAGGGCGTGAGAGAAGAAGCGAAGAAATATCCCGATATCAAAATTCTGGATGCCTTCTATCACAAGGAAACTCCTCAGGATGCCGCTGCAAAGGTCGAGCAGGTCATGCAGGCTCATCCTGAAATTACCGGCTGGGCGATGATCGGCGGTTGGCCCCTGTTCACCGATAACGCTTTGAAATTCTCGCCTGGTACGGTCAAAGTCGTGGCTGTAGACGCGTTGCCGGCTCAGCTTGGCTATGTCAGGAGCGGTCACGTTCAAATTCTGCTGGCTCAGCAGGTCTATGAATGGGGTTCCGAGACTGTGAAAATGCTATACGACTTGGTGGCAAATGGCAAAAAGCCGCCGCAAGAATTCGTCAAGGGTCAGCTGATCCCTGTGACCAAGGATAACGTGGATGAGTTCGCAAAGAACTGGGAAAAGTGGCTTCCTAAGAAGTAAAAAGTAATACAATTCTTGCAAATTCTACACCCTCGGGCTTTGCCGGCCCGAGGGCTTTTTTTTTGGCAAGGGAGGGGAGAGGAGACAGAATTCAGAAGACAGAAGGCAGGAACTGGCTAGCGTTAACAACAGCCTGCGAATCTGTGACTTGTGCCGCGTCTCAGTCTTTCCCGGGCTGCGCTCTCCCCTTCGGATAAGGCAAACGGTAACTTTAGAATTCTGACTTCTGAATTCTTTCCTCAGCCTTCTTTCTCCAGAATTCTTCTTCTCAATATTTCCAAGGCATGTTGGGTGCAAATCCTCTTGAAGGATCGCCGGTCGGTGGGAAAAAACAGCTTTTCAACGTGGGTACCATGGTGCCGCCCTGCCAGCCCTATGTAGACTGTTCCCACAGGTTTTTCCGGCGTGCCGCCTCCCGGGCCGGCTACCCCTGTCGTAGAAAGTGAATAAGTCGCACCACTCCGTTCCAGCACACCTTCCGCCATAGCGCGCGCCACTTCTTTACTCACGGCGCCAACCGAAGAAAAGAGTTCTGCCGGAACTCCTAACGTTTTTGTCTTTGCTTCGTTAGAGTACGTTACGTTCCCTTCAAGAAACACTGCAGAAGAACCAGGAACGTTTGTAAGACGGTCTGCTAATAATCCTCCGGTGCAGGATTCGGCGACAGCAAGGGTCGCATTTTTCTCACGCAGAAGTTCGATAACCACCTCTTCTAATTCCTTTGAGCCATCGCCAAAAATATTTTGCTGTAAAGCAGCGTAGATAATGTCCTCTGCTGCGGTCACGGCGATTTGACTCCCGATGACACGAATGTCCACCTCTCCCATTCGCGCGCAGTAGCCGAGCTCAAGCCCCGGGATAGCCAGCAACTTTTCGCCAACCATTTTTTCGACATACGATTCTCCGATGCCGGTCGTACGAAAGATTCGTGCGTGCAGGTCGCTTATTGGAACCAGGTTCCGCAAAATGGGAATCGCATAGGTCGTGAACATTGGGGCAAGTTCGCGCGGTGGTCCCGGCAGTAGAAATAGATGCGGAATGCCGTTGCCTGCAGCAATATAGAGCCCGGGCGCTGTACCAAAATCGTTTGGCAGTACTACGGCCTCCTCCGGCACGTACGCTTGCCGCGAAATCCGATCGGTCAATCGAAGGCCCCGCCTTCGAAATCGCTCTTTGATTTTTTGAAAGATCGATTCGTCATAGGAGAGGGGGCGATTCGTTAGTTCGGCTACGATCTCCCTGGTTATATCGTCTGTGGTCGGACCCAGGCCTCCTGTTATCAGGATGATTTCGCAGCGCTGAGCTGACTCCAGAATCGCATCCCGGATTGCGCTGCCATCCGGAATGGTCGTCTGGCGTTGCACCCGAAGGCCGAGTGGAAAAATCTCTTGCGCAAGAAAAGAGAGGTGAGTGTTCAGCACGCTGCCAAAAAGCAGCTCTGTGCCCGTGTTCAAAACCTCCACCCGTGGCAGCGAACTCATTTGGGATCCAGAAGGCGAATCCAAGTCGCTACCATATCGTGGGATGAATCATTTTTATCCCTCTCAAAAATGTAGAGCAGGTTGGCGAGCATTCGGATGAGGATCAGTCTTGGATGAGCCGCCTGAAGATGACTGGGATGGAGGGTAAGCTTCTGGTGCGAAAGAATTTCAGCGCAATCTCGAGTCGTCAAAACTCTGCCTTCGTGAAATGGATCGAACAAGATCGCGCCATGTCGAACAACAAAATGCCCCGGCAGATTGATTCCTTCAACAACGACCGCGGCTCTCTGAGCAGCGATCATGTATAAGACCGACAAGGATATCGGGATGCCCAGCCGCGTATCCATGACACACGGCAGAAGCGAGTTTCGCGCACTGTAATAGTCATCCGCATTTCCGCGGAAGCCCAGATCCCTCCCGAAAAATTGTGCCAAGGTAGCCACGCGCGCGGATTCAGAGTCGTGCGGCGACAGGCGAGTTTTCAGCTCGTCGGCCCACTTATCCAGCGTTTTCTGGTATGACTCGATTTCTACGCCCGGCAGGAATATCTGGGCGAGATTCCAGCATGCCTGCTCCAATTCGCTCGGGGTCGAAATCCGCCGGCAAATTTGCTCGAATGTTGCCTTGGCGTTTCTGATCTCGATCGCTGTCAGAATCTCTCGGATGTGGACCGTAACTTTTTCATCGTCAATCGATAGCAGATCTCTCAGGTCTGGAATCGTTTCAGCGCCGCCCTGTGCAAGTTGCTGTTTGATTAAAAAGATCGTCTCAGGATCGTCGTCCTTGAGAAGTCGAATTATGGCGTCACGCTGCTTGAACATTGGGAGGTAGTTACAAAATCAAATTCAAGCGAGGTGCATCACTCCACAAGCCTTCCAGCGCATAAAATTCACGTTTCTGCTTCTGGAAAATATGGATGAGAACTTCCGAATAATCCATAACTACCCACTGACTGGCCACGGTCCCTTCCGATGCCAGTGGGGAGATACCTGCGCGTTCCCTCAAACCTTCGCGGATACCGCTGCTGATCGCTTTCAGATGGGGTTCCGAAGTCCCGGAGCAAATGACAAAGAAGTCAGTGAAAGTTGAGATACCGCGGAGGTCAAGAACAACGACGTCCTCGGCCTTCTTATCTTCAGCCACTTGCACGCAAAGCCCTCCGCTCCGATAACTCCTATCCTCGATAGAGATTTTTCTCTTTGATATACCGCACCACACACTCAGGGACCATATAAGAGATTGGCAAATTATGGGCAACTCTGTGTCGGATTTCCGTTGATGAAAGATCCAAACGCCTTCGAACAACTGGAAAATCTGCTCGCAGGGGAAAATCGGAGCGGCTTAAAATCGCGAAATTCACGATTTGGATCAGTTGGTCAAAGTCATTCCATTTCGGCAAACTTTCCAGATGATCTTCCCCAACTAGAAAGATCAGCTTCTCTTTTGGGTACTGTGCCTTGT
>Ga0306920_100005234_pt1 | contig 16731 bp, 15 predicted proteins | sample flu12Cox44000170_FD_204666 | JGI IMG/M metagenome (GOLD analysis project Ga0306920, IMG submission 204666) | Lab enrichment of tropical soil microbial communities from Luquillo Experimental Forest, Puerto Rico - flux4day.12C.oxic.44.000.170 (v2)... | ecosystem: Environmental > Terrestrial >... | reverse complement strand
TGGCAAAGCAGCATCTGACGGCGTTACCCCGAACCCAAGATTGGGCCGGGGGCGTAAGCCTGTCTTTTTGCCGCTATCCATTTCGTGGCCTTTGCTTAGGCGTACAGTTCATCTTGCGGGCTATTGATGCTCGGCGCATTCACTTGGTTTGCCCGCGTATCGGCTGCTTCCTGCGAGGCATCGAAGGCTGCGACTCTAGCTAAGGTCGGCCTCATTATACCGCGTGCGTCGACTTTTTTCAGGGTTTGTGCGCAGGCGTCAATGGTCGCATGGGCAGCACGGGCAAGGAGTCACCTCTGCGACGCCCCTTGAGGCCCTCAAACCCATCTAAAGGATTCCAGGGAACCTCCGTGCGGGTTTATAGCAGACCCTTTTCTTTCTTCTCCTGGCAGGAGATGCAATAACGGGTCCAGGGCACGGCTTCTAGCCGTTTCTGCTGAAGCTCTTCGTGACAGGAAGCGCACTGGCCGAACGTGGCGTCCTTGATGCGCACGAGCGCATCATCGACCAGCTGCAACAGGGCACGGTCGCTGTGGGTCTGGCCGAAGAGAAATTCCTTCGTGTACGAGTTGGCCGCCTTGTCCGCGAGGTCCACCGTCGGATCTTCGTCTGCCTCGCGGCCCTCCTGCTGGTTGCGTGCTATATCGCGCAGTAATTCCTCTCGCCGGGAGAGAAGCTTTTTCTTGTAGTAATCGAGTCGCTTTTTGTCCATATGGAAGACTTCCTATGGCGGGGTTTAAAGCCTCGCTCAAAACTCGCGATTTTAGTCTCCCTGCCGCTCGTTGTCAAATTAGGCGCCCGTTCGCTGCGGTTGAAAACGAGCAGGAGATTTGATGCGTAGCGTCTTGCCAAGATGCTGCGCAGGAGCTTACGCTCACTGGGGTTGCAGGATAGACATGGAGGGCAGCGTGGCGGGTAGGAAGGCGAGCTTAAAGAGTGATGCGAGTAAGGGCTGCCTGTACGTGGTCGCTACGCCGATCGGCAATCTCGAAGACATCACGATGCGCGCGCTGCGAGTCTTAAAGGAAGCGGATGTGATTGCCTGCGAAGACACGCGCCAGACGCTTAAGCTGCTCTCGCACTTCGATATTTCCAAGCGTCTTGTCAGTTATCACGAGCATAATGAATTGACGCGCGCCGCAGAAATCGTGATCGAGCTGGAGCAGGGAGCAAAAGTCGCGCTCGTCAGCGACGCGGGAACTCCCGCCATCTCAGATCCCGGTCATCGGTTGGTGAGCTTGTGTCTCAGGCATGGCATTCGCGTGGTGCCCCTGCCGGGCGCATCGGCCTTTGTGGCGGCGCTGGCCGCCTCGGGAATGCCCATCGACCAGTTCGTTTTTGCGGGGTTTTTGCCGTCGCGGCCGACGGAGAGGCGGAAGGCGCTCCGGATGCTTTCAGCCGATACACGAACGCTCGCACTATACGAAGCTCCCCATCGTCTGCTCGATACACTCGAAGATGCCCTCGAGATTCTGGGCAATCGCCCCGCGGTGATCGCCCGTGAAGTTACCAAAGTTTACGAGGAGTTTCAGCGCGGGCACATCGAAGATCTGATTGCGACCGTCCGAAAAAGTCCTCCACGCGGAGAAATTACGCTGCTCATCGGCCCGTCGGATGGCCATCCACCTCATGCCACCGCGCCTAAAACGGAAGAGCAAGTACCGCTTTCCAGGCGCGTGGAGGAGATCATGCGTGAGCGCGGCGTGGATCGAAAAGCTGCCCTCAAGCAAGTCGCGCGAGAGCGCGGCATCACGCGCCGGGAAGCTTACAAGCAGCTCCTGATCACTCGCGACGGATGACTTGTTGCAAGAAGGTGGACTCTTGGTTGGCCGAAGCCCCGGTGTGCGCAAAGAAGGCCTCGACACGGTGGAGAATCTCAGAGGCCGTGCGCGCATGATGAACCTGCTGCCGGAGCTCGCCGCCGTTGCGGACGCCATGAGTAAACAGAGTCGCAAACTGCTTCATTTTGCCTATGGCGTCCGGCAGGTCCGCTTCCATCAAGCTCCTGAAATAGCTAGACAGTAACTGATATCGATCCACCTCGGTGGGCTCTTCGTAGCGCCCCGTTGCAACATAGTCGGCGATCTGACCAAATATCCAGGGGTTCGACGACGCTGCGCGCCCGATCATGACGGCGTCGCAACCTGTTTGCCCAACCATGCGCACGGCATCCTCGGGTGTGCGAATATCGCCGTTGCCAACTACGGGAATGCCCACGGCCTGCTTTACATCAGCAATCACGTTCCAATCGGCAAAGCCCGCATAGCCCTGCATGCGGGTGCGCGGATGAACGGCGATTGCCTCGATACCGATCTGCTCAGCCATGCGGGCGACCTCGACCGCGACAATATTGCTTTCGTCCCAGCCCGAGCGAATTTTGATTGTCAGCGGGATGCGAACCGCAGCGCGAACGGCGCTCAGGAGCTTCTCGAGATGAGGTAGGTCGCGCAGCAGACCCGAGCCACCGCATTTCACGACTTTCTTTACCGGGCAGCCGAGATTGATGTCCGCCAGATCGAAACCCAGGTCTTCGATGAGGGCGGCGGCCGAAGCCATCACCTTCGGGTCCGCGCCGAAAATCTGGCCGGCGATCGGATGCTCGTCTTCGTCGAAGTAGAGATAGCGTAGCGTCCGTGCTGCCTGGCGGGTCAAGCCTTCGGCGCTAGTAAACTCAGTCATAATCAGCCCGCAGGCGCCGAGCGAGCGAATGACGCGGCGAAAAACCGTGTCGGTGAGGCCGGCCATCGGCGCAAGAATCGTGGCCGGACGTATGGACAGTTCGCGAATTCTTAGTTCGGCGGGGAACACTTAATCGCCCCTGGCCGGAGAGTTGCCGGTGTGGCCCGACGAAACCTCGCCCCTGGCGGTATTCCCCGGCTGCCCTTGCAAGTGCTCTAGCAAAGCCTCCTTTGAGCCACCAAAGAAATTCTCGACGATTTGAGCGAGCGCCTGGGAACGCGCGTCCGTCGCGGCCAGCTTGGCACGATAGATGTACGCCCGTCCGGCCTTGCGGCGTTCGACGACTCCCTTGCGCGCCAGGCGGTCCATGATGGTCATAATCGTAGTGTAGGCGCGGGCGCGGCGCGGAATAAGCCCCTCGCGAATCTCGCGCACGGTCGCCTCGCCGAGCGGCCACAGCGTATTCATGCACTCCAACTCCAGCGGAGCGAGATCGAGGAGCGAATGGCGGGGTGACAAAGCGTGTTCAGCCATAGGTGAGGCTATTCCTTTTCACGTTTCTGAGTCCGGCCATGAAACGTCCGTACCGGAATTGGCCTGGCCATTTGAGTTCGGAGCCGGGGCTTTTGGCTCGTCCTCGCCCAAATACTTGCTGGCGCGAAGCAAGGCCCGCCGCAAGGAAGGGTTGCGATCGGTCCAGTTCCCGGCGCTGGGGTTGGCCGACGCTGCTTCAAGAGTGGCGCGCATGCCCGCCATTTTCGAATCGACATCGTCGATAAAGTGCAGCATCACAGCCTCGGGGATCTGCGGCAGAGACGGAGAGCCAAATTCATGCGTACCGTGGTGGCTGAGGATCAGATGTTCGACCAACACAGCCAACGGTGCCGGAAACCCGGCGATGGTACTGCACTTTTCACGAACCAGACGAGTCCCGATCATGATGTGCCCCAAAAGCCGGCCATGGTCGGAGTAATCGATGCCCCGCAGATAGCGAAGCTCATCCAGCTTTCCAATATCGTGCAGGACGACTCCCGTCAGGAGCAGGTCGGCATCCAATTCAGGATAGTGCGCCGAGACAGCGCCCGCCAAGCCGACGAGACTGACGATATGCTCGAGCAATCCGCCGATATAGGCATGGTGCATTGTCATGGCAGCGGGGGCGCGCTTCAGCCGGGGAGCAAGCTCGGGATCTTCGACAACGCAGGAAAGCAACTGCTGCAGCCACGGGTTTTGCATGCCCGCGATCGCAGCCTTCAAAGAGGCATACATGCGCTCGATATCTTGCTTGGTGTGCGGCAGAAAATCGGCCAGATCGTAGTCACTGTCGGCGGCTGGAATGACCTGATCGAGCGTCAATTCCTTCTGTCCGTTGTAGATTTTCACGCGTCCGCGAATGCGCACCACGTCGTCGCACTCGAACGTTTTCGCCAGCGCTTCAAAGTTCTCCCACATTTTGGCGGGCATACTGCCAGAGCGGTCCATCAAGCTAAGTTCCAGCCAGGATTTTCCCGAACGCCCCGAGGTGCGAACCTCCTTCTCGCGAACGAGAAAGAGAGAAGAAACGATTTGACCATCAGAAAGGGTGGCGATGAATTGAGATTTCATCAACCGTTGACTTTCGGAAGGGGAGCCTTCTTCTTGGACTTCTTCTTTTCCGGGGCGTCCGGTGTAGGCGCCACTTCCTGAATGACCGTGCCGCCGGGGACCGCGGCTGTATCCACGTAACCGGGCTTCACCTGAACATAACTTTCCTCGCGTAGTTGCGCGAGGTATGTGCGCAAGGCTGGTTGCATCTTCTGGCGATACAGAACGTTCGTGATTTCAGCTTCCACCTTGTCGAGCGGCTGCAAACCCGCCTGGTAATGATCTTCGACTTTCAGTATCTCGAATCCAGTCTTGGTCTGGATCACATCGGTGAATTGGCCTCGATCTAGGCCAAACACCGCATCTTCGAGCTGCTTGGCCAGCTGGCCGCGCTCAAAAGTGCCAAGATCACCCCCCTCCTGTGCGGTCGAGCCCTGCGAATAGCGCTTTGCAAGAGTGGCGAAATCTTCGCCTTTGACAAGCCGGTTGTGCAGATCGTCCGCCCGCGTATGCACCGCCGCAGTTTCCTCAGGGTTCTTACCCTCCGTGCTGAGGAAGATTTCCGCTAGCGCCACCTCCTCAGGACGGTTGTAATCCTGCTTGTGCGCCTCGTAGTATTTCTTCACTTCATCACTGCCGATATCCATGCGACCGCCGACTTCCTTGCTGATCACCGTTTGTGTCATCAAGCTATTGCGCAGTTGAGTCTTGTACTCTTCCCATACCAAACCCGACTTTTCGACTTCCTTCTCGAGGTCTTCCATCGTGGGGAGGTTATTCTGCTTTCGCACGTCGTCGAGGTGCTTGACCAGATCGGTCTCAACATTGATGTCCATATCCTTGGCGCGCTCGATCAAAAGCTGCTGGTCAATCATGTCGCGCAGAAGGTTCTTGCGGCGGTCAGCAATCTGGCCGTTGATTTCCTGCTGGGCGCAGTTTTGGCAATCCTGCTGCACCTCTTGAGGGATTTGAGTATATCCCTTCTGGTAATCGGAGAGCGTAATGATCTGATTGTTCACCCGCGCAACGATCTCCTCAACAACCTGCGGCTTCGACTGCGCGCACGAAGGCCCAGGTGCGAGCAAGAATAGGCCCGCACAAACGAGACCAGCAAGCCCCCCAAGAGCTCCGTTTTTCATGTCAGTTGCTTCGGAAAGAAGTGTATCGCTACGATTGTAGTTGCTTCAATACGTTTCTCACGGCCTCCATCGGCCCGCCCTTTCCGTCCTTGCCTGCCTTCCACGTGAGCCAGAGCACTCCCGCCGGATCGAGACGCAAGTCCCGGCGCTTTCCGATCAACTTCACAAGACGCTCTGGACCGAGCGGTGTATCTTCATGAAATTTAAGCGCAATCTGGTCACCCCTACGATCGGCTGCAGAAATCAGAAGCCGCTCCGCCATCGCTTTCAGCACCGCATAATCAAGCAGATTCATGACCGATGGCGGCAGCGGTCCAAAACGGTCCTCCAACTCGCGCTGCACCTCCTGCCTCTGCCCCTCCGCCATCACGCTCGCAATGCGCTTATAGATGCGTAAGCGAAGATTTTCGTTTTCGATGTATTCAGGCGGTATGCGGATATCCTGCCCGAGGTTGAGCGTCGCCCGGCGCTCGGGCGTGACCCCTTCGCCTTTGCGCTCGGCCACTGCGCGCTCCATCATCTGGCAGTACATATCGAAGCCGACCGCTTCGATGTGCCCATGCTGCTCGCGGCCGAGCAAATTTCCGGCACCTCGCAATTCCAGATCAAGTGCGGCGATGCGGAAACCGGCGCCCAAATCACTGAATTCTTTCAACGCCGCAAGCCGCTGGCGAGCGATCGGTGTCAGAGCCCCCTCTGCAGGAATCAGCAAGTAGGCATAGGCCCGCTGGTTCGAGCGTCCGACACGACCGCGAAGCTGGTACAGCTCCGAAAGCCCCATGCGATCGGCGCGATTGATCACAATCGTGTTTGCGCGGGGGATATCCAAGCCGTTTTCGATGATTGTCGTCGAGACGAGAACGTCCGCTTCGTTGCGAACGAACTTCAGCATGACTTTTTCCAGTTCGCTTTCGCGCATCTGGCCATGCCCAACCACAACTCGCGCCCGGGGAACAAGGCGTTTCACCATAGTGGCGAGTGAGGCGATCGATTCAACGCGGTTATGCACGAAGAAGACCTGGCCGTGTCTCGCCAGTTCTTCTTCAACGGCTCGTTGAATCAGAGTTTCGCTAAAAGGGGCCACGGTGGTTTGAATGGCCAGGCGATCCCGCGGCGGCGTTTCGATCACGCTCATATCCCGAAGACCCACCAGTGACATGTGCAGAGTGCGCGGAATCGGGGTAGCCGACATGGTAAGGACGTCCACATTCTTGCGCATCTCTTTGAGCCGTTCTTTGTGCGTCACGCCGAACCTTTGCTCCTCGTCCACAATCAGCAAGCCGAGGTCGTGAAGTTTCACGTCTTTCGAGAGCAGCCGATGCGTACCGATAACGACGTCGAGCTTTCCCGACTCGAGTTCCTCGAGTGTTTTGTCTTGTTCTTTATCTGAGCGAAACCGGCTGAGCATCTCCATTCTTATCGGGAAAGCGGCAAAGCGTCGGCGGAAGGTTTCCAAATGCTGGAACGCCAGCACAGTGGTCGGAGCAAGCACGGCGACTTGCTTGCCGTCCCCGATCGCCTTGAATGCAGCGCGCATGGCAACTTCAGTCTTGCCGTAGCCCACATCGCCGCATAGCAATCTATCCATCGGCAGCGGCGATTCCATGTCGCTCTTCACTTCATCGATAGCGCGCTGCTGGTCTGGAGTTTCCTGGAATTCGAAGGCGTCCTCAAATTCTCGTTGCCAGGTGGAATCTTTCGAAAACGCATGCCCTGGCGCGGTCTTGCGTTCTGCATAGAGAGCCAGGAGCTGATCGGCCAGGTCGCTGACGGACTTGCGCACGCGCAATTTGCGCGCTTCCCAGACTGTGGCGCCCAGCCGATCGAGCGCGGGTTCCGCCCCTCCAAGCGATTGATATTTTTGGATGAGATCGAGGCGCGCCAGCGGGACGTACAGGCGAGCGTCGCCGGCGTAGCGCAGCAGCATGAATTCGCCGTTTGCGCCATCGACCTCAACCTGGCGCAAACCTTCAAACTGCCCGATTCCGTGATCCACGTGGACGACAAAATCTCCGGGTGTGAGGTCGGATAGATCGCTGAAGAAGCCGGCCGTCTTTGACCGGGTGCGGGGGCGCTGGGGCGGAAGCGAATCGAACAGATCCGCGTTGCCGTAAAGCGCAATTCGCGCTCCTGGGAAAATGACTCCTTCTAGGAAGGGCGCTTTCACCAGCCCCATGGCTGGTACACCGCCACCGCTGGATTCCTCAGCGAGTCGCGTGGTAGTTGCGTCTTCTTCCAGTTCTCCCAGCCGGTAGGGCAGCTCGTACTCGTGGCAGATGTCCGCGAGGCGTTCGAGTTCGCCCGTGCTGGCTGCGGAAACGATCACCTGCTGGCCAGCGGCAAGCTGTCCTCGTATCTCGGACATGAAGGCAGCCACATTCCCATGATAGCGGGTGGTCTGTTGCGTCTGCAGAACGAAACTGCAGCCGCCCTCATTCGCCATAGCCAGCTTCTCAATGCTCAGACGGGAGAAAAGCTCGAGCGCGAGCGACCACTCGTCTTCACTGAGGATGTAGCGAACCGGAGGCGCCGCGAGGGGGTCCTCGGCTTGCTGGAAAGCCTGATCGAGCTGAGCACGGTACGCCGTGATGGCCTCGTCGAGCTGCGGAGGTTCATCCAGTAACAGCAGAGGCTCACTGGAGAGATCGAACACAATGCCGGGACGTTCTGTCGCGCCTATCTCGCGAAATTCCCAACCGGGATAAAAACCAGGCGGTGTGCCCCCCTCGTCGCCTGCGGAAGCTGTCGAAACATGCTGCCGGGCCAACACATCCGTGTTGCGAAACACTTCTGTGAGGGGCAGAAGTGTGGTGCGTTCGAGCGGATTCGTCGAGCGCTGCGTGGCAGGGTCATACGCGCGAATCGATTCGATGGTATCGCCCAGCAATTCGATGCGGACGGGCTGGGCCGACTCTGGTGAAAAAACGTCGATAATGCCGCCACGCACCGAATATTGCCCGGGCATCTCGCAAGTCGTCTGTTTTTCATAGCCTGCGCCACTGAGGAACCCGATCAGTTCTTCATGTGCGAAGGAGTCGTCGCGCGCAACCGTGCGCGCCAGTTTGCGGTAGAACGCTGCTTCGTGCATGCGCCACAGTACGGCCTGCACCGGCGCGATTAAGATGTCGATTTCGCCGTTCGCCAGACGCCACAAGGCAACCGCTCGAGCTTCCGCGATTTCCGCGTGGGGCGAGCGGCCCTCGTACGGCAGCACTTCGTAGGCTGGCAATTGTGCAACCCGGCGCCCAGGCTTGCCGGTGATCGCACGATAGAACCAGCGCACGGGCTCCATCAACTGGTCGGCGCGTTCATTTGACTCGACAAGGAGAATCGGCGGGTGCCCGAGCTCGTGGAAAATGAGCGGCGCGACGAGCGCTTTGGCCGAATCCGTGAGTCCCGCGATGCGAACCTGTCCCGAGTTGCGGCGAAGGAGGTCACACACCTCCCCAATCGCAGGCCGGCGTGCGACGCGGGCCAGCAGTTCGGAGACGAACGGGAGGATCATTCGAGGGTCACCACAGCGCGCGTACTGGGCGGTTGCGCGAGCGGGCCGTCCCCGCATTCGAAGGCAAAAAGATCAGCGCTGAGGGACCCAGCGAGAGTGGGTGGGCACACTTCTCCCTGGGCATTGTCTTTCCTTGTGCCCCAGTAGAGAATCAACCCAGGTTGCGAACCAGACGGTCCCAAACTTCTGTCCCTCGATCAAGTCGCGGCGGCTCGATCGAGAACATCATTTTAGCACGCTCGTTGCGATCGTTGCGGCGAAGCTATGACTAGGTGGGAAATTGCGCTAGCAGCGGTAGGCGCAATTCTCCTTGCGGTCAGCGCCTGGGCCATGCGGCGTATGGAGCCGCCCCATCGAGACACTCTGATCATCACGGATCAGTGTCGCATGCCGGTGACGATTCTCGACGGGCGTAAACCCGCTCGAGGCGAGGCCATCCTTTTTCATGGCCTATCGGCGGATCGCCGGATCATGCAGAGCCTCGGCGACTACCTCACCTGGGAGAACGGTCTGCGTGTGTATCTTTTCGATCTCCCGGGGCACGGTGACAACACCGATGCATTCTCTTTCCCACGCGCCGATGACTGCGCCCGGATGGTCATCAAGTCACTCATTCGCCTTGGCGAGATTGATCCCCAGCGCACGGTTCTTATCGGCCATTCGATGGGAGGTGCCATCGCCATTCGAGCGGCCGACCGGGAGCCCCTAGCAGCTACCGTCGCACTTTCGCCTGCTCCCATGCCTTTACCGCGACGCATGCCGGCGAACTTGCTCATCTTCAGTGCTCAATACGATTTTCCGATTCTGAGACACGCCGCGAGCGCTCTCGCGCATGCGGCAGCGGGCGACCGCACGCTGCACGACGATTTCCTTCAGGCCCGCGCATTTCATCTCGAGGTCGTATCGCGGTCAGATCACACCAGTCTTCTTACAGATCCGCGGGTGTTCCGGCAGACCGGTGACTGGATCGACCGTGCGCTGGAACTGGCTGGCCATCCGCGCACGGGCAGTCAAGCGTACTCGTACGCAAATATTCCGCCTCTACTCGGCCTACTAGCGATTCTGCTGATGTTTCCATTTTGCGCCAGGGTGGCGGCAAAGCTCGTCGGCCAGTTGAGTACGGAGGATTGCTCGAGGCAGCATGCGGAAGTCACCTGGGTGCTTGCCCAGGGGGCGATCGCAGCTCTCGCGACGGTCCTGATCCTCTGGGCGTGTGTCCCACTCGCGTTTCTGCATCTCTATAGCGGAGATTATCTAGCCTCGCTGCTCCTCGTGTTCGGCACTCTGCTACTCGCTTTGAGCTGGAAATGCGCCGGGCGATCAGTGCACTGGCAGCCGAGAGCGCTTCTCACTGCCGTGATGCTCGGCTTCGCCGTCATGCTCGGAATCGGTGCCTGGCTCAACTGGCAAACAGCCGATCTCTGGCTCAACGAGCCCCGTTGGCTGCGGTTTATTGCCCTGCTGCCTATCATGTGGCTGTTCTGTTTTGCGGAAGAAGTGATCCTAGGCCCGGTTTTTCAAGGCCGACTGCGAGTGCTGCGATTCTTCCTCTTTCTCGCCGTGCGCGCTGGCCTTTGGCTCGCCTGCCTCTTTGCCTATTACGCGCTGACCAGCGGCCAGGTGCTGCTTCTGATTCTCGTACCTTCTTTGGCAATGTTTTCGATATTGCAACGGCTGGCTACCGATACGGTACGCCGGCATACCGGCTCGGTGACGGCTGCTGCGCTCTTTAGTGCTATACTCGCGGCCTGGTTCATAGCAGCCGTATTCCCACTGACCTGATCGCCCTCACAGGCACTAGAAAAGGGCTCAGGATACTCGATGATGGATATTGCTATCGTTGGTGGAGGTCCTGCGGGTTCCCTTTGCGGTGAGCGCCTGGCCACCCACGGATTCAATGTCACCATTTTCGATGAGCGTCTGGCTTGGGAAAAGCCTTGTGGGGGCGGCTTGACGCACAAAGCGATTGAGGCCTATCCCTTCCTGCTAGATAGCAATCAACCAAAGCGCGTCGTTCGCACCGCGGAACTAATTTCGGGCAATGGCCACCGAGCGCGCTTCGACATGAGTCACCCAATCGTGATCTACGCGCGCAAGGTCTTGAACGGGCTGCTTCTTGATCGTGCTGTTGCAGCGGGTTGCAGCACGATTTGCTCACGGGTTACCAGCGTCGATACCGAAGGTCCAGGGGTGCGTCTGATGGCGGGTGGCGAATTTTGTTATTCCGACTTCGTCGTGGTTGCCGCGGGCGCGCGCAATCGCTTACTACCCGAAACGACGGCGCTCACCGCAAATGACCTCGAACTGACTCTTGGCTATTTCGTCCCCACAGAAGAAAGCATCATCAAAGTAAAATTCCTGAAGGAATTCGAAGGATATCTCTGGTCGTTTCCGCGCGCCGACCATCTGTCGGTGGGCATCTGTGCGAAGATGGGCCAAAGCCCCACTCAGCAGTTACGCCGCCATCTCGATGATTTTGTGAGTGAGGAAAAAATCCCGATGGAGGGCGCACAATTCTATAGCCATGTGCTTCCCTCGCCTCAGGCGCAAACGATTCGGGGTCGCCGCATCGCCGGCCGGAACTGGGCCATGGCAGGCGACGCGGCTGCTTGTGTCGATCCGATCACCGGCGAGGGCTTGTACTACGCGCTCAGGTCGGGTGATCTGCTCGCGCAGGCGCTGATCGAAGGCCATTTGCAGTCCTATCCGGAACGCCTTCGCGCGGCATTTTCTGCTGATTTGGAGTTTGCCGCGACTATCGCACGAAAACTGTTCCGCGGCACTTTCCTCGGCGGCGCGATCACCACCCGTATGGTGCAGTTACTCAATTGGTCGCCGACGTTTCGCGATTTGATCCGAGATGTCTTCAGTGGATCTCAAGAGTACCGCACGCTCAAGCGCAGGCTTTTTGGCCAATTGGGCACAACCATCCTGGAGTTGGTGCGCACCTTTCTTACTTCTGGCGACCGGCATCGGCGAAGTTCTTCCGGACAGAGCGGCTCCGTTCTATGAAGAAACGAAAAGCCGCCCCTCGCAAGGGGCCTGCTGATCAAAGAGTCCCTCGGTCCAGAAAGGGCCAAATTCCCGGGTCGTCGGAGCTCCGGCCGGAGATTGGTCTCGAGGCCACCGTGGAGCGCGTCGTTGAACCCCAACACACGATCCAGGCAGTCGATCCTAATTTGCCGGCGGTTTTTTCGACGCCTGCGATGATTGGGTTGATGGAACATGCCAGCGTGATGGCCGTGCGCCCCCACTTACCTGCCGGCGCAATCACGGTGGGAACGCGCATCGAAGTCGATCACTTGAAAGCCGTGGCGCCCGGCGCGAGGGTTCAAGCGTCGGCGCGACTCGTAAAATACCAGGGGCGGTTTCTGGTTTTCGATGTCGAAGCGCGTTTGGGAGACAGGGTCATCGGTCGGGGCCGCGTGTTTCGCGCAATCGTGGATCCTCGGAAGCATGGCGACAAGGCCCAGGCTGGTATGCAGCGCTAGCCCTACCTGTAGGGACTCCCTACTTTTTCTCGGAAATGTTCACGTACGCCCGCGTCGTTTCCCATTCCAAGCGCAACGTGCAAGTACTGCCCGTCTGGTCGAATGCAATCACGAAATTTTCGAGCGGTGAAGCCATTTTTGAGACCTTCATGGGCACTCGCGCAAGGTCATCTTGTGCGCCGGGATAAGGAACGCCCCATTCGCCGCTATCTTTGCTGATAATCAGAGTCCAAGAGTCCGGGTTTGGAATCGCGAAAAGTGTGTAACTGCCGCGCGGCACGTTCTTGCTATCCACATTGACATCGGTGTCGATCAGGAAAGTCGTGGCCTCGTTCGCTCCCGCTCGCCACGGCTCCCCATAGGGCACCAGGCCACCAAAAATCTTGCGCCCTCTCATGCGCGGGCTGGAATAGTCAATGTGAATGCTTTTGCCATCGGAAAACTTGCACTCAGCTTTTGCCGCAGGGCTTGCCGCTGGCCCTCCCATCTGGGCCACAGTTGGAAGGGCACACCAAATCACGCCAAGAAACGTAGACCATAAAACCAAAGAAATCTTCTTGCACATCGGGCCTCCTCGAATCATGCCTGCCTGCTTAGACGCACCGCGTGCGCGATTCGATTCCTGGCCAGCGCTCGTGCCTATGTTCGAGGTGAATCCACCGCGGGTTCAAACATCCCGCGTCGAACACAGCTACGGATGTAATTCAGGAGGACTAAGGTCGCTGCCAGTGCGGTAACCCACATAACAGCCACAAGCTGTACTACCCAGCGTGCCGATTTTCCTACCCGCGCAAGTAGGAACGGCAGAAAGTTGAAAGTGGTGATGTGCACGTAGTCCCAGGGGTCTTGCTTCATAGCTTCGTTATTCAAGCCCCACTCATCCATTTTCCCCGTCGCGAAGGCGACGATATTCTTGAACCGCAGGGCAATGACGAAAGGATGCCTGACCGCTTCCATCTGATAAATCTCGAGTGGGCACCAGAACATCACGGAGGCTGCCTGTACGACGACACTGAGCGCCACCAGCGTCAGCCCCACTGTCCACACCGCTTTGCTTACTTCCGCACGGTGCCGCATCAGCAGTGGTACGGAAACAAAGGCAGCGATTTGCACGCAAGTCGAGGCATAACGATCGCCCCAAGCAAAATCGCCCGCCCAGTCTGTGAATTTCGCGTAAAGACTGATGTACGCAAACAGCAGCGCGGTGCATGCAATCACGTACGCACGGATCTCCGGCTGAAAGCGCCTCCAGGCCACCGCGGCGAGCAGCAACATCAGCACCAGCAGAGGGTCGAAAAGAAAAATCGACTTTTCGGGAGCAAGGAGTGCGCCCAGAAATCCAACATGAAAGGGCGTCTCGAAAGGAAACGCCACGGGCAGATCTGGCTTCAGCATCTTTTGTTCCTGGCCGTAGAGCTGAATGTACGTGTTGAAGAAAGATCCGAAGCGATAGTATTGATATGCCCGGTCAAGTGCGAAAAACATTGTGTAAACTGGGAAGGCGATTTTTGCGTACGGCCAGAAACGTCTGCGCAGTCGACCGCCCGGTTTTTCCGAAAACCACGAGACGAGTGCCAAAAAGAAGGCGACTGCGAGCAAATCGAGGCCGGTGGTTAGCCGCGTCAGCAAATTCAGACCAAGCGCAGCTGAGCCGACCAACAGTGCCCGCCGGTTCCCTGTGCGCAGCCAGTCATATTGAAAGCTGAACCCTGTGAGCGTGAGCAGAAGGATGTAATTGTTCTCCATCATGTTCTGCGTGTAATGGAGAAATGTGGTGCAGAACAGCAGGGCAAACACGCCTGCGATTCGCTCGTTGGTGGTGAATCGGAGCTGCCCGAGCAAGCGGAAGCAGACGAGAACGGTCAGCAGGCATACAAGAATGTTCGTGCTGTAGCTCACAACAATGCTACGCGGGCGGGGATCGGCAGCGTAGCCGTCAAAAATGGACCAGTTTTCGACATAGGTGCCCAGGATGTCGGCTGGCAACATCACCAGCGATTGCCCGATGCCATACCAGGCGTAAAGCTTTCCCTCGCGCCCATGGATCCCGAACTCCGGATAATCTCGCGGGTCAACCGGTTCCTCCGATGTCCAGAACGAATGCGTCGTTTGCAGACGATGCGTTGTGTCGCTCGTGCCAAGCTCCCCCGATTGCACTACCAACGCGGTGAGGAACGCGGTCGAGCAGACGAGAAACAGCGGATTGCGGAAGAAGCCGCGCAGCCGATCCATCGTTGCGTCGATGCTAACCTGCGCTCGTGCGGCTTTCAAGGAGGTATCGGCGCTTGTCGGTTGCCGCGCCTTGGCAGGTGGCCTAAGATAATCGGACGCCGGAGTGGCGGAATGGCAGACGCGGCGGACTCAAAATCCATCTAGGCCGCTTCGCACGGCTCCGCAGCTAAACGCAACACAGCGAAAAACGCAAAGTTTAAGTGGCTTTTCATACCGATGGTGCCCGCAACACTCCGCAAGTTTCCGCATCAAGTGCCGACATCAACTGACACCTCTACTGACACCAGAAAAGGAACTATTAGGGTACCTATTTTGGCCTGGGGGAGCGCTGGACCGTGACGGTATGGGCTGAGAAATCGCTATAACCGTCAACTGGACTGCGATCTCAAATCCCTAATTAACGCGGTGCGGCCCGCCTTTATCGTTTGACTGTTAATCTGACTATCGTCATCCTCGCCGTGCCCAGTACGGGTTTCTGATTCTCGTTCTGCGGCTAGTCGAGAAAAACGATCCATGTTCATGGCGAAGGAGGCAACGACAATGAGGAAATGGGCTCTCTGCGGAGCGCTGCTGGTAACTTTCTCGGCCGGCGTATTGTTTGGCAGCAAACAATGCCGCATTTCAACGATGGATTTACATGGAAAGCTATGAAGCCGTATGCTCTGCCTTGGGCCAGAGGATATCTCAACGGTTTCGCGTCAGGTTATGGTGCGGCAATCTCAACAAAGCTGTCGAAGGATAGTCCGGATTATGCCATCTACTCGAAGTTTACCGGTCATGACTGTCCGCAACATGGTCGTGACTCCAACTGCATAATCGACGATGATGCGTTTCTGCGTGCAATAGATGACTTTTACGACCAACCCCAAAACCAGGATATTTGCCTGAACTGGGCGATCGAATTTTCTGGTTCGAGGTTGGCTGGCAATCCGTATCCGGACACCGTGATCGCCGGCAATGCCGCGGGGCAGCGCCAGCTGGCAAAACAACTTTGGAGCATGGGGGCACCCACTTGTCCTGGACTGTGAGATCAAATCTTGGCCGCCATGTAGTGAAACGCGACGCAAGGTGCCGGACGAGCGGGGGCCGCGGACTGCGGTGCAGGCGCTGCGTTTGTTCAAACCGTTTCCTCAGCACTTTCTGTCAACCGCTCCGTTTCGATGTACAACCTGGCTGCTTCGTCGAGCTCCTCAAGCAGGTGAGATTGTTCAACGGTTTGCTCCTCTGCTAGCTGCTCCGCTAGCGACATGGGCTTTTGGGGGGGCTTGGCCCTCTCGCCTCCTTCGCGACGGAAGGCATAAAACTCCGCTGCCTTCAGCGATTGGGCCACAGTGCGAAGTGTGCGCTCGATACTTCGACACTCATCCACACTGATCCAGCGCTTTAGCTTCGCTGCTTGAACCATGCCCATGAGCCGGAAGATGCCACCTTTGTCAGACGGCAGGTTCGCAAGTCCCGAGAACAGCTGTTCTTTGAAAGCTGCCTTCTCCGCTTTCCGCTGCTTCCCCTTAGACAAAGCGGCGTTGCGATACGCTTCCACCTTCGAAGTCATTCTCGCATCGTGGTTGAGGCACAATTCGCTGTCGCGCAACGGACTCATACAGCAACCTGGAGCCTTGCAGGTTCTTCGTACTCGGTTCGAAAGAAAGGCACTTGAGGGTTTTACCTGGCCGTACCTCTTGATTCCCTTCGAAGCGTTGGCGCTGGACATTGGTTAAACCCCCCGCATGTGTGCTTTCAGAGGTTTGTATCATCAAAAAATCCGCCAGCCAACGAATCGGTGGTGCTCGCCTTCGAATTGTGGAACCCGGCTAAGGGCTACGTCGATCATTTTGAGGGGAACCCCGCCGACATCATCAGAGGTCCTCACCTCCTCGGCGTAACTCGGGAGATCGAAATCCGACGGCCCGGCACGTGGATCGGCGCGCTTTTCGAATACTCCCCGCCTCGCTGCGGGTTCAGCTCCGCCGAACAGGGTCTGCTGACGGCCGCTCTTCGCGGCGAGGGCGCGACAGATCGGGAATTATCCATCGTCCTTCGCATTTCGCCTCACACTATCAAGAGAATGTGGCCTTCGATCTACCGACGCGTCGCCGCTTCG
>Ga0306920_100005233_pt1 | contig 16733 bp, 13 predicted proteins | sample flu12Cox44000170_FD_204666 | JGI IMG/M metagenome (GOLD analysis project Ga0306920, IMG submission 204666) | Lab enrichment of tropical soil microbial communities from Luquillo Experimental Forest, Puerto Rico - flux4day.12C.oxic.44.000.170 (v2)... | ecosystem: Environmental > Terrestrial >... | reverse complement strand
CGTCGGCCGAAACACGAAATGACTCGTGCTAGGCTCAGCGACCTGATGAGCCGGGGCGCGCCGAACCAGCCGCCGCGGGTGCTCGCCGAGGGGCGGTACCTGACGCTCGTCGACGAGGCGGGCTGGGAGTACGTCACGCGGCGCGGGGTGACGGGGATCGTGGTCATCGTCGCCATCACCGACGACGGCAAGCTCGTGCTCGTCGAGCAGCACCGCACCGCCGTCCACGGGCGGGTCATCGAGCTGCCGGCGGGGCTGGTGGGCGACGGCGCGGCGCACGCCGGCGAGGCCCTCACCGACGCGGCCGCGCGCGAGCTCGTCGAGGAGACCGGGTACGCGGCCCGCGAGATGGTGCCGCTCGCCGCCGGGCCGGTCGCGGTCGGCGTGAGCGACGAGGTGGTCTCGTTCTTCCACGCGCGGGGACTCTCGCGGGTCGGCCCCGGCGGCGGCGATCACACCGAGGACATCACCGTCCACGAGGTGCCGCGGCCGGAGCTCGATGCGTTCCTCGCCGCCTGCGCGGCGCGCGGGCTGGCCGTCGATCCCAAGCTCTACGCCGGCCTCTACCTCGTCGACGCCGACGGCGGGCGGGCGCGATGAGCGAGCGGGCGAAGATCGGGGTCCCGCACGGGGTGCTGGGGTTCGTCCCCCGCGCCGCCGCGCCGGGCTCGTCGACGTGGGACTACGCCGTCCGGCCCGAGCACTTCAACCCGCACGGCGTGCTCCACGGCGGCGTGATCATGGCGCTGCTCGACACCGCCATGGGGTACGCCGTCGCCGAGGCGGTGGCCCCCGACGGGGCCTTCAACCTCGCCGCGCAGATGAACACCCACTTCCTCGAGCCCGTTCGGGAGGGGACGGTCACCGCCCGGGCCACGGTCCGCCGCCGCGGCCGCCGGGTCGCGGTCGTGGAGGCGGAAGCCACCGACGACAGCGGGCGGGTGGTCGCCATCGCGACGGCGACGCACGCGATCCTCAAGCCGAAAGCGCCGCCCGCGCCCGGGCCGGATCGTTCGCGATGACGGCGGCGACGCCCATGTCCCGGCACGCGCGCAGCGCCTCCGGAGCGTCGACCGTCCAGACCACGACGTACGCGCCGCGACGGCGCCAGCGCGCCACCCGCGCCGGCGTGCAGAGCTCGAGCTCCGGGTTGAGCGCGAACGGACGGAGCCAGGCCGCCGTGAACGCGTGAAGCGGCGAGCACCCCTCGAACAGATACCCGGCGCGGATCCGGGGCGCGCGCCGCATCCAGCGCCGCACCGCCCAGGGGTTGAAGGACGACACCAGCGTGCGCTCGCCCACGCCCAGCCGGTCGACGACCGACGCCACCTCGTCGACGAGCGCGGCGAGCGGAGCCCCGACACTCTCCGTCTTGAGCTCCACGTTGACCATCAGATCGGGGCCGACCGCCTCGTAGGCCTCCTCGAGTGTGGCGATGCGCGCGCCGCCCGTGAGCGGGAGCTCACGAAGCCGGGCGAACGGCGTGCCGTCGATCCGCGCGGGATCCCCGGCCAGGCGCGTCAGATCGTCGTCGTGGAACACCACCATCCGGCCGTCTCCCGACAGGCGCACGTCCAGCTCGACGCCGTCCGCCCCGTCGGCGCGCGCGCGCGCAAAGGCCTCGACCGTGTTCTCCGTTTCGAGTGCGCTCGCCCCCCGGTGGCCGATCACGAGCGGTCGCGGGTGCCCCCCGTCTGCATCGCTCGGGCGCGCCCACACACGAAAAGCGTACCATCGGGGCGACGCCGAATTAAAATCGGAGTCCATGGTGCTTAGAGGCTGGCCCGGGGCGTCGCGGACCCTCGGGGCATGGGTCACGCTCGCGGCGCTGACCGGCCTCGCGATGGCGCCGGCCGGCTGCGCGCACGGCGGGGCCCCCGCCCCGCAAGGCCCGGAGCAGGCGCTCGCCGCCGAGGCCGGACGCATCGGGGGGATCAAGTACGAGGACGACTTCCTGGAAGCGCGCCTCATCTTCCAGGCGCTGCCGATCGCCGCCCCGTCGCGCCCCGCGCTGCGGGCCAAGCTGCTCCACTACCTCCTCGATCCGGTGCTGGCCCTCAACCCCGCCGTCCTCAAGCGCGAGGTGCAGGAGCTCGAGAGCGACGACGTCTACGAGGTAATGTTCCAGTCCTTCCGCGACGCGCTGGCGCTCTACGATCCGGCGGAGCTCTGGAGCCAGCCCCCGCGCATCGCGCCCGACGAGCTGCGGCTGCTCGTCCCCGCGGCCGAGCTGATCGTGGCGGTGTTCTCGCCGCGCGGGGGCGACGAACAGGTCACGCTGGCGCTGGCGGCGCTCGCCTCGCTGGTCCCGCAGAACCGCGACTACGACCAGCGCCTCGGCCAGGTGCTGGGCTGGACCGAGGAGGCGAGCCTGCAGGGCGAGCGGGGCGGCCTGCGCCACAACGCCAGCGCCGTCGACGCGCTCGAGGAGGCGCTCGGCGACTGGCCGGCCCCGGTGGTCGTCCACCGGCTCGACGCGCTCTACACCGATCGCCAGCAGCGCTTCTCGTCTGTGCTCCGCCGCCCGATCGGCGGCAGCGACGCCCGCCGCGCCCTCGGCGACCTGCTGGTCGCTCACGGCGAGGAGATGCAGCGGGCGGTCGTGAGCATGGCGGGGGCGTACCTCCGCGCGGGCCTGGTCAGCGAAGCGGCGTCGCGGGCCACCGCCATGGCGGGCAACCCGGGCGACGACCCCGATCTGCGCGCGCTGCTGGTCGCCGCGGCCAGGCCGAGCGCGAGCGCGGCCGACTCCCTCGCCCTCGCCCGCCGGTTTCTCCCGCGCGTCGACCTCCTGGGCGGCACCGCGACCGACGCGCCCGACCCGGTGATCGCCTTCCGGGTGCTCGAGGCCGGGCTCGTGAAACACCCCGCCGACCCCGAGCTGCTGATCCTGTCGGGGCACGTGGCCCGGCTGCTGTCGTCGTACTTCCTGGCCATCCGCCGGCTGGAGGAGGCCGAGGCCGTGCTCGAGCGCACCGGCGCCACGAGCGAGCTCCAGGCGAAGATCTCGGCCGAGCTCATCGAGCTCTACTTCCTCCGCCTCCGCCTCCGCCTCGACCCGGAGCGCGACGCGCCGGCCTTCGCCGAGGCGGACGCGCTCCGCCAGCGCTTCGCCGAGACCCGCCGCCGCTTCGCAGGGACCGAGCTCAAGGTGAAGGACGCGGACATCGACTTCGAGGTCGCGCGCAGCTACGTCAACGCCGGCCAGATCGATCGCGCCGAGCCGCTTTTTCTCAAGGCGCGCGACGAAGGCGAGCCGAAGGCGGAGGTGACGATCGAGCTCGCGAACCTGGCCGCCAAGCGCGGCGACCCGCGCCGGGCCACGCAGATCCTGCGCGAGGGGCTCGACGCCCTCCGGGGGCAGGCCAGCGGCCACGACACCATCGGCTCCGTCGAGGGGCGCGCGCGGCTCGAGCGGCTGCTCGGCGACAGCTACGACGCCGTGGGCGACCACGACGCGGCGGCGGCCTCCTGGCGGAGCGCCGTCATCGGCTGGGAGCGGCTGATGGTCGAGTACCTCCGCCGCAAGAGCCTGACCGAATCGGCCGAGGCCACCGTCGAGGTCGGGCGGCTCCTCTACCTCCTCGGCCGGCACGCCGAGGCGCTGCAGAAGTTCGACGAGGCGATCGAGCAGGACGCCGACCGCGATCAAACGTACATCGACGTCGTGGCGTTCCTCGTCCAGAGCGGCGAGACCGAGGCCGCCCTCAGCGTCTACCACCGCGCCCTCGGCCGCCCGGGCCGGGCGGTCTCCGAGTACGTGAAGGTCTACACCTCGCTCTGGGTCCTCGACCTCTCGCGGCGCAGCAACAAGGCGCCCGACAGCAAGGCCGAGAGCTACCTCAGCACGCTCGATCAGCGCCACGGCGACCTGCGCCCGCACCGCGGCGCTACCTGGTACCACCTTCTCGCCCGCTACGCCGTCGGCAAGATGAGCTACGAGCAGGCCCTCGCCGCCGCCGACACCGCCGGCAAGCGGGCGGAGATCTATTTCTACGAGGGGATGCGGCGCCTCGGCGACGGCCGCGCGGACGACGCCCAGCAGCTCTGGCAGAAGGTGATCGACACCCGCATGTTCTCGTTCTTCGAGTTCGACATGGCCTCGCGCTATCTGCGCGTGGGCGCGCCGACGTCGCCGCAGGTGCGGCCGACGGCGTCTGAAACGATTTGAACGCGCGGCGAGGGCGCGCTCCGCTCCAGGCGATTAAGCGCGGAGCTCCCACTTGCGGACGAGCGTGGCGGCATCGCCGCTCGCGGCGGCGAAGTCGTCGCGCAGGTCGTCGGCGGGCGAGCGGCCCGCCTCGGCATAGGCGCGCAGCGGCTCGAGGAGCGGACGATCGCCGTCGCCGCCGGGAAGGCGGGCGAGGCCGGCGTCGGCGATGCCGCAGAGCTCGACCGCGAGATCGCGGAGGCTGCGGCCGCGGAGGCGGGCGCGGAGCCCGAGGCGGGTCACGTCGCGGCGCAGGGCTTGGCGCTCGTCGTACGAGGCCTGGGCGGTGAGCGCCCACGCGGCGGCGCGCGCCGAAGGCTCTTCGAGCAGCCCCCGCCAGAGCGCGGCCAGGCCGCCGGCCATCGGCATCGGGCCGGCGTCGGCGCCGCGCACCTCGATGTAGCGCTTGAGGCGGACCTCGGGGAACAGCGTCGAGAGGTGGATCTCCCAGTCGCGCAACGTGGCGCGCTCGCCGCCCCACCCTTCGGTCATGAAGCGGCGGAAGGTGAGGCCGTCGGCGGGGCGGTAGGCGCCGTCGCGCACGAGGAAGAACATCGGCACGTCGGCCGCCCACTCGGCGTAGTCGCGGAACGAGAACCCCGGCTCGAACGCGAAGCGCGGCAGGCCGCAGCGGTCCTCGTCGGTCTCGAGCCAGATCGCGGCGCGGTAGCTCTGCCATTCGCTCGGGCGTCCTTCGACGATGGGGGACGCGGCGTAGAGGGCCGTGACGATCGACGTCACGCCGTAGGCGGTCCGGATCTTGTCGACGGCGTCCGCTTCGCCGTCGTAGTCGAAGTTGGCCTGCACCGTGGCGGTCATCTTCATCATGTGGTGCGCCAGCCGGCTCGAGCGCCCGTGCCGCGGGAAGTAGTCGCGCATCACCGCGTAACGCCGCTTGGGGAGCCAGTCGACGTCGCCGAGCGCGCCGAACGGCCGGTAGCCGATGCCGAGCAGCCGCACGCCCTCGGCGTGGGCGAGCTCGCCCACCTCGCGCACGTGCGCGGCGAGCGCGTTGCGACAGGCGGCCGCGGTCGGCAGAGCTCCGCCCGACAGCTCGAGCTGGCCGCCCGGCTCGAGCGTGATGCGATCGCCCGCGCGCGAAAGGGCGATGATCTGCCCGTCCTCCTCGGTGGGGCTGAACCCGCGCGCGCGCAGCCGGCCGAGGATGTCGACGATGCCACCCGGCCCCCGGTAGGGGACGGGCGCGCCTGAGTCGCGCACGCCGATCTTCTCCTGCTCGACGCCGATGCGAAACTGGGCGGGCGGCTTGCTTCCCGCGCGAAAATAGCCCACGAGGTCGTCGACGGTGAGCGGCACGGGGCCCGGAGGCTAGCAGATGTCCGCCGAGCGTCGAATTCCACCAGCGGGCGGTCGATTTCTCCACGGAATAGACAGAATGAAGGAACGTACGGGGCCGCGGCACTAACCGTACCGACACGTACCGACACTCCTGAATCGAGCGTTCAACTGCGTCCGGCCGTATACTGGGGACCGTTTTTTCGATGACCCTGCCTTTGAGCCTGCTGCTCGTCGATCCCAATCCCGACGGCCTCGAAACGCTGACCTACGGCTTCGAGCGTGAGGGGGCGAACGTCAGCGCGACCTCTGATCTGACCGCCGCCCCCAAGTTGGTCGACGCGGCGACGCCGGCGCTGGTGGTGGTCGCCCTCCGCGCGGGCGCGTCGGCCGGGCTGGACGTCATCAAGCGGCTCCGGACGGGCGGCCACGCCATCCCCCACGTCGCCCTGCTCGCGCTGGGGCAGCCCGAGCAGCAGGTCGCGGCCCGAGCGGCCGGGGCCTCCGGCTTCCTCGCCGTGCCGGCCTTCATCCGTGACGTCGTGGCCGCCTGCCGGCTGGCGCTCGTCGGGCGCCGCGCCCCCGGGCAGGCCGCGCCGGCGACCGAGTCGCGGCTCAGCGATTACGGGGGCGTCTTCTACCTCCTGCGGGCGATGGCAGCCACGGACGGGTCGGCGGTGCTGAGGCTCGAGCGTGGCAACCGTCGCGCCGAGCTCCGCGTCTCCGAGGGGCGGCTCGTGTCGGCCAACGTGGCGTCGCTACAGAGCCTCCCCGCCCTGCACCACGTGCTGCTCTGGGAGGAGGCGGCGCTGTCGGTGGCCGTGGGCGCCATCCCCAAACGCAGCCAGCTCAACCTGTCGGGGCAGGAGGTGCTCGACGAGAGCGAGCGCTTTCTGCGCGACTTCGCCCACGCCGCACGCGACCTCGGCCCGTCCACCACCCTCTATGTCCGCGCCTCCGAGCTCCAGGCGGCGACCGTCCCCGGACTGCAGGGGAGCCAGGTCGCGCCGCTGCTGCGGCTCGCGGACGGCCGGCGTGTGCTGGCCGACCTCATCGCCGAGAGCCCGTTCCGGATCTTCGACACCCTCCGGATCCTCAAGCGGCTGCGCGACAGCGGCACGCTCGTCGCACGTCAGCCGGTCGCCGACGCGAACCACGCCGGCGCGAAGAACGGCGCGGCGCGATCGATGCTCGGTGAGTGGGCGATGGTCCCGGACCAGCGCGGCGTCGTCGGCAACCGGCGCGGGCCCAACCGGCCCCAGCGGCCGCCCACCGACCCGGCGGGCGCGCGCACGCCGCTGCCAGGGCCCGCGACGCCGTTGCCGGGCCCGGCGACGCCGTTGCCGCTGCTCAACAAGAAGGGTGTCGTCCGGGCGGGCGAGATCGTCCCCCGTCGCGGGCCGACCCCTGTCGCGGACCTGAGCGTGGCCCCGACGATCCAGGTCAAGCTCGACGCGGCCGGCGTCCCGCTCTCCGCGCCGCAAGCGCCCGCGGGCGGCGCGCACCCCGCCACTGGGCGCGCCCCCGGGCGGCCCACGCCCATCCAGCTGCGAACGAAGGCCGATCTGGCCGCCCGGTCCGAGCTCGATCGAACGCCGCCGCCGCTCGTCGGTCGCACGGACCCCGGTCCTCAACGGCGCCTCGATCGCACACCGCCGCCTCGCCTCGACCGGCGTCCTCCCACCGGTCCGCAGCCGCGGCTCGACGGCCGCTCCCCCGCCGGTCCCCAGCCCCGTTTCGACGGCCGCTCTCCGATGGCTCCCCAGCCCCGCCTCGACATTCGCTCCCCGCAGAGCCTCGACGAGCACCTCGAGCGCACGCCCCCGCCCCGGGTTGAAGCGCCGACCGCCGTGGTGCTGGAGCCGCGGCTCGATGGAGCGCCTCCGCCTCGCATGGAACCACCGATCGACATGCCGCCTGAACCGCGTCTCGACGTTCCTCCCCAACCGAGTCCCGACGTTCCTCCGGAGGCACGCCTCGACGTCGCCCCGCAGGCGCGGCTCGATCTCCCTCCTGAAGCACCAGTCGAGGTTCCTCTAGAGGCGCGTCTCGACGGCGCTCTGCAGCCCCAGGTCGAAGCTCCGGTCGACGTCCCGCCGGAGCCTCGTCTCGACGAGCCTCCGCCCGTCGCCGACGACAGGCGCGCCGAGGCCCGCTCCCCCGCGAAGCGCGAGAGGCCGCCGAGCGGCCCCCACGCGAAGGTCGATCGCACGCCCGCGCCGCGCGTCGGGAGCAAGACGCCGGTGCCGCAAACCGCCGCCACGGCGTTCGACGACGTCGAGGCCGACTTCTTCGCGCGCGAGGCCGACCTCTACAAGCGCGAGGCGCTCGAGACCTTCGATGACCTCGATCACCCGCTCGATACGAAGCGGCCGGCGAAGCCGCGCTCGCGCAAGAAGTGACGCGCGCGGCTGCGTAAAAACGACGCAGCGAAAAAAATATCCAGGCCGGATCGGGTGCGCCCGGCCAATATCCGATGCAGCTCAACCGAAGGAGCGTCCCATGAAGCTTCGCGCCCGCCCGCTGTTCAGCTCGATCTCGGTCTTGCTTCCGCTGCTCTCCGCAGCGTGCAGCTCGTCGAGCGGGCTCGGCCCGAGCACGACCGCCGCGGCGGTCAGCGGGGCGGCCGACGGTCACTGCGGCGCCGCGCCCAACCTCGCAGCGCTGACGGTCGGGACCTGCCTGACGAACGAGCCACCCTCCAACACCAGCGCGTGCGGCGTCACCTTCGCCCCCGACACGGCCCCGCCCCCCGACGCCGGCCCCACCGGCGGCTCCCCCTACGGTGCCACCCTCTTCAATTCCAGCGGCTACGACGACGACTGCAAGTACGCGCTCTCCTGGACGGCGACGCCGGTCAAGGTGAACAGCGACGTGATGTTCACGGTGACTGCGAACTACCTGACGGCCACCGGCCCGGGCGATCCGGTGCACTGTGCCGGCGTCGTCGTGGAGGTGTTCAACGAGGCGGCCAACAAGGCCGCGCTGTCGCCCGCCACGCCGGCGCTCGAGAAGGGATCGACCGGGTCGTACGACGTCGGCCCCCTGCAGCCCCCGGTGTCCGGGATGTGGACCGTCCGCTTCCACCTCTTCGAGGAGTGCAGCGACGCGCCCGCCGACTCGCCGCACGGCCACGGCGCGTTCTTCTTCACCGTCCCCTAGCCACGCTAGACTGCCGGCATGTGCGGCGCGAGACTCGCGGCGCTCCCCGTCCTCGGTCTCGGGTGCGTGCTCGCCGCGTGCGGCAGCCCGGCGAAGAGCTGCCCGCAGGAGATCCCGCCCTGCCCCAGCCCGGCGCCGAGCCTCGTCAACGAGGTGAACCCGATCATCCAGAGCGTCTGTGTCCCGTGTCACGGGCCCGGCGGCATCGAGGCCAACCGCCCGTACCTGACCTACGAGGACATGGCGACCAACGGCCCGTTCTTGACGATGTACCAGCAGGTCCTCGTCTGTCTCATGCCCCAGGCGCCCCAGCAGCTGACGACGAGCCAGCGTCAGCGCCTCCTCGAGTGGTTCGCCTGCCGCGAGCCCGACGACCGCGCTCCGGCCGACGGAGGACCCGGCGACGCAGGTTCCGGCGACGACGGCCCCGGCGACGGTCCGCCGAGCGACTGACGGATCGACGTCCACCGGCCGCGTCCGGGCCGGACATATACTAGAACCTGACGATGGCCGCCCGTCCGCCCGCCAGGGCTCTGCTCGCCTGCGCGCCCCTGCTCCTGCTGCTGTTCACCGCGGGCGGCTGCGGCAGCGCCGCGACGCCCATCGATCTCGAGGACCCCGTCGCCTGCAAGACCTGCCACCCCCAGCAGTACGAGGAGTGGTCGGGGAGCATGCACGCCTACGCCTCCGAGGACCCGGTGTTCCGCGCCATGAACCAGCGCGCCCAGCGCGAGAACCCCGCCACCGGGACGTTCTGCCTCAAGTGTCATGCCCCCGTCGCGGTGAACCAGAGCCTGACGCAGGACGGATCGAACCTCGACGCGCTCCCCGCCAAGAAGCTCGGCGTCACCTGCTATTTCTGCCACGCCGCCGAATCGGTCGCCGGGACGCACAACAACCCGCTCGTGCTCGCCACCGACGGGAGCCTGTTCGGGCCGTTCGGCGATCCGGCCGCCGGCACGCCTCACAAGGCGACCTACTCGCGGATGTTCGACGACGCGGCGATCGAGTCGGTCGACACCTGCGGCAGCTGCCACGACATCCAGAACCTCCAGGGGGCGCACGTCGAGCGGACGTTCGAGGAGTGGCAGACGACCCTGTTCGCCGTGTCGCCGAGCGGCCAGACCTGCGTCCAGTGCCACATGCCGACCTACGGGCGGATCGGCCCTTCGTCGACGGTCTCGACGATCGACCGGACGCTCCACAGCCACACCTTCCCCAGCGTCGACCTGGCGGTGACGCCGTTCCCCGCCGACAACCCGCAGAACGACGCCCAGCGGGCCGAGAGCCAGACGGTGCTCGACCAGACGATCCAGGGGACGCTGTGCGTGAACCAGGTCTCGCAGCGGATCGAGCTGACGCTCGACAACGTGGGCGCCGGCCACAACTTCCCGAGCGGCGCCACCCCCGACCGCCGCGCCTGGGTGGAGGTGACCGCCTCGCTCGGCGGCGACGTCATCTACACGAGCGGCGGCGCGGCCGCGCTACCGCTCGAGGACTCCGTGGATCCGGACCTCTGGCTGATGCGCGACTGCATCTTCGACGCCGGCGGGCAGGAGCAGAAGATGTTCTGGCAGGCGGCCACGGTGGCGATGCCGACGAGCCAGCTGCTCGGATCGCCGGTGCTGAGCGTCAGCGATCCGATGTCGTTCTCGCGCAACCACCACAAGAAGGTCTACCCGGACCCTGGCCCCTCCGGGACCGCCCCGGGCCTCGCGCAGCTCCCCGATCACGTCACGGTCAAGGTCCACCTGCAGGCGATCGGCGACGACGTGCTCGCCGACCTGGTGGCGAGCGGCGATCTCGACCCGTCGGTCCCGCCCAACATCGCGCGCTACGACGTCGGCGGTGGCGCCGTGCTCGACTGGACGCCGAACGACCCGATGCTGCAGCAGGTGACCGACCCCGTGACGTCCGTGACCCGTCTCTGCATCCTCACCGTGGCCAAGTTCCCGTCCCAGACGACGAACGCCACCACCCACACGCACTGCGCGCCCTGACCAGGCGCCGCGACCGGCGCGGCCGAGGAGCTCAGTTCGGGATGCAGATCGGGATCACCACCTTGTCGGTGGTCGGGGGCGTCACGTGCGCGACGCCGCCGTCTGCTTCGCTGGGCGCATCAGCGGCCGCGTCCATGTCCGTGGGTCCGTCCACCGGTCCGTCCGCCGCGGCGTCCGTCCCGCTGCCGGCGTCGGCCACGATGGCGGGGAACTTGAGGTCGAGCGTCACCTCCCAGTAGCCGCCCATGAAGAAGTTGATGTTCGAGACCGTGAACGCGCCACCGCCGTCGTCGGCGACGATCGGGTAGACGTCGGAGCCGTGCCCGTGGATCGGCATGTACGGCTTCTCCGCCGTGACCGTGAGCCCCGCCGGCGTCGGTCCTCCGCCCTGAAGGAACGTGACCTCGAAGGTCGAGTCGCCGACGGTCGGGAACGGAACCGCGGGGGCGGTGATCATCGGCTTGGTCCTCACCGACACCAGCGTGGTGGTGAAGAGCCCGGTGCTCGACGTCTCCACGATCCCCGCGGTGTAGGGCCCGGCGTCCGTCTTGTCGCAGGCCGAGAAGTCCGGCACGTGCCCGGCGTCGACCGCCCCAGTCCCCTGATCGCCGTGGCAACCAGCCGCCGCGAGCAACGCGGCGGCCAAAGCGGCGGCCGAGATACCCCTGGCCGGGATCACCATCACGTCCGATCCGGACCGAGCTCTTCGCATTTTCGGCAAAGCGGCGGGTGCTCCGAACAAGTCTACGATACGGCTCGCCCCCAGTTACGACTATGGCCCCACCGCCGGCAATCCGCGGCGGAAAGTCGCACCCGCCCTGGATTGTCGGAATTTTTTCGACCAGTTGCGCGGGGTCTTTGCCGCTCGGGGGACGGACGGTTTCTGTCTTACGGGTGAAAGAAGACTGGGGTATAAGGGGTCCCTCCCCTCCCAGGCTCGGCCCCCCACGGCCCGTGCCTTCGCCCCTTAGACGCGCCGCGCGGCGCGAAAGGAACGACATGAATAGGCATAGCGCTCTCTTAACGGCCCTCGGCGCAGTCCTCCTCGTGGCCCTCTCGGTCGGCGGTTGCGCCTCGCCGGCTACCAGCGGCCCGACCTGCAGCTCCGGCCAGATGTCCTGCAGCGGAACCTGCAGGAACGTCATGACGGACTCGCAGAACTGCGGCACCTGCGGCAAGGCCTGCGGCACCGGTCAGTCTTGCAACAACGGCACGTGCACGTGCGGCTCCGGCACGCTGAGCTGCAACAACGCCTGCGTCCCCTCGGACTCGAGCAACTGCGGCAGCTGCGGCCACGCCTGCGCGAGCGGCCAGCTCTGCAGCGGCAGCACCTGCGGCACGAGCTGCCCGAGCGGCCAGACCCAGTGCGGCACCGCGTGCGTCGTGACGAACGGCACCGACGTCCTCAACTGCGGCGGCTGCAACATGGCCTGCCAGGCCGGCGCCTCCTGCAACGGCGGCAGCTGCAGCTGCAGCGTGGCCGGCCAGATGCTGTGCAACTCGGCCTGCATCGACGTCACGACGGATAAGAACAACTGCGGCAGCTGCGGCCACACCTGCGCCACCGGCCAGACGTGCAGCAACAGCGCCTGCTCGGGCGGCGCGGGCACCGCGGGGACGACCGGCTCCGCCGGCACCACGGGCACCGCGGGGACGACCGGCTCGGCGGGCACCACCGGCACCGCGGGTCGCGGCGGAACCTCCGGGACCGCGGGCACGACGGGCTCGGCGGGCACCACCGGCACCGCGGGCACCACCGGCTCGGCGGGCCGCGGCGGCACCACCGGCACGGCAGGCACCACCGGCACAGCCGGCACCACCGGCAGCGGCGGCGCGGGCGGTAGCGGGTGCTCGAACACCAACACGGGCGTCATCAACGAGGATGCGTCCGGTTACGTCTGCAACAACACCTGGGGCATCAAGGGAGCCTGGTACTGCTACAGCGACGGCTCCGACTCGACCATCAGCTGCAAGGGCAGCGACAACAAGGGCATGAACGCCATTCCGTGGAACACGACCTCGAACGCCATGTGCCTGAGCGGAACGATGGGCACCGGGTCGGGCAGCTACGCCGGCATCGGCTTCAAGGTCAACTCGGGACCGCCCGGCAGCACCGCGGCGCCCGGCACGTGGAACGCGAGCAGCCTCGTCGGGTTCGCGATCACCTTGACGTCCGGCTCCAGCGGCAAGGGCAGCGGCGGCATGATCCTCAACCTCGAGTATCCGACGTCGACGGACCTGGATTCGAACACCAAGGACGCCCCGGGCATCACGGTCCCCGGCGTGCCGACGAGCGGCATGATCACCTACAACGCGCTCTTCGCCGATTCCGTGCTGGCGAACAACAAGAACAACCGCCACCCCGTCGATCCGGCCAATCTCACCGACGTGAAGATCGCGTTCTTCCCGGACAGCATCTCGCACACCTACGACTTCTGCATCAAGAGCGTCGTGCCGATCATGACCGCGCCGAATCCCGTCGTGGCCACGGGCACGTACGGGCCGACGTGGAACAACCAGCAGCCGCAAGCCGTGAACGGCATCAACGGCTACGCCGTTCAGAGCGCCCCGTTCCCCACGAACGGGAATCCGATGACGATGCAGGTGAGCGCCACCTCCGGCGGCGTCGGGTTCGCCTACACCGCGGGGGGAGGTTTCCAGGCCCCGAACAACGGTCCCGGATCCTTCCCCGCCGTCATCAGCGGCTGGGGGCCGGGGCACGACGGGATCCAGTTCTATGGTCCCTACAAGACCGCCAAGCAGATCAGCGCGCTCACGTCGGTGACGAGCAGCTGGTCGTTCACGATGGGATCCAGCGGAGATGCGGTCTATGACGTCTGGTTTGGCAACTCGGCAACCCCGACGGTGCCGCAGACCGAATTGATGATCTGGATCGGCAACAAGGACAAGATGCCCATCGGCTATGGCACCGCGGCGGGTGCCGCCCTCAACGGGCGAACGCCGTACACCGGCACGAATGGAACGGGTGAGAGGGTCGTCAGCTACTGGGTGGCGACCGGGACCAACGGCAGCCCAGTCAGCAATTTCGACCTGCTGGCCTACTTCAAGGACGCGGCGAGCCACGGCTACGCCGGGCTGTCCAACAGCTCCTACCTGCTTGGCGTTCAGACCGGCTTCGAGGTGTACAGCGGCAACTGGACCACGTCGGATTACAACATCAACATCCAGTGATCGCGCCCGCTCCCCGGCGTCACGTGCGCCGGGGAGAACGGGCTAGGAGTGTAGGGATGCGCAGGCAGCTTCTTGGCTCAGGTTGTTCGCTCGTCGGCATGGCCCTTCTCGCTGGATTGGCCGCTTGTTCGAGCCACAACCAGCAGCCGGGCCCGGGTGCCGGCTGCGAGGCCGGCGCCCCGGATCCTAGCTACGTCCTCATCGACGACATGGAGACGACGACCCACGGGCCGATCGAGTTCACAACGGGCATCGATCTGCCGCTGACGCCGGGCTACTGGTACAACAGCGGCGCGGGCTACGTCGCCGACGGCGGAACAGCTCCCACCGACACGTCGAACCCGCCGCAAATGTCGTTCGTCTTCAGCGCGCTCGCGTCGCAGACGACCACCTTGAACTGCAAGCCGAGCGCACACGTGGCCCGTCAAGCCTGCGTGCTGAGCGGCCTTTACGACACGTGCGGCCTCGGCTTCGAGTTCGTCCAGGAGCCCGACGTCGATGCGGGGGCGCCCGCCGACGCGGGACCGCCGGTCGATGGCGGACCCATGATCCCCAGGGTCACCATCCCCTTCGACATCAGCGGCTACAAGGCCGTCACGTTCTGGGGGAAGACGACGACGCCCGACCCGGACACAAACTCGCTGCACGTCAAGGTTTCATTCCCCGACACGGACACCGACCCGCGCGGCGAGATATGTAACGGCGGCGGCGGGAACACCTCGAAGTGCTACAACAGCTACGCCACGTATTTCGAGTTCACGACCAGCTGGCAACAGTTCACCGTGATGCTGACGCTGGATTCGGGCGATGGCGGCGCGACCGGCGATGGCGGCGTACCCGGTAGCAGCATCGGCATCGATCCGACGTGGGGCTACCAGCAGGCGCAGTGGATCCCCACCCAGGTCTACGGCATCAACTGGCAGGCCCAGAGGAACATCGGCCCGGAGGACGGCCCTCCCCTCATGGCCGACATCTGGGTCGACGACGTCTACTTCATTCAGTGAGCCAGGAGCGGCCGCTAGGCCGCCGGGCCGCTAGGCCGCGCCTTCGATCAGCCCGCGCAGCGTCTCCATCGAGGCGTCGGTCTGCTTGGGGAGCGAGCGGCGGATCATCGGGGCGAACAGCTTCGCCATGAAGGTCTTGGGCGTGATCTCGAAGGCGTGCACGAGGTGGGTCCCCTCGGCGGTCTTCGCCAGCTTGAAGTCGACGATCACGTCCATCATCTTGTCGCCGTAGCGAAAGGAGAGGTGCTCCCCGGGGGTGCGGGCGGTGATCTCGCCGTCCATCGTGCCGGAGCGGCCCCCTTCCTTGTAGTCGTACTTGAGCTTGTCGCCGACGGCATTGGGGCCCGGCGAGACCTTCTCCAGCTTCGTGCAGCGCGTGACCCACTTGGGCGTCTGCGCGAAGTCGTCGAGGACCGCGAACACGCGATCCGGGGTGCGCTTGACGTCGATGGCGTGCTCGTAGCGAATGGGCGGCATCTCTCCTCCTCCTGTGGGGCCGCACTCTGCCACCAGTGGGAGACGGGCGCCAGCTGCGCGCGGCGGCTAACGCCCGCGCGCCGCGGCGTCGGCGGAGCGCCGGATCGCCTCCCGGATCGCGCGCACGTTGAACGGGTGATCGAGGATGGCGGCCCCGAGCCGCCGGCCGCGCTCCTGAACGCGTTCGTCCTCGGTGATGAGGACGAACGGCGTGGCCCGGTCGCGCGCGCGCAGCCCGGCGAGCACGGTGAGGCCGGGGATCCCGGGCAGCGCGTGCGCGCAGATCACGAGATCGAACGGCGCCGGGCCGGGCTCGATCAGCGTCGAGGCGAGCGCGTCGAGCAGCTCGGAAGCGTCGCGCGCCTCGACGACCTCGTGGCCGTCCTTGTGCAAGACGAGGGCGAGCAAGCGGCGCATGTCGCCGTCCTCGTCGGCGAGGAGAATGCGCAGCGACCTTTCCATCTCGTAGAGACGAAGCTCACGGGCGAGTACCTGGTTCATGTCGACCTCCTTCATGGTCGACCCACGAAATTGCATCGAGGATGCCAGCGCGCGCGCCGCGCCGAAGCGGGCGGCGATCTGCGGCCCGCCGCCGGTCGAGGGGTTGCGCGCGCGCACAGGCGCTGCCAATCCGGCACCCGACCGTAGCCGCAAAGGCAACCGCGCTTCAGCGCAGCCGCAAGGCGAGCACCGGCGTGCGGCCGATCTCCTCGAAGCCGAACCGGTGGTAGAGCGCGAGCGCGGCGGCGTTCTCGGCCTCCACGCTGAGCTCGAGCGTCTTCACGCCGGCGGCCGCCGCCAGGCGCAGCCCCTCGGCGACGAGGCGCGGCCCGAGGGCGAGGCCGCGGTAGCGCGGCGCGCGCCCGATCGTGCGCAGCTCGCCCTCCGGGGGCTGCGGCACCACCTGGACCAGGCCGGCGATCGTCCGGCCGTCGTAGAGCACGCGCCAGCGCGCCGTCCCCGAAGCCACCGCCGCCCGAAAATGATCGGCGGGCGACAGGTTGAACCCCGGCTGGCCCCGGAACATCTCCAGCAAGGCCGCGTGCGCGGCAGGGGCGTCCGACGCCTCGAGGTCCGCCCACCGCCATCGTTCGGGGAGCGGCGCGACCGGCGGCGGTGTCCCGGCCGTCGCCGGTCGCCGCATCGCGAAGGAGACGTAACACGGCCCGAAGCCCGCCGCGCGCAGCACCTCCTCCGCGCGCTTGACGCGCGCGAGCGCCCGGTGGAGCGAGACGTTCAGCGCCCGCCGGGTGCCCTCGCGCGCGAAAGCGATCGACGGCGCGACGACGAGATCCGCGAACACCGCTCCTGGGAGCGCCCCCGCCACGCCGAGCACCTCCAGGTTCGCCGCGTCGCCGGCGTTCTCCGTGCGATCGATGACCGTGGCCGCGA
>Ga0306920_100005232_pt1 | contig 16737 bp, 13 predicted proteins | sample flu12Cox44000170_FD_204666 | JGI IMG/M metagenome (GOLD analysis project Ga0306920, IMG submission 204666) | Lab enrichment of tropical soil microbial communities from Luquillo Experimental Forest, Puerto Rico - flux4day.12C.oxic.44.000.170 (v2)... | ecosystem: Environmental > Terrestrial >... | reverse complement strand
ATAACGAAACGACCCGAAAGAGCTGAAGTCCAAATATGTTTCGTAACCGAGGTGGTTGTTCGATATCGTGTTATTGATCCACACGAAGGGGCCATTATATGAAGTCAGCTCGAAGTGCTGATCGACACCCGGAACGTCCGCAGGAGTTGCGCTGAATGCATCCGTGAACTGAGTGAAGGTAATGTTATCATTACTGCCGGAGATGCGGTATGGCTGGAAAGCGTCCCAGGCATATCCGATGTGGTCGATATTGTTGAAGACCACGATCTGCGAAACCTGATTGCCGGCTCCGAAGTCCACGGTCACGTCAGAACCAACAACGCGGATAGGATTATTACCCTCTATCTCGGCCGAGGTAGGCGTGAAATTGTTGGACATAAATGTCGCATACTTACTCACGGTGCTGCTAAAATCGTGTATGTTGGTGTCCTGAGAATAGGTAATAGAAGCGTTGGCTAGGGAAGCCGCGAACATCACAACGCCTGGGATTAGCAGGCGCAAGCTGCAGGCTGCACTCTTTACTTTCTTGTTGTCACCAGAAAACAGAATAGAAAAGCTCATGATGACCTCCTTTGGTCTTAGCTGTGGCGATGGTTGAGCTGGCCATCGCCGGGTGGATTCTGCGGCTACTTCGCTCGCCGCTCGGAATGCTGAGCGTACATTTCTCAGTACCCCTGGGAAGGGGTTGCGCTTTGGTTGGAACTGCTGAAGCGGAACACCATACAACTGAGGCGCGCGTCTTCTTCGTGCTGCCTCCACAGACTTCTGGCTATGAATCGGAATACCAGAAGGCGGACCACCACTTTTGCCCGGGAATGATTAGGAACGTTGGAGGCATGGCGTACTTGTGCCGCCAGCGTCAGCATGAGCGAGATTAATGATCCCAGCGTGGCTTGCGTTTTCATCGTGGCCTCCTTCGGTATTTGCGTCTTTAGGTCTTGCTTCGCGGCGGCCCGGTTAGGCCGCCACGTCGAACGAAAACGACCGTTCGCGTCCGGAGATGGATGTTAAAAATGAGCACTTACCCCACCTCCGTCCACTTGGGCCTACTAGAGGGCTTGAGGCCATGCCTGCTCAAATCCGCTCTCGTGAGTGGCACACTGCACTGGTTCGCCCGTGTGTTCAATATTTGTCAGGTGAATTGGAGATGAGTTTAAGGTGATCGCGCAAAGTATTGGAAACAAAGCAGGCTATGAGCGACTGTTATTAAGTCCAAAACTCGTCGGCTTGCCGGTTTGAGCTTTTTGGAGAATGGAGGAAATCAAGAATCCGTTTCTCCTGCCGTCCCAAAATGGGACTCCTCACCGTCTGCACACGCTCATCGCGTAACACTCGTGCACTCTGGACTCCTACAATAACCAGTTCGGCAGGCCCGGAAGCGCATCGCGGGTCCGCCGGGCGCAATCCTGCAATTTTGTAAGGACAAGAGTTTCCAATGCGAAAGCTGCCTGAAGTAGAAGAAGCCCGCTCCATCATGACCCAGGGCATGGAATGGGGGGTATGGAAGTGGATCACGGAAAAGAAGCGCGTGCGCGTGGTCGCTGACCAGGCTACCGATGCCCTCAATGCCGCGGAGATGAAGGTAAAGGAAGCCTGGCCGGAAGAGCTGAAGCTGGCCTACGACGCCGTGGTGGACGGAGAGTTCTCTAAGGGAAAGAAGCGCAAGGCAAGCAGCGGCAATGGCGTGAACGCGGATCTGGTGAAGCTCGCGCGCGAAGTTCGGGAAGCCGATGTGGTGGCCGAGCAATGCCGCCTTGATGCTGAGGACACTTTTGCGGAGGCAGACCGCAAGATGAGCACCGAGCTCGCGCGTCAAGGTGCGCGCAAGGCGCTGGAACGCTACGACCTGCACGAGAAGGCGATTCGCAGAGCCGAGGCTGCGGGACGCGGGAAGTAATTTTCTGGTGGAGCACGCCTTCAGGCGTGCAGGAGTAAATGCATTTTTGGCGCTCCAGCTTTAGCCGCTGAGGTAATTTCACCGCCTATACCTCAGCGCCCAAAGCCGCATCGAGATCTGGCAGGTATCCTGCACCGCCTGAAGGCGTGCTCCGCCCCGGACTGCAACCATCATTCTGTTCTGAATCAACTGAACGCCTCTATGTCACAGGACTGCAGCCACTACGATTTCGACTACATCGTCATTGGTTCTGGATTCGGCGGCAGCGTCAGCGCACTTCGCCTGATGGAAAAGGGCTACAAGGTGGCGGTGATGGAAATGGGCCGCCGCTGGACGCCGGACAACCTACCAAAAACAAGCTGGTCTCTTCATCGCTGGTTCTGGCGGCCTAAGCTGGCGCTGCGCGGCTTCTTCAACATGCGCTTCTTCCGGCACGTTACCATCCTGCACGGCTGCGCCGTCGGAGGGGGCTCGATCACCTACGCCTGCACTTTGCTGCGTCCGCCGGACAAAGTTTGGGACAGCGGGTCGTGGGCCGGGCTTTCGGACTGGAAAGTGGAGATGCCTCAACACTACGAAACGGCCTCGCGAATGCTTGGAGTGACGGAGAATAGAATCCTCGGTCCAGCAGACAAGCTGCTCAGGAAAGTAGCCGAAAACGCGGGAGTGGGGCACACCTTCTACCGGACGAGCGTCGGCATCTTCCAGGCGGCTGAGGGAGAGAAGGCCGGAGAAACTGTCCCCGATCCTTACTTCGGCGGAGAGGGACCGCCACGTACCACATGCACAGGTTGCGGCGGATGCATGATGGGGTGCCAGCATGGGGCCAAGAACACGCTGGACCTGAACTATCTTTACCTGGCCGAGAAGGGCGATGTAGTCGTGCTGCCGGAAACCCGCGTTATCGACGTGCAGCCGCACGGCGATAAGCCTGACGGCAGCACCGGATACGAGGTCACAACCGTGTGCTCCACCTCATGGTTAGGCCGCGGGAGAAAACGCTTCACCTGCCGCGGCGTTGTTGTCGCCGCGTCAGCTTTAGGGTCGATGGAATTGCTCTTCCATTTGAAAGACAAAGGCTCGCTGCCACGGTTGAGCCATCGTATCGGCCATTGCGTGCGAACGAATTCCGAATCCCTGATTGGTGTGCGGGTTCCCCGAACCGCCGACGACTTGTCGAAGGGAGTCGCGATTGGTTCCGGCCTGTATGTCGATGAGCAAACGCACATCGAGGCGGTGCGTTATCCCAGCGGGTCGGATGCCATGTCGGTATGGGCCACGATTCTCACCGGAGGACGGCCGGGGCCTGGACGGATCGCGTTATGGTTGAAAAACCTGGTGTGGTCGCTGGTGCGGCATCCGTGGAGAACCATCCGGCTGTTACAGCCGTTTGGCTGGGCCCGGGAGACGGTCATCCTGCTGTGCATGCAGGCGCTCGAAGGTCACCTCGATATGCAGTGGAAACGGCCCTGGTTCTGGCCCTTCCGTAAATTCCTGGTCAGCCGCGGACAACGAATTCCCACCTTCATTCCACAAGCCAACGAGTTTGCGAAGAAGTTCGCGGCAGTCTGCGGCGGCACCGCGATGAGCATGCTGCCGGAGATACTCTTCGATGTACCAGGTACGGCGCACTGCCTGGGTGGCTGCGTCATCGCCGAATCCGCTGACAAAGGCGTGGTCGATGCGCAGCATCGCGTCTTCGGATACAAGAACCTTTACATCTGCGACGGGTCTGTCGTTTCGGCAAACTTAGGCGTAAACCCGAGCCTGACGATCACCGCATTGGCAGAGCGGGCAATGAGCTTCATTCCGCGGCTTCAGAGTTCAGCGGTGCGGCGGATCGTCCTCCAGTGAATATCGGCGTCATCGACGATCTCGACGGGTTGTAAGAGATCAAGGCTGCTCGTCTGAGCTTTGAGCAAGCTCTCCAAACGGCACCGCATCAGCACCTAAGTTCAAATCCGAGAGTGGCAATTAACTCTCGTGTCGATATACGTGATATGGATCAAATCCAGACTCTAGTCCATTCGACAGTAGCAATAGAGGAATTGCTGCGTGGTTCCAACCGGTGTTTGGTGCAGTTCCTTGAAGCTCTCCATTAGACGGAAGCGCCCACCAAACTCGCCGTGAAGCGATTCGGCATCGTAGCGCGTTACATCGAGCCCGCTGCATTTCATAGGACCCTCGGGGCCGAATGTGCTGATGATTACGTGCCCGCCTGGCTTAACAACGCGGGTAACCTGCCGAATGTAGGCAAGACGGCGCTCTGCCGTCGTAAGGAAATGGAATACCGCCCGGTCATGCCACAGATCGTAGGCATAGGGCTCGAGTTGGACTTCGGTGATATCACCGACCAACCAATGCACCTGCTCCGCTGCTGAACCCAATCGCTTCTTCGTGACTTCGATTGCAGTCGGCGAAATGTCCAATACAGTGAGGTTTGTATATCCGCGGAGAAGAAGGTCGTCAACTAATGTTGATTCACCCCCGCCAACATCAATGATTGCGGCTGAAAGTGCATCTGCAGCTCGTTCAATCAGCGCGAGGGATTTTTCAAGGTGCGCACGGTACCAGCTGACCTCGTCTGGTGTTTTCGTCGTATAAACCTTTTCCCAATGTGTCTTTGCATCCACGAAAGCACCTTTACCTCAATAGTCTACAACTTGATCCTCCAATGAGTCTGCGATGGATGGGGCCACCGGTTGATAGCGGCGAAAGGTACATCTTTAAGAAGATAGGTCTTTATAAGTACGAAACAACGTGTTCGATCTCTTCGCGCGTGGTTGTCCGACCGAGGCTGAAACGAATTGCGCCCATTCCGACTTCCGGTGGAATTCCCATTGCCTTCAATACCGGTGAAAGCTCCACCGACCCCGAGTGGCAGGCAGAGCCCGTGGAAGCGGCCACGCCTTCCAGACCATGTAGGATTGTCGAACCGTTCCTTCCCACAAAACTGACGTTCAGCGTGTTGGGCAACCTCTCAGTCGGATGGCCATTCAGAACCACTTCTTGGCCAAACCGCGCTCGCAGCAGCTCCCAGAAGAGATCGCGCAGTTCGCGCATGGACTCTCTTTCCAGCCACGATTTAGCCAACTCACAAGCTGCGCCCATCGCGACATCGAGCAGGATGTTTTCGGTCCCGGCGCGGCGTCCCGACTCGTGGCCGGCCCCGTGAATCAGCGGTTCTAAACGCACCCCTCTGCGAACATAAAGAACGCCGACGCCCTTCGGCGCATACATCTTATGGCCGGCCAACGACAATAGATCCACGCCAAGCTCATCAACGCGCACACAGATCTTTCCTGCCGACTGCGCCGCGTCGCTGTGGAAGAGCACGCCGCGTTCACGCGCGATGCGTGCAATTTCTGAGATGGGCTGCAAGGTCCCAACCTCATTGTTGGCGTGCATCACCGAAATAAGTATGGTGCGAGGCGTCAGTGCGCGGCGGACATCGTCCGGATCGACACGGCCGAACCGATCAACCGGAAGATAGGTTACCGACGCCCCTATACGCTCAAGAAAGCGACACGGGTTGAGAACCGCTGGATGTTCCACCTGAGTGGTAACGATGTGGGCGTCGTGTGCGCTCTGAGCGAAGTAGGTACCTTTGAGTGCGTGATTATTGGATTCACTTCCGCCGCTGGTAAATACGACTTCCCCGGAGCTGCAGCCCAATAGTGCCGCCACTTGGCCTCGTGCCTTTTCGACGGCCTGCCGTGCTGGCAGCCCTGCCCAGTGCTCACTGGACGGATTGCCGAATGGCTCCGTCATTGCCTGATCAATCGCAGCGGCAACTTCGGGCGCGACTGGAGTCGTGGCGTTGAAGTCGAGATAAATGTATTGCTTCGGCATACTTTTACCCCCTTATTCCACCACACCTATTCGAGCCAAGGTACCACCACTTTCATCTGTCGAAATGGCGGCACCGCGCAGCATTCAGCTCGCGCTGGCACGCTGCCTTCCGAGTCCTTCCGGAAAACCCTTACTCAATAGGGCTGACTACTCTGGTTTCAAGCCTGGCGCCTGGATCACGGGCAAGTTGCAAATAATCTAGATCTTCTTTGAAACGAAGGACACTCTATTGCCATAAGACGACGCCAAATACATTACATGCCTGCGATTTGTAAGGCTAATTGCAGGCGATACCGTCAATAACCCTGCCGCACGCCGTGGGAAACGCAGGTTCACAAAGAGGATACTGGAGGATGATCGTTAACATATTCTTGGACTCATCAGCTCGGTGAAATGCCATGTCCTTGCTTCGTTTTTGCCGCCTGGGTCTTTTTGCTTCCGCAGTGCTATGCTCCTCAGCTCTCGCGGCGAATTCTGTCTTAACCTCGCCTTTACCGACTGGCGTCCGCCTCGATGCGGTGGGGGATGCGGTTGAGCTCGGCAGCATGCCTCTCAACGTCGTGCCAGCACGCAGCGGTGACAAGGTTGTGGTCGTACTCAGTGGCTGGCGCGAGCAAGGTTTCCAGGTTGTCGATCTCAAGACGCGGCAAGTCACACAGACACTACTGCAGGATGGTGCGTTCTACGGCGCTGCGTTCTCACCTGATGGCAAGATGCTCTACGTCTCCGGCGGTAACACCGATACGATCTTCACTTATGCTTGGGAGGATGGCACGGCGACGCTGGCCAGGAAATTCGTGCTCGCCAAGGAGAAGACTCCCGATGGCACCGGCACGAGCTACCCGGCGGGTGTCACCGTCGCACCTAGCGGCAAGTTTGTTTACGTGGCGGAGAACGTCGGCGATCGCCTGGCGGTCGTAAACAGCGCGACAGGCGAGATCGTGCAGCGCTGGCCAACCGATCACTATCCCTATGGCGTCATCGTCAGCGACGGCGGCCACCTCTTCGTCTCCGCTTGGGGCGGCACAACTGTCTCCGAGTTTCATGTTCTCGCTGATGGCATGCTGGCCTATATCGGACGCATTGAAGTGGGCCGCCATCCTTCAGCATTGGCACTAAACGGCGCGCAGCTTTACGTCGCCCTCGCCGGAAGCGATCGCGTTGCGATCGTTGACACCCGCTCCCGCAGGGTAACTGGTTATCTTCGCGACTCCGCACCTGGCGCTCCGCCGGAAGGCAGCACCCCCAACGCGCTTGCAATCAGTGCCGATCAAAAGCGGCTGCTTATCGCAGAAGCGGATAACAACGCTGTGGCCATGGTCGATCTTGCCACCGGCAAATTAGTCGGACGCATCCCGACCGATTGGTATCCGACCGCGATCTCAGAAAGCGGCTCGCAACTTCTGATCCTCTCGGGCAAAGGCCGCGGCACGCATGCCAATCCGGATGGCCCTGTACCACTTACGAATTGGCCAAATGAGAAGCCGCGGGCCTACACCCTTGGACAGCTGAATGGCAGCCTGCGAGTGCTGCCGTCGAGCATGAGCACGGCCCAACTGTCCGTCTTTAGCGAACGAGTGGCAGCCGCCAATAACTGGCAGCAGAACCGCCCCGCGCGCCGCTATCCGCCCTTCAAGCACGTGATCTACATCATCAAAGAGAATCGCACGTATGATCAGGTGCTCGGTGACTTGAACGAGGGCGACGGAGATGCCGGCCTGGTCTATTTCCCGGACATCATCGTCACGCCGAACCATCATGCGCTAGCCCGGCGCTTCGGACTGTTCGACCGCTTTTTCGTAAACGCTGAGGTCAGCTCGCAGGGGCACATCTGGTCCACGGCTGCGTACGTGACTGATTATGGCGAGAAGACCGTCCCTTCGGCTTACGCGGGCAAGCGTGGCGACATTGACGGCGAAGACAGCGACGAGCCGGAGCGTGGCTTCCTATGGACTATGGCGAAGAGCTCTGGCGTCACCTTCCGTGACTATGGAGAAATGGTCAAAGGGAACCCCGGCTGGCCGGTTACACAACACGACCTCGGGGCGGACGTGAATCCCGATTACGTTCCCTTCGACTTGGTCACTCAGGATCAAAAACGGGCCGACGTGTGGATCGGCGAATTGCAGCGCTTTTTGAGCAATGGCAACATGCCGCAGCTCGAGCTGATTTGGCTGCCCATGGACCATCTGACTGCGGCGCGTCCTGGCAAATGCACGCCATACGCTTGCATGGCCGACAACGATCTCGCACTCGGGCGCATGGTACAGGCACTCTCGCACAGCTCGTATTGGAAGGACACGGTGATTTTCGTGGTCGAAGATGACGCGCAGGCAGGACCCGACCACGTCGATTCACACCGCGCACCGTTCTATGCCATCTCAGCCTACAGCCGAGCAGGCACGGTGCATCGCTTCATCAACACAACGGATGTGATCGCCGTCATTGAAGATATTCTTGGCATGGGACCGCTCATTGGCCGACATCTTCGCCCCCACGCCGGATCTCACGCCCTTCGATGCGGTCACGCCCAAGCAGGACCTGAGCGAGAAAAATCCGCAGAACACTCCCGCAGCACGGTTGTCAGAAGGCTTCGACCTGAGCGCCCCCGATCACGTGGATGATCAGGTGTATAACCGCGTCCTGTGGCTCATGTTAAAGGGCGAAGCGCCGCGGCCGGCGGTGCGCAATCGGGCGCCACTGCATGCGCTCGAAGCGAGTCGGTGATCAGGGTGGCGAGCACCGTCGTAACTAGCTCAGCACCCTGTCGAACGAGACACTCCAAATGCTGCTTTGCATTGGGCCCTTTCTTTATTGAACCGAGGCTCGGACTACGATCCCCCGAAGCTACGATCGAACTGCAATCACCTCCAGATACTCCGCAGCGACCACCGTGAGCTCGTCCCCTCCGAGATTGTGTGTCGACCACAACTCTTCCAGTTCTTCGCGGAGCTTTCGCGCGGTAGATTCATCCACAGATGCGAAGGCGCGATTGGTGGGCCCGTAGTACTGACGAAAGAACTCCACCACTTCAGCCGGCGGGAAGGGGTAGGTGAAGTCGTAGGGGCGCCGCGTCATCGTGAGGTCCGAAACCCCGTGCCCCAGCCTCTCGCGCACAACAGTCTCGTCACCCCACAACACCGGAGCCGGCATGCCCGAGGGAGCGATGAACTTGGCGAAGGTCTTGAACATTTGCCCCACGAATCCTTCGCGCGTCCAATTTCCCATGGCGATGGTGCCTCCGGGGCTGCACACGCGCAGCAGCTCGCGAGCCACGAGTTCCGGCCGCGGAGCAAACATAGCCCCGACCAAACTGGTGACGACGTCGAAGCTGGCGTCTTCAAACGGGAGCGCTTCGGCATCGCCTTCCACGAAACGGGCGTTGAGCCCTTCCGCCTTGGCGCGCGCCTGCGCACGCTGCACCAGGTTCGGCGCGATGTCCACGCCGGTGGCGTTCACCCCATCCCGCGCCGCCCATAGCGCGACTTGACCCGAGCCGCAAGCCACATCGAGCAGCTGGCATCCGGCGGGAATATCGAGTTGTTCGTAGAAAATCCGTGCGCCTTGCTCCATATAGCGCGAGATGCGATCGTAGTCTCCGGCCATCCAGGTCTCTTTCAGCCGTGCCTTGAGACCGTCGATTTCCGGTGCGGTTGTAATGGTGCTCATGATTTTTCCTCCAGCGTGTTCATATGTTGTAGTGCGGCGAGACTGCGCACTTCATGCCTTACTCGCCAAATGTCCGTTCACCAACTGCAAACCCTCCGATGGTGATTGCGTTCAGCGTTTCGGGTTGATCTTGGCGGCAAAGGATTGCGCCACTATCCTTCCGTTCCGCACAACGAACGTGTCGGTAGCGGCTTCGTACGTATTGTCGGCCGTCTCCGCATTCCACAAGATGTAAACGTAGTCACCATCGGCGTGTTGCTGTTGCATTGAAAACGTCGCGCCAGGCTTGGAAAATTCCGATAGGAAAGCCTGGAAAAAGGGTTTGATCTCAGCAAGGCCTTTTAGAGGTCCGCCAGGAATAAACAACACGGCATCCTGTGAGTAATCGGCGAGTACGCCATCGAGGTCGCGCTCGCCAAAAGCCTTCATATGTTGATTGACAATTTCGTTTGTAGTAGGCATACGTTATCTCCTTCAGCTTCGAATTTGATTTGAAGAGTCTCTTCGCATATGCGAACGCTTCAACAAGGCTAACTATGCGCCACTATCGCGGCCCAATTCTTGTCTGCGCGTCCGGCTTTCTTTGCTCACGGCACGGTTGCCGTATGATGATTTGCTCAAGAGTCTGGCGGGATTTGCCGAGAGGCTGCATGGATGTGCTTTCCGAAGTGTTGAAGGTGGTGAAGCTTCAGGGGGCCATGTTCTACAACGGGGAGTTTTCCTCCCCGTGGAGTCTTTGTTCGCCCCCTTCACGCACGGTTGCACCTTATTTGTCGCCAGGCGCAGGGCACGTAATCATTTACCACTTGCTCACAGAGGGACACGCGTCCGCCCGGCTGGTGGATGGCGAGCGCATAGCTCTCGACGCCGGTGATCTCGTGGTCTTTCCCCATGGCGATCCCCACATCATAGAGAACGGCCGGGCGACCAAGACTGTGGACCTGGCGAAGGAGCTGGCTCGAATTGTTGCCCATGGGTTGAAGGTGGCCCGCTTCGGCGGTGGTGGAGAAGTCACGAGATTCATTTGCGGCTTCATGGCATGTGATCCGCAACTGAGTCAGGTTTTTCTTAGCGGCCTGCCGCCTGTGTTCAAGGTCAGCATTCGTAACGACCCTTCCGGCCGATGGCTGGAAAACTCAATCCGTTTTTCGGTGGATGAGGCTGACGCTTCTCGCGCCGGCGGAGAAGCAGTTTTGGCGAAGCTCTCAGAGGTATTGTTCGTCGAAACACTGCGGGCATACATTGCGGATCTCCCAGCTGAACAAACCGGTTGGCTGGCGGGCGCCCGCGATGCAGAGGTCGGCAAGACGCTGGCGCTGATGCACCGCAATCCTGCACATCCGTGGACGATTGCTTCTCTGGCAAAAGAAGCAGGGGTGTCACGGTCGGTGCTGGCCGAGCGCTTCCGCTTTTACCTTAACCAGACCCCGATGGCCTACCTCACACACTGGCGGCTTCAGTTAGGAGCGCAGATGTTGGCCTCAACCAATTATTCGGTAGCTCAGATCGCGCCAGAAGTGGGCTATGAGTCGGAAGCGGCTTTTAACCGGGCGTTCAAGCGCCAGTTCTCAGTTCCTCCGGCGCGTTATCGCACCATTTCCAGGTCTGTTACTGCAAAGCAGTCTCGCCCAGGAACTTCACTTTAGCTGTCTTGAGTCAACTGATCTGGTAAGCAGAAAGCTGTTGACATTGTATCGGTGTGCGCTCTCTGTCGAGGGCGCAGCAAAGCGCGCCGACTCGGCCCTTCTACTGGCCGGCGCAACCCAGCCTACGACTTTGGTAATCCCACCTCCGTTTGTTCAGAGTCGCGAAACTTCTTTACATCGTCCTACGCGGTCACTACGCTGAAAGCGTGAACAGTGCTTTGGCGGCGCTCGGGGCTTCATAACCGGTTCCTGGCCACCCCGTAGGAGCGTCCCGAATAGCCAGGGGACGCATATCGGATAGCGTCTAGACCTTCTTGGCAGGAGGGCCCATTGGATGCACATCACAGAGGAAGCGCGCTTCCCTCGCATTGTTGTCAGCGGGAAAAGCCGAGATGAAGTCTTTTGTGAGATAAAGCGCCCGAAGGAAGCAAGAAACCTGGACGAATAACCAAAGGAGAAGCGAAAGACCCGCCAAATACAGCACAACGTCAGCCTGCCCAGGCTGCAGCTCGACACTCGCCGTGCACTAGGTGTACGTGGAAGCCAGTGTGTCAATCCTAAATGGATTCCACCCCGTCCCGGTTTATCGATCTTTCCCGCTTTGCGGGCAATCCTTCCGTTGACCCGTTGCCCGCCATCGGCGGCCAGGACTTTTGTATAGTAAACCTACCCTATGATTCGTCAGATCGCGCCTTTGTTCTTCACCATGGACATTCCCGGTACCCTTGCCTATTACGAAGCTAAGCTTGGCTTCAAGTGTTTGGGCACGTGGCAGGACCCGCCGGTTTACGCCATCGTTGCGCGCGACCAACAGGCGATTCACTTGCGATGTGCAGAACCTCCCACTGCCAATCCCAAAAAGTATTCGGATGAACTGCTTGACGCGTATCTATTCATCGAAGATGCGGACGCACTTTACGCTGAGTATGCAGCGCGAGGCGTGGAATTCACACGGGGGCTTGCCAACATGCCGTGGCACTCGCGTGAGTTTGTTGTAAAGGATTGCGATGGCCGTCTGCTAGCCTTCGGCGCGAACTTGCAATCTTGATACAGTTATCCCGCCCCAACACTACTGCGCAAGGAAGGTGCCGGTACGACGAAGGCTCCGAAGGCACTGCATGACAGGTTTCATAAAATCACCTCTCCTCTCACGGTGTGTTGGCTTCGCGATCAAACAGATATACGTTCCCTGGAGGAATTCAGGGAAGCGTCCTAGGCGCGTCTCAGGCGGAAATAAGTTCAGACCCGATCGGTTTCCTAGGTTGCAGGAACTGCTAGGTACTCACAACAGAAGTGAAAATGGCAACTGTCACATCCGACAGGACGACAGACGTACCGCAGGTCACTCTTGTAAACAGCCGTTATTTTACTCAATCCAGCACGCCGGCTGAAGCGCGCGGCGGACCAATCTCTCTTCAATTGACTGTTCCCCATCCCGCCATGTAGTTTCATCACACCGAGTCGGGCCTGCCTGACTGCGGAGAGGCCGAATGAAAGTTTCGACCAGCTTTTCCGTCGTCGTGGTCATTTCGCTTTTTCTGGCGCACACCGTTGCGCAAAGCCCCTTCGCTCCCAAGGTAAGCGGGCCGCTGTCGCAACGCGTCGTCGCCTACAACATCGATGCCAAGTACGATCCCGGCAAGCATACGGTTGACGCTTCGGAGACCCTCGTCTATCACAACCTAACCGGCCAGCCCCTCGACCGGTTTCCGTTCCATCTTTACTTGAACGCGTTCCAATCCAAATCGACACTAGCCCACGAAGGGCAACGTGACCATTTTTTTGGCCGTGCCGATGAGAGCTGGGACCCCAAGAACACCGGATCGAACGAAGTCACGTCGCTCGAAGTCGTCGGAATTGGCGATCTCACCAAGCAGATCAAGTTCATTGCACCCGATGATGGCAATCCCGATGACAAGACCGTTTTCGAAGTGCAGCTTCCCCACCCCGTGCCGCCGGGCGCGGACGTGGAGTTCAGGATCAAGTTTCACGCCGTATTTCCCGAAGTCCTGGCGCGCACCGGCTACAAGCGCACGTTTCTGCTGGCTGGACAATGGTTCCCGAAGGTTGGCGTGTGGTGGAACGGAGCCTGGAACTGCCACCAATTCCACGCCCTGACCGAGTTCTTCGCCGACTTCGGCACCTACGACGTGAAGATCACCTTGCCGAAGGACTACATCATCGGCGCGACCGGCGTGCAAACGAGCGACACCGACAATGGCAACGGAACCACAACCGTGGCCTTCCACGCGGAAGACGTACACGACTTCGCCTGGACCGCCGATCCGAATTTCAAAGTTGTCGATGGCGAGTTCAGCGGCAGCGTCGGCCAAGTGAAGATCCGATTACTCACCTATCAGGCGCACAAGAGTTCCTGGGACCGCTACATCAGCATCACGCAGCAGACCATGAAGCGTTTTGATGACTGGTATGGGCCATATCCTTACGCGCAGATTACGGTCGTCGATCCGCCTCATGGCGCGCTGGAAGCTGGTGGCATGGAGTATCCCACGTTCATCACTGGAGACACAGTATGGTGGGCGCCTAACGGACAATATATTTTGCCGGAAGGCGTCACCGTGCACGAGTTCGGCCACCAATATTGGTACGGTATGGTGGCTACCAATGAGTTCGAGAACGCATGGCTCGACGAGGGAGTCAACAGTTATACCGAAGTCAAGGTTCTGAGTGACATCTTCGGTTACAACACCAGCGCCGTGAATATGCTGGGCGCACAATGGAGCGACGCCTCCTATCAACGATTTGAGTATCTTGGAGCAGCGGATCGCGATCCCCTTTCCCAGCCGAGTTATACGGATATGAGCTTCGGATCGTACGCCGCCATCAGCTATGGCAAGACTGCAACTATGCTGCTGACGCTTGAGACTGTAGTCGGCGAGAAGACCCTTCGTGATGCTCTGCACAACTACTTCATGAGGTACCGGTTCACCCATCCTACTCAGGAGGACTTCTTGCGCGTGGTGAACGAGACCGCGCGACAGGACCTGGGCTGGTACTGGCAGCAGGCGGTGTACGGAACGCAGGTGCTCGACTACGAGGTACTGCGCGCCGATTCCGCTCCGGTCAACTGGTACGACGAGAAGCTTGAAGAGAAGAAGGGAGAGACAACATACGAGACCCAGGTCCTGCTGCATCGCAAGGGCGACTTCATCTACCCGGTGGAGGCGGAGATCAAGTTCGACAATGGCGAATCGGTGCGTGTGCGCTGGGATGGCCGCGATCGCTGGGTGCGTTATGTGTATGTCAAAAAGGCCAAGGTTGTGTCCGCACAGATTGATCCGGACTACCGCGTCACCCTCGACCGCAACTACCTGAACAACAGTTATGTGGAGGAGACGCAACACGGGGCCACGGTCAAACTCGTGACGTATTGGACATTTTGTACACAGTTCCTGGGCCAACTGCTGTCATGGCTGACATAGGAAGCGGAGACAAACCGTTGGCGAATGATGGACGAGGAGTGTTCGGACGCGGGTTCTGGCTGGCGATGCGCCATCAGCGCATTTTGTGGTGGGTCTTCGCGATAAACCTGGTGCTCGGCGGCCTGGGTGCGAGCAGCGCGGCACGTACACTTGCGCAAGCTCTGCATCACAGCCTCGCCGGCCAGAAGCTGGCCGACGGCTTCGATGTTGGCATGTTGCTTGGATTGGCTGTACAGCCGGAGGTCCGTCTCTTCAGCCATACCGGCCCTTCGTTTCTCTTCGCCGTAATCTACCTGCTATTTCTGCTGTTTGTTATGCCTGCCATCATTTCGGTGTATTACGAGGACCGGCGCTTCACCACCGGCGAATTCTTCGCCGCCGCGGGAGCGTTCTTCTGGGCTTTCGTCCGGCTGGCGTTATGGTCGCTGATTCCGTTCGTTCTGGTGCATCTGCTTTGGCACGGAGCGCGTGAACTGGCGGACTACATCGACGACCGCGCCGTCGCCGACCAGGCCAGCTTTTACATCCTGGTGCTCGGGTTCGTACTCGTCTTGCTGTTGGCTATCTGGGCGAGGATGTGGTTCGATCTGGCGCAGGTACGCTCGATTGCGTTGCAGGACCGCGCCATGCGCCGCAATGCTGTGCGGATGTTCGGCTTCGCAAGGCGTCGAAGCCGGAAACTCTATTGGAGCTATATCGGGATCGGTGTGCTGGTTTGGATCGTGACGATTCTCATGGTCGTGATTTGGACGAAAGTTCCACCGCGGGCGGTGCCGCTCACATTCCTGCTGCTCGAACTGATTATGCTGGCTCAGATCTTTGAACGCCTGTGGCAGAAGGCGTGTGCCACAACGTGGTACAGGCTGCATCCGGAACCGGCGCCCGCAGCGCCGGAGCCGGTGGGGTTCGAGCCAGTACTTACCGCGCCGTACGCCGGGTCGCCGGGTACGGCGTTGGATGTGGACGTGCCGCTCTCGCCGGAGGTGGAGGGAGCACCGGACATCACGACGCGAGAGCCGGAAGGGCCGAAGGGGCCAGCATGAGTAAAGGAACGATCTGTCGCACGAATGCGCGAGCCGCGAAAGCGGCGACTCCGGTGTTAGCCGCGGGTGAAGCGCAGCGGAACCCGGCGAAAACGGCATTAGAAATAACTCGAAGCCGCGTCAGCGGCGGCACCGTTCATCAGTAGCGCCGCTGACGCGGCTCGCAATTATCTGAGACTGGAAACCCGGCGCTCACGCGCCGGGCTCACTACATTCCGCCCTTCGGGCTGGAGTCATCGGACGAAGGCACACCTTGCCAGCCCCGGAAGTTCTACGCCTCTTCTTCCTTCAGCCTGGAGATAACGCTGAAGTCTTCCAGCGTGGTGATATCGCCTTTTACGTCCCCGCTGGAAGCCAGCTCGCGCAGCAAGCGCCGCATAATCTTCCCCGAGCGAGTCTTCGGAAGCTGGTCGGTGAAGCGAATATCGTCGGGCTTGGCCATCGAACCGATCTCTTTGGCCACCCACTGCCGCAGCTCTTCCTTCAGCTCCGGTGAAGGCGTGTGGCCCATTTCTAGGGTGACGAACGCCGCCACGGCCTGGCCTTTCATCTCGTCAGGACGCCCGACGACCGCGGCTTCGGCGACCTTCTCATGTGCCACCAGCGCCGATTCGATCTCCATGGTGCTGAGGCGGTGGCCGGAGACGTTGAGTACGTCGTCCACCCGGCCCATGATCCAGAAGTAGCCATCCTTGTCCTCGCGTGCGCCGTCGCCGGTGAAATACACGCCCGGAATGTCGGACCAGTACTGGCGAACGTACCGCTCAGGATCGCCATAGACCGTACGTAACATCGCAGGCCACGGCTTCTTGATCACCAGGAACCCACCCGAGCCGAGCGGCACTCTTTCGCCGGTACGCGTAACCACTTCTGCCTGAATTCCCGGCAACGGCTTTGTCGCCGACCCAGGCTTGGTGGCCACAGCGCCGGGGACAGGTGAGATCAGGATGGAGCCGGTTTCCGTCTGCCACCAGGTATCGACGATGGGGCAGCGGTTGCCGCCGATCACCTCGCGGTACCACATCCATGCTTCGGGATTGATGGGCTCGCCGACGGTGCCCAGCAGGCGAAGGCTGGTCAGGTCATGCTTCTTCGGCCACTCGTCGCCCCACTTGATAAACGTCCGGATCGCGGTTGGGGCGGTGTACATGATGTTGACCTTGTGCTTCTCGACGATGGACCAGAAA
>Ga0306920_100005231_pt1 | contig 16738 bp, 23 predicted proteins | sample flu12Cox44000170_FD_204666 | JGI IMG/M metagenome (GOLD analysis project Ga0306920, IMG submission 204666) | Lab enrichment of tropical soil microbial communities from Luquillo Experimental Forest, Puerto Rico - flux4day.12C.oxic.44.000.170 (v2)... | ecosystem: Environmental > Terrestrial >... | reverse complement strand
TGAAGGCTTCTCCTGACCCAGTCCGTCTTGGTCCTCAACCAAAGAACATACTGGATCGCTGAAGCCTTCGCCCTTATCCAATCAGTTTTGGGTGATCGCTGAGGGCCACGGGGCGTAGAGGCTGTGGGCGTCTGTTTCCAGACAATGACGCTGTGACGATGTGACGATTTGACAACGAGAGCGACGAATGCCTCGTACGACTGGGTTCACTGAATCAGCCAGCCAACCTATACCTCACTTACCTCTCCTCAATCGTCACATCGTCATCATCCATATCAGCAACAAGCAACTGAGCGACTTACGGGATGACGCTTCGAGTCTGCCCAGGGCGTCATCCTCCGTCAGCCGTCATTCGCAAAGAAGAAGCCGATTGGCCGTGACCTTGCTGTTCGCCTCAGCAGCTGCAAGTCTGGTGCGGACTCCGCATCCCAGATCTCAAAAGCGCTAAACCGGGCGCTGTGCAAACGACGGCTTAGACCCTGCGGTGATTTGGGAAGGTGCCAGTCTCGGGGACTCTGCTTCTGAAGCATGGTCAGCAGTTGGCCGCACTCTGTGACAAACAACGTGCCCTGTTTGCCGTTGCGCGTGACGTTCTCCTTCCTAAAACTACTGTCTTCCACTGTGTCTCCGAGTAGCGGAAAAAAGAGTCTGCCGAGGGGATGTTCCAAGTCTTCCTCCTCGGGTTCGGAATCCACCAGTGCCTTTTCCCAAACCGTGATTATGGACTCAGCCCACTCTTCCGGCTTAGCCGCCACGGCGCCAAAGGCGCGAAGCAGGTTGCACAAAGCCGCGTAGTGCTCTTCGAACTCCGGCACCGGACATGTTCCATGGATGGGTGCATCCTTGATTTCCACATATCGCTGCAGGGCGTGCGCCAGCGCCGACCCAATTTGGTGCCGACGTTGTCTGATTTCCTTCTCGATGGCCGCTCGGGGCAACCGCTGGCCATCCGGGAGTGCATAGAAGACAAGCACACATCGCACACGCAACTCGGGCTTGTAGACACCCTCAATGCTGGTGATGACGCCCACCGGCCTAGAACAATTGACGCGCATACTGCCGTCTTCGCGTGAGCGCCCACGTTCCGCGCCAGTCGAAAGAAATAGAGAAAGTCGATGAGCGGCTGGGTGAAGTTCGCCTGCTCCCGGTTGTCCATTACCAGAAGACCGACATCGCCCATGTTGCTGAGCGCCGCAACACTGTAGTCCCCCTTCACGTCCCCTAGGCCGTGCAGCAAAGTGAAACGTTGTGCGCCGCTTGTTTTCCCTTGCTGGGTAGGCCCAATGTGGACCACGATCAATCGTGCCGGACACGTATCTCTCACAAAGGGAAATAAGCCTTCATGCATAGCAATGAACCACTTCATCTCCGGTGTCTGACACGCTTGCGTCTCCACAAGCAGGCGCTCAAAGTGGCCGAGTGCCTGGCGTAGGTCGCCAGTAACGAGTTGGAGCGGGTTCCATAAGGGTGCTCCACCCAGAGCGAGTCATCGTTATTTCCGTTCGACACTAGCTGCGTTCCCTGCGAAGTGATCTGTAAGAGCTGGCCGTCTGCCAGTGGTATGTAGAGGCGCTGACCGCCGGAAGAAAGAGCCGAGAAGTGTTTGAAATGCATCCGGCCCGCCTCTCTGAGAGCGCTGACTCGGAGCCGCTGCAGAGCGACCTGTGCAGCCATGGAAAGCGTAGAAACACCGCAGGCCTCAAGCATCAAACTGGCCAGCAGTTCGTTGTCCTTGTCATAGTTGAGCGGAATACGGCGGCCATCAACCAATACATGTAGGCCACCGTCTTCGCCACGAAGGAAAACACCCCCCTTGCTCTTCAGGTACTTATGCAGCGTCTGCGCATATCGATACCCGCGCCGCTCAGCGTCGGAGCGCTGTGTCTTTCGTGGCTGCTTTGCTGTGTTTCGCGTGTCTGAATCGACTTCAGGACTGTGAGAGCGCTCTAGACTACCCGAGTTACCTTCTGTCCCCGCCATCCTCCGCTCCCGAGGTGTCACAACAATCATGCGTCGAAGGTGTCATCTTTGGGTTTTGCATCGTGCACATTGGCAGCAATAAGCAGAACCAACACACTTGCGAACACGCCGTCACGGAACAATTGCCGAAGCGATTCAAACACGTCTCGCAGGTCGTCTTCGAACCACAAAGTCACCGGTCCATTGTTTTGGCATGAGATGTTAGTCTCTTCGTTCTTGTGCCTTTGCACATTCACTCGGGCGCCAGCGCCGGGACCGTCCCACGCTCGATTATTCTCTTAACGGTTTCGGGCTTGAACCGAATAGCGCGGCCAACCCGCACAAACTCGATTTGCCTACGCCAAACAAGCTGGCGGACCGTGGCCGGTTTCAAACCGATTGCAGCCGCAAATTCTTCCACGTTCAACAACTTGTTCATTGTTGCTCCTCATGCTGTTGGACTTTCACCGAGTACTCTGCTATTGTGTCAGTTGATATGAAAGTACAACATCATATCAACCCAGAGCAGCGCTGGCCTCGGTGTCAAGCAGTGACCCTGAACGATGGCATCCTCCACTGCTCGCTGGCGCTTCAGCAGACATACGTCTTGACAGAGGCGTACCGGCACGATCTGCACATCCGATTTGCAAACACCAAGACGGATCACGACCTCACGGAGTTCATCCGCCTTTGGGGTCCGCTTGATCTGAGTGAAGGGCAGAAACTCAGTGCCGCCGCTTCTTTTCCACTGAGCAACTTTCGCACCTTCCAACGATGGCTCAGGGCGGTATTGGATTTGCTGGCTGCTTTCAAGAGTGGCGAGGGCGAGCGCACGGCATTGCAGGAATTTCTTGAGGCCGATTACGAGAAAGAACGTAGCTCCTCGGCTCCTCTCGCTGAACCGCTTTCGTGGTCGATTCTGAAACATGGTTTTGCAATCAGCGGGTCAGTAGTTGATTGGGTAAATGGTGCAACCATCGGAGAAGTGCAGTCAGCAACAGACTTGTTGCTGCCGTTTGTAGCGGTCCTGCGGGTTATCGGTGATCTTGTCTTTCGCCGAGGACGCAACCGAGGCGAGGTGGAAGCCAGGTGGCAAATTGACAACCTGAAAGAGGCTCTCTGTTGGATGGTTTGGTACGACGAATTCACAAAGCACCCAATCATCTGCTGTCAAGAGTGCCGCAAGGTGTTTCGGAGTGAGACTGCCCACGCCCGGAAGTATTGCTCATATGAATGCGCACACCGGGCAACAGGCAGGGAATGGCAGAGAAGAAAACGAGCAACTCTACGCAGAAGCAGCAAGCGCAATCAGCGCACAGAGAGGAAATGAGCATGTCTCTATTTCGCTACAAAGGCAGCAAGGTATGGACTATGGATTTCATGTTCCACGGCCAGCGCATCCGCGAGAGCACGGGAACGCGATCCAAGACGCTGGCGCAGAAGATCGAAAGCAAGCGCCGTCAGAAGCTGGAAGAGGGGGCCGGGGGAATCCGCCGTCGTGAGCGCTCGCGCCTTTTTTCCGTTGCAGCTGATGATTGGCTCGAAAACAAGAAGGGCAGACTCGCGCCGAAAACCGTATTGATTGAAAAGACCAATCTCGCGCACCTGAAGCCGGAGCTAGGGCGAAAGTTAGTGTGTGACATTGACGCGCTTGACATCAGCCGATATCAGCAGAAGCGCCTTGGCGACGGCGCATCCCCGAAAACGGTAAACCTAGAAGTCGGGACAGTTCGGGCGATTCTCAAGAAGCACGGCACCTGGGCGCACCTACAGCAGGACGTGGAGATGCTCGCAACACGGGACGATAGGGGACGCGCGCTCACAGCGCAAGAAGAATTCGCCCTGCTTGAGGCTTGCTCAAAATCCCGCTCTCGTTCACTCCTGCCGTTTGTGACGCTAGCGATAGAAACCGGCGCTCGGTTCAACGTCATTCGCACCTTGCAATGGGGGAGCATCGACTTTGCAAACCGCTGTGTGCAGTTTGGGAGGGATAAGACACCATCGGGAACCGGGCGAATTATTCCGCTCAACCCGCGTGCGGCGGCAACCATGACGTTTTGGGCAGGGCATTTTCCTGAGCGCAAGCCTGAGCATTACGTCTTTCCGAAAGAGCGTTATGGGGCAGCGGGAGACAAATTCGAGCCGAAGGCATACCAGACAGACCCGACTGCGCCCATCGGGAACGTAAAAGAAGCATGGGAGGCAGCCAAGCTCCGCGCCGCGAAAATCCTCAAGGACGTTAGGAATGAGGATACGGAAGCAAGAGAGCAGCAGTTGGACGAGCAGGTGCAGGAGGAGGTTAAGCCTCTCGTGTGCCGTTTCCACGATCTGCGCCACACGGCGGTGTCACGCATGTTGGATGCTGGCGTCCCGATTGCAAAAGTTGCCAAGATCGTCGGCTGGAGTCCGGCCACAATGGTCCGGATGGCCGCTCGGTATGGTCACTTTGCTTTGGAGGAGTTGCGGAGCGCTGTCAACACGATCAGCAGAACCGAAACTGAACCGGAGTCCTTGGTATTTTCCCCGGTGTTGCTTCCCGCCTCTGAAACGGTCCGCCGTAACTAGCAGAAAAGAATGGCTCCTCAGGTAGGACTCGAACCTACAACCCTCCGGTTAACAGCCGGATGCTCTGCCATTGAGCTACTGAGGAGTGTTTAGGGCACGATGATGAAGGCGCCCGCTCTTCACAGTATATTGGCGGGTCGCCCGCTTCGTCAAAGGCAGAAACGCTCACACATACACCGCAAATCCACCGTACCAAAGGCAGGCTCGCAAATCTCGCGCATCGCGCGCGACAACTGTCGACCACCGAATCTAACGCCCAGGCTGCGACACAACAAGCGGGCCGCATCTCGGTTTACCGATCCGCAAATGGAACGGCCGTCCGTTGTTGCAGTAATCGCTGTTTTATCATCGCTAAGTGCCCAGCGAGATGGTTCGTGTCGAGCGGCTTTGCCACATTTATCGCAAGGGCAAGGTCGCGGTCGATGGCATTAGCTTTGTTGTTGCGCCCGGCGAGATTTTTGGCCTGCTCGGTCCCAATGGAGCGGGGAAGACCACGACTGTCCGCATGCTGACGACGATTCTGCGTCCCACTTCGGGCCGTGCTTTCGTAGCCGGGCACGACGTTGCGCGCGAGCCGTTGGCGGTGCGGCGCAGCATCGTTGCTGTCTTGCAAGAAAATGCCGTCGAGACCCTGCTTTCCACGCTCGACAATCTTCTGCTGTATGGATATCTGCATGGTTACTCCCGGGCCGAGACGCGCAAACGAGTAGATCGTGTGGTCGAGGCGCTCGGTCTCGAGGAGCACCTGAACACGCGGGCGCAGACCCTTTCCGGCGGATATAAGCGGCGGCTGCAAGTGGCCAAGGCGCTGATGATCGACAGTCCTGTGCTTTTCCTTGATGAGGCCACCACAGGCATGGATCCGCTGATCAAGCGGCGCGTTGTCGAACTTATTCAGGAGGAAGCCGCCCGCGGCAGAACAGTGCTGCTCACGACACAACTGCTCGACGAAGCCGAGGCACTTTGCAATCGCATGGTGCTGATGAAAGAGGGGAAGGTACTTGCCTCCGGAACCATGACCGAGCTTCGCCAACGTGCGCACAAATCCTTTCGGCTGTTCGTGCGCTTTCAGCAGGACACGCCCGAAGCCGCCCTGTTGCTGCAATCCCTTGCGCCACGAAATCTGAGAAATGCCGCTCATGGCGAGTACGAGCTGACCGTGGAAGGTTCGGAGGACCAGTGGATCCGTGAGATGGCCCGTATTTCCGAGCAGTATCCGCTGGATCATCTGGAGATTCGCGCCGCCGACCTGGAAGAGATTTTCTTCGAGCTGTATGGCGACGTCGCGGCGGGGGGCCCGGCCGGGTGATGCGGTATGTACTCGCCATCGCTTTTCGCGATTTTCGCATCCGCCTGTCGAACCCCGTCCTGCCACTTTGGGACGTATTAGTGCCGGTGGTGTATCTGCTTGTCTTCGGCTCAAGCCTTGAGCGCTGGATTGGCAATGGTGCATCCGGCCTCGACTATCCGCGCTTCTTTCTGGGCGGCGTCCTCTCGATGGTCAGCTTCGGCATTGTGTTCAACTCGTCGTACGCGTTTTTTGAGGACCTCCAAGGCGGCATCTTCCACGAGATGCTTTACCTATCCCTTCGCGCGATGGGAGATGTTGCTGGGCAAACTGCTTTTCAATGCAGCATTCAGCGTCGTCGGAGTTGCGGTTTGCATGCTGGCGGGATATTCGACTCTCAAGATTTCAGTTACGCCAGCCGCGTGGCTTCCTATCGCGCTGTGGTCGGTGCTGGGGACGGCAGGATGGTATTTTCTGTTTACCTGGCTGGCGCTCAACCTGCGCGGCTTCAATGCGTACCACACTACAACATCGGCGCTTTACCTGGTCCTGATGTTCGTCAGCAATCTGTTCTATCCCACCGAGCAATTGCCGGCGAGTGTTCGCTGGCTGGCGTGGGCGAATCCGGTCACCTGGCAGACCGGCCTGCTGCGCTATTACACCTACCCTTCTGCCGACCCGCGCCACCTGCCAACGGAAATGGCCGCGTTCGTCGGATTCGTCGTCGTGACTTTCTGGCTGGCGAACCGCAAACTGAATGGCACAATCGAGTAGAGACATATAGAAGGAACACCGAGGAGGCGGATTGAAGTGGCTTGACCGGCTGTTCGCTTTCGAGCGTCACGGCACAAGTGCCAGCCGCGAGATCGTCGCGGGCCTCACGACGTTCACCACGATGTCCTACATCGTGGCAGTAAACCCGGCGATTCTTGCCAGCGCAGGCATACCGGAAGGGCCATCCTTTGTGGCCACGGTCATCGTCGCCGTGGCCGGATGCTGGTTGATGGCGTTCTACGCGAACCGTCCGTTCGCGATTGCGCCCTACATGGGCGAAAACGCTTTCATTGCATTCACGGTTTGCAAGGGCCTCGGTATTCCCTGGCAGATCGCTCTGGCAGCGATCTTCATTGCCGGGATGCTGTTCGTCCTCATGACGGTGCTTCGGCTCCGTCAATGGATCGTAGAGGCGGTTCCGACAGCGTTGCGCTACAGCTTCGCCGTGGGTATCGGGCTGTTCCTGACCTTTATCGGTCTGAATGAAACCGGTCTGGTCACGATCGGCATTCCAGGCGCCCCCGTACGCGCGGGTCATCTCACCTCGCCTGCGGCGCTGGTTTCCATGTTCGGCTTCGTCCTGATTGCAATTCTCATCATCCGCAAGATTCCCGGCGCAATTCTGGTCGGCATCATCGTCACAGCCGTGGTTGCGTTCTTTGCTGGAGTTGCGCCGGCACCGGCTCACGTTATCAGTACACCGCCGTCGATATCGCCAATTCTTTGGCAGCTCGACCTGCGCGGCGCTCTGTCGTGGAAGGCCTTCCCGGTGGTGCTCACCATCTTCATCATGGCGTTTGTCGACACCATGGGTACGCTGATCGGACTATCAGCCCGCGCTGGATTCCTTGATGAACAGGGGCAGCTGCCCCAGATTGAGCGGCCAATGCTGGCGGACGCGATATCCACTTGTCTCGCGCCCGGCGCTGGGTACGACCACAGCGGGCGCGTATGTGGAGTCGGCGACCGGAATCGAGTCAGGCGGACGAACAGGTTTCACGGTGCTGGTTACAGGAACATGCTTCCTACTCACCCTGTTCTTTGCGCCGTTCATCTCAGCCATTCCGCCGCAAGCCTATGGCCCGGCGTTGATCGTGGTCGGGCTATTCATGCTCGCACCGATCGTGCATATCGACTTCGAAGATTACACGGAGTCCATACCAGCTTTCGCGGTTGTCGTGCTCATGGCATTTACGTTCAATATCGCAATTGGCATCACCGCGGGATTCGTGCTGTACCCGCTGTGCAAGCTCGTAGCAGGCGAGCAGAGCGCGGTTAAACCGGGGCTCCTGGTGCTTACAGCGCTCTCGCTCCTGTTCTTTGTTTTCTATCCTTACCGCTGAAGACGTACACTAACTGTGCGTGCGAAACAGAGCTTTGCAGCTCCCCGGTGCGCCCAGTGGCAGTTTTCGGTGCTATCTCGCAGTACGTCCGGAATGTAATCCCGGTTTGTCTGATGTCATTGCTGACCTCGTACACTGCGGCCCAGGACGTCACTCGCGGCCACGATCCTGCGCCGATCCTTCCCAAGCAGACCCACACGCAGTACGTGCCTATCACGCCTGAAGGCCGCCTGAAATGGTTTGTGCGCTCCACCGTCGGGTTGCAGAGCCTCTTGGTTGCCGGGCCCATCAGCGCAGGCTGGAGCACAGCCGTCAATACTCCGTCGGAGTATGGGCCGCACTGGGAAGGTTTCGGACAACGTTACGGAATGCGACTCACAGGTGTGTCCACCGGGAACGCCATGGAGGCGAGCGTGGGCGCCCTCTGGGGGGAAGACCCACGCTATTTCCGTACAGAGGGCCAGCCGTTTAAGAAGCGAGTAGTAAATGTCATCGACCAGACCTTTCGTGCCTATCGGCGCGATGGTCAGCTGCACTTCGCATATGCGCGCATGGCAGGTAATGTGGGGAACAATATACTCTCCGATACTTGGCGGGTTCCGAGCGCGACAGACTGGCAAAGCACTGTCGAGAGAATCCTTGCCGGAATCGGCGGCAAAGCTGCCGGCAACGCGACATACGAGTTTTTTCCGGACGTAATGAGACTCCTTCGCGGAAAACACAACTCCCAGCCCTAAGTTCGCTACGGAACCGATTTGCCCTGAGTTTGCCAGCCACATCTCTGTGCTCCAGGAGAATTGTGCGTGCTAGTTTGTTCCTTGAGGGTTGCAAGCATGGCGGACTACACGCTCATCGACGATCTCACTCGCGAGATCCAGGTAACTGGCGACCAGGTCATGAACAGAACGATTCTGCGCAACAATCGTGCGAAGATTGAGCTCTTCGCACTCGCCTCGGGACAGGAACTGTCAACCCACGCCGCTCCGGCGCCCGCCATTGTGCAGATCCTGCAGGGTGAGGCGCGGTTCACCGTCGCGTCAGACGAGCAGGAGTTGAGCCCAGGATCATGGCTCTATATGGAAGCCAACGTTTGGCACGCTGTGTACGCCCGCACCGACGTGATCATGCTCGTCACTATACTGAGCTGAGCAACTCCAAGGCGATAAGCCAATTAGCATACCCCGTCTCAATTTTGCGACGGCTCAGCCGGTTGGCGTGTCCGATCTGACTAGAAGTTCATAGGGGCCCGTGAGAAGCGTTCATCATAGCAAGCCTATGGAGGGCGGCCTCGGGCCTTCGGATCGGAGGCACGAGATGGTTAAGGTTGTTTCGGATGTGGCTATATTCCTGGTAATTGGATCAACTCCGTATGTTCTGGCATGGCCCGGCTTCGCGGCGGCAAAGAGAATCTTTACGAGGCCGCGCGATACAACGCCGGAATTCGCAATTAACAACAGCTCAAGACTTTCAAGCTGAACGAGAGGAACTGTGGCGGCACGAAAGCGCCGCTGTCTCTTTTACAGCGCAGCTACCCTTCGCTTCACCAGCAGAAAAAACAACGCCAGCGCGATGAGCAGCAGTCCATTTAATGTGAGCACCAGGGGCGCGTTGAACGCGGGTATCAGCCAACCTGATACGAGATTGCCCATGGGCATGCCGCCGCGGAACGCGCAGTTATAAACGCTCATCACACGCCCGCGCATCTCTTCCGTCACGATCAACTGCACCAGCGAATTTACCGTCGCGAAGACGCCCATCATGGCGAAGCCGACCACGAAGATCATGAGGAAGCTGAACGCCAACAACTTTGAAGAAGCAAACCCAGCGATGCCGGCTCCCAGGCACAGAAGCATCGTCAGCGCCAGACGGCCCTTGTGACGTATGTTGCCCATGCCGGCAATGGTCAGTGATCCGCAAATCGAACCCACTCCCATGATCGAGAGCAGGTTGCCGTAGGTTTCCGGACCTCGATTGAAGATGTCCTTCACGAAAAGAGGGAAATACGTACGCAGAGGCATGCTTAACGCCGTCATCAGGAACGCCAGAATGATGAGCCATTCCATGGAATCCTGCCGGCGCACGAAGCTTATGCCTTCTTTCAGGCTGCGCAACATGGAATCGGTGGTTCTCTGTGGAAGAAAGCCTTTTGAAATCAGAGAGAGAGCGGCGATGGGCGCGAGGAAGGACACTGTATTCAGGCCAAAGCACCAGGATTCGCCCATCTTCGCGAGCACCTGACCGGCAAGCGCCGGGCCGATAGTTACTGCCAGGTTGAACTGGATGGAGTTCAGGGCTATCGCGTTGGGCATGTCCTCGCGCTCTACCAGGTTGGGAATGAGCGCCTGGTAAGCCGGCCCGCCGAAAGCCTGAGCGAAGCCGGAGATGAAGGATAGACAGAGAATTTGCCAGACCTGCACCCGCCCGGTCACCACCAGGATGGTCAGTGTTGCAGCGCTAAGCAATTGAAGGTATTGCGAACCTAGAAGAATCTTGCGCCGCTCAATGCGATCGGCGAAAACACCCCCGATCAGGGAAAACAGGAAAATCGGGATACCGCCGAGAAACTGGTCTAACGCCAGCAGGCGTGCGGAATGGCTAAGACGATAAATCAGCCAGCCCTGCGCGACAATCTGCATCCAGGTGCCGATGCTGGAGGTGCAGGCGCCGAACCAAACCAGGCGAAAATCGCGATAGAGAAAAGCCTTGAAGACCCTGCGAAAAGCAGAGATTCGCAACGGCGCGGGCTGGGCTCGTGAGATCAAGCTCTAAGAACAGTAACAGACGGACGGCTTTCCGGGGCAAGGGGTAGCACCCGTCCAGCAGGACCTGTGAATTCGCGTGACGAAATGCAGTGCCAAAACAAAAAATGGCGAAGGCTGATGGCCTCCGCCTCAGCGTAGCGTCTGAGTGGGTCAGGGTTGCAGGGGAAGATAGAAAGGCTCGTCGGGACGGCCGCTCACGACTTTGTAATCCGAAGGCAGCTGGAACAGCGACGCATCCGGCTCACCGCGGGTCATGCTGGTGACCTTCGTGGTAACCGTTCCCATCATGGGATCCGAATGGGTGACGAGGAGCGGCAGTTGCAACTCGTTGGAAAACCAGCGCTCAGTGACAACTTCGATAGGCTTTTCGTTCCCGATCTCGCCCGCGGCGATGGTGCGGGTAACCCGTATGCCGTCAGCCTGCACTCCTTCCACGGTCTTGGTGCCCAAGTCCTGTTGTTGTACCGAGAGCTCCGCTATCACCTTCTTCATGGGCTCGCCACCCGGTTGTCCCGGGTGCGGCCCGTGCTCCTTGGGCCCGGCCAGAAGCTGCCGTGCGGTCTTGCTCCTGGGATCGAGCATGTAGCGTTTTCCCGCGACCGGATCCTTGATCATGATCATCGTGCGCTTCACACCGCCGGTGGCCGGAGTGCCGATATCGACTGTCATCTCCCGGCGAACTCGGCCCTGCGAGTCGCGATATAACGTGGTTTGGCTCGTTCTGTAGATGTGATTGCCATCGGCAAGGGTGTTCTCGCGTGTGACCGTAATCTGCGCAGTCAGCGGAATGCCGGTTACGACCTTGCCTTCTCCAATTTCACCATGAAACCCTTCACCCATCCCGCCCGGCCCTTGCATGAAGATCACATTGCCCGCACTTGGAGGCGGCGAGGGCGGAGGCGGCTCCTGCGCGATCATGGTCGGAGTGATCGTGAGCGCCAGCGAGCCTGCGGCCAGAAGAATCATCTGCGATTTGGAAATCCAAAAGCGCGCGTTCAAGTACGTCATACCAGAAAAGCCCCCCTGCTGCTATTCACTGCTGAACGATCCGGATGGCGCGTACCAGACCGTCATCCCCCAAAACAACATCCGCCATCAACGGCTGCGAAGAATCACGGACGCCGTCCGCTGCGCCGGCCGGAAGTTCCATGCGCAGCAATTGCTCGTCTCCCGAGCAGCTCAGCGGATCGCAAAGCATCAGCGGAACATATGCTTGCGCTCCGGCCTGGGCCAGAGCGGAATCCGGGCTGGCAGACTGAATCGGCCGCGTGGGCACAACCGCTTTGCTCACGCGGCCGGAGCCGTTGGGTGTACGCGATAGCTTGCTCACACGCAACGTTTCCGGTGACGCTTGTTGCTCCATCTTTGCGCTTAGTGGAGCTTGTGATGGCACCGCAGGTTGCCGCGCCACGGCAGCCGATTGCGATGCCGATTCGCTGGCCGGCTTTCCAGAATGCTGCCAGAACCAGATGCCCAATCCGACCGAGATGGCCAGGGCTGCGGCCGCGGATGCTAACGCTCCCCAACCAAAGATCCGGCTAAGCCGAAACGCGAACGGCTGTGAGCGAAGTTCAATTGAGGGTGCGTTAGGTACCGTGCCCTGCCGGAATGCTCGCATCACCGCGTGCTGTACCTCTACAGGAGCTTCCAGCGCAGCCGTGCGATGGCGCAATGCTTGCATGGCTGCTGCCATCGCTTGCCGTTGCTGTAGCCAGTTTGCGCAGGAGCCGCACTGATGGCCATGCGCAAGAAGTTCTTCATCCGCCGAGCTGGCAAGCTCTGCCAGGCTCAACGCTTCGATCTGCTGATTGAATTCGCGGCAGGTCATGAGATGCACCCCGCCGTCAGTCCCGAAATGTCGGGCGCGACGGCAGCCGAGCTCCGCAACTTCCGGGCGAGCATTTCGTGTGCGCGGTGCAGCCGGGAACGAATCGTCCCGATAGCACATCCCAGCGCCGAAGCCGCCTCAGCATAACTCGACTCCTGCAAGTCGCACAGGACCACGACCTCGCGGTAATGCTGCGGAAGCGATAAGACCGCCTTCCAGATGGCGCTGGAGGTCTGGTGCCGTGCCATCTGCTCGAGCGTGTCCGCTTCCGCCACTAGGGATTCGGCGTGATCTTCTGCTGAGCCGGTGTTCATCGTCTCTGAGAAGTTGCGCTCCAGCGCACGGCGAACATAGTTCCGCGCCACGCCAAACAGATACGCTCCCAGTGGCGCGCGGGAAGGATCGAAATCCTTGCCTCGCTGCGCCAGAAAAATGAAGACGTCCTGCGTCACTTCCTCGGCCAATTGCGGCGAACCGGTCATATGCAGGGCGAAGCGATAGACAGGCCCTTGCCGCCGCCGATAGAGCGCGGTAAAAGCGTCTTCGTCACCGCTCATCGCCAGCGCAAGGAGCTGTTCATCTGTTTGTTCGGTCAGCATCGCCACGGGGTGGTGAACCTGATCTCGACTTGCGTAGGTATTTCGCCCGTAATGCAAGCAAAGTTCCGGAGTTTGGCGTGGGCAAGTCGAGTATGTGCAACAGTTATAAGAATAAACCGCGCACCGGTGGCGGGTGTCCGAGGGATCAGGTTCTACACAGCTATATGTGTGATAAGCTACACATCGAAGGGAGCGTCCGATGGCGACCAATCTGGCTATAGACGATAGGCTGATCGAAGAGGCGCGGCGCATTGGACGCCATAAAACCAAGAAAGAAGCCGTCACTGCCGCCCTCGATGAGTACATTCGCCGGCGAAAGCAGCAGGAGATCTTAAAGCTATTTGGCACCATAGACTATGCTCGGGATTTCGATTACAAGGCCAATAGGCGCCACGACCGAATTGAGGACGAGGGATGACAGTCCTTGTAGATACGTCCGTATGGTCCTTTGCTTTGCGACGAAAAAAGTCAGCGGTACTGAACGAAGAACAAAAGCAACTATCAGTACTTCTTTCGCAGGCGATCACGGATGGTCGCGTTGCATTGATTGGTCTCATCCGACAAGAACTTCTTTCGGGGATAAAGGACCAGACACAATTCGAGAAATTGAGGTTGCATCTGCGGGCGTTCCAGGACGAAGTTTTGGACACCGCAGACTACGAAGAAGCAGCGAAGCTCTACAATGTTTGCCGGAGCCGAGGCGTGGAGTGTGGTCCTGTAGATATGTTGATTTGTGCGGTGGCCTCACGCAGGCGCTGGACTGTACTGGCTAACGACGCGACCCTCACCCGTTGTCTCGAAGTTGTGCATTCGGCTTCGTAATCGCCTTCGCAAAGTTACGAAGCGTTCGTAAGTTCGTGATTCTTCTAATGGCTCTCCATATCAATAGTTTGGAGAATAGCCGCCGGATTGCATTGAGCAAAATTGCCAGACAGATCGTGTGATTTCTAGAAAGACCGACCCTCGATGCTGACTTACAATGAGGCCAGTGGGGTGGTTGCGATGGCTACGTCTTCAATGCCTATTCGCATCCTGAGCGTGGAAGACCATCCTGTTTTTCGCGAAGGTCTGAGCTCAATCATCAGTTCTCAGCGAGATATGGTTCTCGTGGCGCAGGCCACCAATGCGGTGGAGGCCGTGGCGGAATTCCGCCGTTGTCGCCCCGACGTGACTCTAATGGATCTGCGCCTCCCCGGGGCTAACGGAACCGACGCACTGATCGCCATTCGAGGGGAATTCCCGCACGCCCGCATTATCATCCTGTCCACTGCTGATACCGACGGCGAGATCAAACGGGCGATGCGGGCCGGGGCTTTTTGCGTACCTCTTCAAGAGCACGCCGAAGGACGAGATGCTGAGGGTGATCCGCTCAGTTCACGCCGGCAAGCGGCATGTTCCACCGGAGGTGGCCTCTCGCCTCGCCGAACATCTCGGTGAGCCGGTAGCACTGGAATCGAATAGAGAGCAGCGTTGCGAGTAACGACAAAGCACGCAAGTCTTCTTGATTTCTTCTTCGACTACTTCTAAAGACCAATTTCGAACCTGAAGAAAAACGTAGGTTCGTCTCTGTAGTTTCTCGGGTTTCCCCACATACGCACTCTGCTTATCTTGAGTATTGTCGGCGGGCTCAACCAACGACGCCCGTAGATGCAAGCGCACCAAAGTTCGCGGAAATGGCCAGTGACTCAAATTATGAACTCAGTAAATTTACAAATGGTTCGTAAGTTCGTGATTCCCGCAAACCCTTTCGTCTCAACGGAGTAGGGCGTGGTAGACGTGTTGCATTGCACATTTAGGAATGGATTGCGAGCTGAGAAAAAGGCTAACCCGATGTTGAAAATTCTGAGATCGAGCAAGAATGGGCTCGTAATTTTCGCTTTGATTGGTCGAATCGAGCTCGAGACGCTGGCAGAGTTGAAACGGGTTATGGGCCTGGAGGCAAAAGACCACAAACTGGTTCTGGATTTGAAGGATGTAAGACTGCTCGATCAATCAACGATTCGCTTTTTGGCGCGCTGCGAAGCACGAGACGTAACGATCGAGAATTGTCCGGCACCGTGGCTGCGAGTACCGACTTAAAGACCGTGAGGGATGCAGATGGAGTCCCCGTCCTGCTGATCATCAAGGAGCGAAACGAGTTACTCATCTGCGAGCCAGACGACATCAACCGCAATATCAAATTGAGGGCAGCACACGCACGCAATTTGATCAAGGCTCTACAAGGGCTCGGGTGATTGCATAGCAGGCGTGCTGTTCCGTGGCGTGCAGTGCCACGAATTGTAACTAGTTTCTGGTATGACTGCCGCTTCCACAGAAAGCACGCGCTAACGAGTTGTTACACCGTGGCCGGGCAAGCTTCGTAAGGACAAAGGTGATTGTTGAATATGTGTCGGTTCATTGGTCGGGGATTGAAGGTGTCCGGCTTACTCTTGCTCGGAGCTTTTGTAACCACGCTGACGGCCCCAGTACGAGCTCAGAACATAGCGGATACAAAAGGACAGCTCGGCAGCATTGCAGGAACCGTAGTCGATCCGAACGGCGACCCAGTAGTGTCCGCCCGGGTATCCGTGCAGGGTCCGGGACCCAGCGACGGATACTCGACAGTCACGAATGACCAGGGCTTCTTTGAGCTGCGAAATGTAAAACCAGGTCTGCCGTATCGCGTGACAGTGCACGCCGATAGGTTCCAACCCTGGACTTCAGCGGAAGTAATACTCCAGCCGGGCCAGTACAAGATCCTGACTGATTGCCAGCTCAGGCTTGCAAGCGTAGCAACCAGCGTAAACGTAACTTATTCGCAAATAGAAGTTGCCACTCAGCAGGTCGCTGCAGAGGAGAAGCAACGGGTATTCGGGATTGCGCCGAACTTTTATGTTACCTACGAGCCCAACCCGGCGCCCATGACGACCAGGCTGAAGTTCGATCTCGCTCTGAAAGCCCTCAGTGATCCAGCTACGGTCGTGGGAATAGGCGTTGTTGCCGGCATTCGCCAGGGAGCCAACAGCATACACTTCCAGCAAGGTGCGAAGGGTTATGGTCAGCGGTTTGGAGTCACTGCTGCTAATACCGTCAGCGACATTATGCTCGGCAGTGCGATATTGCCATCGCTTCTGCACCAGGATCCACGCTACTACTACCAGGGTACGGGAACAACGACGTCGCGCATCACGCACGCGCTCTCTCACCCGTTCATCTGTATGGGAGACAACGGAAATAAACAGTTTAATTTCTCGAGCATCGGTGGCGACCTTGCTTCAGCTGCCCTTTCCAACGCGTATTATCCCCAATCGAATCGCGGAGCAAGTCTCGTGTTCGGCAACTTCTTAATCGGAACAGCCGAGCACGCATTCGTCGGCTTGGCGCAAGAGTTCGTTCTGCACAAAATCACTTCGAAACCTTTCCGATAATCGCGACAGCGATCTCGGTGCGTTGCACTGCTTCGTGGGACAAATGCAATAGGACAATTTTTGAGCCAGCGGACCGTTCGCATTCTCTGGAAATTTAGAAAAGCGACAGTGGGTAGTGGTCTGACGCGCTAACAGATTTGTGCCCGCGCGACCCAGTAGCTGTGATGAATCCCCGGACAAGAATCCAGTCAGTTATATTCCCACCTTCGAACA
>Ga0306920_100005230_pt1 | contig 16738 bp, 8 predicted proteins | sample flu12Cox44000170_FD_204666 | JGI IMG/M metagenome (GOLD analysis project Ga0306920, IMG submission 204666) | Lab enrichment of tropical soil microbial communities from Luquillo Experimental Forest, Puerto Rico - flux4day.12C.oxic.44.000.170 (v2)... | ecosystem: Environmental > Terrestrial >... | reverse complement strand
GCATCGACAAGATTCGTCAGGGCTGGGCCTCGCAGAAGTGGCGCTGGCCGATGATTCTGGAGCAGCACCGCCCCGACCGGGTGCAACTCGTTCTGCCGATGGTCAGCCTGTTGCCTGAAGAATCACTGGCTCGACTGCGTGGAGTCCTGGGCGAGAATCTTGCTGGACTGAACGGACGTGAGGTTCAGGCATTGGTGACGGCAGACATGGAAGGGAGCGTCACGAATCTTCGGCTCCAGCAGTTCTGCACGGATCACACCGCCGACATTACCCGACTGCTGCAAGACCTTGTGGCGAAGGGTTTTTTGCAAAAGGACGGTTATGGCAGATGGGCGTCGTACCGCCTTTCTGAGCGGCTGGCGGGGTCCGGTCACAACAAGGAAGGAACTCCAGATACAACGCCGGGGGACTCCAGACATAGCGGAACAACTCCGGTCACAGCCGGACAAGCTCCAGCCGGAACGCCGGAGGAAGACCCGGCACTCCTAACGATTGCCGAACCTGCCCGAAAGCAAAAACGGCTCGACCCAGACGAAATGCGGCGGCTGATCCGGGCGCTGTGCCAGGGGCGATTCTTGACGTTCCGGCAACTGGCGACCTTGCTGAGTCGAGAGCCGAACGGCCTTCAGCGCTGGACACTCAGGCCGATGGCCCAGGAGAAGCAACTAGTCCTGGCCTACCCGGAAACGCCGAACCATCCGAAGCAAGCCTACCAGACGAACCCTGATTGGAGGGCGACATGAGCCAAACCGCACTGCCGAAACCGCCTTCGTCTCTCCAACTTCGGGACGAACTCGAAGCGATGGTCCTCAAGGAACTGCTCGGCCCCGGCAGCGCCGACGAGGAGATCATCGAATCCCCCGGCACTCGCTACTTCGTTGGCGTGCTGGCTCCCCGCAAACGAGCCAAGGCGAGCGCTACCGCTGGCCCGGCTACCGTCGTGCCGCCGCCGCCCACCGAAGAAGAGGACGAAGAGGCAGACGGCGAAATCATGGATGGCGACGAACTGGCGCTCGGTGGCCGGGACACGACCCAGGACGGTACGACCGATCAAGCCCCGGCCCAAGACAAAGCCCTGATCCCGTCGTCGTTCGGCATGACGTTTTCCCTGAACCTGGAAGCGAAGGAACTGCAACTGTCAGCGGCTTGGGGGCAGTACGTCAAGGATGTCAGCGAATACCTCGTCAGCGAAAAGACCGGAAGCCCACGGCGAGTGTGGAAGCGCCACCCACGAGGCGGCAAGTATCGGCTGAAGCTGAAAGAAGGCCCAATTCAGCCAATCTCCATCGATCTCAACTGTCCCGAAGTCGTCGTCCAGGGACTCATTCGCAAACGCAGCGATCACTGGTGCGTCACGCTGTTCCTCGTCAACGAGCAGCAAGAGCCGGAGAAACTGAAGGACACCGCCTGGGTCTTTCAGCCCGAACTGACGGCTGAAAGTGTCGATGGGTCGGCGGTCATTCACAAACGGCACACGATCCTCGAACTCAGCGGCACCGACCCGGCAGCGAAGGCCGAGAACGACCTGCTGGCGATGCTGTACCGCCGCCACGTCGAATTCGCCGTAGGGCATGGCATCGGCGTTCATGTCGATGTGTCGCCCGATCCGAACCATGCCGTGCGTGTCTGCACCAGGGTCGTGCCGAGCTACCAGATTCCCCGCACGACACCGCCCCGGCCAGAGGATGCCGAGGTCAATCCGTCCTTCGCCAAGCTGGAGGGACTGGTTCTTGACATGAAGCTCCTGGCCGAAGGCAACCCCAAACAATACCGCCCGAAACTCAAGCCGCTGGTCGATGCCTACAAGGACTGGATCGACCGGGAAGAAAAGCGGATCACCGATCCTGCCGAGGGGCTGGCATCCTTCAAGCAGGTCGCCCAGCAAGCCATTGCAAGGTGCCGCACCACCCTCAAGCGGATCGAGGCCGGGTTGGACTTGCTCGACGCCGACCCGATGGCAGCGCAGGCATTCCAGTTCATGAACCGGGCCATGTGGCTCCAACGCACGCATTCGCTCTTTGCCGAACGGGTGCGCCGGGGCGATGAGAAGCCCGACATGGGAATCATCGACATCGCCGACAATCGCTCGTGGTATCCGTTCCAGCTTGCCTTCATCCTTCTCAACCTGCCGGGGATCACGAAGTTCGATCACCCTGAACGGAGCGAGAATCCCGATGCCCTCGCCGATTTGCTCTGGTTCCCCACGGGTGGCGGAAAGACCGAAGCCTACCTGGGGCTGACGGCTTACACTCTTGGCCTGCGGCGACTGCAAGGAGTCGTCGAAGGGCGCTCCGGTGAAAACGGCGTGACAGTGCTGATGCGCTACACCTTACGACTGCTGACGCTCCAGCAATTCCAGCGAGCCGCCGCCTTGATCTGTGCCTGCGAGGACATGCGGCGCACGGCCATGAGCAACGGCGACAATCGTTGGGGCAAGACGCCGTTTCGCATTGGCCTTTGGGTCGGCGGCAGCACCACGCCCAACTGGACCAGCGATGCCGATGAAGCGGTCAAGGCGGCGCACGGCGGCAAACCCAGGTCAGGTGGGGTCGGCGGCGTAGGATCACCGCACCAACTGACGAACTGCCCGTGGTGCGGCACCAAGATCGACCCTGGCAAGCACATCAAGGTCGAGAAGTACAACGAGGGAGCCTGCCGCACGCTGATCTACTGCGGTGCCAAGTTTGGCCAGTGCAAGTTCTCGATGAAGGAAGCGCCGGGCGAGGGACTGCCCGTGATGGTTGTGGACGAGGAAATCTATCGTCGGCTCCCGGCGCTGCTCATTACCACGGTGGACAAGTTCGCTCAGATGCCGTGGAACGGAGCGGTGCAGATGCTCTTTGGTCAGGTGGACGGCACCTGTGAGCGCCACGGGTTCCGGTCGCCGCACCTGGCTGACGCATACGACGAGCTCGAGATCAACGGCGTTCACCGGGCGAAGGGCAATTCACCTTCGGCAAAGGTGTTGGCGCAAAACCCGCTGCGGCCTCCAGACCTCATTATTCAGGACGAACTTCATCTCATCAGCGGGCCACTCGGCACGCTTGTCGGGCTGTACGAAACGGCCATCGACCGACTTTGCACCTGGGAAGTGAATGGCAAGAAAATCCGACCCAAGGTCGTAGCTTCGACTGCGACGATTCGCAATGCAAAAGACCAACTTCACGCACTGTTCTTGCGGAGGCTGGAGACATTTCCACCAACCGGACTCGACATTGGCGATAACTTCTTCTCCCTGCAACGCAAATCAAGCGAGAAGACGCCGGGGCGGAAATATATTGGTATCTGCGCTCCGGGCCGACGTTTGAAGGCCGCATTGATTCGGGTCTACGTCGCGTTCCTGTCAGCCGGACAGGTGTCGTTCGAGAAACACGGCCTCGACGCTGATCCGTGGATGACCCTTGTGGGTTACTTCAACAGCCTGCGGGAACTTGGCGGCATGAAGCGGCTAGTCGATGACGACGTGCGGACCCGTCTTCGCAAGATGCTGGATCGTGGACTGGCCAACCGCACGCTTTACACTCCCGACACGGTGAAGGAACTGACTTCCCGGCTGGGATCGACGGCCATCCCCGAAACGCTCGACCACCTGGAGAGCCAATTCGATCCCGTGATCCTGGAGCAGATCAAGACTCGCAAAGGAGGTGGCAATGAATACATCTCCCGGCCACTCGACGTGTTGCTCGCCACGAACATGATCTCGGTCGGCGTCGATGTGCCTCGCTTGGGCTTGATGGTTGTGGCCGGTCAGCCGAAGACCACGGCGGAATACATCCAGGCAACAAGCCGCATCGGTCGAAAGCATCCGGGCCTCGTTTGCACGGTCTTCAATTGGGCAAGGCCACGAGATTTGTCCCACTACGAATCCTTCGAGCATTACCATTCCACGTTTTACAAGCATGTCGAAGCTCTGTCGGTCACGCCGTTCTCGGCAGGGGCGACGGCCCGTGGGTTAGCTGCGCTCCTGGTCTCGATAGTCCGGCAGTCGGGATTCGAGTTCAACTCGAACGACAAGGCGATGTTGATGGCAACCCAACGAGGCCACCAGTACGTCACCGACGCCATTGAAGCAATCGCGAAGCGGGCTCAGTTGATCGCCGGTGTCGAAGCTGCCGACGAAGCCCGGCAGCAACTCAAGCGAAAGATGGACCTGTGGCAGAAGCGGGCGCAGCGGACAGCCCAGGGGAACCAGCTTGGCTACGAGACCAAGAAGGATGGGGTCACAATCGGCCTGCTCCGCAAACCTAGCATCGAGCCTTGGGACGAGTTTACTTGCCTCAATTCCCTGCGAGATGTCGAACCGACCGCCCACCTGATCCTGGACGACTACAATCTGGACGACGACGGCGGCGAAGACGCCGAGGAAGAAGGAGCCGCCCCATGACCACAAGAGAAGTCAAACGCTGCAACGTCGGCGAACTGCGCCCCAGCCAGGCGCTCACCACGTTCGGCATCGGTGCGATCATCGATCTTCCGAACTTGTCGGTCATGGTCATGGGCCTGGAAGATTGGCCGCTCAAGGACACCGTGGAGATCGGCGAGCAGCGGCTTTTGGCGTCGGTCAAGGAAGTGCTGGGCCATCAAGTAAAGGCGCTACGGTCGGCCCCCGTCGTGCCGGACACATATCAGGTCAACCAGTTCGACGCCTCGGCCTTGGTTGGCATCCCGGTCGCTCCATTTCCTCGCTGGATGGTTTGCCCGTACTGTCGGCGGCTGGCCCCGCTCGGCAGCGGCCTCTTCAAACTTGAGACGCCGTACCGCACGGACCAGATTCGGTACGTCCACGCAAACTGCACGAAACCGGGCAAGCCGCCGACCGTAGTTCCCGCCCGCTTCATCGTGGCCTGCAAGAACGGCCACCTGGATGACTTCCCTTGGAGGGAGTTCGTCCACAATGGTCCAACGAATTGCAAGGGCGGGCTGAAGCTCCTCGAACCGTCTGCCACGGGCGAAGCGGCGAGCATTTTCGTGCAATGTGAGGGTGAGAACTGTGGGGCGATCCGGCCTATGTCCGACGCCTTCAAGATGGACCTGATGGCGCTGCCGTTGTGCAAGGCTCGTCGGCCCCACCTTCGGGACCACGACGAAGCAGCGTGCAAGGATCCCAACGGCCAAGACATGCGCATGGAGCCGATGCTCCAAGGTGCGTCGAATTCCTGGTTCGGCATCATGTTGTCGGCTCTGGCGATCCCCCAGACGTCCGGCAAGCTGAAACAGCTTATCGAAGATCACTGGACCATCTTGGAGAAAGTGCAGAGTGAGCAGAATATCGAATTGTTGCAGCAAGTGACGCCGCAACTGCGTGACCTGTCCGAGTACACGCCGGCAGAAATCTGGCAAGCGGTGCAAGCCAAGAGGACGGTTGTAACAGAAGAGAGCGGTGAGCCGACTGACCTCAAGACCCCGGAATGGGAAGTCTTCATCGACCCGGAGTCGGCAGAAAAGGGCCGGGACTTTCAGTTGCGCGTCGCAGCGCCGCCGAAACGCTACGCCAGATACTTCGAGAAGATCGTGCTGGCCGAGCGGCTGCGAGAAGTGCGGGCGCTCGTGGGCTTCACCCGCATCGAATCGCCCAGCGATTACGACCACCCGGCAGCGTTTCCAGAAAATCAGCGGGCCAGACTATCCCGGACGCAGCCGGCCTGGGTTCCGGCTTCAGAGATTCGAGGCGAAGGGCTGTTCTTCCAATTCAAGGAGGATTTGATTCAGAAGTGGGTGAAAAAAGCCAAAACGCTCGATGGTGTCTTCCTCGAAGCCCACCAGCGTTGGCGCATCGCCCGAAAGCTCGAACCGCCCCAGGAGTTCTACCCCGGCATTCGGTTCGTGCTGCTTCACTCCTTCGCTCACGCCCTGATCCGTCAACTGGCGGTCGAGTGTGGGTATACCACAGCCGCGCTGCGGGAACGTATTTACTCTCGGAACCCCGGCGAGGAAGGCCCTGAGATGGCAGGCGTGCTCATCTACACCGCCGCCCCGGACAGTGAAGGCACGCTCGGCGGGCTAGTGTCCCTTGGCAAGCCAGAGACGTTGGAGCGGCATCTCGATCAAACCCTCGACAACATGCGACTCTGCGCCAGCGATCCACTCTGCGCCGAGCATCATCCGTACCATGAGGGAAACACACTGCACGCCGCCTCTTGCCATGCCTGCCTGTTCGCACCGGAGACCTCTTGCGAACGGGGCAACAAGTACCTGGACCGAGCCGTGCTTGTTCCAACGGTCGAAACTGGCGAGCAGAGCGACTTGGCGTTTTTCAAGTGAATCCCATGAACAATGACCATCACCAAATTGGAGCAGCGGCGGCACGACTGGCTGATCGTCTGCCCTATGCGGTGATGATCTCCGTGGCTGGAGCCGTGGCGCAGCACGCGGGAATGGATCGGCCGACCGCACGGCAAGCAATTCTGCAAAGTCTGCCGACGCCTGATTTCCGTGATGCGACCACTGATTTCCTTCACCTCTGGCATTCCAGTGCAGGTAGCGTCGGGGCTGAGGCGGTCGCTGTGGCCCTGGTGACGGCAGCCATGAGCGAAATGGATCACCGGCAACAAGAGACAGTGGAAGTCGTCTGGACCGGCCCTGAATCCGCCGAAACAAGGTTCCGCCAAACGGAACAGGCCATCCTCGAAGTCGTGAATTCAGCGACAAGACGGTTGACGGTTGTGAGCTACGCCGTTTACCGGATTCCTCGAATTCGGGACGCATTAGTCGCCGCCGCCAACCGGGGCGCCGTCATCCGGCTGATTGTCGAGACGCCGAACCGAATCGAGGGCCAGGGCGAATACGACTGCTTGCTGGCGCTAGGCAATAACGTAGCCTCTGCCTGCTCGGTATACTATTGGCCCCAAGAGAACCGGCCCAAGGACGCCAACGGCAAGCTCGGCATCCTGCACGTTAAGTGCGCCGTAGCCGATGGGCAACGCATGTTTCTATCGAGCGCCAACTTTACCGAGTACGCATTCACCATCAACATGGAGTTGGGCCTACTGGTCACCGGCGGAAAGCTGCCGCGAATGGTGGAGCAGCATTTTGAGCGGCTGGTCGAAGTAGGGAGCTTTCTTCGAGTATAAAGACAGCCCGCATTGCCCACGAAGGGGGAGAGATGGCGGCGAGAGATTGGACAATGGAGGTAGCGCGGCAAGCCGGGCTGCGCATGACAACGGCCTTTGCGCTACCGACATCGCTGCAAGGCGCGACGGAGCGCGAGCAAATCCAGAAGATCCATGCGCTGATGCTAGACGTAGAAGAACTGATAGCAGCTTCCTGTCACACGATGGACAGAAGGTATCCGGGGCAGCTTGACCAGCAGGCTTACTCCTTAGCCCGGATTATTCATGCCCAATGAAGGACACGGTGTTCAAACGCATTTAATTATTGGGAACAACGGCAGTTCCGTAGCTGCGGACGGCCGAACCAGAGGATGCAGTCTGTGGGTTACCAAAACCAACCGGTAAGATCACCCCCCGGTGCGCAGACCGAGCGCCGGGGCCGTGCCGGGCCGGTGCGGTCGCTTGCTTGGCGGTAAGGACCTCACCGGCCCCTGTTGTCGTTGCGCTGGTCGCGTCGTGTCTGCTGCCGGAGGACGGCGCAACCGTTCGTGGCGCGGGGTAGCCTCCGGATCGACCCTCGGCTGCCCATTCTCCTACGGGTTTAGGTGCGTGCCGAACCGACGGCTGAACTGCCGGTGGTCTCGGCCGTCTACGTCGCCGTCGCCGTCAAAGTCGAAGTACCACAGGTAGCCAGGCTCGCCGGCGGTCGTGTGGAACGCGGAACGGAAGCGGTCGCGATCCAAGCCGTCCACGTCCCCGTCGCCGTCGCTGTCGCCAAACAGCCGGAAGAAAGCGTCCACCCGGTCGCCACCTGGTAAGCCGTTGCCGTCTCCGTCCAACTCCCGCCCCCAGCGGTCGTGGACCTGGTCGCCGCGCACGGTGAGGGTGTAGTTCCCATCGGCCAGCGAGCCGCCGATAATCCCGGCTCCGACGAAGGTCAGCGTGTCCACCGAATGGCCGTCCACGACCGCTTGGGAGACACGCACATCGAACACACCGCCGCCTTGGCGGACCAGCTCGAAAACGCCGGGGTCGAGGTGTACAACAGCGCTGAAGGTGACCGTGACGCTGTTTATCATCGAGCGCTGGGCGGAGCCGTCGTTGAGAACGACGCTCTCCACCTTCTGGGGCGCTCCCGCCAGCACGTCTTCGATCCCCTCGTACAGCGTCCGGATGCGGTAATTGCGATACTCCTGCTGGTTGACCTCCAGGACATAGGCCTTGCTGCCGTCCGGCCGCACTTCGATGGATTGGGCGAAAAAGTTCGGCGCCTGGCCCTGCTTCCCCGAGTCGAAGGAATAGTCCCCGTTCGAGAGCCTCTGGGCCGAGCCGAGGGCGTTCGAGTAGTTGCCCAGGTCAGCGTTCACAACGAGGGTCGCGGTCATGGTTTGCTCGTCGAGCGTCCACACCTGCCCGCGACTGTCGGCAGTCGGATCGCTTGCACGGCGCGTGTTGCCGTTGTCGAAGAGGATTAGTGTCGTGTCGTCGATATAGTGGGCGTTGTGCTGGTGGGAGAACCACGGGTTCGGGTCCGTGGAGTTGACGGCGAAATCGCCGTCTTGCCCCAACCGCCAGACGACGTGGCCGTCCCCCTCCCCGTTGGCGTAGTCGATCTTGACCACCCAGTCCTGATGCCGGACGGACAGGACAAGGTTCCTGTCGGCCGGCGACCAGCTCACGGCGTTGACGTGTAGCCAGTCGACCGCCGGGAGTCGGGGAACGGCGGCGTCCGGATTCAAAGCGCCCGGAAGCACGGTCTCGCCCAGGACGGGCCCGCGATTGACGTCCAGGTGGTCGAAGGCATCCCAGGCCCACGTCACCTGAAAGTTCTCGTCGAGCACGACGATCATGTTGCCGATGTAGTCGGTGGGCGTGCCGTTGATGTTGACGGTGCGCTCCGTCAAAGCATTCACGACCGTCTGCCCGTTGGGCAAGCGCTGGACTTCGTGAGTGAAGCCGTAGATGATGTCGTGCCCCAGGGCCGTGAGCCGGGCGTTGACCGCATCGATATTCGTCTCGCGCAGGGGATTGCCGGCGAGGTCGATCTCGCGCAGCACATTCTCCGAGGTGAGGAAGGGCGCACGGCTATCGCCGCCCGCGAGCAGCACCGTACCTCCGCGTAGAAGCCTGGCGCCCGTGCTTGGGCGGTTGTGGACAAAGCCCGCCTGCGAAGGATCGTAGTACCAAGTCACGTGTCCCGCGAGGTCGGTGGCAAACGGTTCAGGAAAACTGTTGGGGACAACGGCGAGCTGCTGGAAGAGCATGTCTTGGTCGAGGTCACTACCGGGACCAGGCGGCTGGACCACGGTGAAGGAAGGGAATACCACCGATGGTGGGATCGCCGCCGTGGTGAAGAGCAGGGGCGAGGAATGATGATGGTGATGGTGGCTGGTGACTACGTGCCTCATCTCATAGGTGGTATCGGGGAGCATGCCCGCCACGAAGAAGCTGGTGCTCTTTCCCGGCTCGATCGGGAGGGTATTCGTGCTTCGCCACTCTGGATCGGGAGCTGCCACGGCAAACTCGACATCGATCGTGTCGCCCGAGCTAGGGGGCGCACTGTACAGCGCGACCAGAGGATTGGACGTAGGGCTGATGACTGCGTCTGGCCCCGTCACACGGGGGTTCACCGCATCGGACACGATGGCAGAGAACGTTTCCGTGCCCTGAAACCCCTGTTTGGCCGTCACCTCGATGTTGTAGGTACCCTCCTGCATCGGCGCCCATGTGAAGGTGTTGACGGGACTGAAGTCCCGCACCACCCGGAATTCATCGCCGGCGGGTCTGACGCTGAACTGGTAGACGAGGTCCTTCCCACAATCGCTGGCCGTCGCGGTCCAGAGGACCGGCTCCCCCACCAGCTGGGGGGCTGGCTCATTTGGCACGAGGGAAAGCGTGCATGACGGCAACGTGCGATCCTCGAGCGCCTCGAGGTCCAATGGTCGTAGGCGTCGCCGCTGCTGGCGCTGGTTGTGTGGGGAGTCCGATTTCAATGATCGGAGGAAAGTGATTGGCCACATGGTAAAACTCTCCATTTCAAAAGCGGTCTGCCTTATAATGGTTGCGGCGACCTTCTCCGGCGCGCAGACCGAGCGCCGGGGCGGTGCCGGGCCGGTGAGGGGCTTGCTTGGCGGTAAGGACCTCACCGGCCGCTTTTATCTTGCGTCGTCTGTCACGCCTTCTTTCACCAAAGGTTCCAAACCGCATCTTCGCTGCCGGTAAAAGCGACGAAGAGCCGATCGATGGCATCCTGATTTGCACTGCCGGCCGTCGTCGCTGACGATTGGGCGGCCGGCGCCGGAGCCGGGTCGCTCCCTGTCATGGCAGCCGGCGGCGTGAGCGCCTGGTCGATCCCCACTCCGCTGACCACGTCGCCGGTCGCGCCGCCGATGGCCGGGTTGCCGGCGATCGCACTCGGGCTGGTCTGCCCCTGGATGAGTGCGATCCCGAGGACGGCGGCCTGGCCGGTGACTCTGGTACGACCAGGGGCGTCGCCAGACCGCGGCGCCGGCGCGATGGCCCCGAAGAGGCCGTCGGTCTCGGCATTCAGCCCCGTGACGAAGTACAGGGTTCTCGGCTGGCCGCCGTTTCCGCCCTTGCCGAAGGTCAAATCCCAGAGGCCGTTGTCCCCCCTGAGCAGCGTGTTGCCGTTGCTATCGGTGAGCGTGCCAAGGTATGCGCCGGTGGCCGGGTTGAAGGCGTTGATCTCGGTGGCGACGTAGCTGAAATTGCCGACGAGCAACGCGCCGCCGAACTCGCCGAAACTGGGCGGGGCCAGGGAGATTCCCCACGGAGAAGCAAGCTTGCCGCCCGAGGCGAACTGTTTAATGAAGTGACCGCTCGTATCGAACACCGCGATGGCCCCGGCCCCTACCGGGGCCAATTGACGGGCGGACGGCGGTCCGGCCGGGGCGTAGGCCACGTAGAGTTCGCCGTTGACGTCCTCCACGTTGAAGGGGACCATTCCGGCCGGCAGCTGGGGGTCCACGAATGCCCCCGCGGGCAGTGTCACCCGATGGAATGAGCCGTCGTAAACGTCGATCCGCCCCTGCCTGGGTTTGGGGGCGTACAGGAAGTCGCCCCAGGTGGTGTGTTGCAGGTTCAGACCCGTGTAAGGGCCGTCGGTGGTCGTGACTTCTACCTGGGCCGTCGTCCCCGCGCTCGGGTTCCAGGCGGAGATGGTGCCGTTCAGGTCGGCGTAGATGAACTCGGCGGGCATGCCGTTCACCAGGAAGGACGACGTATCGTTATTGGCCTGGCCGGTGGGACCTTGGGGTCCGGTTGCGGTGGTCGGGAAGGCGACGGTCGGCGATTCCGCTCGGACGCCGGATTCGTGCACCGCGTACAGCGTGCTGACGTTCGTGTGCTGGTTTGAAATCGAGAACGAGCCGTGGGCGCCGAACGAGGTGCCCCACGGGTTCTTGAGGTTGGAGTCGGTGAGCAGAGCCAGGCCGGGGATATCCGAAACCAGGTTGGTCTGGACATACGCGCTGGGCACAGCGCGGTCTTCCAGGGCTTCCAGACTGAGCGTGACCCCACGCTTGCGGGCGCGCATCGTCTCGCGGCGCGCGTGCGCGCCGATCGTCGCTTTCCGCTTCATGGCTTGTAGCCAGTTGTTGAGAAGGAACCTCATGACAGTTGCTCCTTGAAGCATGCGGTCTGCGGTACAATGGTGGCGACCTCTCCGGCGCGCAGACCGAGCGCCGGGGCGGTGCCGGGCCGGTGAGGGGCTTGCTTGGCGGTAAAGCCTCACCGGCCTTCTTGTTTCAATGTTCGCTAGCCGTGGAGGACGGTTGTGCAAACCGTCCTTGCCGAGCGGACGGTTTGCACAACCGTCCTACGTGGTTGTCAGAAATCATTGTCCGAGACGACTTCGCCACCGGCGCGCGTGATGAGTCGGGCCAGGATGCGGATGTCCATGCCGACTTTCAGGAACTGGACGTGGCCGTCCGCGAACACGGCGTTGGCCCCGCCAGTGTGGAAGGCATAGACCTCCCCGTCGTTAGTGCAGTTCAGGGCACACGGCCCCGGTTTCGCCGCCCCGTCGAACGTCGAGCCCTGAAGGATGATCGGGCCCCTGTAGTGGGTCCAGGGGCCGCCCGCCAGCACCTGGTCCGGGCCCGCCTTACCCGCCTGCCACAGCCTCGGCCGGCCCGCATCTTCGGTGAGCAGGATGGTGGTCGAGGTGCCGTCCCTTATGTCCGTCAGGCGCGTGCCGGTGCGCGTGGGGCTGAGGCCCTGGGCGGGGGTCGGGGTGTTCGTCAGGGCGCCCCGATAGTCTCCGACCCGGTCCACCCAGCCGAGGTGCCCCAGAAGCGGATCGACACCCAGCGTGATGGTGTAGTCCCCACAGGCGCCCTTGGTCCCGAAGACCGCGAACACCCCAAACCTCAAGTACCGATCCTGCTCCGGTGTCGAGGGGCATTGAAAGCCTTTCAGCGGCGTGGCGACGACGGGCTGGTTCTCTGGAGCGTATTGTGGAAAGTCCCAGCGGTAGAGGTTGTCGAGCGGCTGCTGCTCGATGTAAGGGAGGATGAACGGCGCCCACCCGTGGACGATGGGAAAGCCGCTGTTGAGGTAAGACCCTCCCTCATTCACCCCAGCCGGTGCGAAAGTTCGCTGGGAATCGTGGTAGTTATGCATCGCCAGCCCCAGCTGTTTCAGGTTGTTGGCGCAGTGCATGCGGTTGGCGGCCTCGCGGACCTTCTGCACGGCCGGCAGCAGCAGCCCGATCAGCACGGCGATGATGGCGATCACCACCAGCAACTCGATCAGCGTGAAGCCGCGCCGCGTCCTTGATAAGAGATATCGAGGCATGGGTATGTCTCCTTTCGATGGCTTTGGTGGGGCAGGTTTCCAACCTGCCGGCTCACTCAGGCAGGTTGGAAACCTGCCCCACAATAGCAGGGGCTAACGCCCCCCGCTCGCTTTATTTTCCCACAGGGTCGCGTCCCAGACCTTGACTTCGCCGTGGCCCTTGTAGCCGCTGCCCGAGGCCAGGCGCCGGCCGCCGGGGCTGAAGGCCAGCCCGTAGATAATGCTGGCGTGGCCGCGCAGCGTGACCGGCTCGGCCGATTCGGGGGCCTTCAGGTCCCAAACCTTGATGGTCGAGTCCCAGCTTCCGGAGGCCAGGTAGCGGCCGTCGGGGCTGAAGGCCACCCGCCAAACATAATTCTGATGGCCCTTCAGCGTGCGGGATTCTGTGTACGTCTTCGCGTCACAGTCCACGTCCCAGACCTTCACTGCATGGTCGCGGCCGGGCGATGCGACAAGCTTCCCGTTGGGGCTGATGGCCACGGACGCGTTGGGGGCCGAATAGTTTCGGATCACAACGAGCGGCTTCTCCCCGGCCACGTCCCAGATCTTGATGGTCTTGTCGGAAGCGCCGGCCGAAATCAGGCGCCGGCTGTCGGCGCTGAACGCCACAGCCGGCACCGGGGCCGGCGTCCGCTTGAAGGGAGAGACTTCCTTTCTGGTGGCCGGGTCGTAAAGGGCGATCCCGTTCCCCTGGCCGACGGCGAGGAGCCGGCCGTCCGGGCTGAGGGCGAGACTGAACACCAGCGTGGCACAGGGGATCGTTTGCAGCTCGGTCAGGGAGTCTCCCACCGGGGCCTGGAGGTCCCACAGCTTGACAGTCTTGTCCCAGCTGCCGGAAGCGAGGGTTCGCTGGTCGGTGGAAAAGGCCACGCTACTGATATTGCCGCTGTGCCCGCGCAAGGTGTGGTGGAGCGTGAATTCTCCGGGGGTAGGACGGATTTTCAATCCGTCCGCGGGATTCTGGACGGATTGCAAATCCGTCCCACGAGTTTCCCAGAGTTTCAAGGTGCCGTCCCAGCTGGACGAGGCGAGCCAGCGGCCATCCGGGCTGAAGGCCACCTCGGAGACCACTTGCTTGTGCCCCCGGAGGGTGACACAATGGGGAGGCTCATAGTCGTCAGGCAGACGGGTGGCGTCCCAGATGCGGACGGTATGATCGTAGCTGGCGGAGGCGATCTTATTGCCGTCGTGACTGAACACAAGGTCGGCGACGCAGCTGCGGTGGGCGAAGATCGTGAGCATCTCCCGGCCGGTTGAAGCGTCCAGGAGCCGCACGGTGCCGTCGAAGCCAGCCAGGGCGATTCGCTTGCCGTCGGGGTGAAACGCGACGGCGCGGCACTGGTGCAGAGTGCCCTGTTGGTTGATCTCCAGCCGCCCCGTGGTCGTGTCCCAGATCTTGATGGCGCCGTCGAAGCGCGCCCGGGCCAGGCGCCGCGCATCCGGGCTGAACCAGGCACCGGCAGGATACGCCAATGCACCGCGGAACGAAAACGTCTCTTGCCCCGTGGCCCGGTCCCAGACCTTGAGCGTGCCATCGTCACAGGCGCCCAGCACGGACCGGCCATCGGGACGGAAGGCCACGCCTTTGACCGCCGCCGGGTGCTCGGAGAACTCCTGGAGCAGTTGTCCGCTCGTCAGGTCCCACAGGCGCACCTTTCGATCCTCGCCGCCTGATGCCAGCGTTCGACTGTCCGGGCTGAACGCCACCTTCCAGGCTGGCCCCTTATGGCCTTTGAAGGTGTGCAGTAATTGCCCACGCGTCGCATCCCACACGCGAACGACTCCATCGTGTCGCGCCATGGCCAGGTAGCGGCTATCCGGACTGTAGGTCATGCCGCGGACGATGGCGTCGCGGACGATGGCGCCGCCGGCGAGGACCGCCTGTCGCTCCAAGCTGTGCAGCACCCGGCCCGTCTGCGCGTCCCGAAGTTCAAAGGACCCGTCCATGCAGACCGAGGCGAGCTGCTGGCCGTCCTGGCTGAAGGCCACGCGGACGACCGTATCCGGATGCTGCAGGAGCTGAGGGTTGTCATAGCGATGCCGCTTCAGGAAGTGCCACTCCCAGTCGCGCAGGTGCTCCGGGCAAGCGTCGAGCAGCTCCTCGGCGCGGGCGACGTTGCCAGCGGCTAGCTCGCGCCCAGCCAGGGCGATGTGCGTGGAGTAGAGGTTTCGTTCCAGCTCTTTCTTGGTCGCGGTTTCCACCTCCACGCGAGTTTTCGCTTCGGCAGCGGCCCGCAGGGCGCTGGTGACCACGGCCCCCACCGCCACGAGCAGCATCACGCCCAGAAGCGCCGCGGTTGCTAACGCCCGCTTGTTCCGCCGCGCAAACTTGCGGAAGCGATACCACGCCGACGGCGGACACGCTTGCACCGGCTCGTCGTTCAAGTAGCGCTGCACGTCGGCGGCGAGGCCGCTGGCCGTCTCGTAGCGGCGGTTGCGGTCCTTCTCCAGGCATTTCATCACGATCCAGTCCAGCTCGCCGCGCACCAGCTTCGTTAGCTTGGCCGGCTCCGTGTGGCGATTGGCCGAGATCGACGCCAGCGTCTCGCCCGAGTCGGAGAGCCGCGTGCTCGGCCTGGGCGGCTCTTCCTCCTTGATCATGCGCAGAATCTCGGCATAGGCTGCCTCCTTGACCCGCTTGTGGCTAAGCGGCGTGCTGCCCGTCAGCAGCTCGTACAAGAGCACGCCCAGCGAGTAGATGTCACTGCGGGTATCGACGCCCAGGGCGCTCATCTCCGCCTGCTCCGGGGACATGTACTCGAACGTGCCGACCATGGTGCCGTACTGCGTGAACAGCGTCCGCTCGGTCAGCTTTTGCTCGGTCGCCTTGGCCACGCCGAAGTCGATCACCTTGGGGACAGGCTTGCCGTCGTAGAGCGTGATCATGACGTTGGACGGCTTGATGTCGCGGTGGATGATGCCCTTCTGGTGGGCGTGCTGGATCGCCTGGCAGACCGGCACGAACAGCTCCAGGCGCTCGCGCGGCGTCAGGCGGTTATCGTCGCAGTAGTTGGTGATCGGCACGCCGTGGACCAGCTCCATGACGAAATACGGCCGCCCGGATTCCGTGGTGCCGCCGTCGAAAACGCGGGCGATATTGACATGGTCCATGATCGCCAGCGCCTGCCGTTCGGCCTCGAAGCGGGCGATAACCTGCCGGCTGTCCATGCCCGGCTTGATGAGCTTGAGGGCGACCTTGCGCTGGACCGGCTTGGTCTGCTCGGCCATGTAGACCGTGCCCATGCCGCCTTCGCCGATCTGTTGCAAGAGCTTGTACGGGCCGATCACCGTGCCGGGGCACTCGGTGGCAGGCGGCTCATCAAGAGTCCGCTGGCCCGCGGCCACGGGGGCCTCTAAGTAGCTGCCGAGCTGCTCATGCTCAGCCAGGAGTGCCTCGATCTGGCCGCGCAGGTTCGCATCGGATCCACACGCCTGGTCAAGAAACGCGGCGCGTTCGCCGGCTGTTGACTGTTTCAAGGCGGCAAGGAAAACCTCCCGTTCGGTCATGGCGCAAACCCATCCCAAGAGCCGGTTCCATCCCTCAATGCGTAATCGGGGGACAAATTCGGCAAGAAAAGTGAATCAGTTGCCCTTCGTCTTGCGACGGAGCCACGACCGGGCATACGCCCAGAGATCATGAGCGGAGCGCATGGAGATGCCCAACGCTTCAGCAGCCTCAGTCGTTTTGAGCCCGGCAAAAAACCGCAGCCGCACCAGGTCGGCCGCTGCCGAATCGATAATCGCCAGTTGCTCCAGCGCTTCATGGAGCGCCAAGAGTTCGTCGTCCGGCATAGGCGCAGCGAGGCGCGATTCGGGCATCTCCACGCGCTTTTGCAAACCGCCACGCTTGGCGGCCTGACGGCGGCGGGCCT
>Ga0306920_100005227_pt1 | contig 16743 bp, 15 predicted proteins | sample flu12Cox44000170_FD_204666 | JGI IMG/M metagenome (GOLD analysis project Ga0306920, IMG submission 204666) | Lab enrichment of tropical soil microbial communities from Luquillo Experimental Forest, Puerto Rico - flux4day.12C.oxic.44.000.170 (v2)... | ecosystem: Environmental > Terrestrial >... | reverse complement strand
TTGTTCAACGCCAAGGCTTGGTTATAGACGAAGCGGCACGAACCGGCAAAGCGTCGCAGGTTGCCAAGCTGTTCGCCATTCGGCAGGGCTTCGAATTGGTAGCCTTGCACCTCAGCACGGAAGTATCGTAGTTGGTCCATGGCGAGACATTCAAGACATTTGCCACGGCAGACACTTGTGTCTTCGCAATGCACGTACACTTGGTCATCATCACAACGTCTCGGCATCGAGTATTCGATGGAGATGCGATCAAGAGGCTTCGAGGGATGTTCTCCGAACTCGCTCAAAGGCGTATCGAGCAGAATGCTCCGAGAGGAGAGATCGGGGGTGCAGCTATCAACATTCTGAAGGACTATATCCGACAGCAGAAACCACCACACTGAGAAACGGGCTTAGATCCCCGCCCTAACGGACCGGGGCTTTACGCCCGAACGGGTAACTCGGGCCGCGCCTGGGTTCAGCGGACCACGTCTCCGATGTAAGGCTCACTGACGTAGCGCATTCCGGCAGATTCCACCAATTGACGGGCATGCTCCAGTTCCTCGTGGGGAACAAAGCAACCCTTGGGATCTTTGACGCCGGGGGCCGACAAGCCGGATTGCGTCCAGATCGTTTCTGCGTGCAGCGCCTTGGCCGTCGCAATGATTTCGGGCAGTTCGTTGAAGGGACGGTAGGAATAGACCAACTCGGCTTGCTCGGGTGGGCGGCCAATGTGGCGCTCAGCGATCTGACCGTCGTTCAGTTCATACACGGAATAGTCGGTCGGCCCCGGCCCGCCATGGACATGAACCTGAAATCCGGCCCACACCAATGATTCGGGGACGTCCCTGCTCGGCCAATCAATGACCAGAGCCGTACGCACGTTCTTGAGAATCTCGCTCGGATGCATGGAACGATACCGATACCTCCCCCAGGTAGCGCGGCCTGAAGCGCAAAAAATGGAGCCGCCAAAATACCTTGTTGCGCAAACTACGTCAATCGCATGGGACCGGCTAGTCTTACGGAAGCTTTACACCCGGAATTGAACTGTGTTAACTTAAAAAGGTCGAAGAAAAGAGGAAACTTCAGGGACGACGGTGGGGGGCACTTGAGCGACGCCAAAGGCATGTTGATCGAACAATTCCGCACACATGTGAAAGATACGGGATCGCCGGAGGTGCAAATCGCGCTTCTGAGCGAGCGAATCAACTATCTGACGACGCATCTCAAGTCGCATGTCAAAGACCATGCATCGCGTCGCGGGCTGATCATGATGGTGAACAAGCGGCGGCGCCTGCTGGACTACCTCAACCGGCGAGACCCGGATCGGTATCACCAGATTGTTGAACGCCTTAGCCTGCGCAAGTAAGAGTTCGCCCATCCAACAGCGGCACGACTTGCGCCTTCACGATCGCACAAATTGTCTTAGGGGTGTGCACGCCAGTGGTTTCAGAGCTGGACGTGAAAGTGCTCGGCCTGGGGAGCCAGGACGACCGGCGTTTGCTTTGGTGTAACTGCCAGCGGAGCCGTTCCCATCCGCGGTAAACCCGCTTTTTTCTTCAAGTTAACGGCGTGAGCCTGCATGCGGACTCCTCAGCGGAGGGGTCAAAGGAAGAGTCCAATGTCTAATAACCATTCTGCGCCTCATCAAGTGTCGATGGAAGTGGGTGGGCGCGCTCTCGTTCTCGAAACGGGAAAAATTGCAAAGCAAGCGAACGGCGCGGTTACGGCCCGCTATGGGGATACCGTTGTACTGGTGACCGCGTGCATGGCGTCAAAGCCCAACGACCGTGATTTTCTGCCGCTTACCGTCGACTACCGGGAAAACACCTATTCGGCCGGAAAGATTCCCGGGGGTTTCTTCAAGAGAGAGGGGAGACCTACGGAAAAGGAAATTCTGGTATCGCGGCTCATCGATCGCCCGATGCGGCCGTTGTTTCCCGAGGGCTGGAGAAACGAGACACAGATTATCGCCATGGTTTTGTCGGCGGATAGCGCCAATGACCCGGATGTGATTGCAGTGACCGCGGCGTCTGCGGCCGCTTTTTGCTCCGACCTGCCATTCACCGACCCGATTGCTGCGGTTCGCGTGGGTTTGCTCGACGGGCAGCTGGTGGCCAACCCGACGGTTGCCGAGCAGAAGACCAGCAAGCTGAACATCGTCGTCGCCGGCACAGAGAAGGGCATCGTGATGGTGGAAGCCGGCGCTTTCGAGGTGTCGGAGGAAAAGGTTGCCGAAGCGCTGGAATTCGGACACCAAGAGATCCGCAAGATTGTTGAAGCGATCAAGGAGCTTCATGGCCAGCTCAAGCCCACGAAGGTTGTTGTAGAGCCGCTGCCGTTCGACCAGAAAATTTACGACAACCTGAAGAAGAATTATGGAGCGAAGCTGCTCGACGCTTTGAACACGCAGAAATACCCGAAGAAGGAAAGCTACCACCTGGTGGAAGCGCTCGAGGATGAGATCGTAAAAGACATACCCGAGGAAGAAGAAGAGAAGCTGACACTGACCAAGCGCGCTTTCGAACGTTTGCGCGAGGACTTTTTCCGCTCAGAAGTGTTGAAAGCCAAGCGGCGTCCGGACGGACGAGCGTTCGACGAAATTCGCAAGATCACTTGTGAAGTGGGATTGCTGCCGCGGGTCCACGGGTCTGCGCTGTTCACCCGCGGAGAGACGCAAGCGCTCGCTACGCTGACGCTCGGCACCAAGGAAGACATGCAGCGGCTGGATTTGCTCTTCGAACAAGACACCTTCAAGCGCTTCATGCTGCACTACAATTTTCCACCATTCAGCGTCGGCGAAGTAAAACCGCTGCGCGGCGCGGGACGCCGGGAAATCGGTCACGGAGCGCTGGCGGAAAGGGCGTTGGCAAACTTGCTTCCGCCGGAAGTGGAATTTCCCTATGCCATGCGCGTAGTCAGCGACATCATGGAGTCGAACGGCTCTTCTTCGATGGCGACCGTGTGCGGCGGGTCGCTAGCCTTGATGGACGCCGGGGTGCCGATGAAAGCGCCTTGCGCGGGCATCGCGATGGGTCTCGTGGTGGGCGATGGAAGCTACTCCATTTTGACGGATATCGCGGGCGCCGAAGATCATTACGGCGATATGGACTTTAAAGTGGCGGGCACACGCGAAGGCATCACCGCCTTGCAGATGGACATCAAAGTGACGAGCATCAGCGTTTCCATGATGCGCGAGGCCCTGGCACAAGCCAAGAAGGCACGCCTCGAAATCCTCGACAGTATGGACAAGATGTTGAGCACGCACCGCGAGACCATTTCTATTTACGCGCCGCGGCTCTACAAGCTAAACATCCCGACCGACAAGATTCGTGACCTGATCGGCCCGGGCGGCAAGAAGATCAAGTCCATCATCGAACAGACTGGCGTCAAAATTGACGTGATGGAAGACGGCACGGTGCACATTTTCTCGACCAGCGGCGCTGGGGGCGACCAGGCGCTGCAGATGGTGCGCGAAGTCACAGCGAGTGCCGAAGTCGGCAAAACTTATCTCGGCAGAGTCGTGCGGCTGGCGGAGTTCGGCGCTTTCGTCGAACTGTTCCCGGGCACGGACGGCTTGCTGCACATCAGCGAGATCTCCGAGCACCGCATTCGAGACGTCCGCGATGAACTGAAGCTGGGCGACCAGGTGCTTGTGAAGGTCCTGGCGATCGAGGGCAACAAAATCCGGCTGTCGCGAAAGGCCCTGATCAAGGAAGCCCGCGAAAAGCAGGCGCAAAAGCAAGGCCAGCAGTCGGGCGGCACGCCTGCGCCCGCGGCAACCACAGACGGGCACTAAGTAACCACTACTTTCGGTGAGCAAGGCCCTCGAGTTCGAGGGCCTTTTCTTTCTGTGCCGAGCATGTTAATCGGCTAGGAGGTGCAAGTCCTCTCCACCACGTGATGGACGTGAAGTGATAGCGAGGCGCAAGGGCGTCACCGCGAGGTGAAGTCTGAAAGAAGGGTGATGTCGATTTGATGAAGGCACATTTCGGAACGGAGGGGCTCGTAGGACGGCTTGGGGAGAGGATTTTTGATGAATACGCGACAGAGTTTAATGACATTTGTGCTGACGGTGCTTGTGACTACAGCCAGCTACGGTCAGAGTGAGAAACGGCGTGTGATTATTGACACGGATCCGGGCACGGACGACGCCATGGCAATTCTGCTGGCTCTAAACTCGCCGGAACTGAAAATGGAAGCGATGACCGTGGTCCCAGGGAACGTCAACGGGGAACAGGGACTGGAAAACGCCTTGAAACTCATGAGCCTGGCGGGGCGATGCGATATTCCGGTGGCCGGCGGCGCGAAGCATCCGTTGATGCAGAAGCTTTACACGGCGCAATACTGGCACGGCAAGAACGGGCTCGCGGATATCGAACTGCCGGCATCGAAGTGCAAAGCCGATCCCCGGTTCGGTCCGGATCTCATCATTGCGCTGGTGCATCAGTACCCGGACGAAATCACGCTCGTCCCGGTAGGACCGCTGACAAACATAGCCTTGGCGGTTTCAAAGGATCCCTCGATTGTGAAGCTGGTGAAGAGCATCGTCATCATGGGTGGATCGATTTCCGGAGGCAATGTGAATGGAGCCGCCGAAGCGAACATTTTTGGCGACCCGGAGGCGGCGGAGATCGTGTTCAACGCCGGCTGGGTAGTGACGATGATTGGGTCGGATGTGGGCGAGCGCACACTGATGACGCGCAAACACCTTGCTGAGCTCGAGTCTGGAGTTGGCCCACAGAACGATGTGGTCACCCGAATTGCGCGTTTTTATGTTGAGCGGTCCGAGAAGAACGGATGGAACGGAGCGGCGATGTACGATCCGTTGGCGGTGGCGGTCGTCGTGGATCCAACGCTCGTGACGCTGAAAGATATGCACGTTGATGTCGAGACCAGGGGGCAATTCACGCGAGGGGAAACAGTTGCGAATCGCATGGGCTCGAACGAAAGAAACGTGCTGCACGGCGATCACTACGAGATTGAGGGCTACGACGAGTTGCCGATAAACGCGCGCGTCTGCCTGGCGTCGGATTCAGAGCGGTTTATGAAGCTGTTTATCAGCCGGATTAAGGGCAAGTAACACGCCTGGCTGCGATGATTGAGGATCACGCGCCGGTCAAGGGCTTGCCGATCTCCCAATGGTGCCCGAAGGGATCGACAATTCGTCCGACGCGCCAATCGTATGGCTGATCGGCGACGGGCCAAACGACTTTGGCTCCCGCCGCGACTGCTTGTTTGAAGGTCGTGTCCGGATCTTCCACGATCAGGACCATTCTGGAAGTTCCGCCACCGAGAGTCTCGGGGCTGAAATTGAAGTGTTCGGGCGATTCGTCCGCGAGCCAGAAGTCGGACTGGCCCACAGATAGCTGAGCGACGACCGCTCCATTCGGATCGTCGTGCCGGAATAATTCCTGCGCGCCAAACGCCACCTTGTAGAATTCAACGGCCTTGGCTCCGTTGCGAACCGAGAGCATCGGGGCAACCGACCTTCTGTGATCCTTGGCGGTCTGTGCCACTTCGCCCATCGCACGGTACCTCTCCTGCAGTGTCCACAAAGCCCCGATTTCTTGGCCGGCGACAGTCTTGACTGCTGCGGGCTTCTTGCCTGGCTCTGAAGACTTAGAACTTAAAACCCATCACGCGTGGGCGCAGTGCACGGCGTCGAGAGCGCCCCAAAGGGCATCCAGCGCCTGGCGGGCGGTAGCCATGATCTCGGCATCATCCCCCTCGGCGTGTTCTTCGAGCCAGCCACGCCATGCGGCGCGGTGAGCCCGGTCGGTTTCTTCATGGACGGCAAAATAGGCGAGGGCTTTCGGGGAACTGATTCCATAGAACTTCTTCAGACCATCAATCTTGGTGACGGCGATCTCCGGCACCTGCGACTCATAGGCGTAGAGCGCTGCAATGGCTTCGGCAACTGGCCGGTCGCCTACAATTTCGCGGAACGTTTCGACGACAGCTTGCGTGCCAGGGAGAGCCGGACAGGCGGTGATGTCCTCTTCATTGACGCCCAGCGTGGCCGCGAAATCGCGCCAAAGTTTCGGGTGGGGTGAGGACGGATCCTCTTCTTCCGCCAGGTTCTGGAGGATGATGTCGCGAATCGGTCCCTCGGTGCGCGCGGCCAGAACACGAAGGTGCTTGGGGAAGGCCTCCACGTGCCGGTAATACTGCGCGGCGTAAAGCTGCAGGGCCTCGCGGCTTAACTTGCCTGTCTGCCAGTCTTGATAGAAGGGATGCTTCAGCATACTCCGCTCGGCGATAGCGGCGTCAATTTTCATCAAAAGTTCGCGGTTACGCATAGTCGGTCCCTCCAGCGCTGCAAACGCGGACCGGCAGGCAGCCCACCGTCCGCACCCAACTAAGCAATTGCGGGATTGTAACAGAGTTCAAAGAAATTTGCCGCAGTACAAAAGGCCACGGCGAGGCTGGGAGGGGTGCTTGCCTGTATGCCAAGATTTCGAACCCGGTCTGCAAATTTGGAAGGAGAAAGAGGGTATGTCGAAGGAAGTGGTGGCCATTTTGCAGAATTCCCTGACCGAAAACGAGCGAATCCGGAAGCGCCAACTGGCAGGCTTCGCATTTGCGCTTCTTGCCATGTTGAGCGTGGTGTTGGATTGGCCACCTCGCGGGTCAAGCCGGCACGCACATTCGGACGATGCTGGTGGGACGGTCATAGCCATGGTTGTGGCTGTCTGCGACGGCGTGCTGGCCCTGGCGCTGTATATCAATCGCGTAACGGCCCGCTTGCTGAAAACACTGACGCTGATTTCCAGAGAGAGTTGAGCGGGTTGGAGGGCTGCCGGGAGCGCGGCAGGGCTAGGATCCGGCGCCGTGAACGCGCTCGATGTCGGCTCCCACGGCTCGCAGTTTTTCGACGATATGCTCGTAGCCGCGGTCGATGTGATAGACACGCTCGATGATCGTTTCCCCTTCCGCTACAAGGCCTGCGAGGACGAGGCCCGCGCTGGCGCGAAGATCGGAGGCCTGAACAGTTGTGCCGGAGAGCTTCGCGGCGCCGCGAACGACAGCGCGGTGGCCGTCAATGCAGATGTTTGCCCCCATGCGCGTGATTTCGCTAGCGTGCAGAAAACGATTTTCGAAAATCGTCTCGCTGATAACGGAGGTGCCCTCAGCCTGCGTGGCCAACGCCATGTACTGAGCCTGCATATCGGTTGCGAAGCCCGGATACTCTTCCGTTGTGACGTCGGCGCCGGCAAGCTTTTTGGAGCCTCGTACGCGCATCGTTGTTGCGTCGCAGGTATCTACCTGCACGCCGGCTTGTTTCAATTTGGCGATGACGGCGCCTAAATGGGCGGGGTCGCAATTGGCGATCGTGAGGTCACCGCCGGTGACGGCGCCTGCGATCAGGAAGGTGCCAGCCTCTATACGGTCGGGAATGATGGCATGGCTAGCGCCATGAAGTTCACTCACACCGCGAATCTTCAGAATGGAGGTCTCATCGCCTTCGATCTGCGCGCCCATCTTGCGCAAAAGATGGATGAGGTCGGTGACTTCCGGCTCGCGAGCGCAGTTCTCCAGGACCGTGACGCCATCGGCCAGCGAAGCAGCCATCAGTACGTTTTCCGTGCCGGTCACGGTAATCTTTTCGAAAACGATGTGCGCACCCTTCAGGCGGCGCCCCTTTGCGACTTTTGCGAAGATGTAGCCGTGTTCTGTTGTGACCTCCGCGCCCATCTTTTCGAGCGCTGCCAGATGGAGGTCGACGGGCCGCGCGCCAATAGCGCATCCTCCGGGGAGAGAAACGTGGGCATGGCCGGATCGCGCAACGGCGGGCCCGAGAGTCAGGATGGATGCGCGCATGGTTTTGACCAGCTCATAAGGCGCTACGGCATCATTCAGGGAAGTGGCTTCGATGGCGTACTCGTTGGAGGGAATATCGTGGGTCGAGACTTTTGCGGACATAAAAGCGAGCAGCTTCGCCATGGTGATAATGTCGCGGACCGTGGGAACGTTACGCAGGATGACCTGTTCCGGTGTGAGTAGTGCCGCGGCCATCAGGGGGAGGGCCGAGTTTTTCGCGCCGCCGATCGCTACCTTGCCGTGAAGCGGCTTTCCGCCGCGAATTCTGAACTTGTCCATTGGAGATTTTCCGAAGTCGCTCGTCCTCGCTACTCTTTCAGCGCGTGACGCAAGCTGCCTTCCGAGTCGTCCAAGCGCTTCCGGGCTTCCGCCGCAGAAACTCCGCGCTTCAGCATGACCAGGGCCACGCGAAGATCGTGGTTGCTTTGACGCAGAGCGTGTCCCACCGCCGACACACTCTTTCCGCTCGCTTCCCGCAGGATTCGCTTTGCCCTGTCCTTAAGCTTGGCATTTGTCTCGCCCAGGTCGATCATCAGGTTTTCGTAGGCGTGACCGAGCCGCACCATCACCGCAGTCGAGAGCATGTTCAGGACCATTTTCTGAGAGGTCCCGGCCTTTAACCGGGTCGAGCCGGTCAGGACCTCTGGGCCGACATCCGGCGTGATGGAGATGCTGGCCGCCTTCGCCAGTGGAGATTTGCGGTTAGCGGTAAGGCCAACGGTGAGCGCGCCTTTCTTGTTGGCATAGGCGATTGCGGCCAACACATAGGGCGTCGTGCCACTTGCGGCAATTCCTACGACGGAATCACTGGGTGTCAGTCGAAGTTCCTTCAAATCTTGCCAAGCGCGTTCCCGGCGGTCTTCGGCGCCTTCGACCGGCTGCGTGACCGCTTTCTTCCCACCAGCGATGAGCGCGCGCACGAGGCTCGGCGGCGTGCCAAAGGTGGGCGGACACTCCGAGGCATCAAGCACGCCGATTCGGCCACTTGATCCTGCGCCTATGTAGATCAACCGGCCGCCCTTTCGCACGCGGTTCTCGATCGCGTCCACCGCCCGCGCAATCGAGGGAAGTTCGTGCCGAACCGCGCCGGCAACTTTGTGGTCCTCGCGATTCATCAGCCGGACGAGTTGGATCGCGCTCATATGATCCAGGTTCCGGGAGGTCTTGTTTCTCTGTTCGGTCAGGCGGCGATCAGATTGCCTGTAGCGTCTTCGGCCGGAGGACATTTTTCAATTATAACTATCGCCCGTATCCGATAGGAAATGCCGTGCGGCTCGGGTGGCTCGGGTGACGACAGGTTGATAGCATCGAGTTCGGCACCCGCCTCCACAACCAATCTCTCCAAATGCACCACCTGTGGTAGAAAGGAAGCAGCCTTCGCAGTTGCCCAGGACTGGGGTGCCGGACTCGAATTCATGGACATTTTGAAGCGTCTCTTCGAAGAACATTTCCGCCTACCTGTGGAGAATATGCAACCACTCCAGGGCGAACTGGGCGGTTCCGGACGCAAGATTATCCGCCTGAGAGGCGGTGGAACGAGTGCGGTGGGCATTCTCTACGGGGTACGCGAGGAAAATCGAGCGTTCCTCGAATTTTCGAGGCACTTCAGGCGGCACGGCCTGCCGGTGCCTGAAATCTATGCGGAGGCTCCCGACCGGGGCGCCTACCTCGAGGAAGACTTGGGAGATACAACGCTCTTTGATTTCCTTTCGGAAGGGCGTACTGGAGAGAACATTTCGTGCGACGCGATCGAGGCGTACCGTAAAACCGCGGCCGCCTTGCCGCGCTTTCAGGTCGAGGCCGCGTACGATTTGAACTACAGCTTCTGTTATCCGCGGGAAAGCTTCGATCGCCAGTCGATCACATGGGACTTGAACTATTTCAAGTACTACTTTCTTCGCCTCGCGGCCATCCCCTACAACGAACAGGCACTGGAAGACGATTTCAGCTGCTTGACGGACTTTCTGCTCCAGGCGCCCAGCGATTACTTTCTTTATCGCGACTTTCAGTCGCGCAACGTGATGCTGCGGAACGGCGAGCCGTTTTTCGTGGACTACCAGGGAGGCCGCAAGGGCGCGTTGCAATACGACATCGCCTCTCTGTTGTACGATGCGAAAGCGGATCTTCCACCCGCGCTGCGCCAGCAAGTGCTTGATCACTACCTTGACTCTCTAAGTGGTTACATTGCACTCGACCGCGAAGCCTTCATGCGGCATTACTACGCGTTTGTCTATGTGCGCATTCTGCAGGCGCTCGGCGCTTATGGCTTTCGCGGCTTCTACGAGCGCAAAGCGCACTTTTTGCAGAGCGTGCCCTACGCCTTGAAAAACCTCCGCTGGCTGCTGCACAACGTCAAGCTGCCCATTGAACTGCCGACCCTGATGGACTCGTTCCAAAGCATGCTGGCATCCGAGAAACTGCTGAACCTGGCTTCGGAGACGCAGAACCTTACGGTTCGAGTCTTCAGTTTTTCGTTTCACCGCGAGCTTCCGAAGGACGAATCCGGGAATGGCGGCGGGTTCATTTTCGACGGTCGCAGCCTTCCGAACCCCGGACGCGAAGAGCGCTTCAAGCCGCTGACGGGCCGAGATGCGCCCGTAATCGACTACCTGAACCAGCAGGAGAGCGTGCACCAGTTTCTCGCCGGTGTTTATTCGCTCATCGACGCGAGCGTGGCCAACTACCAGCAGCGCGGCTTCAAAAATTTGATGGTGTCGTTTGGTTGCACGGGAGGCCAACACCGCTCCGTTTTTCTCGCTGAGCAACTGGCAAAGCGCTTGCGCGGAAAGAACGAAATTGAGGTTGTGGTACGGCACCTGGAGCTGGAGAAAATGGGCCAATGAAGGCCATGGTTCTGGCGGCTGGACTTGGCACCCGCCTGCGGCCACTCACCGACAACCGCCCGAAGGCCCTTGTAGAAATTGGTGGACGCACGCTGCTCGAGATCACGCTTTGGCGCTTGCGTGAATTTGGTATTCGCGAGGTGATCATCAATGTCCATCATTTCGCGGAAATGATCGTTGTGTATTTGAGAGCCCGTCAGAATTTTGGGATGCGCATTGAAATCTCACCGGAAGAAGCCTTGCTCGATACGGGCGGAGGATTGAAAAAGGCCGGATGGTTTTTCCGGGAAGATGCGGGCAAAGAGCCGTTCCTGCTGCACAATGTCGACGTCGTGAGCACGGTCGATTTTGCGCGCCTGGTGAAATGCCACTGCGAAAATGCAGCTCTCGCGACTCTTGCGGTGCAGGACCGGGAAACTTCGCGATACTTGCTCTTCGACGAGCAGGTTCGCTTGTGCGGCAGGCGGGCTGGCCTGGATGGAGAAGCAGAGTTCGTGAGGCCGTCGTCCCGATGGAGCGCTCTAGCCTTCACGGGGATCCATGTAATTTCTCCGCAGTTTCTTACGATGATGAGCGAGGACGGCGCGTTTTCGATCATCAACACGTACCTGCGCCTTGCAGAAGCCGGAGACAAAATTCTAGGATTTCGGGCGGATGACTATTACTGGCGCGATCTAGGCAAGCCGGAGCAGGTCCAGCAGGCGGCTGAAGATTTCAAGAAAGGGCTCGTTCGTGAGCTGCCGCGGAGCGTGCAAAAACCAGATTCTTCGCTTCCCTCGGAATGACACCAACGTAGTTGTTGCGCGTGCTCGTTAGCGGGCGGCTTCGCTTGCGAAGCCGAGGGCTTTCATTACCGCGTCGTGCACAGCCGGCCGCACCTGCACGGTCTTCATGTTTTCGCGCGTTGGATTCACGCGATTGGTAAGCAACACGACGAATAGCTGACGGTCGGGATCGATCCAGATGGTCGTTCCGGTAAAACCTGTGTGGCCGTAACTATGCGCCGAAAAGTAGTGGCCGCTGGAACTGCCTTCTGTCGGCACGACCCAGCCTAAAGTGCGGGTGTTTTTGGCCAAGGGCTGTGGCGCCGTAAATTCCGCGATGGTGGCTCGCTTCACAATCCGGTGATGTGCGTAAACGCCGCCATTCAGGAGCATCTGGCAGAACGCAGCCAGGTCCGGAGAAGTACTGAACACACCGGCGTGCCCCGACACTCCCCCGATCGCGTAAGCGTTTTCATCGTGCACCTCTCCCTGAACGAGGCGATGCCGCAGCTGATTATCGATTTCGGTGGGCGCAATTGCCGGCCAGAGCCGCTTCGGCGGGTTGTACATCGAGTTGCTCATGCCGAGCGGTTCGAAGATATATTCGCGCGCGAGCTGGTCGAGCGGCTTTCCGGTCAGGCGCTGGATGATTTCCGCCATGAGGATAATGCCCAGGTCGGAGTACTCGACCTTGGTGCCGGGCTCATATGCGAGCGGCTCGGCAAAAATCATTCGAAGCGTGTCGGCCTTGCCCGTGGAAGTGCGCCAATACTCCTTGAAGGGAGGCAGCCCCGAGGTATGGGTCATCAGGTTACGGACCGTGACCAGGTGGCGCCATTCGGGCTGTGTGCCGGTGGACCACTCGGGCAAATAGCGGTCGATCGGCGTGTCCAGGCTGAGCGGGGAAGGGAAGTCGCCTTCGACGAGCTTTTCAACCAGAGTTGTAGTGACGACGACTTTGGTGAGCGACGCCAAGTCGTACATCGTGTCGATCTTGGTTGGCGATGCGTCGGCGTCGTAGCTCAGTTTTCCGAACGCGTGGTAAGAGACCTTGCCGCGGTAACCGACGGCCAGAGTCGCACCAGGAAACGCCTTATCCGCAACGGCGTTCTCGATGACTGTGAACGCGGGCTGCAATTTCGCTTCACCGCGGGCGTCAAGCGGCTCGACGGTCATCGGGTCTGCTGCGCGTTCGAGGCCGTAGCCCACCTTCATGTCGATTCCGGGAATGGTAACCGGCAAGTGGCCACGCACGGGGATTTGCCCGAAAAGAGCGCGCGCCATCGAGATCTGTGCGACGTCGCTAATGCCAAAAGCGGTGAGCCAGGTCTCTGCCTGCGGGAACCGCTCAATGAGATAAGGACTTCCGAGGCCCAGGGTGATGACAGGCTTGCCGGCTTTGTAGATTTGTTCGATGAGCGGGATCTGGTCCGCTGGAACATCGACGTCGCCTTTGCGATCGCTTACGCGGACAAACAACGCGAGGATTGCGATATCATATGCGTCGGGTGGAGGTAACTTGAGCGTGTCGGCCCGGACAAATTTCGTGTCAGCGCGCAAGGCGATCATTGAGTCGAATCGCGAGCGCAACTGTGGCTCCAGATCCTCGCCGGGATATGGCTCGGGGTCGGCGTAGAGAGAAACCAACAGGGCCCGGGTCGGCTTTGTGCCATCGAGCGGCAGCAGGTGTTGCTTATCGCGCAGCAGCGTAACGCCGCGGTCGGAAATGTCCTGCGCTTCGTTCTGCCATGCAGAGCTACCGAACACGTTGTTGAGCGCGTTCAGGTCGACCAAGCGATTCTTGTCCAGACTCAGACGCGCTTTTGCTTGCAGAATGCGGCGTACCGAGGAATCCAGGCGTTCCTGGGAGATACGGCCTGACTTTGCGGCGTCCAACAGTGCTGCATAAGCGGCCTCCGGCACTGGTGGCATCAGCAAAGCATCGGCTCCGGCCAGAAAGGCGCGAACGGCGGCGTCGCCGGGAGCGTAGCGCGCCGTAATTCCACCCATATCGAGCGCATCGGTGATGACCAAACCCTGAAAACCGAGTTGCTTGCGCAGCAGATCGGTCAGAATATTCGAAGAAAGCGTCGCGGGAGCGTTTGCGTCTGGCTCAAACGCGGGAACGCTGAGATGGCCGGTCATGATGCTGCCTACACCCGCTGCAATAGCCGCACGAAAAGGCACCAACTCTAGACGCTCGAGGCGGTCACGGCCGGCTTTGATCACCGCCAGATCAATATGCGAATCCGCAGCGGTGTCCCCGTGCCCGGGAAAATGTTTTGCAGTCGCTAGTCCTCCGTTTTGCTGGACGCCCCGAATGAATTCGCTTACGTACTCGGCTACATGAAGAGGATCCTCGCCAAAGGAGCGCGTATTGATAATGGGATTGGCTGGGTTGTTGTTCACATCGCAGACCGGAGCGTAAATCCACTGAACACCGACGGCGCGCGCCTCGAGAGCGGTAATTTTGCCCATGGTGTACGCGTCTTTTGGATTGCCTGCGGCAGCGAGCGCCATTGCCGTTGGGAACGAAGTGCCTTCATCCTGGCGCATGGCCGTGCCGCGTTCGAAGTCGGCGCCAATCAGCAAGGGGAGCTTTGACTTGGCCTGCAGTTCGTTAGCAAGCGCCGCGGTGGGATAGGCCTGGCTCTTGACGATTCCGAGCGGCGAGCCGTGGGTGATGGTGATGAACCCGCCGACGTGGAGATCGTTGACGTCGTGCATCATCCGGGCGTAGGCGTCGGAATCGGTCGCCGTGAAGCTGCCGTGATAGGTGGTGAAGAGCAGTTGACCGACTTTTTCTTCTGGGGTCATTTTCTGCATCGAGGACTCGACCCACTTCACCTGTTCGGGAGTAAGATTCCCGGGATTCTGCCCTTGCACCGCGCTTTTTTGGGTGGATGGGGCCTCTGAGGACTTTGCCGTGCGATTGTGACTGCGAGCTTTCAATGTCATAAAGGGTAAAAGCAGTAGGGGCAAAAGCAAAAGTCCGGCGTTGCGCCTGTTCATTTTTTGGAGGTTCCTCTAGCCGCGCGCCATCCGCCCTGACTGTATATAGCACGCGCACTCGACGCTCACAATCCAGGTGCGATTGACGCGTTCCAGAATATCATTGGGGACTATGAAACCATTAACGGGAGTCCGTTTTTGTTTGTGTTGCTGGTTGATTTCATCTCTGGGAAGCGGGGCGGCTTGTGTTGCGAAGCCTTCTCGCAGCAGCACGGGACAGAAGGGCGCGAAACATGCCCGGGCAAGCGCGGGACGGGTGCAGACCGGCCTGGACGTGCTGGAAGCTGAAAGATTCGCGCCGTTGCGCGGCAAGCACGTAGGCTTGATTACCAACCACACCGGCGTGGATTTTCAGGGCCGCACCAATATCGAATTGCTGGCGCGCGCTTCGGGCGTTCAGTTGGTGGCGCTATTCAGCCCCGAGCATGGAATCGCCGGCCACGCCGATGAGCAGGTGGCTTCGTCGAAGGACCCATCGACCGGGCTTCCGATTTACAGCTTGTACGGGGATCACCTGCGGCCAACCGACGACATGCTGAAAGGGGTCGACGCGCTTGTCTTCGATGTACAAGATGCCGGCGTGCGCTTCTACACCTACACGACGACCATGGGCTACTGCATGGAAGAAGCGGCCAAGCACGGAATCGCCTTTTACGTGCTGGACCGGCCCAACCCAATCGGCGGAGAAATCGTCGAAGGTCCGATGCTTGACCGAGACAAGACAGGGTTCGTTGCATATTTCCCGCTGCCAGTGCGTTACGGATTGACCATCGGAGAGCTCGCGCAGCTCTTTAACGGGGAAAATCATATTAATTGCGAACTTCACGTGATCCAGATGAAGAACTGGCATCGCAACTATTTCTTCGAAAGCACCAGTGTGCGGTGGATTCCCCCTTCGCCGAATCTTCGCACCTTGAAAGGGGCGATCCTCTATCCAGGACTCGAAATTCTGCAGAACGCGGGAGTATCGGTGGGGCGCGGGACGCAAACGCCTTTCGAGGAATTTGGCGCGCCGTGGGTCAGCGGCGAAGAGATAGCCGCCGAGTTGAACGCGCGCAGCCTGCCCGGCGTGCATTTCGCAAACCAGCCGTTTATCCCAGTCAGTGGGCTCCACGCGGGGCAACGATGCGGAGGCGTAGGCGTGCGGGTTAGCGACCGCGCGGCGGTGCGTTCGATGCGGGTTGGCCTCGAAATCGCCTCCTTGTTGCAGAAAAACTATCCCAAGGACTTCGACACAACGAAAACTCTTGTGCTGCTCGGAAATGAAGCGACCGTTCGCGCACTTCAGGCGGGCACTCCACCGGAACACATCATTGCAAGTTGGGAACGCGATCTTGCCGCGTTCGACCAGACGCGCCGAAAGTATTTTCTCTACAAATAAGGGAAGAAGGGCCGACATGGCTAAGGCCATGCACCTACGCGAGCTAGCCGCCGGCTCTTGTCTACGCTCTGCGCCTGGGTTTTGTGCTACAGTCCGAGAATGCGCATTGTTTCTCTAATACCATCGGCGACTGAGACGCTTTTTGCTCTGGGCTTGGATGAAGAGATCGTGGGCGTGAGCCACGAGTGCGACTTTCCTCCCGAGGCCAAGACGAGAAAGTCAGTGGTTCGATCGCGGCTCCCCAAGGACGCGACGCCTGCTGAGATTGACAGGCTCGTGCGCGAACACGTCGAACGCGGCGAGTCTATCTACGCAGTGGACCGCGAAAGTTTGGAGGAGCTTTCGCCGGATCTGATTCTCACGCAGGATTTGTGTCACGTGTGCGCGGCGACTCCTGACGAACTGGGGGCGGCGCTTGCGCATATTTCCAATCGACCCGAGGTGCTGAGCCTCGATCCGCGTGATCTCGGCGATGTCTGGCGCGACATTTTGTGGATTGGCGAATGTACCGGCAGGCGCGAGCGTGCGCAGAGGCTCGTCGAGCGCATCGGCGCGCGGCTCGCGCAGATCGAAGAAGACGCCGGCCCGGCGGAACGGCGTCCTCGCGTGGTGGTGCTCGAATGGCTGCAGCCGTTTTACGTCGGCGGCCACTGGGTTCCGGAGATGGTGTATCACGCCGGTGGAGCCAATGTTCTAGGGGCAGCCAAGAAACCGTCTTGCCGTGTCAGCATGGAGGAGATTGTTGGGGCAGCGCCGGAATTTTTGTTCATCGCGCCGTGCGGGTATAACGCAGGACAAGCCCGTGCCGAGTACATGTCGCTTACTTTTCCGGAGGAGTGGCGGAGCATCCCGGCGGTCCGGGAAGGCCGGGTGTTTGCCCTGGATGCGAACAGCTATGTGTCGCGACCCGCAGGCCGCCTCGTTACTGGAATTGAGGCCA
>Ga0306920_100005226_pt1 | contig 16745 bp, 16 predicted proteins | sample flu12Cox44000170_FD_204666 | JGI IMG/M metagenome (GOLD analysis project Ga0306920, IMG submission 204666) | Lab enrichment of tropical soil microbial communities from Luquillo Experimental Forest, Puerto Rico - flux4day.12C.oxic.44.000.170 (v2)... | ecosystem: Environmental > Terrestrial >... | reverse complement strand
TTGCTTCTTTTTCCTGGGGCGCGGCAGGGTACAGCCGGGCTGAACCTTCTCCAGCGTTTGCCGACAGCGAGACAGCTTTTTCATGATCGATTCCACAGTGGCCGTCCAGACCAAGGGTTTGGGCTCTTCATTCCAAGTGGCGAGAAACTCCGAGATAGCCGCCTTCAGATCCTCCACGCTGCCGAACGCACCCCGACGAATACATTGACTGGACAACTCTGCGAACCAGCGTTCCCACCAAATTCAGCCAACTGGAGCTGGTGGGCACAAAATGAAACCGGAAACGGCTATGCTTCTTCAGCCAGGCGCGCACCTCGGGCTGGTTATGGGTGCCATAGTTGTCCATCACCAGATGCAACGCAACCGGCCCGGGAAATTCTTGGTCTAAGCGGCGGAGAAACTTCAAGAATTCCTGATGTCGATGCCGTTGATAACACTCTCCCACGACTTTGCCTTGCGCCAGTTCCAGAGCGGCAAACAGCGTGGTGGTCCCGTTGCGTTTGTAGTCGTGAGTCATCGTCCCGCAGCGCCCCTTCTTCCTCGGCAGGCCGGGTTGGGTACGATCCAAGGCCTGGATTTGACTCTTTTCATCAACGCACAACACCATGGCCTTCTCCGGCGGATTCAGATACAGACCCACCACCTCGGTTAATTTCTCCAGAAAGTGCGGATCGCGCGAGAGCTTAAACGTCTTCACCCGATGGGGTTTTAGATTATGACTCCGCCAAATGTTGTTCACCGTTGACTTGCTAACCCCCATGTGGCGGGCCAAGGAGCGGCAGCTACTCTCGAATTACGGTTCGGGAGGAAGTCGGGGACGGCGAAGATACACGCCCGGGCGTGCCGTAAGCTGGGAACCCGATTGACTCTCCATAAGAATCGCGCCCTCGACAGACAGCTACCCGTCGGCGAGATCGATCGACACCGGGGCGAACCATGGCCCGAAATCGACGCAATCAAACCCCGATCAGGCAACGGCTGAGGTACAAAATGCGCATTTGCGAGCCGCCGCCGGAATCTCGCTCTGGCACTCGGGACAAGTTTTCTTCGCCGGCGGAGCCGCAGGTTCCTTCCGCAAGCGGGCCATGAGCGCATTCACCGGCAACACTACGAAGTAATACACCGCCGCCGCGATCAGCAGAAACGAGATTACGGCGTTAAGAAAATCACCATAGAGAAACTTTGAGCCGTGGACCTCGAAAACATACGCGGAGAAATCCGGCTTACCTGCGATGGCGGCAACCAGTGGGGTTAACAAGTCCTTCACGAATGCCGTCACAATGGCGCCAAAAGCAGCGCCGATCACCACGCCAACTGCCATATCGACAACGTTGCCCCGCAGAATGAATTGGCGAAATCCCTTGAACATTTCTATCTCTCCCGCACTGAGCAGATGTGGACGAACTTGCGATCGGTAAGACTATATGAGCCATCCGATAGGAACAGCAAGCCTATCCTGCCGCGGGCATATCACTGCGGACAAGGATATCGCTGCTGATTCAAATTCACCGTTTGGCAAACCATTGTTTCACCGGTTCCTGGCTCAGGTAATACACGATCGCGACCCGAAGGATGATTTGCAGTCCTTCGCGCAAAATGCCAAGGGTTCGTGAATCCGTCACTGCGCTCGACAGCGCAGGCACTGCCATTGCAATGCCGATCAGCGCTACCAGGATCGCAGCGCGCCGCGCCCAGCGCCAGCGCCTCCACAAGGCAAGTGCCAGCACGAGCATGATGGTGGCGTACAGCAGGAAGGCCGCAGGACCCAGTTGTTCTAGACCTCGTCCCAGAAGGAAGGCACCCGACGAGAGCGGGACATGTCCCACCATGAGCAAGGCGGCGAAGCTGATGCATGCAACTCCAACAATGGCGCACAACGCGGATAACGCAATCACTCCCGCCGGGCGTTCATCGCTCATCACCGTCGCTTGTGTGGAAACCTGTTCGCGGGCTGGTCGTGGAGGCACGAATCCATTTGCGGAAAAAAGTTGGGGTGCTCCGCGGTACGAAGCACCTCCCTGGTCATGGCCCCCAGATACGGCACGCTACCCTGTGACCACGATGCTCTTTTGCTTGACGGCAATGGCGTCGGCCGCCTTGCTGTGGGTCGTCACCTTGCGGTAGTCCTCGCCGAGATAGATCTGGCGCGGACGCGAGATTTTTTGCTCGGAGTCAGTCATCAGTTCGCTCCATTGTGCCAGCCAGCCTGCCGCGCGCGGAATCGCGAACAGGACGGTGAACATGTCGGGTTGGAATCCCATCGCCTGGTAGATGATCCCTGAATAAAAATCGACGTTGGGATACAACTTACGCGACATGAAGTAATCGTCCTCCAAGGCGATGCGCTCAAGCTCGAGCGCTATGTCGATCCGGGTATCGCGTCCCGTAACTTCGAAGACCTGGTCGGCAACTTCCTTGATAATGCGGGCGCGCGGATCGTAGTTCTTATAGACACGATGTCCGAAGCCCATCAGCTTGATTTCGCCAGCCTTCACCCGCTTGATGTAGCTCGGAATGTTGGCGACCGAGCCGATTTCGTCGAGCATACGCAGCGCTTCCTCGTTGGCGCCTCCGTGCAGGGGCCCGGCGAGTGCGGCCGCAGCGCCTGCCATCGCAAGGTAAGGATCCGCCTCGGCGCTGCCTATGACGCGCATGGTGGTTGAACTGCAATTCTGTTCGTGGTCGGCGTGCAGGATGAACAGGATATCGAGCGCTCGGGCGATCACCGGGCTGGCGACATACTTGGGCTCGGTCATACGCCAAAGCATGTTCATGAAGTTTTCCGCATAACTTAGATCGTTGTCAGGATAGATATACGGATGTCCCTTCCGGTGGCGGTAGGAATATGCAGCCAGCGTCGGCATTTTGGCGATCAGGCGGACAATCTGGCGTTGCCGGATTTCGCGGTCGCGAACGTGCCGCGCCTCCGGATAGACGGTGGAGAGCGCCGCCAGAGTGCTGACCAGAATTCCCATAGGATGGGCATCGTAGCGAAAGCCGTCGATGAACTGTTTGGTGGTCTCGTGCAGCATGGTGTGAAAGGTTATATCGTGCACCCATTCCCGCTCGCGGTCGGGATTGGGGAGCTCGCCGTAAAGCAGCAGATACGCGACCTGGAGAAAGGTACAATTCTCCGCCAGGTCATCGATGTCATATCCTCGGTAACGGAGTATGCCCTTGTCGCCGTCGATAAACGTGATGGTGCTTTTGCAGCACGCCGTGTTCATGAAGGCGGGATCGTACGTCATGAGACCAAAGTCGTCGGGCGCCACCTTGATCTTGCGGAGGTCCATGGCACGAATGGTTTCGTACTCAATGGGCAGTTCATACGTCTTATCCGTGCGATGGTCGGTGATGGTCACAGCGTCTTTCGGCATGACCTTAAGCTCCTTATAAACCTACTTGGCATCCTTGCCAGTTGAAGCCCCGGATTTAGGGGCATCAGATTTGGTTGCAGTCTTGGATTTGGTTTCTGGCGCAGATGCGGAGGTAGCCGTGCTGCCGTTTCCGCTCGCGACGGGCGTGCTTGACTTTTTCGCGTAGTCGGTGACATACCAACCCGCACCCTTGAACTGTACTGCCGGAGCGGAGATCAACTGTTCTAACTCGCCTCCACAATGCGGACAGATGGTGAGAGGCTGGTCAGAGAATTTCTGTATTCGCTCCGTCAGGCCATGGCAACTCTTGCATCGGTACTCGTAGAGGGGCAATGAAATACTCCAGATGCTCGCTAAGTTATTGATTCTATTTTGCGCAGATAGTTGCGGTCAATTTGGAATTCACGCCGCCTTGGCCCCGGGGGCAAGCCATTCCACAGGCCTTGCCAGAGGGTGTGCTGTGCCAGCACACTGGCTGGTGTGAGAGCCATTGCCATCATTCCCGCCCGGTTGGCTTCCCGTCGTCTGCCCCGCAAACTACTATGCGAGATCAACGGACGACCGATGCTCGCGCACGTCTACCGTGGGGCGCGGGCGTGCCCTGATCTCGCTGATGTGATCGTGGCCACCGATTCGGAGGAGATCGCGAATGTATGCAGGGCGAACCGCTGGAGCGTCCGCATGACTTCACCCACCCATCGCAGCGGCACGGACCGTGTACATGAGGTTGCACAAACCGTTGATGCCGATGTGTACGTCAATGTCCAGGGGGATGAGCCGCTGGCGAGACGCGAGCATCTCGATGTGCTGTTGCGGCTCATGACAAACGAAAGTGTGGCGGTCGGCACGCTGAGAACACCGTGCGCGGCGGAGGACATCGGCAATCCAAATGCGGTGAAGGTAGTGACGGCACTCGACGGCCGGGCGCTCTACTTCTCCCGTGCGACTGTTCCGTTCGACCGCGACGGCGTCGGCAAACTCAGCTACTTCAAGCATCTGGGCTTTTACGCCTACCGCAAAGCCGCGCTGGACGCATTCTGCACTTGGCCGGAGTCTCAATTGGAACGCAGCGAGCGCCTCGAACAGCTACGCTTTCTCGATAACGGAGTGGCGATCCATGTGACGGAAACTCCTTTCGACACCATCGGCGTGGATACAGAAGAAGATTTGCAACGTGTCGAGACGATCCTCGCGAGCCGCGGCTAACTAATCGGCGGTCTGGCGACTCTGAGCCCAAGCTTGTGCGGCGGCGATTCGCTTCTGGATCGAAGGATGGGACTCAAACAACCACTCCACGAAGCGCGAGGGCGTACGTTCTGCGAGGTTCTGGTCTGCGAGCTTCTGCATGGAACTCACAAAGGGCTCGATTGCGGGGATGTTTTCCCATGCATAAAGGTCAGCTTCACGCTCGTGTTTGCGGGAGAGCCCATTAAGGGCTGGCATTAGGAGGAAACTGAGAACAGTGGCCACCAGAATGATGAGCGGCAGGTTGGCAAAGTCATACAAGCGGGGATCGAGCGCGGGGAACCAGTCGTTGGCTATGGCGTAGCGCAGAACCTGGTCAGTGAGCCAGAAACCAAAGAATGTGATGGCTACCTGCATGAGGATTCCTTTCACGATGTGGCGCCGAACGTGGTGGCCTAATTCGTGGGCCAGCACGGCCTCAATTTCGTCCTCGCTGTAATTCTTCAATAGGGTGTCCGACAGGATGATGCGGCGTGTCCCTCCCATACCCATCAGTGCCGCGTTGGCCTTCTTGGATTTTTCCGATAGCTTCCACTCGTAGACTCCGCGAACCCGAGTGCCCGCCCTCTCCCCCAGGCGGGTGAGCCGATCACGCAGAGAGTCGTTGTTCAGTGGCTCAAATTTGTAGAAGAGTGGGAACAGCACCACGGGGGCGAGTTGCGCGATTAGCAGAAACAGGCCCACGAAGACCGCCCATGCGATCATCCACCAGCGCTGAGGAGCAATGCGGATGATGGCATAGATGACCTCGACGAACAGCGTGCCCAGCACCAGGCCGACCAGCCAGCCCTTGAGCTCGTCCCCCAACCAGGAGCGCATTTTCTGGTTCGACAGGTTGTAGCGATGCTCAAGCCGGAAGCCCAGATAGTCGAGTGGCGCACTGAGCGCCTTGATGATGACTGAGAACATGAGTACGTACAGGAACACAGCCACGAAGTAATGCTGGCTCGCGCCGTGGTAGGACCAGTCGCGGAGCTTTCCGCTCCAACCGGTCACCAACAGCACAATCAGCAGCCCAAAGCCGATGACTGCATCCGCCATGCCGAGCCATCGCCGGATACGGTTGTAGCGGCGCACCTCCGGACTGTCGTTCGGCTGTGGATTCGCGGCTGTGGCCATGGCAGATTCTAACGACTGCACTACTTCACTCCCACTTCTATGTCGGATCGTACGAAGGCCTCGGTCTCCCGCAGTATCTGGTCGACCAACTCCGGGGAAGCGGCTTCACAGTAAATGCGTAATAGCGGTTCGGTGCCCGAGGCACGCACCAGCACCCAAGCCTCGGCTGCCTTGCCGTTGGTAGGAGCGTCGAGAAAGAACTTTACCCCGTCCAGCGTAGCAACCTTCAGCACCTTGAAGCTGCCGAGCTTCGCGGGTTGCGCCCCCACCCGGCGCATGGCGTCGTTCTTGACTTCATTGCTCAAGTGAAGATCGGTGCGCGCGTAATGGTGCTCACCGTACTCCTGTTGCAGATCGCGCACCAGGTGCCCGAGCGCTTTGCCTTCATCGGCCATAATATTGGCCAGCAGCAAAGAGTTGAGGATGCCATCGCGCTCCGGCAGATGACGGCGGATGCCGATGCCGCCCGACTCTTCGCCCCCGATCAGGATGTCGCGTTCCAGCATCAGGTCGCAAATGTATTTGAAGCCGATGCCGCACTCGTGCATCTGGCGCCCGTATTTGGAGCAGATACGGTCGATCATGCGGGTTGTATTGAAGGCGCGCACCACTTCGCCGGGCCATTGCTTGCGCTTCAACAACCACTCCAGAATCAGCGAGAATATTTTGTGTGAGTCCACGAAGCTGCCGTCCTCGGCCACAGCACCCAATCGGTCGGCGTCGCCGTCGGTGGCCAGTCCAGCCTGGCAGTGCTCCCGAACGACGGTTTCCTGCAAAAGTGCTATGTGGGGCTGAATGGGCTCGGGATTGATACCCGGGAACAGGGGATTGAGCTCGCCCCGGATTTCGAGGTGATCGATACCGTATTCGGCAAAGATGTCGTTCAACACGCCGCGCCCTGAACCGAACATGGTATCGATGGCGAACTTGAAGCCAGCCTTCTTGATGGCATCGAGATCGACGAATTTCTTGAGCGCAACGATATAGGGCGATTTAAAGTCAGTAACCGTAACCCGGCCGCTCGGACGTTTCATGCGCGGAGCGTCGACTGCAGATTCTATTGATTTAATGATGGTTGGAGTAGCCGATCCGCCATAGCCCGCTTTGTATTTCACTCCGTTCCAGTTGTAGGGATTATGGCTGGAGGTGATCATTACGCCACCCGCGGCTCCGAGATTCACCACCGCGTACGAGAGCGCAGGAGTAGGCGTGTAATCGTCGGACAGGTGAATCGCGACGCCGGAAGCCGCCAGCACCTCGGCGATGGACTCGGCAAACGCCCGCGACCCGAAGCGCGTGTCATATCCCACCACAAGGCCTTTCGCCACGTCTTCGTTCTCGTGCACATAATGCGCGATGGCATTGCCGACGCGGCGCACGTTCTCAAAGGTGTAATCGTCGGCGATGATGCCGCGCCATCCGTCGGTGCCAAACCTGATCTGGTTCGCCATAGTCAACTTTCTGAAGTATGCTCCGCCCAACTACACCAGTTGCGTGAGCTTTTTTTGGTCGAGATGCTGGACCACATGTCCCACGTCCTGCGAGCGCTTGCGCGTGGTAATCAGCAGCGCGTCATCGGTTTCAACCACCACCAGGTCTTTCACTCCCACCACCGCAACAAACTTCCGGGAGTGCACGAAATTCCCCGAAGCTTTCAAGGCGAAACTCTGTTTGGACGAGATGATGTTGGCTGCCGGTTCGCTGGCAGTGCTGCGATGTTCATACAGCGCCGCCCACGAACCCAAATCGTTCCAGCCAAAGCCTGCGGGAATGCAGTAAATCCCAGACTTCCCCTCGCCTTTTTTTGAGCGTGGCTCCAGGACAGCGTAGTCGATGCTGATGTTCTCGCAATCGGGATACAATTTGGCAAACGTCTTCTCGAACGATCTGGTGCCGTAGCTGGAGGCAATCCTCTCCAGCAGAGGCGCAGTCTTGGGCAGGTGCTCACGCAGCGCGTCGGCCAGCGTTCTAGCTCCCCAGACGAACATCCCGCTGTTCCAGTAGAAATTTCCCGCCGCCACAAACTTCCTGGCGACGCTTGCCTTGGGCTTCTCCGTAAAGCGCCTCACTCGCAGGGTTCCCGGTTCGGCGGCGGCGCCCACCTCGATGTAGCCATAACCGGTCTCAGGGCGCGTGGGAGCAATCCCGATCACCACGATACTGGGGCCGCTGGTCGCGATCGCAACCGCGCGTTCGATGTCTGCCCGGAAGCGCTCTTCCTCGACGATAACGTGATCGGAAGGAAACATTCCGATGATTGCACGGGGATCGCGGCGCTCGAGCAGGAACGCCAACAGGCCGATTGCCGGCGCAGTATTGCGTCCAACGGGCTCGGCCAGCACCTGTCCCTTGTCGATCGCTCTCAATTGGCGCAGGATGGGCGCTCGTAAATCCTGGTTGGTGACGATCCAGACGCGCCGGCTGGGTGCGAGAGGAGCAAGCCGCTCGACCGTCTCCTGAATCATGCTCCTCGTGCTGTTGAGAGGCAGCAACTGCTTGGCTTTGCGTTTGCGGCTTAGCGGCCAGAAGCGGGTGCCACGGCCTCCTGCGAGTATGACGGGATAGAAATTACTGCTCGATGATTTGCCCAAGAAAACTTCCTTATGTGCGGTGTGGCGTGCTCTCAGTTGGCTCCCAAGGACTACTCATGAATTATCCAGGCACCGTCAGTGGTTCGGCAACGGTACCCGTTGGCAGCGACATGCGCATGACGTCCAGCTCCCACTGAGGCCTTAGCGTGTAATGAGGTACGCTCGCGGGAACGACTACAGCTTCGCCCTTGGCAAAACTAACCGGCTCCATACCTGCGGACTCAATGATTCCTGAACCGTCGATGGCAACGACAACGTGCGGCGACTCAAGCGTGACGGAGGCCTCAAGCGATTCGTGCAGCTTCATTTTTTCGACTTGAAAAAATGGTGACCGTACCAGCACGTTCGACTCGTAACCGTTATTGCGACCGACCTTGCCCGCCCGAGCGTTCCTTTTGATTGCTGCGATTCCGTCCTGGATGTGCAATTCACGCCGGCGACCATAGTCGTAGAGCCGGTAGGTGATGTCCGAGGTCTGCTGCGTCTCCACAAGCACCATGCCGCCGCCGATCGTGTGTACGGTTCCGGCTGCAACATAGAGCATGTCGCCTGGCCGGACGTTGATCCAGTTCAACAACTTTTCCGCACGGTTCTCACCGATGGAGGCTTCGAACTCGTTCAGTGTGACCCCGGGCTTGAGTCCGAGCGCAACCTGCGCGTCCGGTCGGGCCTGCAACACATACCAGCACTCGGTCTTGCCGCAGGGCTGTCCGACCCTCTGCGCGCCCACGTCGTCGGGATGCACCTGAACCGAAAGCTTCTCTGCCGGGAACAGAAACTTCACCAGCAGCGGAAAACGGTCCTCGTAAACCGTAGCCGATCCCACGAGATCCCGGCGATACTGTCGGGTCATCTCACCCAGGGTGCGGCCAGCAAACGGACCATTGGCGATGCGACTGTCCCCCCAAGTCAGCCAGCTTTCACCAACCGGCTGATTCACGATTTTCGTGTAGATCGGTCGGAGGTCTCGTACCCCCCAAGGACGTTCGTCGAAAATCGGGATCAGCAGGAATGGGTAGAGGTCAGACATGAGTGGAAGAATTCGTGCGCGTATTTCATTAATTCAGTTTCTACGGGACGGCCCTTACGAGCTGGTACCCGAACCTCTGTGATCCCGACGGTGTCTTGCGTGGTCACCAGGTGCCGCCGCTTCGCGGCTCAGACCGATGTAGCGCTAGCACCCGGCGCTTAATGCGCTGGGCTCAAACCGTCCCGCCGTCCGTGGCTGCTGTTTCGGCGATTCGATTACTGTTGCAACCCGAAACCAGTTTCAGGGGCGGACGAAAAGTCCGCGCGAAATAACAACCATAAACACGTCCTTCGGCACGGCTGAAGGTGTGCCAGTGCGCGATCGATCTCTAGCGTTGCGAAGTGGCGGCGCAGCGCCGCTCTCCCCGCAATCAGAATACCGAATTACAGGCTGGCGAAGAACTGGCGCATGCGTTCCAAGCCCCGATTCAGGTCTTTCTCTGATACCGCATACGACATGCGGACGTGATCCTGGGTTCCGAAGGCCTCGCCCGGCACGACCACCACGTGCGCTTCGTGCAGCAGCTTCCGCGCAGCGTCCGACACGGAGTTTATCCCGCCTTTCTCGAAGTAGCGGCTGACATTGGGATACGCATAAAACGCTCCGTTCGGTGAAGCACAGGTCAGCCCGGGAATAGCGCGCAGGCCGGCAACGACCCTATCGCGGAGATGAATGTAGCTGGCGAGCATCTCTTTCACGCAATCCTGGGAGCTGTTCAGCGCCACCACTGCCGCCTTTTGAACGATCGACGTCGGATTCGACGTACTCTGGCTTTGCAGCTTGTTCATGGCGCTCACCACCGGCGCCGGTCCCAGCACGTATCCCAGACGCCATCCGGTCATCGCATAAGTCTTCGACAGCGACCCAATAATCAGCAGCCGTTCTTTTACCTCATGCACCTCGCCCGCGGAGAACGGGTGCCCGGTGAAATTGAGGTAGACGTAGCATTCATCAGAGAGCACGTAAATTCCGCGATCGTGTGCCACGCGCATCACGGAAATCATGTCCTCGGGCTTCATCACTGAACCCGAAGGATTGTTCGGCGAGTTCAGGATGATCATTTTGGTGCGCGGCGTAATCGCTCGTTCGACCATCTCGGCTGTCAGCGCAAAGTCATGCTTCTCGTCGCTCGCGATGAAGACCGGCTCTCCACCCGCGTAGCGAATGATGTCCTTGAACGAAACCCAGTACGGCACTGGGAGAATGACTTCGTCGCCGTGGTCGACCAGCACCTGGATCGCATTGAACAGCGCGTGCTTGCCTCCGACCGAGGCCATACATTCTTCGCGTTTGTAATCCGAGCCAAAATCGGCTGCATGACGCCTCACAATGGCATCGCGCAACTCAGCTGTTCCCCCTACCGCCGTGTACTTGGTGAAGTTGCTGTTGATGGCGGCGATGGCGGCTTCCTTGATGTGCTGCGGCGTGGAGAAATGCGGCTCACCCGCGCCGAAGTCCACCAGATCAGCGCCACTGGCGCGAAGCTTCTCGGCTTCGGCAACCACGGCCATCGTTGCCGACACTTCGATCCGTTGAATGCGATGGGTGAGAAACGAGGAGAGCTGGGTTCCAGTCGTAGTCATTCGTCAAGCCTTTACTTAGTTGGGATTTCGGAGGTCGCGGCCCGCTTATGCGTAATTCTGCGGTGCAGATGCTCTTCCACCAATTCGGGCACAAGCCCGGTCAGCGGCCCGCCCAACAAGGCGATCTCACGCACGATTCGCGAGCTCAGATAGGAATATTTTTCCGCCGGCATCATGAAGACGGTTTCCACCCGAGGCTCGATCTTGCGATTCATCAATGCCATCTGCAGTTCGAACTCGTAGTCGCTGACAGCGCGGATGCCGCGCAACACCGCGTTGGCGTTCTTCTGGACGCAATACGACATGAGCAGGCCTTCGAACGCATCGACCGTTACATTGTCAAGGTCAGCGGTCATCGCCTTTAGCATCTCCATCCGCTCATCCAAGTTGAAAAGCGAGTCGACCTTATCTGGATTGCGTGCGATGGCAACCACCAGGCGATCGAACAGCTTGCAGCCCCGGTGGATCAGATCCAGGTGGCCGTTCGTCACGGGATCGAACGATCCGGGGTAAATGGCGACGATTTGCTTCAATCAGCCTCGGCGGGCAGGAATTGGAGCCTTGATTTTATTCTGCGCGATAGCCGCGAGGCAATCGTGTAGTGCGACAAAAATTGGGGCCGACGACCAAAGCCGGTCCCCATGTCTCGAAATCCAGTCCGGCGATTATTTGCGGCCAACCGGCCCCTTGGGCGTCGGCGTCGGCGGAGCTTCCGCATTGGCCGCCGCTGCCTGCGCTTTCTCGGCCACGGAAATCAGTCCGAGGGCCTTGCGCACCTCAGTCTCCAGCTTCTCCCGGACGTCCGGATTATCTTTCATGAACTGCTTGGCGTTTTCGCGGCCTTGACCGATACGGTCAGTCTTATAGCTGAACCACGACCCGGACTTCTCGACGATGTTCTGGTCCACCGCCAGATCAATCAAATCGCCCTCGCGCGAAATTCCTTCGCCATACATGATGTCGAATTCCGCCTCGCGGAACGGGGCCGCGGTTTTGTTCTTGACGATCTTGACTTTGGTGCGCGAGCCAACCACCTGTTCGCCATCCTTGATCGAGCCAATACGCCGGATGTCGATCCGTACGGAGGAATAGAACTTGAGCGCACGACCGCCCGTCGTGGTCTCGGGATTGCCGAACATGACGCCGATCTTTTCACGAATCTGGTTGATGAAGATGAGGCTAGTACGCGACTTGGAGACGATGCCCGTCAGCTTGCGCAGGGCCTGCGACATCAGACGGGCCTGCAGGCCGACGTGACTGTCTCCCATCTCGCCGTCGAGCTCGGCCTTGGGAACAAGCGCGGCAACCGAGTCCACCACCAACACGTCGATAGCGCCAGAGCGCACCAATGCCTCAGCGATTTCAAGGGCCTGCTCACCGTAGTCGGGCTGCGAGACCAGGAGATTGTCCACGTCGACCCCGAGCTTCTTCGCGTAGACCGGATCCAGAGCGTGTTCAGCGTCGACGAACGCCGCCATGCCACCCTGCTTCTGCGCCTCGGCAATGACCTGCAGCGCGATGGTGGTCTTGCCGGAGGATTCCGGACCAAAAATCTCGATCACACGCCCGCGCGGAACCCCGCCGACACCCAGGGCGGCATCGAAGGAAATGGATCCCGTGGAGATGACTGAAATGGGAACCACGGCTTCCTTGTTCCCCAACTTCATGATGGAGCCCTTGCCGAACTGCTTTTCGATTTGCGATATCGCTACATCCACCGCACGGTTCTTTTCGGTTCTTTCGTCCGCCATGATTGCCACTCCTTGGCAGCTCTCGCCGCTGGCGATGCTCTTCCGGAAGAGCTTTATATTCTATAAATTACCCCTGGTCAGCGGGGGCAGGCCCGGCGGTGAAGCGGGGTTGCTGCGGGGCCTGGCACATTGTGTACTGACGGCGTAGTATACATGGTTTTTAGGGCGAAGAAATAGCGAAATTTGCAAGGCTACGAGTGACGAAGGTAACGAGTGGCTTCATTATGGGACGAAAGGCGCCCCTGAAGACCGAAGAGCGGGGAGTTGGCCGCCACCCGGCAAGGAGGGCGCGTTGCGCCAAATAACCCCGCGGCTTGCGCTCATCGCTTTAGCAAATCGACGGGCTGGCGTACGTCTGTGACACGGAAATACTTCGCCAACTCCGGATAGCGTCGCGCTACGGCTTGGTACATGGCGAAGGCCACCTTGCGGTAGGAGAAGTGCCCCGCGGGCCGGGTGCGCAGTTCACTGATGTAGATGGCTTCGGCAACATCCATTTTGAACAGCGCGCGCTTGCGATAGGCGAGCGGAATCACATATTGCGACCGCTCTACCGCCTCGTCGGCATTTCGAGCTGACAACTGCGCCGCGGCATCGCGGGCGCGTGTCATGGCGGCGTCATATCGTGATGCAAGTTGCGCTGCGTCGATGTCATCGGGCCGGTCGTATCCGTGACGGGTGGTGTATTCCTGCACGATCTGCACGCAGCGGCGGTGGCGGTGCATATCGCGGAAGCCGCCGCTGTCCATCAGGATGTCGAAGCGGAACTTCTGTCCGCTGCAGTAGGTGCGCGCAATCTCATCGAAACGGCCGCGATGGCGCAGTCCAAGATCGATGATCTCGCGGCGCTGCGCGCCGGTCATGCCCGAGACGACTGCGCGGATCTGGCGGTACGAGTGATGGGCATACTGATAGAGCAATGTGCTGGCAATTTCGAGGTCCAATGGCTCATCCTCCAGCAGATCAACCAGAGGTGCTGGCTCGATGGGAATATTCGCCAGCAGTTCCGCCGCCGCCGTCGTCACATCGCGCCGTGTCTGAGTGTCATATGCCTTGGGCTCGGCGTACTTCATCAATGTGGGAGCCACTCGTACTTGTCGCAACAGAAACGCCTCGGCGCGCCCGGTGAGGGATGGACAGTCGTGCTGAATCTGACCCAGCAGGGCGCGAGCTGCCGCGTGGTTCACGTTGTAGGAATCTTCCCTGGCGGCTTGTTTCAGCAGTTCGCCAATGCGGCGCACTTCCGCATGAGTGTGCGAAAGCAGCCTTGAAACCTGATTTTCCAGTGTGCGGGCGCTGACGATCTGCCCTAATGATGTGTTGGTCGCCAGCGGCAACAAGTAGCGAGAGAGATCGAAGGTCCGCGCCTTCAGGGTGCGCTCGTATGCATCCTGCTTCATCTCCGCTGGCCGGGGAGTTCGGTCCCGCAAGTAGCAAAACAGCTCTTCCGAGAAGTGGCGATATTCGCCGAAGAGGAAGTCTATGGTTTCGCAATAGAGGCTGCCGAAGACCCCATCGTCGCCAAAATCAGGCACAAAATAGCCGCTCGTCTGGAAGTCCTGGTAGCGAGTGGAGCGCTCCTGTCCATCCCATCGCGGTTCGTCAACCAGGACGGTGGCCGCCAGGATCGACAGCTTCTCGACCGCAAACGCCAGGTGCGCCAGATCGGCGATGCTGCGATGGCCGTACTGAAAATAAAACGTGTTGAGAAATTTCTCGGCCTTTTGTTCGTTGAGTTCGGCCAGCGACTCGCGCAACGACAGCGCGGAACGGGAATATTTGGCCAACCCGTAGGCTAATACTTCGGGGTCGACCCCGTGGACGGCGTAGACATCGGTCGTGGCGTTGGTATCGGAGTGGTTCCTGACCGGGTCGACAGTGGTTTTTGTATCCGTTGGCATTGTGCTGAATCATAGGTGGCGCAGAAGTTTTGAGCAATGGAGGAAACGCACGCCGTTGCGGAAATCTCGTGACCATTCACACCATTGTGAGCGCGTCGGGGAAGACAAATCGGGGTAGAATCGTGAGACTGCCGTGTCCCACCAACGCACTGCCTCCGCTCCCGAACCAGAAGAAGTTAGAACCAAGTGGCTCGGCGCTGATTCCATCCTGTTCGCCACGCAACATCGTCCATGGCCTGCGCCCATGACGCCCTGGGTCATGACCCAGCGTTGGAATGACTTGTTGTTCCTGCATTACGAGATCGCTCCGGACAAACTGCGGCCGCTGGTGCCGGAGGCGTTGACGCTCGACACTTTTCAGCATCGCGCATGGGTGTCAGTGACCCCGTTTTGGATCAATCATCTCCGGCCGCCAGGGGTTCCGTCGTTGCCGTGGATCTCGCGATTTGCCGAGCTCAACGTCCGCACCTACGTGACATTTGGCGGCAAGCCGGGTGTTTATTTTTTCAGTCTCGATGCCAGTCATCTTTCGGCGGTGTGGGGAGCGCGGGTCTTCTACCGGCTGCCGTACTGGCACGCAACGATGAAGGTGAAAGGGCGTGGTAGTCCCAGGATTGAGTATCGAAGCAGGCGAACGCACGGCCCGCTGCCGGCCGAGTTGCGGGGCTCATACGGGCCCGTTTCGACCGCCCACCGCGCCTACGCCGAGACCATCGAGCACTTCCTGACGGAGCGTTATTGTCTGTATTCGGTCAGCGGCAAACGGCTGTATCGCGCCGACATTCATCATTTGCCATGGGAACTGCAGGCTGCCGACGCCGTCCTCGAGCGCAACACCGTGGCGGTGACGGCCGGTATTGACCTTCCTACGACGCCTGACCTCAGATACTTTTCGCGATCTCTAAAGGTCCTGGTTTGGGCGCCGGAGCGACTGGTCTAAGAGTCGCACCCGTGGCGAGAATACTCCGACCAACCCCGTTCCCGTTTCGTCATGGTTTTGACGGCTATAGCGTACCCGGCACGTGCAGTCGAGCCATGATAGCTATAATCCTGCTGGATTCATTCGGGAGACGCTTATGGCAGGTGTGGAAGGTCGTGTGGCACTCATCACCGGAGCTTCGCAGGGCATCGGGCGCGCGTGCGCGCTGGTGTTGGCGGGAGCAGGAGCGAAGGTTGCTCTTTGCGCGCGCAACCGCGAAAAGCTCGAGCAACTGGCGGAGGAAATCATCAAACAGGGCGGTGAGGCCGCAGCATTCAAGATCGACGTCGGCAGCGAAGACGAGATCAAGACGGGAACGAAAGCTGTTATTGGGCACTTCGGCAGGATCGATATTCTGGTGAACAATGCCGGCGTAGCCCGCGACCAGCTGGTGATGCGCATGAAACGCCCCGACTGGGACGAAGTCCTCAACACCAACCTGACTGGGCCCTTTCTCCTCACCCAGGCCGTGATCGGCTCGATGCTCAAGCAGCGCTGGGGCCGGATCATCAACATCACCAGCATCTTCGGACAGATCGGACAGGCGGGTCAGGCGAACTATGCCTCGTCGAAGGCGGGACTGATCGGACTTACCATGGCAGTTGCCCGCGAAGTCGCATCCCGCAACATCACCGTCAACGCGGTGGCTCCCGGCTGGATTGAAACCGCGATGACGTCGGTGCTCCCGGCTGAGCTGAAAGACACTATGCGCAAGAGCATCCCGCTAGGACGCGTCGGAAGTGGCCTCGATGTAGCGCATGCGGTGAAGTTCCTCGCCTCCGAGGAAGCCGGCTACATCACTGGCGAAGTACTTAAGGTCAACGGCGGCATCTTGATGGGTTGAGTGGTTGAGGATGACGCCGGTTGCCGAAATCGTCGAAGTCACCACACTCGAGCAAGTCGAACAGGTCAGGGCGCTGCTCCGGAGCTACCAGGCCGAGCTCGCCGAGCAATATCGATTTCCTGACCGCGAATGGCAATCCCTTCCGAGTGAGTACCGGCCGCCCGGCGGTGCGCTCCTGATGGCCACCGTCGCAGGCGAGCCCAGAGGCTGTGTTGGATTGCGTGCGTTTCCCCTCCCAGGCGCCTGCGAGATGAAGCGCCTCTACGTCTTGCCGGCGTCCCGCGGTGATAAGCTGGGGCGAATCCTGATTGAGCACGTCATCGAA
>Ga0306920_100005224_pt1 | contig 16747 bp, 12 predicted proteins | sample flu12Cox44000170_FD_204666 | JGI IMG/M metagenome (GOLD analysis project Ga0306920, IMG submission 204666) | Lab enrichment of tropical soil microbial communities from Luquillo Experimental Forest, Puerto Rico - flux4day.12C.oxic.44.000.170 (v2)... | ecosystem: Environmental > Terrestrial >... | reverse complement strand
GCGGCGGGTGAACGCAATATAGCCGAACTTGTCGACCTGCGCCTCGAACAAGGGACTGACAACGGTCGAGGTATCTTCCTCGGCAATCACCGCTGGGCCGGTGATTTTCGCGCCTGGCGCGAGATCGCTGCGCCAATAGATCGGCGCATTTTGGAATTCGCCGACTTGCGGATCAAACAGCGGACGCCGCGCTCGCGCTTTCGGTTCGCTCAGGCGCATCGGCATGGCGGTTGCAAGTTCGCCTTGCGCCGGCGCGCTGACCGTGACCACCCAGCTCAAGATCTCGATGTCGACGCCGGGAATCGGCCGGCTATAGAGCCGCCGATAGGCGTCTTCGAACAATGTCGTGATCGCCGCGCGATCGGCGGCGCTGAAATCGCGCACCGGAAATTCGACGGCGATCTCGTGGCCTTGGCCGCGATAACGCATGAACGCCGAGCGCCGCTCGGCAAGCGGCGCTCCCGGCGCGCCGCGCCGCACGATCGCTTCGGCTTCCGCGCGCATGTCCGCGAGGAGCCGGTTGGCGTCCTCAGGCTCGAAGCTCGACAGCCGCATCAGTCGGCCGCGCACGACTTCATAAGCAACCGGCGCGCGCAACAGCCCCACCGCGGAGCCGACCCCGGCATTGGCCGGGATGAGAACGCGGCCGATGCCGAGTTTCTCGGCGACGCGCGCGGCGTGCAGTGGCGCCGCGCCGCCAAACGCGATCAATGTCCGCGGTCGCAAGTCCTTGCCGCTTTCGATCGCATGCACGCGCGCGGCATTGGCCATGTTCTCATCGACCATTTCGCTGATGCCGAGCGCCGCATGTTCGGCGGCAAGATTGAGCGCGCCGCCGATCCGTTCGGCAATGGCGTGTCGGGCGGCGTTGGCGTCGAGCCGCATCTTGCCGCCGGAAAATGTCGCCGGATCGATTCGGCCGAGAACCAGATCGGCGTCGGTCACCGTCGGTTCGCTGCCGCCGCGGCCGTAACTGACGGGACCGGGTTCGGCGCCCGCGCTTTGCGGGCCGACCGCGATGCGTCCGAGTGAATCGATCGCCGCGATCGAGCCGCCGCCGGCGCCGATCTCCACCATTTCGATCACCGGAATGCGCAGCGGCAAGCCGCTGCCTTTGGTGAAGCGATAGACGCGCGCCACTTCGAAGGCGCGCGAAGTCTGCGGCCGGCCTTGATCGATAAAGCAGATCTTCGCGGTCGTGCCGCCCATGTCGAATGACACGACCTGGTCGAGCCCGTGCTGGCGGGCAATGCAGGCGGCAAAGATCGCGCCGCCCGCTGGGCCGGACTCGACAAGGCGCACCGGGAAACGGATCGCGGTTTCGGTCGTGGTGATGCCGCCGCCCGAGGTCATCAAGAGCATCGGACAGCGAAAGCCCGATTGCTCCAGTTCGCGCACGAGTTTTTTCAGATAACTGCCGATCAGCGGTTGCAGATAGGCATTGGCGCAGGCCGTGGAGAGGCGTTCGTATTCGCGCATCTCCGGCGACACGTCCGACGACAGGCTCACCGCAACGTGCGGCAGCCGCCGCGCGACAGCTTCGCCGACGCGGCGCTCATGCTCCGGATTAGTGAAGCTGTGCAAAAATCCGACCGCCACCGCCTCGATATTTTGCGCAGCGAGTAGATCGAGCGCGCGTGTTACGCTCGCTTCATCCAGCGGAACGAGCACCTGGCCTTGCGCATCGATGCGTTCGCGAACCGGCAGGCGCAGGCGCCGCGGGACCAGCGGCGGCGGCAGATCGATATTGACGTCGTATTGCTCGAAGCGATTCTCGTGCCGGATTTCAATGACGTCGCGGAAACCTTCGGTGGTCAGAAGCGCGGCCTTGGCGCCCTTGCGTTCGATCAGCGCATTGGTCGCAAGCGTGGTGCCATGAATGATCAATTGCACATCGGTAGGCGCGATCCCGGCCTCGGCAATGATTGCGCGCACGATTGCAAGCACGCCGGCTTCGGGGGCGCGGGCGGTGGTCAGGCCCTTGGCGGTGTAGCGGCGGTCACCGACTTCGAGCGCCACGTCGGTAAACGTGCCGCCGATATCGACGCCGAGCCGGATTGCGGAAGGAGAAGCCACGAGCGGACCGCCGAGAACGACCAGACAACAAAAGCGGCGCTATATGCCGGCTCTTTGCCGGGCTTGTCCATCGCGCCGCAAAGATCGGCATACAAAGACCTGCATTAGCAAGGACCTGCATTGCACAATAACCGCGTTGCGCGCCCATCGAGCCCGGTGCATCATGCACAAGAGAGTCCGTGTAAATTTCAGAATCCGGACGCACCGGCCAAAAAGCGGATCCAAGGAGCGGCGGCCATGCACGACATCGTCATTCGCGGTGGCAAGATCATTGACGGCACCGGCAAGGCCGCCTTCGCGGGCGATGTCGCGATTGCCGATGGCCGCATCGCCGCGGTTGGCGGCAAACAGGGGCCCGCCAAGCGTGATATCGATGCCGACGGGCTTCTGGTCACGCCCGGTTGGGTCGACGCTCACACGCATTACGACGGTCAGGCGATGTGGGACCCGCTATTGGCGCCGTCGTGCTGGCATGGCGTGACCACGGTGCTGTTCGGCAATTGCGGCGTCGGCTTCGCGCCGGTGAAGAAACACCATCGTGGCGCGCTGATGGATTTGATGGAAGGGGTCGAGGAGATTCCGAATCCGGTGCTCGCCGCCGGCTTGAACTGGGAATGGGAGACCTTTCCGCAATTCATGGATGCGCTCGAGCAGCGGCCGCACGCCATCGATATCGGCGCGCAAGCCGCGCATCTGCCGCTGCGCGTCTACGTCATGGGCGACCGCGCGGTGCGTCGCGAACCGGCGACGGCCGACGACATTGCCGAGATGCGCCGGCTCACCGTCGAGGCGCTGCAATGCGGCGCGTTTGGATTTACCACTTCACGCACCGACTCGCACAAGACTCCGGACGGAGAGCTCGTTCCGTCGCGCGACGCCGACGCCGACGAGCTGGTCGGAATAGGCACGGCGCTCGGCGCGGTCGGCATGGGCGCCTTCGGTATGAATAGCGATTTCGATGACGAGGACTACGAGCTCGAGTGGATGACTAGGCTCGCGCGCCAGACCGGACGGCCGGTCTGGTTTTTGCTGACCGACCGCTACGAGGATCCGCAGCGCTGGCGGCGGCTACTCGATGCGACGCACGCAGCGCGTGCGCAAGGCCTCTCGTTCACCGCCCAGATTGCCGGTCGCCCGATCGGCGTGATGATGGGGATCGGCACCGCGCTCAATCCGTTCACCGTGCGGCCGAGCTACAAAAGGATTGAGTCGCTGCCGATCGACGAGCAGCGCCGGCGGCTGCGCGATCCGCAGGTCCGGGCACAGATTCTGGCCGAAGCGCCGTCCGATGCCGATGTCGCCAAGCTCGCGCAATTCCGCCAGGCGGTGACGCGCAAGTGGGACCGCTTCTATGTGATGGGCGATCCACCCGATTATGAACCGGCGCCGGAGAAAAGCGTCGCCGCGATTGCCGCGCGCGAGGGCCGGCCGCCCGACGAAGTCGCCTACGACTACATCACCGGCGGCGACGGCCAGTATCTGTATTTCCCGGTGGTGAACTACGTATCCGGCGATCACGCGCCGATCTATGAGATGCTCAATGATCCGGCCTGCCTGCTTGGCTTGAGCGACGGCGGCGCCCATTGCACCTCGATCGTGGACTCCGGTGTACCGACCTTCATGCTGATGCATTGGGGCCGCGACCGCAGCCGCGGACCGCGGCTGGCGATCGAACGCCTGGTCAAGCGCCAAACCAGCGAGACCGCCGATTTCTTCGGTTTTTCCGATCGCGGGCGGCTCGCACCGGGATTGCGCGCCGATATCAACGTGATCGACTTCGACAATCTCAAAGTGCGCAAGCCCGAACTCGTGCACGATATGCCAGCCGGCGGGCGGCGTTTCGTGCAGCGCGTCGAGGGTTATGAAACGACAATGGTCGCCGGCACGCCGATCTTCGCGCGCGGCGAACATACCGGCGCCATGCCCGGCCGGCTCGTTCGCGCCGGGCGCGAAAGCGCGGTTCTGGCGGCGGAGTAGGCGCGCAAGCGCAATGCCGCAGAGATCCGTCATGGCCGGACTTGTTCCGGCCATCCACGTCTTGCTTTAATGCAGCGATTAATGGATGCCCGCGCCTTGACGCTGTTGTTCGAACGGCGATCCGCGGGCATGACGCCAAGGGGGGAGCGCCATGGCCAACAAAGTCGATGCCATCGCATTGATCGACCGGCATCCGGTGACGCGGTTTCAGGTCGGTGTGCTGATTCTATGCATGCTGGTGGCCGCGCTCGATGGCTTCGACACGCAGGCGATCGGCTATACCGCGCCGGCGATCGCCGCGGTGATCCATCTGCCGATGCCACAGTTCGGCCAAGTCGGCTCGGCCGGACTGGTCGGCGCCGCGATTGGCGCGCTATCATTCGGGCCGCTGGCCGATATCTTCGGCCGCAAATGGTTCATGATCATCGCCGTCCTGGTATTCGCGGTGTTCAGCTATCTCACCGCGACTTCGACATCGCTCGAGCAATTGCTGGCCTATCGCTTCTGCTGCGGGCTCGGACTTGGCGGCGTGACGCCGGCATTTCTGGCAATGGGCGCGGAGCTTGCGCCAAAGCGCCTGCGCGACGTGTTCGTCACCGTGCTGTTCGCTTCGTTTCCGGGCGGCGGGCTGATCGGCTCGCTCACCAGCGCCTGGGTGATCCCGACTTTCGGCTGGCAATCGGTGTTTTACATTGGCGCGGTGGCGCCGCTGATCATCGCGGCGGTGCTTGCGATCTGGCTGCCGGAATCGATCCGCTTCCTGCTCGCGCGCAACATGCGCCAGGACGAAGTCCGCCGCACGCTCGAGCGCATCATGCCGGGGGAAGTGCCCGCTGACGCCGAACTGGTCGCACCGCCCGATCCGGCGCGCGAAGGCGTGCCGGTCAAGCATTTGTTCATGGAAGGCCGCGCGATTCCGACGCTGCTCTTATGGGTGCCGTTCTTCACAATTTACATGGTGCTGGTCACGGTCACGTTCTGGACGCCGGCGGTGCTCAATTCGGTTGGCTTCTCGCTATCCGCCGCTGCTCTGATCATCGGCTTGAACAATCTCGGCAGCGTTATCGCCAGCGCCACATCGGGATGGGCGGTGCATGGCGGCGGCGCATTCCGTGTGCTCATTCCCTGTGCAATCGCCGGCGGGCTGGCGCTCGCCTGGTTCGGCCAGGCCACATCGTCGGTGGCGATGCTCGGCACGGCCTCGTTTTTCGCCGGCTTCTTTGTCGGCGGCACCGGGACCGGGCTGATCGCAGTCGCCGCCGGCATGTATCCGACCGCGATCCGCTCGACCGGCATCGGCTGGGCGATGGGAATGGGCCGCGTCGGTCAGGTATTCGGTCCGATTCTCGCCGGCGTCATCGTCGGGCTCGGCTACAAGGTCGGCGGCATTTTCTACGCCGCCGCGGTGCCGTGCTTCATCGCCGCGCTGTTCTTGGTGTTCCTCTATTTTGCGCGTCCGGTGATGGAAGCCGATGCGGCTGCTCGCCCCGCGCCGGCGGAATAAACCGGCGCGCAATCACAATCCAAGCAGGCGCGGCAGCCACAGCGAGAGCTGCGGCAAATAAGTCACCAGCATCAAGACGGCGAACATCACGCCGTAGAACGGCCAGATGCGGCGCAGCACCTGTTCGATGGTGACGTCGCCGACCGCGCAGCCGACGAACAGGATCGCGCCGACCGGCGGATGGCAAAGCCCGATGCCGAGATTGAGCATCATGATCATGCCGAAGTGAACCGGATCAACGCCGAGCTTGAGCATCACCGGCAGCAAAATTGGCGTCGAGATCAGGATTGACGGCGCCATGTCGACGAGCGTGCCGAGCAACAGCAGCAGCAGATTCACCAGCATCAGGATCACGTATTTGTTGCTGGAAATCGCGAGAAAGAACGCCGTGATCTTGGCCGGCATTTGGGTCAGCGCCATGATGTAGCCGACACTCGAGGCGCAGGCGATCAAGGTGAGCACCATCGCCACGGTGCGCATGGTCCGGTGCACCAAAGTCGGTAAATCGCGCCAGCGATAATCGCGATAGACGAACATGGTGACGAAGAAGGCCCAGACGCAGGCGACCGCGCCGGCCTCGATCGCGGTGAACACGCCGGCCAGGATGCCGCCGAGAATGATCATGAGCGTGACCAGGCCCCACAGTGCGTCGATGGTAATCTTTACCGCCTGGCGGACCGGCACCGCAGTGCCGCGCGGATGGCCGTCGCGGTAGGCGATCACCAGACAGAGCACGACCAGCGCGAAGCCGAGGAGCAGCCCCGGCACGACGCCGGCCATGAACAGGCTAATGATCGAAATCGTGCCGCCGGTCGCCAGCGAATAGATCACCGCGTTGTGGCTCGGCGGCACCAATAACGCCTGCACCGAAGCCGAGATTGTCACATTGGTGGCGAAGACGCGGGGAAAGCCGCTCTTCTCCATCTGCGGAATCATCACCGAGCCGATGGCGGAAGTATCGGCGACGGCGGAGCCGGAAATGCCGCTCAGAAACGTCGTCGCCACCACATTGACGACCGAGAGGCCGCCGCGCACGCGGGTGAAGCCGACCAACACGTCCGCGAAAGCGACCAGCCGCTTGGCCATGCCGCCCTCGGCCATGATCGCGCCAGCGAGCACAAAGAACGGGATGGTCAACATCGCCACCTTGCTGACCCCGTCGGAGATTTTCAGCATCACCGCTTCAAGCGGAATGCCCATCCAGAACGCGCCCGCAATCGCCGCCAGCGCCAGCGAATAGGCGATCGGCATGCCGATCACGAAGCAGGCGAGCATGGTGGCGAGGAGGACGAAGATGTCCATGGCGCCCCCTCAAAATGTTTTCTTGCGCATGATCTTGTCCGAAAACCGGTCTCCACTTTTCGGGATCATGCGCCGACTACTCGAACGCCGCGACGGCATGTTCGGGACGCCCCGGTTGCGGCGGCGGCCCGATCGCGAGCCGTTCGAATACGAACAGCAACAAGATCGCGCCGCCGATCGGGATCGGCAGGTAAGTCACACCGACCGACAGCGAAGGAAAATCGGCGATCGAATTCTGCCAGGTTGCGGCGACGAGCTTGATGCCCCAGTTGATCATGAACAGCGCGATCAGGGCCATCAAGCCTTCGACGAGGAGCGCGAGGGCGCGCTGCAGCAGCTGCGGCAACAGCGAGACAAAAAACCCCACGCGCATGTGCAAGCCGACCCGGTAGCAGGCAGCCGCGCCGAAGAAGGTCAGCACGATCATGAGCAGCACCGCCATCGGCTCGGGCCACGACGCGGCACGGTTGAGCACATAGCGGGTATAGACCGCCCAGGGGATGACGGCCGAGATCAAGACCAGAGCGATGCCGGCGATGATGACGCAGGCGTCATAGAGCACATCCATCAGCTTGCGCAGCGCCGTCCTCAGGGATTGCGCATTCATGAACGATTTACCGCATACCACTGAGCGCAGGTTTCAGCTGACGGCTTGAATGCGTTTGACCAGTTCGGAAAACCGCGGGCCGTATTTGTCCCAAACCGGCTTGACCGCGTCCTGGAACGGTTGCTTGTCGATGGTGTCGACAACCTGCACGCCGCCGGCGCGGGCCTTGTCCATGGCTTGCTTTTCGTAGTCGGCCCAGAACACGCGCTCTTCGGCTTGCGCTTCGTGGGCGAAATTGCCGATCAACCTCTGGTCGTCCTTCGACAGCGAATCCCAGGTCTTGCGCGAGAACACCAGGATTTCCGGGACGATCAAGTGTTCGGTCAGGGTGTAATTCTTCGCCACCTGATAATGATTATCGAAGACGAAACTCGGCGGATTGTTCTCGGCGCCGTCGATCACGCCGGTCTGCAAGGCGCTGAATACCTGATCGTAGCCCATCGCCACCCCGTTGGCGCCGAGCGCATTGGCCATATCGACGAACATCGGATTGCCGATGACGCGAACCTTCAGTCCCTTGAGATCGGCGATCGATTTGATCGGATGCTTGGTGTTGTAGAAGCTGCGCGCGCCGGCATCCATCCAGCACAACCCGACCAGGCCGGCTTTTTCGTTCGCGGTCACCTTGTCGAGAAGCTCGGTGCCGATCGCACCGTCAATGACTTTTTGCATATGCGCGGTATTGCGGAACAAAAACGGCAGATTGAGCACGTTAAGATCGTCGATCACCGGACCGATGGCGCCGACACTCACCCGCGCCATTTGCAGCGCGCCAACCTGGGCCTGCTCGATCGCCTCCTTCTCGCCGCCGAGTTGCATCGAGCCGAACATCTGAACCGTCAGGCGCCCATTGGTCGCCTGTTCGAGTTTCTTGCCGAGGCTTTCCACGGCCGCGACGGTCGGATAGCCGGGAGCATGGACGTCCGACACTTTCAGCGTCATGCTCGCTTGCGCGAAAGCGGGGATTTGCGAACCGCCGGCAAGTGCCAGCGAGCCGGCCAAAGCTGCACTGCCGCGAAGAACATCACGTCGGCGCATCGTCTTCCTCCCTGAAGTTTTGTCTCGGAAAGTGCGGCGGACGCGGTTGACGCAGCGGCCGCATCTGGCATAGTCATCAGGTCATATGATGACCTGACCAGACGGATTTGCCCCTGTCAAGACTTCCTGCCGATTTCTTTCTTCCGCTTGGCCCGGCCAAGAACCGGACCGGCGAAGTGGTCGAGCGGCTCGCGGCGGAAATCGCCAACGGCCGGCTTGCGCCCGGCGCGCGGCTGCCGACCGAGCAGGAAATGACGGCGGCGCTCGGGGTGAGCCGCACGGTGGTGCGCGAGGCGGTCGCGGTGCTGCGCGCCGAGGGACTGGTCGAGACCCGCCAAGGCGTCGGTGCCTTCGTCGTGCGCGATGTCCAGCGCCGCCCGTTCCGCATCGATCCTGACGGGCTCCGCTCGATCGCGGAGGTCGTGCAGGTCATCGAATTGCGCACCGGGGTCGAGGTCGAAGCGGCAAGCCTCGCCGCCGAACGCGCAAGCGTCGGCGCGCGCCGGCGCATCGCCAGCGCGCTTTCGGCGATCGACGCAGCACTGGCGCGCGGCGAGAGCGCGATCGACGAAGACTTTGCTTTCCATCAGGCGATCGCCGCCGCAACCGAGAATCCGCATTTCACGCGGTTTCTCGAATTCCTCGGCCGCTTTCTCATTCCGCGGCAGAGCGTCCGCATCGGGCTCAAGCCTGGCAAGCAGTTGCGTTCCTATCTCGAACGCATCCAGGCCGAGCACCGCGCCATCGCCGCCGCGATTGAGGGCGCGGACGTTGCGGGAGCGCGGCGCGCGATGCGCAAACACCTGCTCGGCAGCCGTCAGCGCTATCAGCGCCTCGCCGAGCAAAGCGGGCGAACGGCACAGTTGCCGGTGCGCGCCGAGGAGCGGGTGTAGCTTCTCCAAAAGACGACGCTTCGGGCAGCCGTTCAGTGTTCTGGGGAGCGACTCACCCCCTCTTATCCGCGTCGTATTCGGCGCTGCAGAACGGGCCCCCTTGGTAACGGACGCCGATCGGATCGGGCGGCAGCTTGGCCTGCGCCGCCAGCGCCGCTTCCCGATAATCCTCGGCGCGGCCTTGCGGCCGATAGCCGAAATGCGCCGCGCGGCTATTGTCCCAAAAGCTGGCCGCGTTGTCGGACACGCCGTAGAAAATCTCGAAATGGATGTCGGGATGCTCAAGCCCGACGCGCACGAGCTGGGCCAGATCCTCCGGTTTCACCCAGATCGACAGGCGCCGCTCGTCGGCCGGTATATCGGAGATGTTGCCGATGCGCAGACAGGTGACGCGCAGGCCGTGTTTGTCGGCATAGAGCGAGCCAAGCGCTTCGCCGAACGCCTTGCTCACGCCGTAGCGACTGTCGGGCCGGACCCGCACATCGACGCCAATGCGCTGCGAGCGCGGGTAGAAGCCGATGGCGTGATTGGACGACGCGAACACGACCCGCTTGACGCCGGCGCGACGCGCCGCCTCGAACAGATTGTAGCAACCGATGAGATTGGCGTTGAGGATCGTCTCCCACGACCCCTCGATAGCATGGCCGCCGAGATGAATGACGCCCTCCATTCCGGCGACAGCCTTCTCGACTTGCGCGAGGTCGGTGAGATCGGCGGGGACGAAGTCATCGCCGGCGGCGAGCTCCGCGGGCGTGCGGATGTCGCTCGCCCGAAGATGCGGATAGACGCCCCGCAAAATCTTGCGCAATCGCGTCCCGATGTCACCGGCCGCGCCGGTAATGAGAACCTTTTGCATCACTCACTCCAAGGCTCGAACAGAATTCGCATTCGTCGCGTCGCCTCTCCATCCTTGCACTTTTGTCGGCATCGGTCGATGCTTCGGCGCCTTCACGGGGGACGCGATGCCGGACAATTTGGAAGTGACCAAACACCTGGCGCAATTCGTCGCCGATGCGCGATGGGAAGCGCTCAGTCCGCCGGCCATTCATCAGGCCAAGCGCGCGCTCGTTAATTTCTTCGCCGTAGCGCTCACCGGCTGCGGCGAGCCGGCGATCGAAACTGCTCTGCAATCGCTCACCGCTTTCTCCGGCGGCCGGCACGCGACGATAATCGGGCGCGGCGAACGTCTCGATGCGCTGTCGGCCGCGTTTCTCAACGCCGCGAGTGCCAATGTGCTCGACTTCTGCGACACGCACGTACCGACCGTGATCCATCCGACCGCGCCCGTCGCCCCTTCCCTGCTCGCGCTTGGCGAGCTCAGAGGCGTGAGCGGCCGGGATTTCATTCTCGCTTTCGTGCTCGGCGCCGAGATCGAATGCCGGATCGGGCTTGCAATCTCGCCGAGCCATTACCGCCGCGGCTGGCACATCACCGCGACCTGCGGCGTGTTCGGCGCCGCCGCGGGCGGCGGCAAAATTCTTGGGCTCAAAGCCGAGCCGATGGTCGCCGCGCTCGGCCTCGCCGCAACCCAGGCCGCAGGACTGTGCGAATGCCTCGGTACGCCGGCCAAAAGCGTTCACGTCGGCAATGCCGCGCGCAACGGCCTCTGGTCGGCATTGCTGGCCGCGCAGGGCCTTGCCGGCCCGGACGAACCGCTCACCGGCGGCCAAGGCTACTTCCATGCACTGGCCGAGGTGCCGCAGCTTTCGTTCCTCACCGATGGCCTCGGCGAGGGCTGGGAAATCATGAAGACCGCATTCAAGCCCTATCCGTGCGGCTTCGTCGTTCATCCGGTGCTCGACTGCGTCCTCGACTGGCGGCGCGCGCACCCCGATGCGATCGTGGAAAGGGTCGTGGTGACTGGCAATCCGCTCCTTGCCGCGCGCACCGATCGGCCGAAGGTTTCAACGAGCGGCCAATCCCAAGTGAGCGTGCAACACGCCGTCGCCGCGGCGCTTGTCACCGGCAAAGCCGGCGTCGAGCAGTTCGGCGAGGCTTGCGTGAACGATCCGCGCGTCATCGCGCTGCGCGGCAAGGTGGCGGTCAAGCGCGACGACAGCTTTGCCACCACCGCGGCCGCGGTCGAGATCGCAACCGCTGACGGCAAGCTTCACAAGCTGCACCAGCGCGCCGCGCGCGGCAGCGACGACAATCCGATGACCGACAAGGACCTTGAACAAAAGCTGCGCGACGCGGCCGAGCACGCCATTCCGCGCAACGACATTGCGGCGCTGATCGAGGCAATCTGGACACTCGAGGCTTGCCCGGATATTGCCAGGCTCTCGGCGCTGACCGTGCCGCGAGCAAATTAAAGCATGATCCCGAAAAGTGGCGCCGGTGTTCGGAAAATCATGCTCAAGCATAGGGTAACGGAGCGCCAATCATGAACAATGCCGTCAACAACAAGCGCCTGTTTCTGATCGTGCCGCATGTGCCGGTCGGCTATCTCGACATCGTCGGGCGGCGCGACGACGTGCGGCTCGACAGGCTCGACAATGGCGCGCCATCGGACCTCGAAAAATCCGTTCTGGCCGCAGCTCACGCCTATCAGACCAGCTCGACCCGCGACGAGCTGGCGCGGCACTATCACGCCGGCGCCGAGCTTCTTGCGCATACGCCGAACCTGCTGATCGTCTCGACCAATGGCGCCGGTTACGACACCGTCGATGTGAAGGCCTGCACCGAGCACGGCGTCCTGGTCGTCAATCAGGCCGGCGGCAACGCGGAATCGGTCGCCGAACACGTGCTCGGCCTGTTGCTGTCGCTCTCCAAGCGCGTGGTCGAATGCGACCGCGCGCTGCGCGCCGGCGCGCTCACCGACCGCGCCGCCTTCACCGGGCGCGAGGCGCATGGCAAGACCGTCGGCATTATCGGCATCGGCAATGTCGGGCGGCGCATCGCCGAGCTCTGCCGCGGCGTCTTCCGCATGGAAGTCCTCGCCTACGACCCCTATGTCGACGCCGAGGAAGCGCGCCGGCGTGGCGCGCGCAAGGTCGAACTCGACGAATTATTGCGCGGCGCCGACTTTGTCTCGATCAATTGTCCGCTGACAGAGGAAACGCGCGGGATGATCGGCGCGCGCCAATACGCGCTGATGAAGCCGACCGCTTATTTCATCACCACCGCGCGCGGTTTCATTCATGACGAGGCGGCGCTCGAAGCAGCGCTGCGGGAAAAGAAAATCGCCGGCGCCGGGCTCGATGTCTGGGGCAAGGAGCCGCCGGCGGCCGCGCATCCATTGTTGAAATTCGACAATGTCATCGTCACGGCGCATACCGCCGGCGTCACCCGCGAGGCGCGCGCCAATATGGGCCGCATCGCCGCCGAACAGATGCTCGACGCGCTCGACGGCAGGCCAGTGGCCCGCATCGTCAATCCGCAAGTCTGGCCGGCTTATGCCAAGCGTTTCGAACGCGCGTTCGGGTTCGCGCCGCAGCGGTAGGAATCATTCCTGGCCGCGGGCGTCAGCCCGCGAGGCCGCAATCCATACCAACCGCTATCGATTGAGCGTCGCGGCCGGAAGCTTTTTCACGCTTTCAGAGATGATGTTGGTCAGTTGCATCACCTGCTGACTGAGCTCGGTGTATTCCGCAATCTCGCGTTGAATGCGATTGCCGTCGGTGTTCAGCTTTCGTCGCAGCGCCTGCAGGTCACCGATCAGGCTGTCCACCTCGCGGGTCGATGCTTCCGACACCCGCCGCAGCAAAGCGGCCAGATTGTCGGTCGACGCTTCGGCCTCGCCGCCCTCGCCTTGCCGAAACACGGCGTTGCTGCCACGCGCCAATTCGTGGATATTTTCCCGGACCTCGATCTCCAGTGATTTTTCGAGCTCGGCTGTGTCGAGCGGCCTGGCAATGTTCATGTTCGCATCCCCGATACCGATTCCACCGCCCGCAATACGCGGCTTTGAATGTGACCGCATCGCGGCCGGGGCCGCGTTCGCCGCCAGTTTGACACGATTTCCACAATGGGTCCCCCAATTACGCCGCCCCGGCACGTTAACCCCCTTAACGGGTGTCGCAAGTGCGCCACATTTGCGGGTGTGAATGCTCGCCTCGACGGGGTAAAAAGGGTATGATTGGTTGGGGTTGCGGGTCGAATCTCGACCGGCAAAACTTGTCCGTGAATTCCGACCCTGCCACCGCTGGGGGATGGCGCAGGTGAAGAAACGTTCCATCGCGCTGGCTTTGTGCTGCTCGCTGGTCGCTTCGCCGGTTTGGGCGAAGACATTCGTGGGCGTGCTGTACCCGTTGTTTGGGCCGATGGCGGCGATCGGACTTGTGGAGTTGGCCGGCGAACTCAAAGCGATGCCCGACGTCGAGGTGGGGACTTATCTGCATCAGTCATGGAAGGCGTTGGTCGACGACATCAATCGTCAACCCAAGGGCACGCATATCCTGATCGTCGGCTACAGTCTCGGCGCCAACAATGCGATTTTGGTGGCGAACAATACCGGCTACGTTGATGAAATTATCGCGCTGCAGCCCTCGATGCTGACGTCGCAGGCCAGTCTGACCGGCAAGGTTGGCAAGATAATTGAAATCTATAATCCGAATCCGTGGATGACTTTCGGCGGCATGGGTTCGCAAAAACTCGATGCGCCCAATATCGAATACATCGTCAATAACGACTCCCATCCGGGCGCGCAGTTCAATGATCAATTTCACAGCATAGTAAAAACCGAGCTCGCCAAAATTTCCGCACTAGACAGTACGCAAACGGCGCAAGCGAAGACGCCCAAATCGTCGCCGCTGGCCAAGCTGTCGCCACCAAAGGACGCCAAGTCGACCGCGTTGGCATTCGCCAACGCCGACCCGCCAAAACACGAGCAGCCAAAACCGGGCCCGACAAGACCCGCTCAGGCAAAACTCGAGCAGAACGCTCAGCAGCAGCCAAAAGCGCCGGCAGTTTTGGCCGATGCGGCAAAGCCGCTACCGGTTTTCGCCGTTGCGGCGAAGCCGCAACCCGTCCTCGCCGATGCGTTTTTAACGTCGGTGAATGCGGGCAACTTGTTCGTTGAGCGCACGCTGACGATTTCGGATATGAAGGAATATGTAAAACGGGCCTATCCGAGTTCGCCGGCGGCGGATTTGACTCGGTAGCGTCGCCTGTTGCCACCGATTGTCATCCCGCGGCGCAGGCGTTAGCCCGTATATTCCAAAATGTGCATGCCCTGCCCCCAGCGGTCGATCAGATAAAGCCGGCCGTCATCATCGCTGCCGATGTCGTTTGACTGGATGCCCGGCGCGCCGGCGGCCGTCTCCGGCACGTAGCAGCCGACTTCTTTCGGATTGAGCGGATCGCTCACATCGACCGCGCGCAGGCCGGCGTTGAAATAGGTGAGAAACACGATGTCTTTCCACGGGCCGTCGGCCGGCAGATATTCCAAAATGTTATGCGCGCCGAACCGGCCGGGCCGGTCGAAATATTTCTCGCGATCAGGCATGAAAGTCGCGACCGGCAGCGGGTTATTTTCCTCGCGCGCATCGATGATCCACATGAATTGCGCGTCCCAGTATTTTTCCTTGGCGCGCGCCTCGTCGGTCACGATCAGATAGGGCCGCTCGCCGAGCGGCCAGCAGGTATGGGTCGAGCCGGGGAACGGCGGCGACCATTTGATGTGGCCGACAAGCTTCATCGCGCGCAAATCGGTGCAGTCAACGATCGAAATGCCGCCGCCCCACCAGGCGCAATACATGCGGTTGCCGCGGATTGTCGGCGGGCCGTGCAAGGTGGTCGACTGCTCGTGTGGATGCGGATCGTTGCCGACCTCGCTTGAATCGGTCTTCATCCACGGCAGGCCCCAGATCGAGATCACTTCCGGACGCAACGGGTCGCGAATATCGAGCGTCCAGATCACGCGGCGATCCCAGCCCGGCGCATCGTTGGGCAGAAAGGCGAGCTTGCGCTCAAGATCGACGCCGAAACGGTGTGGCCCCGAGCCCGGCATGTCGTAGAAGCCGACCGGCTTCGGCGTCGCCGGCTTCGAAATGTCGAAGATGAAAAATCCAGCGCGGGCATTCTTGCCCTTGTCGCCGGCGAGCCGCTCCGAATTCACGTAGAGGAGATCGTCGCCGACGATGCGCAGCTTATGGCAATGCACGCCGGGCGGCGCGCGGAATTCACCGATCTTGTGCGGCTTCTTCGGATCGCGCACATCGTGCACGGTAAAGCCTTCCGGGCCGTTATAGCTCGAGCCGCCGACCGCCCCGACATAGGCATGGCCCTTATGCACCTGGACGAGGCTGCCGCCGCCCCACGCCGCCGACGGATCGTGGCCGAGCAGGCGGAAATTCTTGGCTTCTTCGGGGTAGGTGGCGGGCATGCGTGCGGCTCCTCGGTGATATGATGCGCTCGTCCCCGCGAAAGCGGGGACCTAGGGTTTTACCTTAATGTTCATCCCATCTGGATTCCCGCTTACGCGGGAATGAGCGGAATTCAGCTTCTTCCCTCCCCCGCGCCGGAAGAGGCAATTTTAATGCGCAAAACGGACCATCATCTTGGCCGATAGCATTCAATCATCGCAACCGGTTTCCACGCGCGGCGAACTTTTCGACCATCCGCGCGGGCTGACATTCCTGTTCACCACCGAGATGTGGGAGCGCTTCTCCTATTACGGCATGCGCTCGCTGCTCGTGCTCTACATGACCAAATTTCTGCTGCTCGAAGACCATTCCGGCAACGTCATCGGGCTCGCCGGTTTGCGGCGCGTGCTGGAAAGCGTGTTCGGCCCGCTCGACGTGCAGCCGCTCTCGTCGCAGATCTGGGGCCTCTATACTGGGCTGGTTTATTTCACGCCGATCTTCGGCGGGCTTCTCGCCGATCGCGTACTCGGCCAGCGCCGCACCGTCATCATCGGCGCGGTCTTGATGGCGTTCGGTCATTTCATGATGGCGTCCGAGCGGCTTTTTCTGTTCGCGCTGTTGGCGCTCATTCTCGGCAGCGGCTGCTTCAAGCCGAATATTTCGACGCAGGTCGGCGGTCTCTATGCGGAGGGCGATCCGCGCCGCGACCGCGCCTATTCGATCTTCTATGTCGGCATCAATCTCGGCGCGTTCCTGGCGCCGCTCGTCTGCGGGACATTGGGCGAAGGCTTCGGCTGGCATTACGGCTTCACCGCCGCCGGCGTCGGCATGGTGATCGGGCTGTGCATTTATCTTTATGCGCTGCCGCTGCTCCCGACCGACAACCGACCCGCGCTCGTCATTGCGAGGAGCGAAGCGACGAAGCAATCCAGTTCTCGCTACAGATCTTCTGGATTGCTTCGCTTCGCTCGCAATGACGCGCGTTTGGCTTTAGAGCCGCAGGGGCGGCGTGCGATTTGGCTCTTGCTCGCCTTGTTCGTGCCGA
>Ga0306920_100005223_pt1 | contig 16747 bp, 14 predicted proteins | sample flu12Cox44000170_FD_204666 | JGI IMG/M metagenome (GOLD analysis project Ga0306920, IMG submission 204666) | Lab enrichment of tropical soil microbial communities from Luquillo Experimental Forest, Puerto Rico - flux4day.12C.oxic.44.000.170 (v2)... | ecosystem: Environmental > Terrestrial >... | reverse complement strand
TCCGAAGCCGCGGGCAACATGCGCATAGCACCATGCGCATACTTGTCTCAGGGGACGGTGCCGCGCGCAGCCCATGCGCGCGCAATCAAATGGATGCTGCCATCGTCGTTGACGGGCAGGCCCGCCCGAATGCGCTCGCGCAATACGGCACGACGATCTTCGGAAAGCGACATGCAATATCCCGGCGCCGGGGCCTGACCGCCAAGAAAGGGCGTCCAGTAATCGTCGAAGTCTTTGAACACCGTCGGCACATCGATGGCGCGGACAGCCACATCCTTCAGTCCGGCGTCCGCAAATAGCTTTGCCAAGGGCTCTGGATGGCAAACCGGAAATCGTCGGCCCTCGTCGAGCGCAACGGCGTTGGGATCAAGCGCCATGGCGGCGTCCCAAAAGGCGCGCATCATCTGCATCGCGCCGGCATAATCCCAAACATAGGCCGCGACGACGCCGTCTGGACGTGTGGCTCGCCGCATCTCGCTGACCGCTTTGGCCTGATCGGGAACAAAGTTGATCACCAGGCCCGCCACGGCCGCATCGAACGAATGGCTGGCGAGGGGCAGCGTCTGCGCGTCGCCGACCCTGAAGCTCGCCCGCGGGTCGGCCACGGTCTTGCGCGCGAAGGCGACGAAGCCGTCGGAAGGATCGATGCCGGTCACCTGACGTGGCGATGCGCTTGCAAGGATGACTTCGCACAAGGCGCCGGTGCCGCAGCCTACATCGATCCAATCGCTGCTCGGCGGCACGCGGAGCCAGTCCACGAACTGCCGGGCAACGAGACGGCTCCACCGGCCGACATAGGGCTCATAGGCGTGGCCGCTGGCCCATACATCTTTTCGTTCCGCAACCATGCCACCTCCCATGTGGCGGCAGGAGTGAGCGAGTTCGGTTTGTAGCAACAATGGCGGCACGTTTCCGCCCAAATATTGCTGCAATAGCAAAGCCCAATCCGAGGCGGGTGGGTACGCCAGTCGCAAGACTTGGGGCGAAGTGATTCGCCGGGGGATCTGGGGACAACAGCCTTGACATCACGATACCGGTCAGCACTCGTTGCTGCACTCGCGTGTGCGAGTGCGCTCGCAATCACACTCGCCACCGACACCGCGTTCGCGCGCGGCTCCAAAGGCTCGCATGCCGTAACGGCGAAAGCCGGAGGCAAGAGCGCGAAGGCCAGCGGAAAGAAGGTGGCGGGCAAGTCCAAAGACAAATCGGCGACAGACAAGTCTGCTGTGCCGCAGATTCCGCTGGTGCAGGGGCTGACGCCGGAAACCCCGGCCGCCGAGATCGCGCGGGTCAAGAGCGCGCTCGACGCGCTACGCCACGGCGGCGCCAGCAAGGCGACCGAAGTTGCCGCGACCATCTCCGATCCGGCGGCGCGCAAGCTCGTCGAATGGATCATTTTGCGCAGCGACCATAGCGGCGCGGAGAGCAAGCGCTTCCTCGCCTTCATCGCCGAGAACCCGAACTGGCCGAGCCTCGGGATGTTCCGCAAGCGCGCGGAGGCGATGCTCTGGGTCGAGAATGCCAAGCCGGCCTACGTCCTGAGCTTCTTCAAAGACTCGCCGCCGCAGTCGGGTATGGGCCGACTGGTGCTGGCGCGCGCGCTCATCGCCCAGGGCGATACCGAAGCCGCCAAGCCGCTCATTCAGGAAGCGTGGCGCAACCACTCGCTCTCCGCCGATGCGGAGAAGCAGGTGCTCGAGCGCTATTCCGAATTCTTGACCCGCGCCGATCACAAGGCGCGCTTGGAAAAGAGAGTGATCGCATCGGATAACGAGGCAGCGCTGCGGGCGGCGCGGCGGTTGGGTGGCGCCGAGGTTGCCATCGCGCAGGCACGCATCGCCATCAACCGCAAGGGCGCCGACGTCAAGAAATTGCTCGACGCCGTGCCGGCGGACGCGCGCCACGATCCCGATTATCTGTTGGCGAAGACGTATGTTCTGCGCCATGAGAACAAGATCGCCGAGGCGACGCAGGTGCTGCTGTCCGCGCCGTGCGACCTCGACGAGATCCATGACGGCGAGGAATGGTGGGTCGAGCGCCGCATCATGGCGCGCAAGCTGCTCGATCTGGGCGACGCCCGTTCGGCCTACCGCGTGGTGGCGGAGGGGGCCGAGCCGACCAAGGAAAATTCGCGCATCGAACGCCATTTCATGGCAGGCTGGATCGCGCTGCGGTTTCTCGACGACCCGAACACGGCGGCAATCCATTTCAAGCGCATCCAGGACGTGACCCGCCATCCGACCTCGTACGCGCGCTCCCACTATTGGCTCGGCCGCGTGGCGGAAGCTTTGAACCAGCCGGAGCAGGCGCGCGCCGAGTACGAAACGGCGGCACGCGGTTCGGCCGCCTATTACGGGCAGCTCGCCCGCGCCCGGCTCGGGCTTCCGGCGCTCGACCTAGCGCCGCCGCCGCCCAAGCCGGACAACGAGGCCGAGGCGCAACGGCTCGAGCTCGTCCGCGCGCTCGAGATCCTTTACGCACTCAACGAACGCAGGTTGGCCATCTCGCTGATGGCCAGCAGCGGAGAGTCGCTCCACGACACTGGTACGCTGTCGGCGCTGGGCGAATTGGCGCAGCAGTACGAGGACGCCCGCGGGATGCTGCACATGGGCAAGGGTGCGCTCGCACGCGGCTTGCCGCTCGAGTATTACGCGTTCCCGACCGTCGGGGTACCGCGCTATTCGCCGATCGCCCCCAACATCGAGAAGGCGATGTTGTATGCGATCATTCGCCAGGAGAGCGCCTTCGATCCATCCGACTGGTCGAGCGCGCAGGCGATGGGCCTGATGCAGGTGACGCCGGAAGCCGGGCGGGATACCTGCAAGCGTTTCGGCTGCAGCTATGACTTCAAGCGCCTGCGGAGCGACTCGCCGTACAACCTTCAAGTCGGCGCCGCCGAGATCGCTGGCGTGTTGCAGGACTATCGCGGCAACCAGCTCCTGGCTTTTGCCGCCTACAATGCCGGGCGCGGACGGGTGCAGGAGTGGATCGCGAAGTACGGCGATCCGCGCGACCCGAAAGTCGATCCCGTCGATTGGGTCGAACGCATTCCGTTCATGGAAACGCGCAACTACGTGCAGCGGGTGATGGAGAATTTCCAGGTCTATCGCGTGCACTTCGCCGAGGACGCGCCGCTGACCATCGACAAGGACCTTCGGCGCGACGCCGCTGCGCACTGATACCCACGCAGCCTCTGTTATTTCATTGTGATGCCCGGCACGCAGTCAAGCTTGCGCAGGCTGCGTAAACTTGTCTGCGCTGCCGGGCATCTGCGTCTTTTCGTCGAGATAGAGCGCGCTCCCGCGAACTCATGCACAACTCTCTCGACTTCATCTCCGTAAAGGCGCAGACTGGACTTGCTCGAAACGCCAGCGCAAAGCGTTCGGGACTTTCCGTTCACAACCTTGTCATGGGACCCGTTCTAGCGTCCCACGCCGTTTCCTGGCACCGGCCGGGAAAATGGGACTTGCGTGGGAGGACACGATGATCAATGCCACCGAATACCGGGCGATGGCCGCCGAACACCACCGCCTCGCCGGCATGTGTCGGTCACCCGACTCGCGCGAACAGCACTTGCGCTTGGAGCAGCAATTCCGGGTGCTTGCCGAGCGCGAGGAGCTGTTGCACCCGCCGCTGGTCGCGCAGCAGGCGAGCGATCCGCCGATCGCCGAGGTCTAGCCGCCGCTCAACGCGCGCACCGAGGCAAAGAGGTCGCGCACCTGACGCTCCGTAATGCCGCGGGTGATGAAGACGACGCGGCTCGCGCGGTTCTGATAGGGCCAGGCCGCAAGCTCGACCGGCGGATGGGCGAGGTGCTGGACCACGTTCACCACGACCGGTCCGCGGCAGCCCGCGACGTTGAGCAAGCCCTTCACGCGCAGGAGGTCGCTCCCGCGCAGGGCGATGAGCGTCTCCATGGCGCGGGCGAAAGCATCCCACGGCAGCGGCGCGTCGTCGCTGAGGACGAAGCTGAGGATGCCGTCGCTGTGCGCGGCCTCGGCGAGGAAGCCTGAGCGCGGGGCGGCGGGCGCGGGCGCATCGGTCTCGAGCAGGCAGCGCGGATCGAGATCGCCGTCGATCGCGGTGTGAACGGCGGCGCGAGGATTGAGCGTGCGAAGGCGCGCGCCCAGGCGCTTGACCCCCTGCGGCTTGGCGAGATCGGTCTTCGATATGACCAGCCGGTCGGCGAGGACCACCTGCTTGCGTGCTTCCGCGGACCATTCAAGCGTGTCGAAACCGCCCACGGCATCGACCACCGCCACGACCACTTCAACGTGGAATTCCCCGCCCAATGCCCGATCGGTGGCAAACGTCTGCAGGATCGGGCCGGGATCGGCGAGCCCGCTGGTCTCGATCACGATCCGCCTGAACTGCGGCAGCGTGCCTTGCGCGCGTTCGGCCACGAGATTGCGCAGCGCGTTCTGCAGGTCGGAGCGCATGTTGCAGCACAGGCAGCCGTTGCCGAGCAGCGTGACGTCGTCGCTCGAGGCGCGCACGAGCGCATCGTCGATCCCGACGCTGCCGAACTCGTTGATGACGACCGCGGTGCCTTCGCCCTCGGGACGGGCGAGAAAGCGGCGCAGCAGCGTGGTCTTGCCGGCGCCGAGAAAGCCGGTCAGGACGGTGACCGGAAGCTTGGCGCCGCGCGCGTGCTTGAGCCTGCGCCCGAAGGGGCCTGCATCGCGCGAGGGAAAAAGATCGAGCATGGTCTCGCCAATAGCCTCATCCTGAGGAGGCGGCGAAGCCGCCGTCTCGAAGGATGAGGCGTTCCACCGCCCTCATGCTTCGAGACGCCGCGCCACAGCGCGGCGAAGCCTGCGCATGAAGGCGCGTAAGGCGCCGCTCCTCAGCATGAGGGCGGTACTCTCGCCAGTCCGCGCGGTCAAAAATCCATCTCCAGGATGTAGAGGCCGCCGACGTGACGGTCGACGGTGTAGACGATCTCGCGCTCGTCGACGAACACGTCGTTGAGCTGAATGGTGCCGGTGGGCGCCATCGGCGGCGCCGGCGGCACGAACACGCCGACCTGCCGCGGCTGATAGGGATTGGAGATGTCGTAGGCGCGCAGCCCCCCGTTGAAGAAGGTGCCGAGCACGATCTGATCGGACTGCCAAGCGGTCGGCCGCGGCACGTTCTCGTGGATGTTATGCGCGCCGAAGCGGCCCTTGGCGGCAAACGCCTGGTGATCCGGCAACGGACAGGTCGAGATCGGCACGAGATTGGTTTCCTCGCGTGCGTCGAGGACCCAGATCAGCTTGGGCCAATCCTTGGCGTTGTTCTCGGTGGATTCGTCGGTCACCAGCATCAGCCCGCGGTCGAACAGCGGCACGACCGTATGCATGAAACCGGTATAGGGCGGGGAATTGGTCCACTGCGAGATGCGCTTCGGGTTCGCCTTGTCGGAAATGTCGAGGACGAACATGCCGCCGTCGATATAGGCGAGGTAGCAGCGGTCGCCGCGCTGGGGATAGACGTTGGTGTTGTGGGCGCGATGGCCCTTATCCAGCGGGTGGCGTGGCGGCGGCCGGACGTTATCGCCCTGGCGCGTGCCCGGCATCCACCAGCGGCCGATTTCCACCGGCTTTGACGGATTGCGCACGTCGATGCAGCGATAGAACTGGTCGTCGTTGGGATCCGTGGGCGTGAAGTCCGGCGCGCCCGACGCGCAATGGACGTATTCGCCGTCGCAGAACCAGAGCTGATGCACGCCGCGCGAGGTCTCCCCCGAACAGTCGAAGAACGAGATCGACCTGGGTTTTTCCGGCACCGAGATGTCGAACAGCTCCATGCCGGCGGGCTTCAGCCCTTTCTTCTGCGTCTGGTAGGCGACCGCCATGATGTTCCCGCAGGTCTCCAGGGAATTCGAGCGCATGTGGGCCTGCGGCAGATCCGTCTGCACCACCACCTTGGGCTTGCGCGGATCGGACACGTCGACGGCGGTGAAATTCTTCGGCGCGCTTTCATGGGCGAGCCAGAGGATGCGGCGGCCGTCGGGCGCGATCTGGATCGACATGCCTTCGCCCATGCCGCCGAATCCGTCGAGCAGGTGATGGGCGATGAGCTTGAAGTTCCAAGTGATCGGTCCGCCGTTGCTGGCCGGCGCCCGCGCGGGTGTCGCGCGCTTCGGCGCGGCCTTCGCTTTCGCCGCTTTTTTCGGCGCCGCTTTCGCCGGCTTCTTTGTTTTTGCAGTTTTCTTCGCGAGCTTCTTCTTTCCAACTTTCATTCCACTCTCCATGCCCTGACGTCGCGCGCACCTTTAGCGCGTTTCGACGCGGCAAGCGAGGAGGTGACGTCCCAGCGAAAGCGGGGGCCCATATTCCGGAGGCGGTGATCATGGGTCCCCGCAACGGGGTCCCCGCGACGCGAGCGTCGCGGAGTGCCCCTCGCGGGGACGACGACCAGCATTTGTTTTACGAGCTGGCCTTCGCCCATAAATCGGGCTGCAGCGCCTTCTTCCAGTCGGGAATGGCGGAGATCTTTTTCTCCCGCAGCAGCACCTCGGCATCCTTCTGCAGGCCGGAGGCGACGTTGGAGGGGAAGCCCGGATTGACCTCGACCTTGCCCAGCGCCTGGGCGAAGGTTTCGCGCGACATGGCATAGCCCTTCGAGGTGAAGAACGCGTAGATCACGTCGGCGACCTTGGCGGGATTGTCCTTGAAGTCGCGCGCTGCCTCCTGCCAGCATTTGAGATAGGCGACGATGGTGTCGGGACTCTTCTCGACGAAGTCGGGCGTTGCCGCCATGAACACCGGCATCTTGTCGACCTGCGAGAAATCCATGATCGACGTGCCGATGCCCTCGGCGACGGCGATCGAATTGTAGGGCTCGACATTGACCATGGCGTCCACGGTCTTGGCGGCCATGGCCGAGACCATGTTGTTGACGTCCATGCGCACCTCCTGGAAGTCGCCCTTCTTGAGACCGGCGGCGGGCGCGATGATGTCGGTGAAGATATTGCCGACGGAGGAACCGGTCTGGTTGGCGACCTTGTGCCCCTTTAGCTCGCTGACCTTGCTCAAGTTGAGGTCCTTGCGCGTGACGATCTGCGCCGTCTTGCCGACGGTTTCGATCTGGGCGATGGCGACGAGGCCGCCCTTGTCGTGGCCGATGATGAAGGACTGCCCGGCATAGGTGCCGAGATCCACCTGCCGCGCCACCATCTGCTGCATGGTGAGATTGCCGGAGGGCACGGCGAACTCCTCGAACTTGATGCCGCGCTTCTCGAGCAGGCCCGACTTGAGCAGGTAGTAGGTCGGCATGCCCCAGATGTTGGTCTGGAAGCCCTGCCGGATCGTGTCTAGCGCCCATGCCGGACGTGCCGGCAGCGCCAGCGCCAGCGCGCTTGCCGCCAGCCATTGCCGCCGTGTCAACTCACCGCGCTTGGTATTCATCGCTCTCCTCCCTGGTGGGATTTGTTGTGGGTTCTGTCCCTCTTCCTTAAGCACTCGGCACGGCACTGACACCCCGTTCATTCCCGCGCAAGCGGGAATCCAGGGGCCACGATCCGTGGTTCTGGGTCCCCGCTTTCGCGGGGACGAACGGAGTTGGGGCGTCGGTCCGGATATCATCTCGCATCCAGCATCACTCCTGCTGCAGGCCGAATTCGCGGATGCTCGCCGCCGCTTCATCGAGCGTCTGCCCCATGACGTGGCACAATTCTTCCGGCGTCGACGATACCGCAATCGATCCGGCCTTCTCGATCAGCGTGCGGTAGTCATCCGAGCCGACGATCGTCGCAAGCTGGCGCTGCAGCAGATCGAGGATCGGCTGCGGCGTGCCGGCGCCGGCGCAGATTCCGAGCCAGCCGAAGCGCACGTAATCGATCCCGCGCTCGGTGAGCGTGGGGATCTCGGACAAGTTCTTCAACCGCTGCGGTGCCGTCACCGCCAGAATCTTGAGCTGTCCGGCTTGGTATTGCGGCACGATCGCCAGCGTCGGCGAGACATAGAACTGCACGCGCCCGGCGATGAGCTCCTGCACGACTTGGGCGCCGCCGCGGAACGGCACGCGGTTCATGCTGATGCCGGTGAGCTTTTCGAGCTGGCGCGCGAGGATCTCCTGCGCCGAGCCGGCGCCGATCGTGGCGTAGCTCACCTCGCCGGGATGCGCCTTCGCGTAGCCGACGAATGCGCCGAAGTCAGCGGCGGGAACGGCGTTGGCGAGGGCCAGCCCGTAATAGTATTTGGCGATGAGCGAAACCGGAGCGATGTCGCTGAGCTTGAACTGCGCGTTCTTATAGAGCGCGGTATTGATCGGCTCGAAATGGGTGCACAGCAGCAGGGTATAGCCGTCGCGCGGCTGCGCCAGCGCGTCTCGCGTGGCGATCATCCCCGCCGCGGCGGGCTTGTTTTCGACGATCACGCGCTGGCCGAGCGCCTCGCCGAGCTTCTCGGCGATGAAGCGCGCCGGAATATCCGTCGGACCGCCGGCGCCGAACCCCACCACCAGGCGGATCGGCCGCGCGGGATAAGGTTCCTCCGCCTGCGTCGCTCCTCCTGCGAGCGCAAGGAGCACAAGCGCGCAGCAGAATTTGCTCTTCAGGTTGTTGCGGCTCGCGCGAATCCATTTTGCTAAAATCCGGCTCATCTCTTTTCACCAGCTTGCGCAACTGCGTCCTGTCCGAGGTGGCGTAAGAGCGATTTCTGATAATCGAGAAACTCGACGCTAAGCGGGTCGCGCGGCCGCGGCAGGCGAATGGGCAATTCGGTCTTCACCATGCCGGGATGCGGCGTCATCACCACGACGCGATCCGCCAGGTAGACCGCTTCCGCCACGTTGTGCGTCACGTAGACCACGGTCTTTCGGGTCTCGCGCCAAACCTCCGCGAGCAGGCGCTGCATGTCGTCGCGGGTGAGCGCATCGAGCGCCGCGAACGGTTCGTCCATCAGCAGGACCGAAGGATTGTAGGCGAGCGCCCGCGCGATGGCGACCCGCTGCTGCATGCCGCCGGACAAATGGTGCGGGTAGGCGGCCACGAATTTCTCGAGCTTTACCAGCTTGAGCTGCTCGCGCGCGATCGCTTCGCGCTCGCTCTTGCCGACGCCTTTCATCTCGAGGCCGAAGGTGACGTTGCCGAGCGCCGTGCGCCACGGAAACAACTGGGCGAAGTCCTGGAACACCACGCCCCGGTCGAGGCCGTGCCCACTGACCGGTTGGCCGCCGATGCGAATTTCGCCGGCGGTCGGGGCGAGGAAGCCGGCGATGACGTTGAGCAGGGTCGACTTACCGCAGCCCGAAGGGCCGACGATGCAGAGGAATTCCGACGTTTCGATATCGAAGCTCACTCCCGCGACGCCCGGAACCTGCCCGGCCGGGGTGTCGTAGACGAGCGAGACGTTGCGGACTTCGATATGAGCCATGACCTAGGTGCTGCTGTCATAGATGGTATGCCCGTTCGCCGCCAGACGCGGCGGCTGCGGCCGGGGAGAGTTTCGCTCAAGTGGAATTGGGTGTAGACAGGCGCAGACGAGGTCGGACAATTCGCCGCAAGGCGCGAGCATTCATCAGGAGCCGTCACATGGGACCGCACGCCGCATCGAGGCCGCTGACATTGTCGGAGCAGGCGGACGAGCTCGAACACAAGATGATGGAGGAGCTCAACGACAAGATCGCCACCAAATCGGCGCTGTTCGGCATGGCCGACGGCAGTCTCGATTACGTCGGCGGCGCCGAGCTGCAGGCGCGCAATCCGGGCAAGTATTTCCTGATGGGCGCCGATCCGCGGCTGCCGCAGATGCCGGACAAGCCGACGCTGATCGATTTCTTTAAGCACCGCTTCGTGTCGATGAACCATCTCTTGCAAAGCGCGACGCTGGCGCTCAAGTCCGGTCACGAAGAGAAGGTCGTGCTGGCGTGTCTGCTGCACGACGTCGCCGTCGCCGGATTCATCCGCTGCGATCACGGCTATTGGGGCGCGCAGCTGATCGAGCCCTACGTGGACGAGGAGGTGAGCTGGGCGGTGCGCGTGCACCAGGCGCTGCGCTTCTTCCCCGACGAGTCGGCCGGCTACAAGTATCCCGACATGTATCTGAAATATTTCGGGCCCGACTACCAGCCCGAGCCCTACATGGTCGAGGAATACAAGCGCGCCCGCAGCCACAAATACTACATGACCGCGCGGCTCATCTGCGTGAACGACATTTACGCGTTCGATCCCAACGCCAAGGTCAACCTCGACGATTTCGTCGACATCATCGGCCGCAACTTCAAGCAGCCGAAAGAGGGGCTGGGCTTCGACAACACGCCGTCGTCGCACATGTGGCGTACGCTGATGTGGCCGACCAGGTTCCTCTAAGCCACGTGATCGGTACTCACGCGCAATCGCGCGCGCTAGCCCGTCGATGACGGGCGCAAATGCCCTGATGGCCGACGCGGAGATAGGGCGGTGAGGTATTCTTGCCCCCTTGCGATTTCCTTGATCCGCAAAGGTTTGAGTAGCAACAGCGCCATCAACGCTGCGCCGATGTCGAGCAACGCGGCAAGAATGAACACCGTGTGCCAGTCGCCGGTCGCGGCAGTCAACACGCTGCTCAAGGGAACCAGCAGCGAAGCCGTCCCCTTTGCCGTGTACAGCATGCCGTAATTCGTCGTCGCGAATTTCCGGCCATAGATGTCCGTGCACATGGCCGGGAACAGCGAGTAGATTTCGCCCCAGGCGAAGAACACCAGGCCCGAAAGCACCACAAACGCGATTGGATTGCTCGCGAAGACGAACAATGCGTAGATCCCCGCACCCTCGAGGAGAAACGCGAGAAACATCGTGTGCTCGCGGCCGATATGATCGGATAACCAGCCGAAGAAAGGTCGCGACGCGCCGTTGACCATGCGGTCGAGGGTCAAGGCGAAGCTCAGCGCTGGCAGCGTCAACCCCAGGATCGAAACCGGGACGTTCGCAATGTTGTAGTCGTTGGCGATGGGCGCGAGCTGGGCGGTCGCCATCAAACCGCCGGCGCCGACCAGGACGAACATCGCATACATGACCCAAAACACCGGGGTCTTCAGCGCTTGGGTGGGAACATAATCGCGCCTACTCTGCTGCACTGTCCGGCTTGCCTGCGCCTCGACTTCATCCGCTTCCGGCGCCCGCAGCAGCAGCGCAACAATGAGCACGACCAAGCCCTGGGCGAGGCCGAACCACAGGAACGCTGCCTCGTAGCCGCTCGATTGGATCACGTTCGCGATCGGGATGATCGTGAGCGCAGAACCCGCGCCGAAGCCTGCCGCCGTCAATCCGGCGGCAAGGCCGCGCCGGTCGGGAAACCATTTCAGCGCATTACCATACGCAGCCCCCGCGATCGCGCCGGCACCGACGCCGCCGAATACAGCGCCGACATAGAGCATGGACAGCGAATCTGCGACGGAATTGAGCGCCCAGGCGAGGCTGACGAGCACGGCGCCGCCGCATACCACGACCCTCGGGCCGAGCCGATCGATGACGTAGCCCTCGAACGGCACGAGCCACGTTTGCGTTACGATGAAGATCGTAAACGCCACTTGGATCGCCGCGCGACCCCAATGGAATTTTTGCTCGATCGGATCGACGAACAGCGTCCATCCGTATTGCAAATTCGCGATCATCACCATGCAGACAATGCCGATAAATAATTGTAGCCAGCGAGCGTGAGGCAATTTCGCAGCGGGCAGGTCACTTCTAACGCGGTGCTCATTGGCGAATGCCACATGTATCTCCATCACAACGTTGTTCGGTGGGATTAAAAAAGAGCGACGTTGCTCGTCTTGAGGCGGTAGGCTCGGGGACACTAATTCCCCAAAGGAAAGTAACGCCGCGTGAACGCGCTTAGAGCTTCGGAGCCGCGGCGCTATTCCGTCCCCGCCAAGCCCGCCTGCGTCACGACCTTGCCCCAGCGCACGATTTCGGAGGTGATGAAGCGCTCGAGCTCCTCGGTCGAGGACATGCTGCCCGGGATCATTCCGAGCTTGATGATCTGCTGTTGGACCTCGGGCAATGCCAGTGCAGCGGTTAGAGCGGGTTGAAGCCTGCTCACGACCTCCTTCGGCGTGCCGGCCGGCACCGCAAACACGCCCCATCCGGCGGCGTCGAATCCGGGAACGCCGGCCTCCGCGATCGGCGGGATTTCCGGCGCGGATGGCAGACGGGTTGCCGTCGATACGCCGAGCGCGCGCACCTTGCCTTCCCTGATCTGCGGCAGCGAGGGAACAGTATCGGAAAACAGCAGCGGCACGTGCCCGGCGATCACATCAGTGAGCGCCGGCGCGCTGCCTTTGTAAGGAACGTGCGTCATTTCGATGCCGGTCATGCTCTTGAGCAGCTCGGCGTAGAGATGATGGGGCGAGCCGGGTCCGCCTGATGCGAAGGACAGCGTGCCGGGATTTTGCTTGGCGTATTGCACGAGCTCGGCGACCGAGTGCACCGGCAAGGACGGGTTGGCGACGAGGATGAATAGAATCTTGGCTCCAAGCGCCAGGGGGATGAAATCCTTGATCGGATCGTAGGGAAGTTTCTTGTACATCGTGGCGCTGATGGCGAGCGATCCGCTGCCGGCCATGACCATGGTGTAGCCGTCCGGCGCGGCCTTGGCGCCGGCGGCCGTGCCGATCACGGAACCCGCGCCGGGCCGGTTCTCCACCACGACCGACTTGCCCAGCCGATCCGAGAGGTGCGGCGCAACCGCACGACAGAGCGCGTCGACTGCGCCGCCTGCAGGCCATGGCGCGATCAAGGTGATTTGTCGCGTCGGGTAATCTTGCGCTCGTGCGATCGGCACTGTCGTGCCGACGGCAAGGGCTGCGAGGAAGAGCAGACAGCAGCAGCGTTTCATTCATTTCTCCCTGCGATTATCTCGAAGGTGGTTGTGGGCTCCCGCTTTCGCGGCCGCGAACGATGTTGGAGGTAATCACCCCTTCGCGCTGCGCACCATGCCCCAGCGCATGACGGTAGCGCGCTCGAGCGAGCCGAAGACGAGCCGCTCGAACAGAAAGCCGATGGCGCCGATCACGGCGAGCGCGGCGAGCATGACGTCCGCGTTCAAGAATTCCTTGGCGTCGAAGATAACCCAACCCAGCCCCCAATCGGAGGCGGCGAGCATCTCGGCGCCGACGACGGCGATCCAGGCGCGCAGGAAGGCTTGCCGCAGCCCGGTGATGATGAAGGGCGAGGTGCCGGGAATGATCACCTTCCAGAACAGCGCCCGCTCGTCGGCGCCCATGGCGCCGGCGGCGCGCAGCCACAATGGGTTGACGGCGCGCACGCCCGACCAGGCATTGAGCAGCATGGGAAACAGCGCGGCATAAAACACGATGAGGATCGCGACCGTGTTGCCGAGGCCGAACCAGAGAATGAACACCGGCACCCAGGCCAGCGAGGGGATTGGCATCAGCGCGCTCGCGAGCGGCAGGACGAAATTCTCAACCGCACGGAAACGGCCCATCAAAATGCCGAGCGGCAGCCCGACTGCGACGGCGAGCGCCAGGCCGAACAGCACGCGGTACATGGTGTAGCCGGCGTGCTCCAGCATGGAGCCGTCGAGGAGAAGCGTCCACAACGTGCTTGCGACCTTCGGCAGCGTCGGCAACAGCGCCGCGGGAAAGACGCCGCTACGCGCCACCGTCTCGTAGCAGGCGGCGGCGATGAGCAATGTAAGTCCGGCGCGGTAAGCCGAGGTCGCGCGCTCCATCGCTCCTTTGCTGGCGGCGCTCACGACATCATCCCCCAGCGAACGACGGTGTAGCGCTCGAGCTTTTGGAACACCAGCTTCTCCAGCGCGAGGCCTACGGCGCCGATCACGGCGACGCCGGCGAGCATCACGTCGGTGTTGAGAAACTCGCGCGCGCCGAAGATCATCCAGCCGAGTCCCCACGGCACGGCGGCAAGCATCTCGATGCCGACCAGGATGCGCCACGCCTGCGCCAGGCCCAGTCGCAGGCCGGTCAGCGTGTAGGGCAGCGCGCCGGGCAGGATCACGTGATGCAGGAGCCGCCGGTCGTCTGCGCCCATGGCTTGCGCCGATCGCACCCAGATCTCCTTGACCGCCTTCACCCCGGTCCAGGTGTTGAACACGATGGGGAAGGCGGAGACGAAGGCGACGAGCAGCACCGCCGTCATGTTGCCGAGGCCGAACCAGAGCAGGAACAGCGGCGCGTAGGCGAGGCCCGGGATCGGCGCGCCGATGCTGATGAGCGGCAGGAATACGTCTTCCGCCCGCCGCGAGCGCCCCATGGCGAAACCGATCGCTACGCCTGCCGCCGCGGCGAGTGCAAAGCCGGCAAGCAGGCGGATGAGCGTGTCGAGCAGGTGGTGGGGCAACACGCCCGTCGCGGTGAGGCGTACCAAGGCAGCGGCCACCTCTTCGAGCGGGGGAAAAAGCTTGCGGGGAAACACGCCGAGATGCGCCGTGACTTCCCACGCGAGCGCCACGACCAGAAACGGAAAGGCGTTGCGCGCGATGATCCGCCACCGGCTCTCGCCATGTCGTACGGCCGTCCCGGCAGTGAGGACATACGGTGACGAGGCGGGAGCGAGATCGGCCATGGCGCACGATAGTGCGGCTGCACCCTGTCGGACAAGCGAGCGCGGCCACCGAGGCGAACGTGCGTGCATGCGTGCCGCGCGTCGGCGATGATGGATTTACGCGCGCGCGGCTGTTACCACGGCATCGCCCATGCACGGAATGACCGTCCTCGAGCGTCTCCCCAAGCGCCTCGCCGCACCGCTCGCGATCACCGCGACGCTCGCCGCCGGCGTCGCCGGCGGTTTTGCCGCGCGCTACGTCCATCTGCCGCTGCCATGGCTGCTCGGCGCGCTGTTCACCACCATGGCGCTGTCGCTTGCGGGCGCACCCGTGCGGATCATCCCCTGGGGGCGGCCGGCGGGAACGGTGGTGGCCGGCGCTTCGACCGGCCTGCAGTTCACCGCCACCGTGGTCGCCAAGCTCGTCACACTCCTGCCGTTGATCATCGGCGCTGCGTTTTTCTCCACCATCGTCGGCGCCATCGGCGGACTCCTTTACATGCGGCTTACCGGGATCGACCGCGTCACGGCATTCTTTGCCACCGTCCCCGGCGGCGTGGTGGAGACGACGACGATCGCTCCGCACTATGGCGGGCATCTCGAGCCGATCATGGTCGCCCAGACGACGCGGGTCGCGCTCATCGTGGTCTTTGCGCCGTTCCTGGTGATTTCGTTTACCGGCGGCGGCGGCGCAAATCCGCTGCTCGGTATTTCGACCGTGCCCTGGCTGCCGCTGCTCGCCCTCCTCGTGGTGTCGGGCGTCGCGGCAACGTTGCTCTCGCGCACGCGCTCGCCCAATGCCTGGCTGATGACGCCGCTCTTCATCGCCGCCGTCGCCAGCCATCTCGGCTTGGTCGAGGGCCGCATGCCCGACGTGCTGCTGATCGCGGCGCAGGTCGTCATCGGCAGCGCGCTGGGCGCGCAGTTCCGGCCCGCGTTTCTCACCCGTCTGTTCGGCTTGCTTTGGGCCTCGTGCATCGTCGTGCTGTTCGCGGCTGGAGCGATGGCCGCCTTTGCCGCCGGCATTGGCTGGCTGTTCGCATATCCGGTGCCGACCATGGTGCTCGCCATGGCGCCCGCCGGCATCGCCGAGATGGTGCTCACCGGCAAGGTGCTGGGCTTAGATGCGACGCTGATCGCCGGCTTCCAGCTCATGCGTATCGTCATCGTGTTGATCTGGTGCCGCACCGCGCTCGTCTTGTTCAACTGGGCTGCGGATCGGACATTCGGTAAGCCGCCGCGTCCGTGATGCCGGGTCGCGACAAACGCATTTGCTGTGTGCTAGGCAGAGCCCGAGTTCGATCCATGTGATGTGAAGGAGAGTTGCGATGGCGGAGAATAAGCAGAAGATCGGCTGGATCGGTGCAGGTCGCATGGGATTGCCCATGGCCGAGCGCCTGCTCAAGGCCGGCTACGATCTCTCCATCTGGAACCGCACCCGCGCCAAGGCCGAGCCGCTGGCGAAGCTCGGGGGCAAGGTGGTCGACAATCTCCTCGAGCTCAAAGACGTCGACGTGCTGTTCTCGATCGTCTCGACGGGCAAGGATCTCGACCAGGTTTGTTTCGGCAAGAACAGCGTCACCGGCCATGGCGGCAAGCTGCCGAAAATCCTCGTCGATTGCTCGACCATCTCGGTCGAGGAATCGGCCGCGATCCGCGACCGTCTCAAGCAGCTCGGCAGCGAGTACGTCGCCGCGCCGGTGAGCGGCAATGCCAAGGTCATCAAGGCGGGCAAGCTCTCCGCGGTCATCTCCGGCAACGAAGCCGCGTGCAAGACCGTGATCCCGATCCTCGAGGCGATCGCCCCGCGCGGCGTCTCCTACGTGGGCGAGGGCGAGCTCGCGCGTGTCTGCAAGATCGCCCACAACGTGATGCTTGGCGTGGTGATCGAGAACCTGATCGAGATCACGCTCCTGGCCAACAAAATGGGCGTTCCCCGCCACGCCTTTCTCGCCTTCATGAACAACAGCGTGATGGGCTCGATGTTCACCCGCTATAAATCGCCGGCGCTGGTCAACCTCGACTGGACCACGACCTTCACGCCGGAGCTCTTGCGCAAGGACCTCGACCTCGGGCTGGCGCTCGGCCGCGAATGGGACGTGCCGATGCCGGTGACTGCGGCGACGCGCGAAGTGCTGCAGAGCCATTTCGGCGCCGCGACGCTCAAGCCCGACCCGGAGGAATACCTGCAAAAGGATTTTGCCGCGCTGATGGAGACCATGGCGCTCGCCGCCGGCATGAAGCTGCAAAGCGAGAACA
>Ga0306920_100005222_pt1 | contig 16749 bp, 19 predicted proteins | sample flu12Cox44000170_FD_204666 | JGI IMG/M metagenome (GOLD analysis project Ga0306920, IMG submission 204666) | Lab enrichment of tropical soil microbial communities from Luquillo Experimental Forest, Puerto Rico - flux4day.12C.oxic.44.000.170 (v2)... | ecosystem: Environmental > Terrestrial >... | reverse complement strand
TGAGGCGATGGGTGGCGGTGCCGATCGGAACCCCGAGCTGCATCATTTTCTTTTGCGACATGCCAAGATCATATTATGATCGAGTGCCATATGCATGGCATCGCTATTTTTCAACATAAGATTAATGCGTCGTAACGCGAACTGCGGCATGATAACAACTAGAATACCGCGGGCTTACCGATCAGCGGCCATTGTCAGGCTCACGGCCCACTTAATCGCCTACTGCTTCAAGTAGATGCTGCCGGTGCGTGCCCTGTACGCGTATTGGAAGCAATACCCGATGCCCGCGCTAACGGCGAAAACGACCCAAGGCACCCCGTATCCGAAGTGCGCAACGCCGACGCTTTGCAACAACATGAGCACAGCGGCTGCCGCGAAGCCGGGCGCAGTGATGGCGCAATGAACCTCTCGACACTGAAGGAAATTTTGCGCGCAATAACCGGCATAGAGCGCGAACAGAACCGTCGCTAACCAGTCACCCCACACTTGACCGCGTGCGCTCGCATATCCGTTCGCGATGGCGACGGCGATGACCAGCGTTATGTTCAGCCAAGAATTTCTTATGAGCGGCTCCAAGAACAAAAAGGGAAGTTGCAATCGTGTCATGGTATCAGCCTCAGCATCATGCGAAATTTTAGTTTCCTCGCTTGTATCGTAATACTAGCGAGTTGCTCGCAAGCAACTTCGCCCTTGCCGAATTCTAGAAATTTTGCGGGCGCGGTTTTTAATGCTCCCGGCGTTCGACCGGCGAGCGGCGGGCCATGGTTGTGCGGTCAGCCGCCGTCCGCGCGCCCACACATTAACAACGGCGCCGAGCCGCAGCTCGGAGGCACGTATAAGGAACTCTACAAGTTCAAGGCGGGTAGCGACGGCGGATACCCATACGGCAGCCTGACCGAACTGAAGGGCAAGCTTTACGGAACGACCGACGAGGGCGGATCCGCCGGCTACGGGACGGTCTACGAAATGAGCCTAATCGGCCACGAGCGCGTGCTATACAGCTTCAAGTCCGGCAACGACGGTGCGTACCCGTGCGACAGTTTGGTGGCGGTCGGGGGTAAGCTCTTCGGTACCACTCAATCCGGCGGAACCTATGGATGGGGCACGGTTTTCGAGCTCGGCACGACGGGCCAAGAGCACGTGATTTACAGTTTCAAAGCTGGTAAAGACGGCGCCGCGCCATATGCGGGCCTGCTCTACTTTAAGTTGCCTTTTCAAAAAGGAAAATTTTATGGCACGACCGTCGAAGGCGGCAAAAACGGTTGGGGCACGATTTTTGAGACAACCGCAGCGGGTCCGGCGCACGTAATCTACAGCTTCAAAGCTGGGCAAGATGGCGGTTATCCCTACGGAAAGCTGATCGCGGTTAATGGAACGCTATACGGAACGACAATGCAAGGCGGAAGCTCCGGCTGGGGCACGGTCTTCGCCGCAAGCGCGTTAGGCAAAGAGCATCCCATCTACAGCTTCAAGGCTGGAAACGACGGCGGATATCCGTTTGACGGTGTAACCGACCTCAACGGCAAGCTCTATGGAACGACGAAGTACGGAGGCCCACCTGGATTCGGCATCGTCTTCGAAGTGAGCGTGACGGGCAAAGAGCGTGTCGTCTATTCCTTCAAAGCGGGAAAGGACGGCGCATATCCGTACGGAGGACTCACTCCCTACAGGGGCGCGCTCTTCGGCACGACAGTCGAGGGCAGCAAAGCGAATTGGGGCACGGTCTTTGGCGTTGGCACGACGGGTAAGGAAAGCGTGCTCTATCGCTTCGAGGCCGGAAAAGACGGGGCATATCCGTTTGCACGGTTGTCGCTTGTGAACAACCGCCTGTACGGAACGACGCAAGGCGGCGGTGTCAACGGCGGCTGGGGGACGGTTTTCAATATCGCGCCGTAGCCGCGGAAATCGCAAGTTGCGCTAGTCGCTCGCTTCGCTCAGTTTACCTGTTAAGAACTGGTACACCATAACGAAATCGCCGCAGAAGGAGAGTGCGGGGTGTTCGAGCGTCTTCGGTTGGTTTTTCTCGAAGACCCAATGTGAGACGAACGCAGGGAGATAGCCTAACGCAAGACAGCCCGCTCAACAATCCTACGGTGTGCACGAGTTTCGTGCGCGGATCGCGGTGCGCCGCTAAGTACTCGGGATAAAACTCGGTAAAGGTCACTCGCGGCTATCCTCCGTTGATGTCGAGAAAGAGCTCCGTGCCGAGTGCGATCAGAAATCCGGCGCACATCGTTGCGGTAACGAAGGCCGTCAGCCCCGTTCGACGCAAGACACTCCATAGTTCGCCGATGACGAAGACCAACGCTCCAACCGCGATCGCGAGGAAGAACACCGAGAGCGTGGGCGAGTAGAAGCTATATCCGAGGATCGTGCCGATAAACGTAGGTCCGCCGGCGATCAGTCCGGCCAGCCCGATTTGAGCCCAGGTCGGAACGACCCGCCCAACCAGCGGTGCAGCGACGCCGAAGCCTTCGGTCGCATTGTGCAATCCAAAGCCGACGATTAGCGCGAGCGCGACTGCCGTCGCTCCTGAGGCAGCCGACGCGCCGATTGCCAATCCCTCTCCGAAGTTGTGAGCGCCGATTCCGATCGCGATGACCGCTGCGAGCACGATCGGATTCTCAGCGTACATCGCCGCTTGTCGCGAAAAATGCGTTGCTGCGCTGCCGAGCCCGACCAACCCAATAAGTAATCCGGCGATGAAGACTGCGATCAGTCCGGCCGGAAAAGCGTTCTTACCGGTATGCCAGGCGTTCAATCCCTGAGCTATCGGCACGATTGCGTTCTGGGCGATTTCAACGACCAGATAGAGCAGAATCCCGATGGCCAGCGCGTTGAGTAGCGCAATGGTGTGCGGTGAAAGTCTGCGAGCCCGGGCGATCGGCAGGCCCAGGAAGATCGTGAAGCCGGCAATCGCGCCGAGCAGCACCGTCATTCCGAAGCTCAAAGCGCGCGTCGTCGTGCCGGCGGCCGGCGTCATCGCGCGATACATCGCCGTCAACGTGTTGCGCGTGCCGAGATAGTGGATTGCGGTTATGAGTCCGGCCGGCATGCCGCTCGCGTCTTCGATGTGGTCTAACACATGGCAATGAATAAGCCACGTACCCGGTTTCGCATTTGCGGTGACCACGACGTCCACACGCTGCCCCGGCGCGATCAGCACCGTGTCCTGAACGTCACGGTAATCGACCGGCGCGGCGTCACGCGCGATCACCTGCTGGTAATGGCCGTGCGTGTGCATCGTGTGAAACTCTTCACCGGAGATATTTATCCAGCGAATGCGGAATCGCTCGCCCGCGCGAACGTCCAGGGCACGCGTCGCCGGATACTCTTTGCCGTTAAGCGTGAGGTGGTTTTCGGCGCCACTCTGGATCTGCCAAGATGAGATTATCTCAAGAAAATCGCGCGCCAAACCGCGCTCGACCGGCAGCGGTGTCGACGGCTGCACGATGATCGCTCCGTAAAGACCGGAATCGAGCACCGCTTCGGCATCATGCGTGTGGTAGATGAACGTTCCGGGCTGATCCGCAACGAATCGATAGACGAAGTGTCCACCTGGAGGGACGAGCTCTTGCGAGATGCCGCCTACACCGTCCATCGTCACCGGAATATCGTGCACGCCATGCAAGTGGATCGAGTCGGGAATCGTGCCGTTATTGGTGTAGTCGATGACGACCGTGTCGCCTTGCCGCACGACCAGCGCCGGGCCGGGCACGACACCGTTGTATGTGTTTGCCATGACGGTTAGTCCGGGCTTGAGCGTCCACGGCGCGGGGCGTTCGACGAGCGTGAAAACCTTCGTTCGACCTTGTACTCGCGGTATGGCTTGCTGCGCTCCGTCCGGGCGTTGGAACATGGTCGACTCACCGGGTGCCGTCGTCGCGGCAGGAAAGGCTCCGCGAAACGGCTGCAAACCGAGCGACGTGTTTGGCGAAGCGGCCTGATCGGCGTCCGCGAAAACCGCAGCCGGCGACCCCAAGAAGGCAACCAGCGCGACCACGAGAGTGACGCGGAAGGAGCGATTAAGGTGGAACATTTAGGTGTGCCTAAGCTTTTAGCTAGGCGCGCCTTTTCTCCTCGGGGCGCACGGAGTGCCGGATCCTCCGACGCCACGGCGGCCCACTACCACGGTTTGAGGCCCCAATGCTAGGGAGACTCTTTGCCTTGCGAGATTCTTCACAATGGGGGCGTAGATAAAAGGTTACCAGAGTTGCGCTTGGAGGAGGTCGCCATGTTTTTACGGATCAAGGCAACTGCAGCGCTCGCCAGCTTTTCCGTACTGGCTGCTGCATGCACGGCTGGATCCCCAAATTTTCAACAAAGCTCGGGCGTGGCGCCCGTCCCCCCGGATGCGAGAATCTCAGCAGGCGTTACGCCTGACAAGGCCTGTGGCGGAACCGGCGGCGTCAAGGTTACGCCGTGTCCCATAGTTTTGACGCAGCACACCAAGCCCGGCATCGTCGTAACCGTGAGCGGTCCCGGCGTCGTCCATTCATACCTGGGCCGAATCAAGGCTTGTTTTAGCGGCCATAATTGCTACAACGCAGAGCGAGTCGGTAGTAGCCAGACCCGGTGGCGGATCACCTCCGGACGAGCCTGTGGCCGGGCAGATGTCGAGTTTCTAGGAGTGAACGCTCGCGCCCAAGAGGTGGGATACGCCTTCCTGATGGTCACCAACAAGTATTGCCCGTAGCAGCCGCGGGCCTAGAATAGGTGCGCCGAATCTTTACATAGTTAAGAGCGTAAATAAGGGCCTAGCAAGGTCGCACTTGGAGGAGGTCTGCCATGTTTCTTCGGTTTAAGGCGACGGCGGCGGTCGCCAGCCTTTCGATACTGACCGGATGCCCTATGGGACCGGTGTCACAAACGAGCTTAACCGGCACGCTGCCCGCGCGCGGCGCGAACGTGCCGGCAGCGATGACGCCCAACAACGGTTGTGGCGGAACGGGCGGCGTCAAAGTTACGCCCTGTCCTATAGTGTTAACGGGCCAAACTAGGCATATCGTCGTGACCGTCAGCGGTCCCGGCGTCGTCAACTCGTACCTGGGCGGACTAAACTACTGCCGCACACACCAGCTCTGCTACCTCGCAGAGCGAGTCGGAAGCAGCCAGACTAAGTGGCAGATCAGCTCCGGGCGAGCCTGCGGAAATGCTGATATTCTGTTTAAAGGAGTGAACGCGAGCGCCCAACAGGTGGGCTACGCGTTTCTGATGTTCACGAACAAATACTGCCCGTAGCTCCCCGGCCCAACAAATAGCGTTTACATCTTTTTCACCGGATGCATCGCCCAGGGACCGATGTCGTTCAGTTGGATTATAGTGTCCCCTTTGGCCATGGCGTAGTGATGTACGTTGGGCGGCACCGAAACGAACGAGCCTGCCGGCAAGGCGACCATGCTGGCCTTATTTACGGTGTCACCAAGTCCGATCATCAGCGTGCCTTGCAGCACCGTCACGTTCTCTAGGATCGGGTGAGAGTGCGGCGCGAGCAGCGTCCCGTCGTGTAGGCGAATGCGGGTCACGAATGCTCCAGGTTTTGACGGGTCACCGAACAAGTTCGCAACCTGCGCTCCCTGAAGTGGTCCTGTGCCTGCAACCCAGTGAACCTGTGTCGGAGCGACAATCGTGGGCGCAGCCGCGCCTGCCGCAAGCATCGGTATTCCGGCGATAATAATCGACGCGAGAAAGGCGAAACGTCGAGTCATAGCAACCTCCAATGGCGAACGCGTCGGCGTGTTCTACCAACGACGCCAAACTCGCCAAATATATCATTCGGGTGCTTGCCTTCCCTAACCTTGCCTTGCGTATACCGGAGGTGGGCTCGTCGCACGGTTCCGGCGAAGCGCTCCAAAAAGGAGGACGAAATGCCGGAAGTTCGACTCGAACGAACGCTTCGAGTGCCGGCCGATCCCGGCGCCGAAGCGGTTGTAGAGCTGCTGCAAGCGATAGCTTCGCAAGAGGGGCCATGGCGAGGCTTCGCGTTGCACGTCAATCTGGGTGATTTGCGTCTTCCCGACGTCGGCTACGTCGCCGTGCCGATCAATCTTGCCGTGACGAAGCGCGGTGACGAGCCGCGCGCCTTCGATATCATATTTAACTCGTCCAGTCTTCCGGCCGCGTTCCCGACGTTCAACGGGACGTTGCGCGTCGAACCTGCCGGCATTGGGGAGTCGACCCTCTCGCTCAAGGGTGGATACGACGTGCCGATGCAGATCTTCGGAAAATTTCTCGACATTGCGCTCGCACCCGGCGTGGCGCAGCGCTCGCTCGAGAACTTCATCGACGAAATCGCCGCAGCGGTGACGGCACGCGTCGATGCACGCGAAGCGGAGTTCGTTCGCTACCGATTCTTCGCACGAAATCTTGGATGAGCGACAACCGCGTAAGGTGCTGCATTGTAGGGGGCGGCCCCGCCGGCATGATGGCGGGGCTGCTGCTGGCTCGAGCGGGCGTCTCGACCGTGCTGCTCGAGAAGCACGGCGACTTCTTGCGCGACTTTCGCGGCGACACGATTCACCCATCGACGCTCGACGTCATGGCCGAGCTCGGCTTACTCGATGAGTTCTTAGCGCGTCCACATCAAGAAGTGACGACGCTTGCCGGCAATCTCGGCGACACGCTGATCCAAGTTGCAGATTTCACGCACCTTCCGACGCGCTGCAAGTTCATCGCCTTCATGCCGCAATGGGACTTCCTCAACTTCGTGGCGGAACAGGCAAGGCGTTACCCGGCTTTTGATTTGCGAATGCAGGCGCGCGGCGATGAGCTGCTGTGGACGGACGGTCGAGTCGTGGGCGTTCGCGCGCAGACGCCCGCCGGCGCGTCGAAAATTTATGCCGACCTCACGATCGCGGCCGACGGTCGCGAATCCATTCTCCGCCAACGCGCCGGGCTCGAACCGGTTGAACTCGGCGCGCCGATGGACGTGCTGTGGCTGCGCCTGACCAAACGCCCTGACGACCCGCACGAAACGTTCGGCTACATTCGGGGTGGCCGTATTATGGCGTTGATCGATCGCGGCGTCTATTGGCAGTGCGCCTACGTTATTCCCAAGGGAACGCTCGAGGAACTCAAGACCGCGGGTCTCGACGCGTTTCGAGGGCAAGTGAGCGCAATTGTGCCGTTCTTAAGCGATCGAGTCGGCGAGGTCCAAAGCTGGGACGACGTCAAGCTGTTGACGGTGCGCGTGAACCGGCTACGGCAATGGTATCGACCCGGATTCCTCTGCATCGGTGACGCGGCTCACGCGATGTCGCCGATCGGCGGCGTGGGAATCAACCTTGCGATTCAAGATGCGGTCGCGACTGCAAACCTGCTCACGGCGAGGCTTCGCGACGGAGGCGTCACCGTGCGAGACCTGCGAGCGGTTCAACGCCGCCGCGAAACGGCAGCGCGACTCACGCAAGCATTACAGCTCTTCATTCAGAGCCGAATCATCAGCAGAGTGCTTGCCGACGGGCGCGCTCCCGCGCTTGGCCGGATTCCCGCGCTGCTTCGCTGGATTCCATTTCTGCCGCGCATTCCGGGGCGCTTGGTCGGGGTCGGTTTCCGTCCCGAGCACGTGGAGACTGCACCTAGTTAAAAGCGATCCCCGCGCGCTGAACTTCCTGATAGGGCAGAAGCCAGACCAACGACTCGTCGTGGAGATCCACGACCTGTACGCGATTTCCGAACGGATCGATGAAGTCACAGCGAAACGGAGGGATTAGCTTGATGCCGTATTTCTCGGTCAGCTTCTTGCGAACTTCGGCAAGCTGCTTCGTGTCGCGAACGATCAAACCGAAGTGGCGCGTGCGGTTTGGTTGAGCCTTCTCGACCTCGAACATCGCGAGAAACTGGTGCTCTCCAACCTTAAAGAATGCATCGCCTTCGCCCTCGTCGAGCTTCTCGAGATTGAAGACGTCTTGATAGAACTCTACGGCTTTAGCGACGTCGTTGACTTCGATGGCTATGTGATTGATTCCGTAAACCTTAACGCTCATGCTGCCTTTACCCGTAGCCGTCGCCGATTGGTTGCGACCCTCCCCGCGGCTGGCCGACTGGCGGTTTGCCGCCGCCCTGCGGCGAACGGGCCCGAGTATGGCGCGTGGAATCATTCTGGGAGTCGTTGCGACGATCGTCGTGTTGGGGCTGGCTGCATACATCGGAGTGGAGGCGGGCATGATGCCGGCCAACGCGGATGCAAAGCCATCCAAGCTCGAGCGCTGGGCGGCTCGCAGGTCACTCTCCGCAACCATTGCGCGCAACGCATCGACCGCTCTACCGCCGATTGCACCGACGGATTCAAATCTCATCGCGGGGATTAAACTCTACGCCGCCAATTGCGCGGTTTGTCACGGCGCTTCAGACGCCAAGCCCTCGAACATTGCGAGCGGGCTCTATCAACGTCCGCCGCAACTTGCCAAAAATGGCGTTGAAGACGATCCTGAAGGCGTAACCTTTTGGAAGATCGAGCACGGCATTCGCTTCACCGGAATGCCCTCATTCGGCAAGACGCTCGACAATCTACAACGGTGGAGGTTGACGCTATTCCTCAAACACATGGACAGCCTTCCGCCTGCGCCGGAGCGCGCTTGGAAGGCTGTCAAAGTTGCGGGAAGCTAGTGAGTATTAGGGTGGTCCGCTAACCGAAGGCGTAGGCTCGGCTTCGGTCGTCGGCGATGCCGCGAAAATGTACTGGTCGTTCGCAGTCGGTTGCGACGGCGCCCCGGTTTGGTTTTGCATGGCAAACCCCGAGAGCTGTGCAGCCTGCTCCGGATAGACTTGACCGCGGAACGAGCCATCGGCGTTCAGCGTGCCGACGACGTGCAGCTTTCCATCCGGACCGGCGCCAAGCCCGAGGTCGACAGTCGAGGGTCCGATGTCGAACCAGATGTAATCGCCATCCCGCCCGCCGACGACCGGAATGTACAGCTTATTATATGACGTGTGATAATATCCGCGCAGGTGTCCGCCGGGGAAAACCTCGAGATCTAGGCGTCCCGTGATTGGATACTGGGAGCCGTAGACTTGGGTTATCGCCGTCGTGAAGTGCATATTTGTGGCGGCGGGCGTTTGGGCCAAACCCGGACTGGTTAGCGCTGCGAATGCCAGGCTTACGAGCGCAGTGCCGCTAACGAAGCGCGAAACCAGGGACCGTACCATGCTATCTCCTCTCGATTGACCGTTCTAAGGGAGTAGAGCGCTCGGCCTGCCGAGAACGTGACGGAGGTGGTACAGCCTGCCGAAATCGACTTGCGAGGCCTCCCCACTTGGGAACGCCCCGATCTCGTTCGTGATGCACTAGACCGTCTTCCATCTGGAGGCTCTCTTACCCTCATCACCGACACTGAACCACGCGCGTTATCGTCGCGCGTTACGCAAGATCGGCCCGATCGATTCGTCGTCGAGACGCGCCGCCTGGCGCGACGCATGTGGCAGCTGCGTCTCACGCACCGGCCCGGCGAGGCAAGCGATCGCAACTCCTTCGCGCGACACCTCGGGCGCTGCTCGGCGTTTGCCGTACTCGAGCCAAGCGTGCGTGAAGAGCTTGCCGCCGCGGCGATTCGGCAGAGCGGACGCCGCGGGCAGACGCTCGTCGCTGAAAACATCGATTGGCCGTACATCGGCATGGTCACCGAAGGAATCGTTGCGCGCGCGAACGGCGGCGGCCGCGAGCGCGAGCGCATTTTGTACGAGATCTTCCCATACGAACTCTTCGGCGTGGCAGAGTATTTCGATCACGGTTTTAAAATGGCGCGCATCGCCGTCTTTTCGAAAACCGCGACCATCCTCAAAATCCCATGGGAAGCCATCGCGCGAGTGGCCGGTCGCAATCCGGAGCTGACGAGTGCGTTCGGCGTCGTGATGGCGCAGCGCGTCCGGCTCTTGGCCGACGCGCTTGCCGTTCAGGGATCGTTGCCGATCTTAGGTCGGATCGCGCGTGTATTGGTTCCCTACGCCATGCCCGAGCGAGGACTCGTACCGGCCGCGGCCTCGCTTTCGACGATCACGCAATCGCAGATTGCCGCTGCCGGCGGAACCGTCAAGGAGGTCGCTGCGCGCGCAATTGCGGAGCTCGAATCGCGCAAAGCGTTGCGGCGCGAGCACGGGCACATCCGGTATCTCGACCGCGAAGTATTGCTCGAACTAATTCAAGACGTTTCCTAAACGCTCGGTTACCCTTCGCGCTTCGACTCTGCTCGGCGTGACACGCTCAGGGTGACACTGCGAGTGGGTCAGGGTGATAAGCGCGTGAACCCTGCGTAGGGATGTAAAACCGGCGGCAGCGTTATCGAGCCGTCGGCTTGCTGATTATTCTCGAGGATAGCGATGAGCGTGCGTCCGATCGCAAGACCGGAGCCGTTGAGCGTGTGCACGAGCTCGGGCTTGCTCGCGGTCTCGCGGCGAAAGCGAAGCATTGCGCGGCGGGCCTGAAAATCGGTGCAGTTCGAGCAGGAGCTGATCTCGCGATACGAGTCGCTGCTGGGAACCCAAACTTCGATATCGTACTGCTTTGCGGCATTGAAGCCTGCATCGCCCGCACAGACTGCGACTACGCGATACGGCAGCTCGAGTTCTTGGAGCAGCGATTCCGCGTCGCGCGTTAGCGCTTCGTGGGCCTCCACTGAGGCCTCCGGCGCGGCCAACCAAACCAGCTCGACTTTGTCGAACTGATGCAGACGCATCAATCCGCGCGTGTCTTTGCCGGCTGCGCCGGCCTCTTTACGAAAACACGGCGTTCTCGCGACTAACTTCAACGGAAGCTCTGAGGTATCGAGAATCTCGCCGCCGCGCAGCGCGGTCAATGGCACCTCCGACGTCGGAATCATGAAAAGGTCGGCATCGGCATCGGCAAACATCGCGTCAGAAAACTTGCTCAGTTGACCGGTTGACCACATCGTCTTGCGCGAAACCAGGAGTGGAGGCGCGATTTCGACGTATCCGTGGCTGCGCGCACGGTCTAGAAAGAAAGTCTCCAGTGCGCGCGAGAGACGGGCGCCGGCGGCGTGCAGCAGAGCGAAGCGGCTTCCCGAGAGCTTTGCGGCGCGCGCGAAATCCAAAACCCCAAGGTTTTCGCCGAGTTCCCAATGCGGCTTGGGAGTGAAATCAAAACGGCGGGGTTCGCCCCAGCGGCGAAGTTCAACGTTGGCGCTCTCGTCCGAGCCGTCGGGAACCGAGTTGTCGAGCAAGTTCGGTAAATTTTCCAGCAGCGCGCGCAGCGGAGAGCCAGTGCGCGCCGGTGCAAGCGCATCGGCACGCTCCTCGGAAGCGTTGATACGTTGCGAGAGCTCGTCGATCGCTGGTCGCAGCTCGCGCGCGGCTGCCGCCTTGTCGCGCGCTTCCCCGATTGATGCAGAAAGGCGATTCTTTTCGGCCTTCGCTCGCTCGACCTCAGTAAGCGCGGAGCGGTACTCCTCGTCATAGCGCAGAAGCTCGTCGACCACCGAGGCATCCAGCCCGCGGCGAACCAGCGAACGTCGTACGCGGTCAGGATCGCGCCGAACTACAGCAATGTCCAGCATGGAGAAGCGCGCCCTTATGCAGTCTGCAAATCCAGTCCTACCACCGCGAGGATTCGTGCCGGACTTGCTGCGCTCGCCGCGCGAAGCGGTCGCCGCATTTCTCGCACGCGTGCCGATCGCGCCGCCGCCGATCGAGCGGGTCCCGCTCGACGATGCGCTAGGGCGCGCAATCGCGGGGACGATCGTTGCCGACGACGATTACCCAAATGCGCCGCGTTCGGTGATGGACGGCTTTGCGGTGATCGCGAACGCGACGCCGGGCAGGTTCGAGATTCTCGGCGACATCCCCATGGGTGCGGGCGCGCACGTTGCGGTCACGAGTTCATCGGCGGTGCGCATCCCGACGGGCGGAGTGCTACCGCCGCGCGCGACGGCCGTGGTACCAATCGAAGAGGCGCGGGTCGAAGGTGGTTTTGTCCTCGTTGAATGTCGCGTCGAAAGCGGAGTAAATATCGCCGAGCGTGCGGCTGATATGCGTCGCGGAGAGCCGGTGCTCGCCCCGCGCCGCCGCCTTCGCGCTTCCGACATTGGTGTGCTGGCTGCGTTGGGGGTAACCGACGTGCCCGTCTACCGGCGTCCGATCGTCGCCGTGCTCTCGAGCGGCGACGAATTGGTCGAGCCCGGCGCGCAGCCCGAACCCGGGCAGATTCGCGATTCGAATCGGTACGCGATCGCTGGATCGCTGCGTGCGATGGGAGCGCTGGCGCGCCACTATCCGACGCTTCGCGATGAAGCCGGCGAGTTTGAGCAGAGGCTGACGATCGCGCTGCGCGAGTGCGATGCCGTTGCCGTTACCGGGGGCTCGTCGGTCGGCGATCGCGATCGTTTGCCGGCCGCGATCGCCAAGATCGCCGAACCGGGCATCGTCGTGCACGGCTTGCGAGTCAAGCCCGGCAAACCGACTCTTCTCGGCGCCCACGGCGTCAAACCGATTCTCGGCTTGCCCGGCAATCCGACCTCGGCATCATTCATGCTGGAAGCGGTTGCCGCACCAATCGTAGCTGCTTTGGTTGGTGCGCCTACTGCAGCGTCAGTTCTCCTCGCACGCTTAAGCGGGCCAGCGTGCAGCCGCAAGGGATGGACGTGGTACATTCCGGTGCGCGTGGAGGATGATGAAGGCTCTTCCGTAGCGCATCCATTGCCGTTGCGCTCGTTTTCAGTGAGTCTCGGTGCGCGGGCCGATGGCTTCATCATAATGGAAGAACCCGATGAAGAGTGGCCCGCCGGCATGCCCGTTACGGTCCACCGGTTTTATGGAGGCTGAAATCCACCCTTGATTGATCCGACGCCATTGATCGAAGCGGTTCCGGCAACAACTCCGTTTGTTGGGCCCGAGCACCTCATGCGCGATACCGGCCGGCCCGAGCTGGTTCGCTTGGGCGCGAATGAGAGCGCCTTCGGTCCGTCGCCCGAGGCGGTCGCGGCGATGCGCCACGAACTCCCGCGCCTCAGCTGGTACGGCGATCCCGAGTCCCTTGACTTGCGCGATGCGTTGACCGAAAAACACCGCTGCCGTAGCGAACAGGTTCTGGTCGGAGCGGGCATCGATGATCTGATGGGGTTGGCCGTGCGCGCGTTCGTAGGCCCCGGCGATGCGGCGCTCTCGACTCGCGGCACTTATCCAACCTTTAATTATCACGTCGTTGGCTTCGGTGGGCGACCCATCGCCGCGAGCTATCGCGGCGACGGTACCCTCGACTGTGACGAGCTGGTAGCGGCGGCTCGGCGCGAAGCGCCGTCGATTGTCTACATCGCCAATCCGGATAATCCGAGTGGGACGTTCATCCGGCGCGACGACGTGACTCGCTTTTACGAAGCGTTGCCGCGCGATAGCCTGCTATTGCTCGATGAGGCCTACGCCGACTTCATCGACGAGTCGGACCTCCTGCCGCCGGTCTTCGAAGACCGGCTCATCCGCCTTCGGACTTTTTCTAAAGCCTACGGGATGGCCGGTGCGCGGATCGGCTATGCGCTGGGCAGCGAGCGAATCATCCAGATCTTTGCGAAGATCCGGTTGCAGTACGGCATCAACCGCAACGCTCAGATCGGTGCGCTCGCATCGCTCGCCGACGAAACGTTTCGGCGCTACGTCGTTAGCGAGACGGCAAAAGCGCGCGACGATTACTACAATATCGCAAGTCGGCTGGGCCGCAGGTACATCGAATCGCATGCCAATTTCGTTTGCATCGACTTTGGAACGGCGCAGCGCGCAACGCACATCATGAACGAACTGCTGTCGCGCGGCGTTTGGGTCCGCAAACCTGGCGCGCCGCCGCTCGATTCGTACATTCGCGTTAGTGCCGGAACCGATCCGATGCGCCGCACTTTCGAGGCGGCGCTGCAGGCGGTTCTTGCCGATACCCCCGTTGGGGCGAGTTGAGGTTTGCCTAGGCGTGCTATATGCCGTCTTATCGGACATCCATGCGAACCTCGATTCGCTGGAGCGCGCGCTCTCGATGCTTTCGCCGGACGACATCATCGTTTCGCTCGGCGATGTCGTCGGCTACGGGCCGAATCCCAATGAGTGTGTCGCGATGCTGCGCGAGCGCGCTCGCCATGCTGTCTTAGGAAACCACGATCTCGCGGCGGTTGAGAACTTCGGCGTCGAGAACTTCAACCGCGCGGCGAGAGCCGCCATCCAATGGACGCAGCGAGTGCTCGACGACGCGAGCCGGGCGTGGCTTAACCTCCTGCCGTACGAGCTGCGCCTTCCGGATTTTCTTCTAGTGCACGGCGCGCCCGTCGAATACTTTGAATATATTTTGGATAAGGATACCGCTGCGCACGCCTTTGAACGGACCGACGCCGGCATCGTTTTCGTGGGACACACCCACGTGGCCGAGTATTGGGTCCGCGATCCGGGCGGCGCGATCGGGCATAAACACATGCAGCACGGCGGATCGCTCGCGCTCGAATCTGAGAAGCGCTACATTATCGACGTAGGCAGCGTTGGACAGCCGCGGGATCTGAATCCGCAGGCCTCATTCGTGCTCTTCGATCCCGCTGCGCGTTCGATCCAGTGGGTGCGGTACGACTACCCGATCGAAGAGGTGCAGCGCAAGATGCGCGCAGCCTCGCTTCCGAGCTACTTGATCGACCGCCTCAGCGTAGGAAGATAGGGATCCGGTAGCCGTGAGCGATGTGCCTTTCGACGATGGAAACTGCTTTGCGTGCGGGACCACCAATCCGATCGGGATGCACGTGCATTTCGATCGCGCGACCGATTCGGAAGGAGTGCTCGCCCGAGTCGAGTTGGCATCGCACTATCAAGGCTGGCGTGGAATTGCGCACGGCGGCATCGTTATGGCGCTGCTCGACGAAGCGATGGCGCACGCCGCGGGCTTTGCCGGCCACCGCGGTGTCACTGCGCACGTCAACGTCCGCTTTCGGAAGCCCGTTCCGCTCGAAACGCCAATCGAGGTACGCGGCCGCGTGACGTGGCAGCGGCGTAACGTGCTCGGTGTTGACGCGAGCGTCCTCGATACCGGCGGCGACGTTCTGGCGCACGCTGAAGGGAGCTTCGTTTCGCGCGGCAGACTCGATGCCGTCGACGACAATCTGCGGAGATGACGAAGAACTCGGCTGCGATCGATAACCGCCGCGCGCGACACGAGTACCACATTCTAGAATCGCTTGAAGCGGGCTTGGTTTTGAGCGGTACGGAAGTAAAATCGGTGCGTGGCGGCGGCGCGAGCCTCGCCGAAGCCTATGCGCGCTTTCGCGACGGCGAGGCATGGCTGCTCGGAATGCACATCGCGCCTTACAAGCAGGGAAGCTTTTCCAATGCGGAGCCGACCCGGCCGCGCAAGCTGCTCTTGCACAAGGCCGAGATCGTGCGGCTGCAGAGCCGAGTTGCCGAAAAGGGATTGACCGTTGTTCCGTTGCGCCTGTACTTCACGCGTGGACTGGCGAAAGTATTGCTCGGCGTGGCGCGCGGCAAGAAGCTCTGGGACAAACGTGCCGACGTAGCCAAACCCGACGTCGATCGTGAGATCGCCAGACACGTGCGCCGCGCATGAGAGGCGCAGATCCCGGGCGCGAGATCGAGCGCGCGCTCGAACGGCAGGGCATCTTACGCCGCGGTGAGCGGGTACTCGTCGCTTGCAGCGGCGGCCCTGACTCGGTTGCATTGACTGCGGCGATGCACGCAGTTGCGAAATCTATCGAGCTGACGCCGTTTCTCGCGTTTGTGAATCACGGTGGACGCGGGTCGGCGTGGCAGGACGAGTGCGTCGTTCTCGAGCTGGCGGCGCGTTTCGAAGTTCCGCTTGATGTATTGGAGCCGCGAATTCGCCGGCGCGGCGAAGAGGATCTGCGTGAGGCGCGCTACGGCGCGCTCGCTGCAGCTGCCAAGGCGCGAGGCTGCGGTGTGATCGCAACGGCGCACCACGCCGAGGATCAGAGTGAAACGGTATTGCTTGCGCTCTTACGCGGCGCTGGTCCGCACGGTTTACAAGGGATGCGCAGCCGGCTTTCGTTTGAGGATGGCTTGGATCTCGCCCGCCCCTTCATTGGAATTCCGTCGGAAGCGCTGCGCGCGTACTGTCACTCCAAAGCGCTGCCGTACGCCGTCGATCCCACCAACGCGCAGCGCAGTTTGCGCCGCAACGCGGTGCGCGAAGCGCTCGATACGCTGCGCCCGCTCTTCCCGGGATTGGACCGTGCAGTAGCGCGCGCCGCCGAGCTTCTCTCGGAAGAACACGACAGAACGCCGCGCGCCGAGTTCCGCCGCACGATTCGCGCTCAGCTGTCGGCCGAAGATAGCCTACGCGACGTCGATTTTTTGCACGTCGAAGCGGCCGTCCGCGCACTCGAGGAAGGCGGAACCGGTACGTTTCATATGAAGCCTGGGATCGCGCTGAGAATCGAACGCGGCCTCATCTCGGGTATTAAACGACGATGATGCTCTATACCGCCGCCGAGATTGCGGCCGCGATTGAGGGCCTGGCGTCACAGATTGCAGCCGACCATCGCCGGCAACCGCTTGTACTGCTCGGCGTGTTGAAAGGGGCGATCTGTCTGACTGCCGACCTGGCCCGAGCGCTGGCCGGCAGTGCGGACGGTCCAAGCGAAATCATGGTGGATTATCTTTGCGTGCAGCGCTATGGAGAGTCGGGAAAAGCGGGCAAACCGGCCCGACTGGCGGCGGACGCCAGCCTGCCGCTAGAGGGAACAAATCTCGTCCTGGTCGACAACGTCGTCGACCGGGGCGTGACGCTCGCATACCTTCAGGCGTTACTAG
>Ga0306920_100005221_pt1 | contig 16751 bp, 15 predicted proteins | sample flu12Cox44000170_FD_204666 | JGI IMG/M metagenome (GOLD analysis project Ga0306920, IMG submission 204666) | Lab enrichment of tropical soil microbial communities from Luquillo Experimental Forest, Puerto Rico - flux4day.12C.oxic.44.000.170 (v2)... | ecosystem: Environmental > Terrestrial >... | reverse complement strand
TTTGAGCAACCGCACGAGTGCGCGCTGCTCCTGGGGCGACTGCGGCGCGAGGGTCTGCGCCGTGATTTGCGCCGCGACGACGATCGCCGCCTCGGTGACGCGGCGCCCGGCCGGGGTGAGCGCGACAGCGCGGCGACGCCGGTCGCGTGCGTCGTTTGTCGTGGCCACCAAGCCCCGCGCGCACAGGCGGTCGACCACGCCCTTGATGGTCGCCGCGTCGAGATAAATCAGCCGGCCGAGATGGTTCTGCGAGCAGGGCCCCGCCTCGAGCAGCTTGGCGAGCGCGGCAAACTGGGTCTGCGTCAGCTCCTCGATCATGCGCGCGGTGAAGATCGTCGTGTGGCGCTGCATGATGACGCGTAGCAAGAAGCCGAGCTGCTCGTTGAGCACGTAGCGCTTGCGCGCGGGCGTGGCCTTTCGCTTGGGGCGGTACATGAGCCCTCACCTCACACAGTCAAGAACGCGCGCTGCAGATCGCGGTCGTCGAGCAACGCCGCCATCCCGCCCTGCCAGACGATATGGCCCTTCTCCAGCACGTAGACGCGGTCGGAGACGAGCGCGGCAAAATGGATGATCTGCTCGGAGAGCACGATCGAGAGCCCCTGCTGTTTGAGTTCGAGGATGGTGTTGGCCATCCGCTCGGCGGTCAGCGGCGCCACGCCTTCCGACGGCTCGTCGAGCAGTACCGCGAGTGGATTGCCCATGAGCGTGCGCGCCACCGTGAGCATTTGTTGCTCGCCGTCGCTCATCTGACTGCCGAGGGTCGCGGCGTTCGGCGAGGTTGTGAGTGGTGAGTGGTGAGTGGTGAAGAAATGCGGCTCTTCTCACTATTCACCATTCACCACTACTCACTACCGATCGCGCAGGCGGTCCATCAGCGATTTCTCCTGCCCGCCGTCAACCTCGATCATGGTGCCGTTGACCATGTGCATGAGCGGCGAGGCGAGCATCACGACGAGGTTCGCGACTTCCTCGACCTCGGCGATGCGCCCGAGCGGGATCGAACTGGGCGCGAGCTTGTCGGCTTCTTCGTAGGGCAGCTTCATGTCACGCGACATGGCGGCGACGAGGCCGGCCCAGCGCTCGGTGCGCACCGGCCCGGGATTGACAGCGCAGAAGCTGACGTTGTGACGGCCGTACTGACCGGCGAGCGAGCGCGTGAGATTCTGGCCCGCGGCGTTGGCGGCGCCCGGCGCGATTTCCCAATAGGACGGCTTGACGCCGTCGTTGCCGATCAGATTTACGACGCGCCCGCCGCCTTGCTGCACCATGATCGGCAGCACGTAACGCAGGCAGCGCACGTAGCCCATGAACTTGAGTTGCAGCGCCTGCGCCCAATCGGCCTCGGAGAGGTGCTCGATGACGCCGCCGGGCGCCGAGCCGGCGTTGTTGACCATGATGTCGACACGGCCGAGCGCGTGATGCCCCTCCTCCACGAATTTTTTCGCGTCGGCATCCTTGGTGAGATCGGCCGGGATGGCGACGATCTTGCGATTTGTCTCGCGAGCGATTGCCGCGGCCGCTTCCTCGAGCGGCCCGGGTCGGCGCGCGCAGATGGCAACGTCGACCCCTTCGCGCGCGAGGCCGAGCGCGATGCCGCGGCCGATGCCCTCGCTGCCGCCGGTGACCAGCGCGGTCTTGCCCTCGAGCCCGAGATCCATCGCGTACCTCCCGCGGGCAATTCATTTGTGTACGAACGATCGTAGGCAGGTTCCGCGCGGCGGGCAAGCGCGCTGTCTTCAGCGCCGCGCTGCCTTGGCGGCTTCGCCAAATGCTTCGATCGACACGTCGTCGGCGTCGAGGCAGGCGAGGATGCGGCAGGGGCAGCTCTCGAGGCCTTCGTAGCGCCACGGGAAGGCGCCGATCAGACAACGTTTCCCGAGCACCAGCTCGATGTCGCCGCCGATGTTCTCGGCGTGCAGCAGGCCTTCCTGGAACGCCCAATTGTGGAACGGGAAAATATCCGCCGTGACCTTGCGGCCCGAGCGTTTGTGCACGTATTCAAACCGGCCGAAGAACTCGGCCGGCGTCTTGCCTTTCACGCGCGCGAACTCCGCCGCGATGTCCGCCCGCATGTGCCTGATCGACGTGTTCATCGGATGATCGCACGAGCCGGTGTCCATGCCGAACCATTTGATCTTGCGCTCCAGCATCCAGCGCATCGTGTCGACGTTCGGGCCGGGGTGATAACAGAAATAGCGCACCAGATCCTGCTGCGGCTGCCCCTCGTAATAACGGTGCCAGCCGGTGTGCAGGATCACGATGTCGCCCGCGCGGACGTCGGCTCCGGTCGACTCGATCATCTCCGGCGTGATCACCGACCAGTCGGTCACCTTGTCTGACAAATTGACCACGACGCCGCGGTTGAAAAGATAATCGATCGGCAGCGAAGCCATGTCGCCGCTGCGCCCGTCGGTCGCATGCATGGCGCCGTCGAAATGGGTGCCGACGTGCAGCGCGAGCTCGATCCGCTGCGCCAGGATGCCCTGGGTCTGCAAATTCTGCGCGTAATACATTTTGTTGCCGGCGTAACCGACCCAGCCGGGCGTATGAACGTTCATGACATGCGAGAGGTCGACGATTTTCATGGGTGCGATCCTGAACGGAGAGGGAACAGCGCGGAGCGCGGGAACGTTAGCAGCGGAGAAACGAGATGTTAATGAACCGGAAAGCCGCGCCCTCTAAGGTGAAACGACCGCCCCGGGGAGCGCTCGCCGGCATCCGCAGGTCGACCGCATGGCGGGCAGCGGGTATAATCGTCCCAATCCGGCACGATCGAGCAAACGCGGTCGTGCGCTGCGTTGCGTAAGGAGTTGTCCATGGCGCCGCGAGCCTATTGGAAGGGCTATCTCAAGCTGTCGCTGGTCTCGTGCCCAATCGCGCTTTATCCCGCGACGTCGAGCTCGGAGAAGGTGTCGTTTCACCGGATCAACCGGAAGACGGGACATCGGGTCAAGCAACAGCAGGTCGACGCCGAAACCGGCGACCCGGTCGAGCGCGAGGACATCGGCCGCGGCTACGAGTTCGCCAAGGGCCAGTACATCACGGTCGAAGACGAAGAAATCGAGAAGATCAGGATCGCGAGCACGCACACGATCGACATCGGCAGCTTCGTCAAGCGCGACGAGATCGACGACCGCTACATCGACAGCGCCTATTACATCGCCCCCACCGATCGCGTCGGCCAGGAAGCCTTCATCGTCATTCGCGACGCGATCCGTGAGAAAAACATGGTGGCGCTCGGCCGGATCGTGCTGACCCGGCGCGAACACGTGGTCATGCTCGAACCATTCGAGAGGGCATCCTGGCCACGACCTTGCGCTACGCCTACGAGGTGCGGGACGCCGCGCAGGCGTTCGAAGAGATCCCGGACCTCAAGCTGCCCGACGAGATGAAGGAACTCGCGACCCACATCGTCGAGAGCAAGACCGAGCAGTTCGATCCGAAGAAATTCGAGGACCACTACGAGAACGCGCTGGTCAAGCTATTGCGCGACAAGTCGGCGGGCCGGGAGGTGGAACCGGTTCAGGAGGCGGAGTCGCCGCGAGTCATCAATCTGATGGACGCGCTGCGCGCTTCGATCAAAGGCGAGATCAAGAAGCCGGCCGCCGCTTCGACCGGCGCACGGCGAACCGCAAAGAAGAAGGCTGCTCGTTAGGATTTCATGGGCGCGGAGCAGGAACGCGCATCTCTCAAAGGAACCGTCGCCTTCACCGGCCGGCTCGCGTCGATGAAGCGGGCCGAGGCGTTCGAGCACGTGCGCCGGCACGGCGGTACGCCGCGGCGCGGCGTCACCAAGGGCACCACGTTGCTGGTGGTTGGCGAACTTGGCTGGCCGCTGCTCGGCGACGGCCGGCCATCCAACAGCCTTGCCCGTGCCAAGTCGTACGGCGTCGCGGTTGCGAGCGAACGGCGCTTCCTCGAATGGGTCGGCCGTGCCGCCGCGGATGAACAGGCGCGGACTTACACGGCGGCGCAACTCTCGTCGCTGAGCGGCCTGCCGGCGAACGTGATCGAGCAGCTTGCCGAGTTCGGTTTGATCGATCCGCGCGAGGGTCGCTACCGCTTTCGCGATCTCGCCGCCGCGCGCCAGCTCGGCGAATTGTTTTCCGCTGGCGTCGGGCTGTCGGTCGTCACCAAAAGCCTGCAGGACATCCGCAAGTGGCTGCCCGACGCCGGCCTCTCGAACCTCAAACTGTTTCCTGCCGCAAACGACAAGCTGATGGTCGAGCAGTCGAGGGGCCGCACCGACCAGAAAGGTCAGTTCGTGCTGCCGGTCGGCGATCCGCAGGAGAGCCCGGACGCGGTTTTCGACGAGGCGCAAGCCGCGGAGGAGGCTGGTGATGGCGGGACGGCTGAGCGACTCTACCGTCGCGTCATGAAGCTCGATCCGAGCGATCCCACCGCCGCTTTCAATCTCGCCAACCTGTTGCGCGCGGCCGGACGCAAGGCGGAAGCGGAGTCCGCGTACCGCGCCGCCGTGAAGGCCGACCCGCGCTTTGCCGAGGCCTGGTACAATCTCGCCGATTTGCTCGACGACGGCGGCCGAGCGGCCGACGCGATCGTCTGTCTCGAGCGCGCGCTCGCGGCCGAGCCGAGCCATTCGGATTCCATCTTCAATCTCGCGCTGCTGCTGCAACGCGCCGAACGGCTCAACGACGCCTCCGCTTATTGGCGGCGCTACCTCGCCCTCGACGGCACCTCCGAATGGGCAACGCGTGCCCGGCGTTCGCTCAAATATTGCGAGATGCGGCTCGCTCATTCATCCTAAGCGGCGCAAAGGATCGATCGTGGACGCGCGTGACCGGACGAAGCCTGCGCGGGCGCGCAAGGACTCGCTCAAGGACTACGCCGGCAAGCGCGACTTTTCCCGCACGGCCGAACCGAAGCCGCAGCGCGCACCGAAAAAGCCCGCGAAGGCCGCCGGTCTTCAGTTCGTGGTGCAGAAGCACGCGGCGCGGCGAACCCATTACGATTTGCGCCTCGAGCTCGACGGCGTGCTCAAGAGCTGGGCGGTGACGCGCGGGCCAAGTCTTGCGGTGGGCGATAAGCGCCTCGCCGTGCGCACCGAAGACCATCCGATGCAGTACCTCGATTTCGAGGGTAACATCCCCAAGGGCGAGTACGGCGGCGGCGCCATGATCGTGTGGGACCGCGGTACCTGGACGCCGGACGGCGATCCACGCCGCGGCATCGACAAAGGCCATTTGCAGTTCGCGCTCGAAGGCTCGCGCCTAAAGGGGCGCTGGCATCTCGTGCGCATCCGCCCGCGCCAGGGCGAGCGCACCGATCCGTGGCTTCTGATCAAATCCGAGGACGAGTTCGCGCGGGCGGCCGGCGCGCCGGAGATCGTCATCGAGGAAACGACGTCGTACTTGAGCGGACTCACGACGGAAGAGCTCGCGGCGCAGGGGAACTTGCGCGCCGATCACGCCGCGCGCACGCAAGTGGCAAAGCAGCGCACGCGCGCGCTGCCGGACGTCGGCCGCGTGCACGGCGCGCGCAAGAAGCTGTTGCCGACGTTCGTGGAGCCAAGCCTCGCGCAGACGGCCGAGCGGCCGCCGAGCGGGGCAAAGTGGGTGCACGAGATCAAACACGACGGCTACCGCATCCAGGCGCGCATCGACGGCAACACTACCAAACTTCTCACCCGGACCGGCCTCGACTGGACCGCTCGCTTCGCCTCGGTCGTGCGGGCGCTCGGCGCGCTCGGACTTTCTTCGGCCCTGCTCGACGGGGAAGTCGTGGTGCAAGATTCCGACGGCATCGCCAAGTTCAGCCTGCTGCAAGCGGACCTCAGCGCCGGGCAACAGGACCGTATCGTTTATTATCTGTTCGACCTGCTTTATGCGGAAGGCTACGACCTCACGCCGGCGACGCTCCTCGACCGCAAGGCGCTGCTGCAGGATATCGTCGCGGGGCTGCCGGCGTCGTCCCCCGTCCGCTTCAGCGAGCACCTCGCCGAGGACGGTCCCACCATGCTGGAGCACGCGTGTCGGCTCGGGCTCGAAGGCATCGTGTCGAAACGCGTGGACATGCCCTACCGCTCGGGGCGCGGCGAACATTGGCTCAAGAGCAAGAGCGTGTACCGCCAGGAGTTCATCATCATCGGTTACGTGCCCTCGACGGTCGCGCCCGGTTCGGTCGGCGCGCTGGTGCTCGGCTATCACGAGAACGGCACGCTCATGTACGCGGGCCGCGTCGGCACCGGTTATTCGCACAAACAGGCGCGCGAGCTCCACGCGATGCTGGAAAAAATCGCGGCGCCGCGCCCGGCTCTCGGCAATGCGCTGCCAGCCGGCGCGGAAAAGGGCGTGCGCTGGGTCAAGCCGCAACTCGTGTGCGACGTCGAGTTTCACGACTGGACGACGGACCGGCTGCTCCGGCAGTCGTCATTCAAGGGCCTGCGCGAGGACAAGACGCCCAACGAGGTAGTGCTTGAAACTCAGCCGCGGGCCGCGCCGGCGAAGCCCGAGCTGGCGCGCGTTCGCCTTACGCACCCCGAGCGCATCCTGTGGGAAGGCCCGGGCATCACCAAACAGGGACTCGCCGAGTTTTACGCCGAGATCGCCGAGTGGATCCTGCCGCACATGCAGGGCCGCGTGCTCAGCCTAGTGCGCTGTCCGTCCGGCGTCGGCGGGCAGCATTTCTACGCCAAGCACCCGTGGCACGGGCTCGATCCGGCGGTGCGCCACGTCGACGTGGGCGAGAAGGAGCAAATGCTGGTGGTGGAGAATCTCACCGGGCTCCTCTCGCTGGTGCAAGCCAGCGTGGCGGAAATCCATCCGTGGGGTTCGACGGCCGACGACCTGGAACGGCCGGACCGGCTGATTTTCGATCTCGATCCCGATGAAGACCTGCCGTGGAGCGCCGTGATCGCGGCCGCACACGAGGTGCGTGAGCGGCTCGCGCAAATGGGGCTGACGAGCTTCGTAAAAACATCCGGCGGCAAGGGGCTGCACGTGGTGCTGCCGATCGTGCCGTCAGTTGATTGGGACGCCGCCAAGGAGTTCACCGGCGCGCTCGCGACCGCGATGGCGAAGGATTCGCCCGACCGTTACATCGCCACCATGTCGAAGCGCGCGCGCAAGGGTCGCGTGTTCGTCGATTTCTTCCGCAACGGCCGCGGCGCAACCGCGGTCGGCGCCTATTCCACCCGCGCGCTGCCCGACGCCACCGTCTCGACGCCGCTCGATTGGAACGAATTATCCGAAAGCGTGCGCGCCGACCATTTCCGCATCGACAACCTGCGCCAACGGCTCGCCGTGCTGCGGCAGGATCCGTGGGCGGAGATGCTGACGGTGAAACAGCGGTTGCCTGGGAATGTCGCGCCCTAACGCTCCACATCGTCATGGCCGGGCTTGTCCCGGCCATCCACGTCTTTCTTACGCCAAGGTGTCGTACAAATCTTTCCATTCTGGATTCATTGCAAGAATCAGTCTGACCTTCCAGGCCCGAGGCCAATGTTTCATGTTGTGTTCACGTTGGATCGCAGAACGGATATCGTCATGGCGCTCGTACCAGACAAGCTTCTTCAGTCCGTATCGTTTTGTGAATCCTTTGGCCACTCCCGTCCGATGTGGCCCCGCGCGTTGCGGCAAGTTGCTTGTGACACCGAGAGAAAGGGTGCCGTTTGGCCTGTTTGTCTGAATATAAACTCAGCCGCCACGCATGCTGAGAATTTAAAGACGTGGATTGCCGGGACACCCCCGGGACGAAGTGCCCGGGGGCGGCCATGACGGCGCCCTACGCCGCCTTGCGGTGGGCGGCGAGCGCCTCGCCGAACGCCTGGAACAGCGAGCGGTTGATCCAGTTGCTCTTCGCCTCGTACTCGGCATGCCACTGCACGCCCAGCGCAAAGCCCGGCGCGTCGGCGATGCGGATCGCCTCGATGGTGCCGTCTTCCGCCACGCCTTCGACCACGACGCGCTTGCCCGGTTCGAGGATGCCCTGGCCGTGCAGGGAGTTCACCCGGATGGTCTCACGGCCGAGAATGCGCGCGAAGGCGCCGCCCGGAACCAAAGTCACGTCGTGGCGGTCGGCAAACACCACGGTCGGATCGGGATGAACCTCGCCGTTGGCGAGCCGCGGCATGCGGTGATTCATGCGCCCGGGCAACTCGCGTATCTCATGATGGAGCGAGCCGCCGAAGGCGACGGCCATCTCCTGGAACCCGCGGCAAAGGCCGAACACCGGCACGCCGCGCTCGACGGCTGCCTCGATCAGCGCCAGCGCGAGCGCGTCGCGCCGTTCGTCGTAGGGCTCGTGGCCGGGGTGCGGCTCCATGTTGAAGCGCGACGGGTGCACGTTGGCGCGGCCGCCGGTGAGCAGCACGCCGTCGACCGTCGCCAGCAGCGTTGGAATGTCCGTGATCTCGGGCACGCTCGCGAACATCAGCGGCAGCGCGCCGGCCACCTCGGCCACCGCGCGCAGGTTGCGCTCGCCGGCGATCTGCGCCGGATATTTATTTTCGGCGAGATGCGTATTCGCGATCACGCCGACCACCGGTCTGGTCATCGGGCCCCTGCTCTCCCGGCCGCGGCTCCTTTTCGCCCTATCGGCAATGAATCGCAAGCACTTAAGCGTCAGCCCTCATCTGCGTAAATCGCTGAACGCGTCCCCAAGCCGCCCCAGCGCCTCCTCGAGGATCGGACGCGGGGTGGCGAAGTTGAAGCGCAGCCAACTCGCGCCACCCGGGCCGAACTGCGGGCCGGGGCTGGCGAAGATGCGCGCGTGGTCTTTAACTCTAGCCGCCACGTCTTCCAGCGGCAGGCCGATCCCGGCGAAGTCGACCCACGCCAAATAAGTGGCGTCGAGCCGCATCGAGCGTGCGCCGGGCGCTGCCGCCTCGATGCCCCGGTCGAAGAGATCGCGGTTGCCAACGAGATAGGGCAACAGCGCGTCGAGCCAGGCGTCGCCGGTGCGCCACGCCGCCTCGGTGGCGATCATGCCGAAGCGGTTATAGGAGGCGAGCCCGCTCGCCAGGACGCGAGCGTCGAGGCGCCGTTTGAGCGCCGCGTTGGACGTGACGCAAGCGCCGACGTGAGCGCCGGCGAGGTTGAACGTCTTGGTCGCCGCGACGCAGGTGATCAGCCGATCGGCGACCTCGGGCGCGGCTATCAGGGTCGGCGTGTGCCGCACGCCGTCGAGCAACAAATCGCAGTGAATCTCGTCGGACACGAAAATCAGATCGCGCTCGGCGCAGAGTGACGCGAGCGCGCGAATCTCTTCGCCCGACCAAACATTGCCGCCGGGATTATGTGGGCTGCAAAAGAACACGACCTTGGTGGCCGGCGTGAGCTGCGTCCGCAGCGCGTCAAGGTCCATGAAATACCGGCCGTCGCGCTCGACGAGGTGCGCATCGAGGATACGCCGTTCGTTGGCAAGAATAATGCGGCGGAAGGCATGATAGGCGGGCGGGAACACCACGACCTCGTCGCCCGGCTCGCTCACCGCCTGCAGGATGAGACCGAGGCCGGAGACGACGCCCGGCGTCGGGCTTACCCACGCTGGATCGATGCGCCAGTCGTGGCGGCGCGCGAACCACTGGGCGAGCGCCTCCGCCCAGCTGCCGGTGTCGCCGTAATAGCCATGCACCGCGAGGCTGGCTTCGGCCTCGAGCGCCTCGGTTACGCCCGGCGGCGCCGCGAAATCCATGTCCGCGACCCACATGGGGATCGCGTCGGGCGCATCGATGCCGGAGTAACGCTTGATCAGATCCCATTTGGACGCGTGCGTGCCGCGCCGCTCGATCACGCGGTCGAAATCGAATGCAGGGGTCAGGGAGGCCGCACGGTCGTTCATGGCTAATACCCGCGCTGCCAGTCGATCACGTTCTTCATCGGTCGGTCGTCGAGATAAGCGCGCAGGTTCTCACAGAACACATCGATCGCGCCGTGGCGGTCCTGATCGCTGGCGTTGGAAATGTGCGGGGTGATCAGCACCTTGGGATTTGACCACAGCCGCTTGGGCGGCTCGCGCTCGAACTCGCCGACGTAAACGTCGAGCACGGCGCCGCGCAGATGATCGCGCTCGATTGCGTCGGCGAGGGCATCCTCGTCGACGATCTCCCCACGCGCCACGTTGACGACCACGCTGCCGGCCTTCATCGCTGCGAAGCGCTTGGCATCGAACAGCCGGGTCGTCTCGGGCGTCCAATGGCAGCAGATGATCACGAAGTCGCTGTCCGGGAGGTACCGGTCGAGATCGGCCGGCCCACCGAGTTCGAGGAAGCCGGGCGGCAGCAGCGCGTCGGCTTCCGGATGGCGCCGCGTGCCGACGACCCGCATGCCGACCGCCGCGCACAGGCGCCCAACCTCGCGGCCGATGCCGCCCGCGCCCACCACGCACGCGGTCTTGCCCTCGATCAGCAGCGGCCGATAGGCGCGGAAGTCGAACCTCCCGGCCGCGCGCTCGTCAGCCGGAAGGCGCAGCCCCTTGGCGAAATAGAAAATGCCGGCGAGCGCGTATTCGGCCATGGCGAGCACGTTGCCGGCGCCGCGTGAGGTCGTCGCGACGACGTCACTTCCCCACAAATCGCCCAGCAGAAGGTTGCTTGCGCCGGCCGGGCGCTGATGAAACCATTTGAGGCGCTTGGCGCGTTTTCGCAGGTCGAGCGGGAACGGCCAGCTGCCGAGCACCACTTCCGCGTCTGCGAGCAGGCGGTCGCGCTCCTCGCGCGTGGCCGAGCCGGTCGCGCGCGGCGAGAGGTAGCGCGCCGAGGCGAACGCCGGCCAAGTCTCGCGGTATTCGCCGTCGAACCAGCCGCCGGCGTCGACAAATTGCACGCGCGCATCGACCGCCTCGACTTTCGCGCGGTCGGCCGGGTTCAGGCGCACAATGCTCAGCACGTTGACTTTCTGCATTAATTCGCTCCCGCGCCGAAACGCCAGCGGATAGACCATCTTGTCGCTTCGCGCTATAGCTTCAGGGGGGAGCCCGGCATGGCGTTCGAGTTCGGCGTCTTTCACGAATTTTCCCGCAGCACTGGACAGACCGAGGCAGAGGCCTTCGCCAAGGCTTTCGCCCAGGTCGACGACGCCGAGCGCTGGGGCGTCGACGTCATCTGGCTCGCGGAACTGCATTTCCTGCCGGAGCGGTCGGTGTTATCCGCGCCGCTCCTGATCGCCGCCGCGATCGCCTCGCGCACCAAGCGCATCAAGCTCGGCATTGCCGTGCAGGTGCTGCCGCTGTGCCATCCGCTACGGCTCGCCGAGGAGGTCGCGACGCTTGATCACGTCAGCCAGGGACGGCTCGTTTTCGGTGTCGGCCGCAGCGGATTTGCTCGCACCTACGAGGCCTACGGCATTCCCTACGGCGAGAGCAAGGAACGCTTCGCCGAAGTGCTGGAGGTGCTCAAGCGTTCGTGGGCGGACGGCCATTTCTCGTTTGACGGCCAATTCTACAAATATCACAACGTCGCGATGGTACCGAAACCGCTGCAGAAACCGCATCCGGCGTTGCGCATCGCGGCGAGCAGCGCCGACACGTTTCCGACGATCGGCGCCATGGGCCTGCCGGTTTTCGTGGCCGTGCGTCTCGGCACGCTCGAGGAGCTGGGTCCCGACATCAAGGCCTATCGCGAGGCCTACCGCGCCGCCGACCATCCCGGTAACGGACAAGTCTATCTGCGCGTACCGATCTACGTGGGCGAAGACGAGAAGTCGGCGCGCGCCGAGCCCGAGCAGTCGATCATGCAGTTCTACCGCACACTCGCGGTGCAGGTTCAGGACTCGGCGACGCGCCCGGGCGCGCGCGCCAGCGAACGGCGGGCCGAGCGCGGACAGGCGCTGGGCGCCGTTACCTACGAAGAAGCGCTGCGCGGGAAGGTGATCATCGGCACGCCGGACAGCGTCACCGCGCGCCTGAAGGAGCTGATCGAGGTCATCGGTCTCGACGGCGTGCTCGCCGAGTTGAACTGCGGCGGCATGATCCCGGACGAGAAGGTGAACCGGTCGCTCCGGCTCATGTGCCAGGAAGTGGCGCCGCGCTTCCGCTAAAACGCCGGCCGTGGACCGAAAGCCACAGCCGGCTTTCGGGACCGACGCAAAGCCGCTAGGCTCACCCATAACAATAAGAATCGCAGAAGGCCGCGCCCATTCGGGGAGGAGCGAGCATGATCGACCGCCGCCGTCTCATGGCGCTTGGCGCGAGCCTCGCGCTTGCACCCGTCGCAACCCGTCCGGCTTTCGCGGACACGTGGCCGAAGCGCCCCGTGCGCGTCATCGTTCCCTATGCGGCGGGCGGGGCGACCGACGTGGTCACGCGCATCGTCGCCGACTGGCTCTCGCGGAAATGGGGCCAACAGGCGGTGGTGGAGAACAAGCCGGGCGCCGGCACCAACCTAGCCGCCGCTTTGGTGGCGGGCTCCGATCCCGACGGGTACGTGGTGTTCACCGGCACGTCGGCGCTCGCGACCACCCGCCTGCTCTATCGGTCGCTGTCTTACTCGCTGAGCGATCTCGCGCCCGTCTCGATGATCTGCACGTTTCCGCTCCTGTTGCTGGTGCCCGTCTCGTCGCCCGCAAAATCGGTTTCCGATTTCATCACCTATGCCAAACAGAACAAGGGCCACGTCAGCTATGCGTCGCCCGGCGTTGGCACCGCGCCGCATCTTGTCGGCGAGATGCTCAAGCAGATGGCCGGCATCGAGATGACCCACGTGCCCTATCGCGGCGACGCGCCCGCGCTCACCGACACCATCGCCGGCCGCGTCGACCTGCAGATCGGCGGCCCGGCGATGCTCGAGCAGGTCAGGAGCGGCCAGGTGCGCGCGATAGGGGTGACCACCGGCAAGCGCAGTCCGCTGGCCCCGGACTTGGGGACCATTGCGGAAGCCGGGTTCCCGGATGTCGATGTGGCGGGCTTCTTCGCGTTCTTTGTTCCGGCCAAGACGCCGCGGGCGATCATCGAGAAGATCCATGCCGACACTGTTGCCGCCGTAAACGATCCGGCTGTCAAGTCGAAGTTCGACAAGATCGCGATGGTTCCGGTCGGCTCGACGCCGGCGGAGCTTGCCGCGGCGCTCAAGGCAGAAACCGACCGGTGGACCCCGGTGATCAAGGAAGCAAAGATTTCGCTGGATTAGAGAAAAGCGAGTTAGCAGAGGCGTCGCCACTCACTATTCGCTCCCTCCTACCACCATCACATGCAGTCGGCGCGGGCCGTGCGCGCCGAGGATGAGCGTCTGCTCGATGTCGGCGGAGCGCGACGGGCCGGTGATGAGGTTGACCGTGCGCGGCATCGCACCGTCTCCGAATGTTTCCCGCAGCCGCCGCCACAGGCTCTCGTAGTCGCCCGCCACGTCCTTGCCGTCGATCACGACGACATGCGTGTCGGGCAAAAAATTCAGCGTGGTCGGATTGTCGGGTCCCGAGACCAGCATCAGCGTGCCGGACTCGGCCACCGCTCCAAACGCGTGCGACACCGCGACGAGGTCCTTGCCGTCGGACGGGCCGACGGAAACTTCGAGCGTGCCCTCGCGCTCCCACGGCAGCGCGGCAAGGCGCGGATCGGCGCCGCGTTTCACCGCCATCGGCAGATTGTGCCTGCGCAGAAAGTCGGCGATGGCGCTCGGCACAACGCCGGTGTCGGCGATTTCGTCGACACTGCCGTTCGCCGCCTCGACCATGGTGCGGAAGAGCGCAAGCCGCTCCTTCGCCGAGAGTTGTCCACGCGCCGGCACGATCCCGGCCGGATGCTGCGCCAGCCGATCGGCGACCGTCTTGCGCCGCGTCGCCTCCTTCCCACTCACCCCGAGCGAACGGCGGATCGAACCGAAGATGAGGTCGCGCGCGGACATTATCTTCGCCTTCGCCGCCACTGCGCCTGAAACGTCGCGCCCTGCGGCGCCGGAAAGTCACGATGGCGCGTCCACCCGATGGCAAACGGCAGCCGGCGGAAACGGCCGGAGCCGCGCCCGAACAGCCACAGCACGCGGGATGCGAGTGCGGTGGCAAGTCCGTAGAGCGCCGGGCGCTTGGCGAAGAATGCCCAAAACTTCAGCCCGCCGCGCACGGCCGCGGGCGTGAGGTGCCGCTCAAATTCGCGCTCGCGCCACGCGCGCATCATGCGCGGCAGCGGGATGCGCACCGGGCAGACCTCTTCGCAGCGGCCGCAGAACATCGAGGCGTTAGGCAGATGGCCGCCTTTGTCGACGCCGATGAGCGCCGGTGTGAGCACCGCGCCCATGGGGCCGGGATAGACCCAGCCATAGGCGTGGCCACCGACGGCGTTGAACACCGGGCAATAGTTCATGCAGGCGCCGCAGCGGATGCAGCGCAGAATGTCGGCGAACTCGCCGCCCAGCATCGACGAGCGGCCGTTGTCGAGGATGACGACGTGATATTCCGACGGCCCGTCCGGATCGTCGGGCCTTCGCGGGCCGGTCGAGAGCGTGGTGTAGACCGACATGTCCTGCCCGGTCGCCGAGCGCGCCAGCACGCGCAACAGCGTGCTCACGTCCTCGAGCGTCGGAACGAGCTTCTCGATCGACGCCAGTACGATGTGCACCTTTGGCAGCGTCTGGGTGAGATCGCCGTTGCCCTCGTTGGTAACGATGATCGAGGTGCCGGTCTCCGCCACCAGAAAATTCGCTCCAGTGATGCCGACGTCGGCGGCGAGGAAACGCTCGCGCAGCACGCCGCGCGCCTCGGCGAGCAAAGTCGCCGGCTCGTCGAGGTTGCGATCCTTCGGCAGATGCGTGTGCACGCGGCGGAAGTCGGCCTCGACCTGATCCTTATTGAGATGGATCGCCGGCGCGATGATGTGCGAGGGCATCTCGTGGCGGATCTGAATCAGATATTCGCCGAGATCGGTCTCGACCGGCTGAATGCCGTTCTGTTCGAAGAAATCGTTGAGCCCGATCTCCTCGGCGATCATGGTCTTGCCCTTGGTGACGGTCCTCGCCGAGGCGCTGCGGCAAATGTCGAGGACGACTGTGCGCGCCTCCTTCGCCGTCACGGCGTAATGCAGCTTGCCGCCCGCAGCGGTGACGCGCGCCTCGTAGGCTTCCAGATAAAGGTCGAGGTGCGCGAGCGTGTGGCTCTTGATGTCGCGCGCGGCGTCGCGCAGCGACTCGAACTCCGGAAGCCGCTCGGCCGCGAGCCGCCGCCGTTCGACGAAACCGAGGCCCTTGGAGAGCGCGCGCTGAAGCTGCGCATCGGCGAGCGCCGCGCGCGCGTTGTACTTGAACTGCGGCGAGGTCAGCGTCATGGCGCGGCGCGCTTGGGCTCAGGCTCGCCGATCGCCGGGCCGTCCGCCATGCCGGCGAGCACCTCGGCGACGTGCCGCACGGCAAGGTGTCGGCCGTTCCGCTGCAGCTTGCCGGCGATATTCATGAGACAGCCAAGATCGCCGGCGAGCAACGTGTCGGCGCCGGTAGCCGCGACTGCCTCCGCTTTTTTGTTGACGATGGCGTTGGAAATCTCCGGATATTTGACGCAGAACGTGCCGCCGAAGCCGCAGCACACGTCGGCGTCGGGCAGCTCCGCGAGAGTGAGGCCCTCGACACCTGCGAGCAGCCGCCGCGGCTGCGCCTGCACGCCCATTTCGCGCAGGCTCGAGCAGGAGTCGTGATACGTCGCCGTGCCGGCGTAGCGCGCGGTGATGTTGCTGACGCCAAGCACGTTGGTCAGGAACGAGATCAGCTCGTAGGTTTTCGCTGCGAACCGCTCGGCGCGCGGGTGCCAGTTCGGATCGCCGTGGAACAGCTCGGGATAGTGCACGCGCACTTGGCCGCCGCACGAACCCGAGGGAACAACCACGTAGTCATAGGATTCGAACGTCGCGATCACCTGTTCGGCCAGCGCCCGCGCGGTCGCCCGATCGCCCGAGTTGAACGCGGGCTGGCCGCAGCACGACTGGCGCGGCACCTCGACCGTGCAGCCCGCGTCCTCGAGCAGCTTGACGGCCGCAAAACCCACCACCGGCCGCATGAGATCGACCAGGCACGTGACCAGCAGTCCGACGCGGTTTTTCGGCGGCGGCATGGGCTTCCTTCGGCCGCTCGTCTGGGCGCGGCGTTACGAGCCGAGAGTGGCGGAAGCGGAATGGCCGCGCAACGGCCCCACCGTCGCGCGGCGTGGCCGGAGCCCGCATGAGCGAAGCGACATGCGGGACGGACTCGCCTCGGTACGTGAGGCTCATCCAGGCTACGCTGCTATGTGTCACGTCGAGCGCGGTCACCGCAAACGCATCATCTCGGCATGGAAGGCGACCCACCGTGAGCAAATCGACTACAACGAAGCAAACGCGCCGTCATCGAATGGCGAACGATGAGAAAGCGCACGGGATGACGCCCGAGAGGTGGGCTCGACTGCGCGCCAAAACGAATGATCAGGTGCTGGCCGAGGCCCGGGCCGATCCTGACGCGGGCGCCTTCGGCGGCGACCCTCCCCACAAGGGGAGGGTAAAAGCTAACCCCTCCGTCATGTAGCGTTGATATTACTGTAGTTTTTTAGACTGCCCGGTTGCTACCCGCGTTCGTACCCACGTTTCGAACGGCGGTGCCGGCACGCATCAGCGCGTCCTTCCAGGGGAGGGGTGGCCCCAGCCCCTGGTAAAAATCGCTTCGAGCCAGGCGCGCTCGGGGTATCCGGCCGGTGATCCAGGGGGGCGGCCGCAAAACGAGCCAACACGTTGCCGAGCAGCGCAGTGGCGCCTAACTCGGGCATGGACCGGGACCGGACAGGGGTGAGAAAATTCTGAGAGGGCACGTCCGAACCGCAATCGATTTTGAAATTCACTCCGAC
>Ga0306920_100005220_pt1 | contig 16751 bp, 27 predicted proteins | sample flu12Cox44000170_FD_204666 | JGI IMG/M metagenome (GOLD analysis project Ga0306920, IMG submission 204666) | Lab enrichment of tropical soil microbial communities from Luquillo Experimental Forest, Puerto Rico - flux4day.12C.oxic.44.000.170 (v2)... | ecosystem: Environmental > Terrestrial >... | reverse complement strand
TCCGCTCTACCCCCGAAAGCGGACATCGGGTGTGCGCATTGGGATGTCCGTTATGGGCCGAAAGCAGACTCATGCACCGCAGCAAGTAGTCTTCTTATTCGATCACCACGTCGGCACGAGCGAGCAAACTGGAGGGCATCTGGACATCGAGCGCCTTCGCGGTTTCAGGTTCACCACCGATCACGCCTTGACGTCGGTGACCATTTCGAGCTGACCAATGGTTTCCTTGCCGAACAGCAGCGGGATGCAGGCTCCGATCGTCACCACCACGGCGATCGTCCCGAAGAATATCGTGGCCGACCCGGTGTAGGGTTCCAACAGGTATGGCACCAGCACGCCGGAAAAAATTCGCCCGATCCCTTCCCCGAGATCGAATTGATGCCGGGAAAGCCGTGGCCGGTGTTGATGAAGGTCAAAAGCTGTTGGGCGTCGGGTCGGTCTGTGCCCTCGATCCTTGTCAATAGGACGGCCCCGATCGCGCTTCCGGCTCGATCGTTCTAATGTTGAGGCCATCTGCGTCGGCATGTGAGTGCCCAATAGCCCTCGCCCCGACTTCAGCCCCCCAATAACGCGAAGGCGGCCATCTCCATCATCAAAACGGTGCTGACGACAGCCAGGGCGAGATACACCTCACTCGGAGAGGACGGTTCTAGTTTCATCGGTCAACCTCGCGTCCGTTGCCGCGAGAATCATTTTCGCAAGCATAACCTGAGGTTGACTCAATGAGGGAGACCAAAGTTCATTCAATCAAAAAAATAAGCGCCCGATGGTTAATACTGACATTGATGAAGATCAACGATGCGGCCCAGGGGTTCCCAAAAACAGAAACGGCGCTGTTGCCAGCGCCGTTCTGGTGCAACCACACGCGTTAGCCAGCGCGTTTTGGTGCATCGGGACCGGCCCACTTCGACGGGCACTGGCGGGAGCGACCCGCTCTGGCACAGCTGGCGTGGGACACCTGCTCGCGATCCGTGGAAAACGCTAGGCCGTATCCGCCGACGTCCTTTGATCTACCGCAAGCGTTGCAAGTGCACGACAAGGCCGTCTGAAAAGGTTCATTCCCAAGGCGCGGCGGGCAACGACCCCTAATAGACCCCGGTTTGCCTCCCGTACTGGCAGCTGGTGCCTCACTCGTTCCCACTTGGTTGCGGCTGTCTCGCCCAGTGCGACTCCCAAGCCGCTTTCGCTTCGTCGAGCGTTTTGAAGTATGTCCGGGCATCAGGCACGTAGGCACTACGCTCACCGCCAGCGGGGTGGCTGAGCTTGCAGCCCCATTTGCCTGCCCTGTGCTCGATAATCTCGTAGTAGCCGTCCCCCACAAGTGCGGTGTAGGTCTGGCGGCTCACTTTTTTCCACGTCAACTTATCTCTCACGCTCTCGCCCAATGAAAGTTGGGCGGTGAGGCACCGGGGGGAAGCCTCACCGCCCTTTTGACCTTCCGACGGAGGGGGGGTGTATCCACCGGAAGGTAAGGTGCCCCTATGTACTTGCGTACATAGCGGGCCTCTTATCCCGAAGTTTAGAGAGGCAAAAAGAAGCCAAGGCAGACCCGGACGCTTGCGTGCCTTCAGGCCTAATCACGCCTTCGCCAAAAACCCGCATGGCGAATGGCTCGGCGGCATGAGGGGCTGAGGTCGGGTCAGCCCTTGGCAAAGATGGTGGCGACGCCGAAGAGTTCAAGTCGAACGGGCCGTCGAAACGACGCGACCGGCCCTATCAGGGCGGCAGGTCGAAGTATTGGGTGAAGGTGAAGAGCCGGAAGCATCCCGCGATGAGCCGGGTGATGGAGGAGTTCGCTGCCCAATAGCCTCGGGCAGGCGCCCTCCCGACGCGACGGGGCCGCGTTGTTTTATATCGCCGGTAGCAGCACGCGACCGAGTGCACCAGACGGTTGCGCGGCCAGTCGCGTCGGCAACCGGTGATTTGTCTCGCCGGGGCGGACAGCGCGACAATTCCGTCATGATCCCCGGCGTATCATCCCGGAATCGGGGCGGGCGTTTTTGCCAACGAGGAGGAGCCATGGCAATAAACCGCAATTGGCCGACCCGTGAGGCATGGGCCAAGGAGCGGCGAACGCCACATGACGGAGGCCACCCCTACATCCCAAGCCGGGAGCTGTCGCTCTACGCGAGCCCGGAGGAGATCGCGGCGGCGATTGCCGCCCTGCGCATGATCTGGTCGGAATACGGACGGCACATGAAGATTGCCAGCAGGGAGGCCGGGCCATTGGCACGGTGGCCCCGCGAGAACTCCTACGCATACGACAACCGTTTTTTGGCGATGAGCGAGACCGAGCGGGAGCTGGCCCACAGGGTGGACCGATGGCGCGACAAGCGGCAGGCGGTCAAGTTGGCGATCAAAGCGCTGCGTGAGGGATTCGTCCCGGAGTGGAGCGTGTTGCTTCGTTCACCACCATCACCGCTCGTCGCGATCATCGGTCGCTACGACGACGCCGTGCGCGAAGCTGTTGACGCGGTGACGAACGCGGCGCGATAACTCGCGCATGCGACAAACCAGCCTCATCCACACACATCGGGTCGTTTCGCCATTGCCATCGAGGTCACCGACAGAACGTGTTGGGAAAAGCCAGCGTTGGCCCCCGGCGGTCGGGGCCTTTGATCTATCTCAAGGAGCAGTCACACAGTGGTGGCCCAGCCCGCCTCTCGGCTTGAGGAGAGGACAAGCCGGGGGCCGAGTCGTCACACTCTGGTTTGGACGAACGCTACCCTGGTTTGGCCGAACAATGACATGGTTGATGTGTGCGCTGCGCAGGGGCGGCCTCGGCAATGGTACAAATTCGCAATTCGCATCACCCCGCATTTTGTTGTCGCGCGGCAAATTTGCAGCGCGACAGGAGCCATCACCCGGCAACAAGCCGACGCGATAGGGAAGGTCGCGAACCTGAATGCCCGGCAACGCAATGCGATCCGGAACGCGAGGAGAAGACGCGGACTAGCAACCTCCGAGCTACTTCGGCGCAGGGGTATCGTCCTTGTACTTGCGGATTGTCGAAGAGATAGAACGTCGCCAAGCTGACGTCGGAGATTTCCTCCTCACCAAGAAAAATTTCGTGCTTCTGCGAGGGCAGTGATGTGTTCGCCGACGCTTCGCTAGCTGAGGCGCACGCACCGCTTGCCATCGAGAGACACATGCCGGCAAACCCTAAGGCGGGTAAGGCTTTGCTCCGACGCTTGCCTATGGAAGAGCGCTCCGGCATGGCACAGTTCTCCCGCTTGCTTGGGCATACTGAACTAAACTGGCGTGATGAAATCCGACCGACCTATGCCGACCCCGGCCGCGGTCAAGCATGTACCGCTACTCCTAACGTTGACGCTTTGCCGCCGCCAATGGGAAAGGGCGCGAGCGGTATCACTGAGCGAAAAGAACTTTCCGCCAAGGCAATCATGTTGATCTAGATCAAGGCTTCGTACCTGAGCCGTGTGTCGCCATCGCAGCGCATTGCGGCATGTCTCTCTTATGGGTCAAAAGCAGACATTCGCGGGGTTTGCGCGACGTCCGCTACTCCCCGAAAGAGGATGTATTCGGGATGTCCGTCAAGAGCCAAAAGCGGACTCGTTTTGCTGGGCCCGAGCTTTCCGAATCTGACCCGGAGCGGGCATCCCGGAGGCTAGTTGATCAATCCCTTTTCCTTGAAGAATTTCTCCGCGCCGGGATGCAACGGAACGGGCATGCCGTCCAGCGCACGTTCAAATTTTATAGCCGCTGCTGCCGGGTGGGCTGCGACCAGTTCGCTAGTCGAGTCGAAGATAGCCTTAGTCATATCGTAAACGAGGTCGGGGGGCAGATCTGCCTCCGCCACAATGTAATTTAGCAGTGTTGCAGTCCGAACATCCGAGTCCTGGCCCTTATACGTACCCTTCGGGATAACGCCTGTCGCGTAGGGGGCACCTGCCTTGGCGACAACTTCGGGGGGGACTTCGACGAAGATCACCGGAAACGCGTTGGCGATATCCCTGAGTGCGGGAATGCCAAGGCCGCCAACCTGAAACGTGGCATCGAGTTCTTTGTTCTTCATTAGATCGACCGATTCTTCGAAAGGCAAATAAACGGCCTTGCCCAGGTCCTTGTAGCTGATTCCGGCCGCTCCCAGCAGTCTGAGTGCGTCGAGTTCGGTCCCGGACTTTCGGGCTCCAACCGACAGACGCTTCCCCTTGAGATCGGCGATTGTTCTAATGCCGCTCTCTTTCAAGGCCATGATATGAATGTAGGATGGATAAATGGCCGTTATGCCGCGCACCTTATCGATCTTGCTTTTGAATCCGGCGTCCGCCTCACCGGTCCACGCAAAGGCAAGCGCATCGCCTTGCGTGAAAGCGATCTCGCCTCGGCCTTGCTGCATTAGATTGAGGTTCTCCACCGACCCCTTGGTTGACTGCACCGACGGTTTAATGCCGGGGATTTTCGCAGCAAAGATATTCGAGAGCGCTTCACCGAGCGGATAGAATATGCCGCCCGTCCCGGCCGTCAGGATATTGATGAATTGGCTCTGAGCTGGTGCTGCCGGTTGCCCCATAGCGGCCATTGCGGTTGCGCCCGCAATCGTCAAGGAAATCAACGTTTTGCTCACGCTTATCAGAAATCGCTTTTTTCCGATCATTACATGTCCTCCCCGTCGTCTTTGTTTTTTGGCCCACTCGTCGAGCAGCAACTCTGAGAAGACGAACTGCAGACGCATTTCATTCTGCCGGAGCGGCAACCATGGCGACCTCTGCCACCCTCCGCTGCCTGGATGCGAGGACGGGAATCGGCATGTTTAACGCAACGTTGAGCATGGCGCGGATCATGCCTGCTATGGGATCGACTATGACCAGCAATGGCAGCGCAAGTTCATAAGACAGACCAAATGGACGCAGCACTGCGGTAATTGGGGCAAGCCCCGCGACGCCAGCAACGCCGATCGTCGCAAAAGAGGCCATAATCGAAAGGGCCGCTACCAAACCCAGATCAAGCACGCTAAACGGCCGGCCCATCAAATAGCCGATGAATAATGTGGCCGTCGCGAAATGAACGATGTTGCCAAACCGAATGACCGCAAACCCCATTGGAATGAAAAGATCGCAGGGCTCAGGCGAGGTGCCCATTTCGTCCTTGAGTGTTTCCAACGCGACAGGTGCGCAGATAAGTGCGTTGCGTGTTGCAATAGCGAGGGTCAACGGATTCAGAATCCTCCCAAAGACAAACGCCGGAACAAGCCGCAAGCGAAGCGAAATCACAATAATAGGCAGGATCAAAAGTAGGACGCTGGCTGCAAAAAATGCGTACACAAAAGGCGCGAGGACTGCGTAAACGTCCGGGCCAAGGTGGGCGATTGGCGGCGCAACTAGTGCGATGATGCCCATCGGCACGAGCAAATTGAACCACTCAAAGATCATAATACAGACGGCCTGGATGTGCTTAAGAGCGCCGAAAACGGAGATTCCCGAGCGGCGCTCGCTCACCACCATGCCGGCACCAAAGATGGCCGCAAAGATGATCACGCGTAGGCTGTCGTTGGAAGAAAGCGCTGCAAAAATGTTGGTGGGTATGAACGCGAGCAGCTCGGACGTCTGTTGAGAGCCTGTACTGACCGCGAGGTCGGGATTGAGGGCCATCTCGATATCCACCCCGTCGGCCGAAGCTCCAAAAAGGGCTCCAATACGGCCGCTGACGGACTGGTCCAATGGCATGACGCTGAAGATTGTTCTGGGCACCAGGATGGCGATTATGCTGACAACCGCAATTGTGACGATCAACCATATGACGATGCGCGCCATGATTTTGCCGCCTGTGCCGCTTGTGAGAGCGGACCGCATTGCAAGAGGAATGGTCGCCAAAAGAAATGGCAGCACGCACATTTGCATCAATCCGATGTAGATGTCGCCAAGAGGCTGCAGATACTTCAGAAAGGAGAAATTCATTACGCCGAGCCAAATTGCGAACACGACCGCAGAGATGCTAACCGAAGGGCGATTGATGGCCTTAGAGAGCGCGAGCATCTAGGTTTCTACTTTCAATTTGCGGCTTGAGAAGCAAGCAGGCCGGACAGTGTGAAGGGCACCCGATTATCCGCAATCTGATAATTGATGAACTGTTGTAGCCTCACGCAGGACGCGCAGATGGCGAACGAAAGATACGATTTGTCGTCGGTAAAAGCGGCCGATCCGAAACGGACATTGAGGGCGGGATTGCTTTTCAACACGCGGCGTATTTCGAATTCATCGCGATAAAGGACGTCCACGCGATTATTCACCAGCGCCTCGATTGAATCTTCCCACGTCTGCATCTCGACAATCTGGGCATCGGGAAAATTTCTTTCCGCAAATCCGACGTATGCACTTTTCGCGATCACGCCTATAGCACCATTAAACGTGCGCAATACATCTTCAGGCGGCCGGCCTCCCGCCTGCGCGCCGATGGTCGCGCGGTTGAACAAAAAAGCTTGGCGAAGGACGAGGTAAGGCTCGGAAAACCGCACGTGCAAAATCCGGCTCGGCGATTGCGATAACTTGCTTACGCCGATGTCGGCTCGGCCACTGTCCACTGCATCGATCACAGAGTCGAAGGTTGGGCAATCGTCGATGAATTCGACGCCCACCTTCAACAAGCGGCCAATACGACGGACCAGTTCAATTTCCGGGCCCATGAGCCCGCCGTTCGACGTGTGCCAGTGAAACGCGGGCAAGTCGAACTTGGTGATTGCCACTCTGATTGTACCGCGCGCTATGATCGCTTCGGTGTCTTTTGGGCGCTGTATTAGCTCCTGGGAGCGGGACGGAGAAATTGCCGCCGTTATTCCAAGAAGGATCAACGCAAGCGCAAAAAGCCAGCAGATTCGCAGAGCGATCGAACGGGCTCGCCATTTCAAGAAGCCGCAGGACGCAGCGGCAAAATGGCCATTAAGGCATACTAGCATTCCTTCCCCACAGCCCACATTGCAAACGACTTAACCATTCACAGCGAAGCATAAGCTGTTTCTTGGCCGATCGACAATACGCAGCGCGGAATTATGAGAAGGGCCGCTAGCAGCGTCAGCGCCTCCATTGGCGCCGTGTACAAACCAGCAGGTTTTGATAACGGGCAGGGCATCATTTCGGCGGCTTATCCGATGGGCCCCCTAGATCCGCAATGGAAGGACGATCCGAGTATGAAGGCTTTCGACGAGTTCCTAGCAAAGGATTTTTCCGCGGGCGATCGATCCGATGGTTCAATAGCGATCTGGGCTCGCGAGCGCTGTGATTTTTGTCACATGGCCAGCGAATCTTATCGCTTGGGGCTGTTCCGGTCGAACGTCATCTCCGCAGTAACCGCTTGCGCGATTCATCTGAACGAATCCAAAGCGCGATCCGACGGCCCCCGTGTATGGCCGCTCACGATGCTTAGAAACTGACCTTCAAACCCGAATTGGCAGGCCGCGCGAAAAAGGTCAGGCCCGATCTCGCCCTGCTCAAAGTTCACCAGGAAATGCTATCCGGCCGGCGCGCCAGCAGCAGTACGCGTCGAAAGCGGCAGATCCCGCAAATCGTTTCCATCCATCGCCAGCACTCGAAGGCGCAGAGCTGCACCTCTTCATTATGCTTGCCCGAGTGAAGCGCGTTGAAGTCGGAATAGCCGTCAACGCCCAGGATGACGGCCTCACCATCGATGACGAAATGCTTCTGTCGGTTCTTCAGGGCAGCTTCAGCGATCCGGGGTTAGCGCTTGGCCCAGTCATATCCGCCGCGAGTTATCAGTTGCACGCGATCCCCGTCTCGCTGCTTTCGTGAAGCCATTCCGGGCCAGCGGGAACCTTGTTCCCTTCGTAGGAATACAGAATTCAAACGATTTAAGCGGTGCCCGAAGATAGGTGCGGCTCAGGAAAATTGCGAGATTGTGACGAACATCAACGACGATTTTCCAACGCAGTGGTAGATCAACTTGCGTCGCAAAGGTTGGCTCAAGAACTACTGGAAAGTCCCTTTGTGATCAATTTCAAAGACTGGAAGCGCGATCAAAGTGAGCGGCACCGGCATTTGGCTGCGCCGCTCACCGGACGCATCTCTATCGAGATCCAGCTCGCTGCGGTCGGCAGATTCAATCGTTTCAAAGAGGTGCCTGCGTATGAAGGACAGCGTTGAAGGGAGACCACGCGAGCCGTTGGTTGCAACCGCGTCCCCTGTTTGTCCGAAATGCAAAGCTTACTTCCAGTTCACGAAAACGTTCTTCGATGTTCGCCGGAATTTAATCGTTCGGCTTTTTCGTTGCGAATGCGGACAGGTCATCTGGGATGAAAAACCAACATAGGCGCACCGCTTGCCGCAGGCCCTGCAGATAATCGTATATGTCGGCAAAGGTGATTTTGGTCGGGCGGGCAGATGCGGACATGGCCTATATGATCCCGCCGAACTGATCGATTTGTGAGGCCGCTACAGATTGATGGTCAGCGGCCGAACACCACGTCGTTAGCTCAACGGAACGGTGGAGCAAAGCCAATGCGTGCTGTGTTGGCCATGGGCCTGCTGATCGCTTTGTGTGCCATTGCCGAGCCCGCTCCTGCGCAGCGCGCACGTCAGCACGTCATTGTTCGGCCAAACCAGGGTAGCGTTCGTCCAAACCAGAGTGTGACGACTCCGCCCACCGGGGGCTTCGGGCTCCTGGGTTGGACCCCGGCAGAGCCTGGGCTGGGGCATAGCTGCCCATGATTGCGCCGATCATGGCTGACGTGAAGCCGCTAGGGGTGGGGCTCGGCAGCGCCCAGTTCGTGGCCAGCGCCTAGGCAATGTTGTATAGGTGCCGCAAGCGAGGCGGCGGATGGCCTCGGGCATGTCCCAATGATTGCGCTGATTGGAGCAGAGGTGAAGCCGCTAGGGCGCGCAAACCGCCGGCCCTACCGTGACGGTTATCACTGACCAGGAACCTGTGACGTTAGTCACTCCCGCTTCATCCACTCGGAATTGCTCGTCAATCGAGGCGGCGTTGGTAAGGCGTTAACACTTTCTTTGCATGAATGGCCAGGCGCGAAGGCGCATCCGGTTTCAGTTCATTCAGTTGGAAAAGTAGCGATGCGTAACGCGTTCGGTCTGATGCTGGCCAGTCTTGTCGGAGCGGTTGTGATTGCCGGAGTTTGGTTCTGGAAATTCGCCCCGCGAGCGGACGCCTCTTCCCCTCAAACCATGGCGGCAAGGCCGGCCGATGCGCGTTCTCCGGCCACGAGGTTTGCGCCCGACGATGACGTCAAGGTCCCGGCCTCGATTTCGGACAGGCTTGCCGCACTGCCGACGTCAGCTCCGCAAAAGCCGGCCTGCGCCAACGTGGACGCGCTTGGCGTTGCCCGCGTGGTCGAGATCGACACCACGGGCGGTCCCGGCTTCGGCTTCGAGCATTTCAAGCAGCTCGATTTTCTCGAGCCGAAGGAAGTCGTGTTGACCTTCGATGACGGTCCCTGGCCCACCAACACGTTCGCGGTGCTGAAGGCGCTCGACGACGAATGCACCAAGGCGGTATTTTTCCCGGTCGGCGAGCATGCCACCTACCATCCGGAAATCCTGCGTCGGGTTCTTGCGGCAGGCCATACGGTCGGCGCGCATACCTGGTCGCACGCCAATCTGAACGGCAAGAAGATGACCGAAGAGATGGCAAAAGAGGAGGTCGAGAAGGGATTTTCCGCGATAAAATGGGCGCTTGGCACCAACCCGTCGCCGTTCTTCCGTTTCCCCCAGCTTGAGCACAACCCGCAGACGATGGCCTATCTCGGCACGCGCAACGTCGCGATGTTTTCATGCGACCTAGATTCCTTCGACTTCCGCAAGGACTCCAACCCGGACAAGATCATCACCACCGTGATGACCAGGCTCGACAAGCTCGGCAAGGGAATCATCCTGATGCACGATTTCCAGAAGCACACGGCGGAAGCGTTGCCGACGCTGCTGCGCCGGCTGAAGGAGGGCGGCTACAGGGTCGTGCAGATGAAGGCCAGCAGCAGCCTGCAGACCTTGCCCGAATATGACGAAGCGCTGGCGAAAGAGCTGAAACTGCCGACGGTCAGCGCGCGGCCGGTCTCGAGCGTGGTGCGGACGGTCGCACAATAGGAGCCGAGAGCGTTTTTTCGAGCGAAGTGTTTGGCGGTTCGCGTGAAGAAAATGCGTCAAAACAAGGAACAGAGCGCTCACCAATAAACTTACGGGCAGCCTTAGTCCTGGCTGCGTAGGCCGTCACCGACGCGCGGCTTTGTTGGAACGCCACTCCCATCTCCGCCTCCCTCCGCCAAACAAGGCGACAGGGGCGGCTGATCCCTTCTAACGGGAACGCCAGCGTAAAGCGATCCGGCACCACGCAGGGTCTGACCATATCCAATGCAACGCACGTCTCGGGAAGCTTACGGACCAAGCATAAGATCGCACGTCCGTAAAATTCGATCACCCCGGGTTCTACTACCTGATCCGCAGGTTCGTTCCTTCTGCGATGTCAGTCAGGCAATGTCCCCCATGCTATGACCCCCAGCGTGCCTTCCCTTCGCCTGTTGGAATGAGAGGCCGCTCGCGTTGCTATGGGATGGAAACTCAGAGCAAAGGCCGAGCGAAACTGAGTTCGTGGCCGTCGGGGTCAATTAGATGGAAGAAGCGCTCACCCCATTCGGCATCGCGGGGCACGGTAGCAGGCTGGAATCCCGCTCCGAGCGCACAGTCGTAAAGTGCGTCAACATCGGCAACGTAAAAAATTACCCGCCCCCACCAGGACCAGCGCCGCTCGGTAGGCTGGGCAATGAGATTGAGATAGCCCGTCCCGGCCCGAAAACTGGTGAATGAAGACTCTTCGCCGCCATGCAGAACCTCAAATCCTAGCGCGCGGTAGAATCGGACAGCTCGTGGCATTTCGTGGGTGCCTAGTGTGACCGCGCTGATCCCCTCGATCATGGTCAGAGCTCTCCTGTAGCGTCGTCGGATTTCTGGTGGTCGCGAGTGCCCATTCCAATTGAAATCCGGTCGCACGTCAGCGCCACGATGGCCGCAGGCTGCGCAAATGAAACGCGGCTCAATGTCGGACAACCTGGCGTCATCCGGCCAGCGGTCACCGCTGATCGCAATCGAATGGCTGCAGCGATAGTCCGCGCAATAGATCAGCAGGCCGCGAACGCCCTGGGCAAGCGAAAGAACGCCAGGATTTAGCTATACCTGTTGGCCGCGGTCTCCGGCCAGACTATCTTTCCGTGTTCAGTGATGACGTAATCGGGGCCAGGCGGGCAGCGCTGAACTTGATCGACCGCTTCTTCAAGCGTTTCGCAGGGTCCAACTTCAAACTCCAGCTTGCCGTAAGCATCACGCTGCATCACGTAAAACGGCGGATCCTCAATTGTCATTGTTACTTATTCGCCCTCGTTTAACACAGCGCGTGATTAGAAAAGTCCTGGAGTCAGATCCAAAGCATATGTCAGTAAAAGCGCCGACACGAACAGGCCCGCACCAGAAAAGATGATGATGATTTTGAGTGCCTTAGTTTCCCTATCGGTGCCTATGACGTAGGAAAGTGCGCGTGCAAGCCTCGCCATATGCGGGCCCCCTTTGGACAACCTCGGCTGAAGTAATGATACGAGACTAATCGCGAGCCGTTGCCGCCAAACTTCATAAGCAAAAAGATTGGATGGCTGCATTGATAAGCATCACAACGGGCAATCTGTCGCAGGCATGGCCGCTCATGATTGCGCCGATCATGGCTGACGTGAAGCCGCTAGGGGTTGGGCATGGGCGTGTACGAATGTCCGCTCACTGGGGTAAAGCCGATTCAGAAGACGCCGCTGCATTCACCAGTAGTTCGGGCCATACCAGCCGAACTGCGGGTACCGCTGGACTACGAGGACAGGCGCGCGTCGCTTGGCGACTTTGCGTTTCGCATGCGGTTTCGTGTCCGGCTTCTTTTGATCGACCGATTGGGCCTTGCTGGTATCGGAAGCTGGCGCTTCTGCAAAGGCATCGCGCGCCGTGGCCAAGACATCGGCGACGGCTGCCGGGGGAGCCTTGACAGGCCGTGCGCTCGCGGAGGGCGCAGGAACAGTCGCCTCACGACTGGTGTCGTAGACGATGCGTTCCGGCAATTTTTGTTCGGACTGAATGCGGATCAGGGGCGGGTTGACACTCGCCTTCTCCGCATCAGGCAATCCGGGCAGAGACCAATTCGCAATCAGCAGCACTGCGAGCAACGCGCCGCTGACCCAAAGGAAATACCGCGCCAGAGGCATTCTCAGCTCCGCTCCCCTGCTTACTTAAACATTTGCTATTTCGCGCGTGCTCACCCGAAGCGCCGCCAATTTGGCGACCCGAAGCCATCACGAGTTCGGAAACGGGGAAAGATGCCTATTGGGCTTGATCGGCGTTAAGGGCGTGTGCCAAAAAAATGCCCCCGCTGACCAAAACCAAGAGCAAGATGATTACGTCGACCATAGATCCAAACTCCCACGCACACGCGCCGGCCTTCCTGCGCTGAGATTAAGAGATCGCGGTTTCAGTATGACTTCGCGCTTGTGCCAAAACGATTTCGTCGGAACTTTCGATCATTTGGGCAGCCGCTTACCCAACGCCATTTCAAGTAAGCGGGCAATCACCGCATAAATGGCGGGTCGCTTTGTGGGTTCATCACATTCCCCATGACAGCGATGTGCCAGCGCAGCACCGATGTCCGCTTACGAACGAGAAGCGGACATTACTTTGCCCGCGCGACGCGGCTGCGCAGCCGCTCTACCGTCAACCGGAGCAGCCCGCGTGGAATTGCTCCTGAACGATATTCCTGCCATCGGCAGACTAACCGCCATAAAGCACGCGAGCTGGTTGGGGCTAACGCAAGATGTTGCGGCAACCTGGGGCGGCGGTTGACGGCTGCAGCCGGCCAAGGTCACAGCCAGCGCGCCAATAAGAAGCGTCCTCAAGCAATCCTCCCGAAGAGGCTGAGTTACGCCGCAGCTCTTGCTGCCTAAAGGTTTTCGCGCTGATCCTCGATGCAAGGATATTAAAGGCGCATTAAATGTGAGCTGTTCGCAGTCTCTAAAGGTCCGGCATGGTTAAGGTTTCGGGCTTGCGCTTTTTTCGTCAGCCGCCTGGCCAGCCCCTGCTAGTGTTATCCAACCAAGTCGCACTCACTGCAGATCAGGCGCCGCCAAACTTGGATGGATCATTGACGGCAGGAGGGTCGTCGTGAAGGGTCCGAAATCCACCCGGAACGGAGGGATCGCGATAGAGCCGCTGACACTCGGAGTGACGAAGGATGTGGTCGGAGTTTGGGGGGGACGAACGATGACTGGTCGCGCCTTGGGATTATGCCCTCTTGCGGCGGCGTCCACAGAAGCACACAGAGCGATCAAAAAGCATATCGCCAGGACAGAACGCATCGCTTTTGCTCCATTGACAAAAGGCGAGCGGTCAGAAGCGGTGACCGACAGCGGGATATACCTCGGTAAGCAGCAATAAATTCCACAGGCGGGACTTCGGTCCGGGTTTCTTATTCGGCGCGATACGCGGCAACCGCATGCGCCAAGAAGATGCCGGCGCTCAACAAGACAACAATTGCTGCTCCAAGATCAACCATCGAAGCTCACCGTGCGGCCCGCCCCTACGCAATCATGTAGGCATCGGTTGACCGCTCTGAGCCTTGATTTCCGGGGTTCAGCAAAAAGTGAACAAAGCTAAAATTTCATCCGCGCCCGCGGCTCCCCACCTGCCGTTCTGCCCGCGCGTGATGCTTCTGTGTACGACCTGGCCTGACCACTATTTCCAACACGGTACCGCGCACACCAAGCGTCGCATAGGGAGTCTTGATTGAGTAGTTATCATGATCCTGCACGCCTGTGACAAACCGCAACGACCCGCGTGTCGCTTTCAGGGCCACGGCGCCGGCTCTTTTGTTTGGGTCGTAGACGAACTTATCCAACTTCACCTCTGATGTCGGCCCGACGCTCAGCTTGGTGCTGTCAACAAACCCGAGCTCCGCGACCGAGTCTTGTCCGGTGCGAACCGCCTCATTCGAATAAACCGCGCTTCCGGACGACAAGGATTGCGTTTGACCGCGGACGGTGCCTTCCACCCGGTTCTTGACGGAGGAAGCACTGCCTATGCTTGCCTCTTCGGCCCCAGAGACAGTCGTTTGCAATAACAAAGTTGCTGCAACTAACGTCCAACCGTAATGCATGACTACACCATTCGCCTAATTAAGTTAACCAAACTGTTTGCCGCGAGAGCGGATCATTTACCCCGACAGGGCATGAATTGTCTGTGACATTAATCAAGCGTCCCGCGCTTTTCTTTGCGCAACAAAAAGGGCAACGTAGCCGCCGCCAGCGTTGCCCTTAGTCCTATGAGGACCGCAACCGACATGTGGCTCAGTTGCAGCAGGCAAACCATGCGAAGCTGGCAGGCCGGCGGCTTGATCTATCGCAAGGGTCTCGAAGTAGCCGCCGGGGAAGCGCAATTCTGGCGGCCCGCGCCGCTCGGCTCAACCGAGCCATATCGACACCATGACGGCCAAAAGAACAAACCCGATCCCGGCAACCAATATGAAATAGCGCGCTACAATATCCATCGTGGGCAACCCCAACCCGGCGATGGACAACATTCGCGCTATCGTTGGTTTCGGCATGACTTCGCGCTTGAGCCAAAATGATTTCGTCGGCAGTGCAAACGAACGGCCCCACCCAAGGTCACATCTGTCGCAGCACTGGCTGCACCTGACCCTGCAGCGAGCGGCTTTTCTTTTCCCAGCTCGCGGCGGGGGCCAAGCAGGGGTTGCCCTAGATACGAAGGGCCAAGTACTTGATGCTCCCGCCGCGAGACCCCTGCTGGCGGTGCCAACGGCGGGGACGGGGCCGGAGGTTTGACATGCGTCAAGCCAACAGGTCAGCACCGCTGTCGGTGAACTCTAAGACGGGACCAATGCGATCACGGCGACAACGAGTGCGACAATGATGGCAAGCCCACTAGCGGCCCTGAAGGCGTCTTCCTCACGTCGGGACATAACGCACCTCACGCAACACAAACTAAAATATGCGGCTAGTCTAGAGGTAAGCAAAAAGATCGGATGGCTGCATTGATACGCATCACAAGATCAGATCTTTTGCAGGCGTCGCCCATGATTGCGCCGATCGGGGCTGGCGTAAAGCGTAGCGTGGGCGCGCACGATCAGCGCGCCGATAGAGGCCGCAGTACCATTCGCAGTGCGGCAGCAGACCTGATACCATTGCCGCCCGACTGATTGAAATGGGGGGTGGGGGTGCGAAAACAACAATTGGTATTTCTTGCATTCGTGGTCATGTTGCTCGGAATTCCCGTCGCTGCTCAAGCAGAAGACTTCTGTTCGTCGCTAAATCGGATTATAGCTGACGTGCCGAATAACTTCCGTACCAACGAGCAACTGACGGGTTTTGACTGTTCGCCTTTGGTACAAGCGCAATTGTATATGTGTGTTCCAAGCCGACCCAGGATGACGTCATCGCCAATGTGAAGAAGTGTCTTCCTGGCTGGCACATAACCCTTGATTCTGGCGGCGTGCTTATGTTGCGGACTGAGGACGTCGCAATGACCGTCAGTGTGAACCGGTCCAAGATAGTAGATGGCAAGCCGACCGTCAGTGTGGCCGTCGACAGGCGGCATTGAAGCAACCGGCGCTTGCAGCACGAAAACAAAGGGCGCGCGGGGGCTAATCGGTCCCGCGCTTTTCATGTCGCCATAGCGTGAGCTAAAAAAATGCCGGCGCTTATCACTGAAAGTATCACTATTACCTCGACCATCGAACCCAACTCCCACACGCCAGCTCTGATTTACGCTCGCGTACATTAAGAGATCGATGGTTTCGCTATGACTTCGCGCTTTTGCCAATATGATTTCGTCAGCCGGCAAGATTGGGCCGCCAGGTGGTCGCCCGCGCCAATCACGGAATGTCGCCTGTCGGACGGAAGCCATGCCGCCAGCTCGAATTGCGTTGGCGGCGATCATCCAACGCCAGTTCAATGCGTCGGAGCCGGCCGCTCTAGTAGCCGTAGTTGTAATAATCGCAGATATTGACCCACTGCGGTCCGTACGCGGTCCAAACCCTGCGCCAGCAATCGTCGTAGCCAGCGTAGAAGTAGTCTCCGCCGCCAACGAAAGCGAAGCGATTGAAGCGATTATGATGGTGATGGAAGAAGGCTGGGTGATGTGTGAACGCTGCGCGCGAGAAGGCAGGCGCAAATGCGGCACGCGACATTGGCATGGCGGCGAAACTTCTCGCGCCGACCTGTGGAGCTACGCCCATTGGGTGCCCAACCATGCCCATGGAGTGCGTCCCCGTCACGCCACTCATGCCGTGGCCGGCGCCGATCCCCGTCGCGGCACCAACGCCATGTCCGCCGCCCATCCCCATCCCGCCGCCTCCACCGCCCATCCCGATCCCACCGCCTCCGCCGCCCATCCCCATCCCGCCGCCTCCGCCGCCCATTCCCATTCCACCGCCTCCACCGCCCATTCCGCCGGCTCCGCCTCCACCACCTCCACCGTGACCGCCGCCGCCTCCACCGGCCATTGCCAGGGACGGTGACGCCAGGGCTAGGGCTGAGGCGAGTGCGCCCGCGATGAAGTAATTTGCGAGTCTGTTGCTCATCGATAAATCCTCCGTCGCTTACACGACAGTGGGTCTCTTCGTTCCACAGCGATTTCAACTATGATTTCAACGTCTCGTTCCGACCGGAGGACGTCGCAGCGGGGCGCGCGCAATACAATTTTCAGCAAGCTCCGGATTGGACGCGAGATATCCCAGACCTT
>Ga0306920_100005219_pt1 | contig 16752 bp, 13 predicted proteins | sample flu12Cox44000170_FD_204666 | JGI IMG/M metagenome (GOLD analysis project Ga0306920, IMG submission 204666) | Lab enrichment of tropical soil microbial communities from Luquillo Experimental Forest, Puerto Rico - flux4day.12C.oxic.44.000.170 (v2)... | ecosystem: Environmental > Terrestrial >... | reverse complement strand
CGGTCATCACGATGTTGCCGCGGCAATTCAGGTCTGCACGGCTAGCGGCCCTCGCAAAGTGGCCGACGTCAAAAACTCTATCGCCGGTATTGCGTGGGCCAGCGGAGGCAAAGAGCTTGCTTTTGCAAGTACGACCACGGATGTGCTGACCCCTGATCATCTCTGGACTGTGCCTGCGTCCGGCGGAACCCCCGTTGATCTCACTCCCAAGTTGCAGGGATCGATCACCTCCGTCGCCAACGACCCCCACGGCACGGTGTGGCTCGCGATGCATAAGGGCACGGCGGTTGAAGTGTATTCATATAAGGGCGGCAAGGTGGAACCCGCTTACAAATGGCCGGGCGGCAACGCCTACTCTCCCCCTGCGTTCTCGGAATTTTCCACTTCATCCGAAGTCTTGGCGTTCACTGTCGCTGATCCAACGCACACCAACGACGTTGCGGTAGTGCGCGGAGCCGACCTTCGGAGAATTACCCACGAAGGCGACGACCAGCTCGGCAAAGTAGATCTGGGTGAGATGCGCGTTGTAAGCTGGACCGCCAAGGACGGAACTAGCCTGGAAGGCATTGTGACCTTTCCGTCTAACTACGAAGCCGGGAAGAAGCATCCTTTCCTCGTTTTGCCGCACGGCGGGCCGGAAGCGAATGACTCGCTCCGCTTCGATATCTTTTCCCGCCTGATTGCCGGCATGGGCTACGTTGTCATGCAACCGCAATATCGCGGCTCGACCGGTTACGGCTCCGAGTTCCTCGAGGCCATCTATCAGCACTTTGGTGACCGCGCCTACGCCGATGTCGATAGCTCCACCGACTTTGCCGTGGCTCAGGGTTGGGCCGACCCGAATCGCCTCGCCGTGTTTGGCTGGAGCGCCGGCGGATTCATGACCTCGTGGACTGTCACACAGACACACCGCTACAAAGCGGCCATCGAGGGTGCGGGCATCACCGACTGGCTCAGTTTCATTCCCACCAGCGACATTGCCCAGGTCGATTACGATTTACGGTGGCAGGAAAAAGATCCCAGTCCGTTCCTGCAATTTTCGGCCGTGATGCACGCCGACCAGGTCACAACACCTTTACTGATCCTTCATGGTGAAGCGGACCTGCGCGTGCCTGCCTTTCAAGCTCGCGAATTTTTTATTCTCCTTGCGGAGCGAGGAAAGACTGTGCGCATGGTGACCTATCCCGGCTCACCGCATTTTCCGCGGTTAGCCGAGCAGCGCCGCAACATCTGGGTCGAAATGAAAGATTGGCTAGGAAAATACAATCCGTAGGGGGTGTTTCAAATGTTGTGACGGTGAAGAAATCGCTGCGCTCCGCTAGAATGGCATAAAGGAGAAAGCTCTTGGCGGATGAAATCACCACAACACCTCCGGCGCCGCCTGAAGGGGCCGCGGAGCGAAACCCGGCTACGCCGAAAGTAAAGACTCGCAAGCCAAAACAGCGCGCGTGCGACGAAAAGGATGCAAAGGGCAAGCTTTGCGCGGGGCACCTCAAGCGTTGGTACGACTACCCCCGTGAAATTGAACAATTGGTCGGCAAAGGCGCCGAAATCTACCGCTGCGAATTTTGCAAGGTGCTCTACCGCCCGGATCCAAAGCAGCAACCGAATAGCTATACGATCCGATATTGAGGTACGGCCGGCCTTGAAGCCGCATAGCGATTTATGCATCTAACCTGGTCAAGGAGGTCGCTCCGCCGTGTCCCACGACGAATTGATCTACGACTGGAATCTAGCTGGCGACGTGCCTATTCCTCCCGGCACCGAAGTTCTTGTCAACGATGAAACGCTGCGTGACGGCCTGCAGAATCCTTCTATTCACGACCCGACGATCGAAGAGAAAATAGAGATCCTGCATCTGATGGAGGCGCTCGGTATTGACTCCGTGAATATCGGTCTTCCCGGAGCAGGACCGCGCGCAGCGCAACACGTGGAAGCGCTGGCCCGCGAGATAGTCTCAAAGCGCATGCGGATTAAGCCGAATTGCGCCGCGCGCACCGTGGAAGCCGATATTATTCCAATCGTCGAGATTTCACAGCGCGTAGGCATGCCAATAGAAGCTGCCACCTTTCTTGGCTCCAGCCCGATTCGCCGCCTCGTGGAGGATTGGACCGTCGACCACCTGCAGCGCACCACCGAAAAAGCGGTCAAATTCGCTGTTTCCCACGGACTGCCTTCCATGTACGTCACGGAGGACACGGTCCGCACGGATCCCGGTACCATCGAACGCCTCTACACGACCGCTATCCGAAGCGGAGCCCGCGCGATTGTGCTCTGCGACACGGTTGGGCACGCCACCCCGGAAGGTGCCTACGGCCTAGTCGAATTTGTGATCGAAAGGGTCGTCAAGCCGTCACGCGAGCAAATCCGGGTCGATTGGCACGGACACCGCGACCGCGGTTTGGCCATTGCTAACTCGCTCGCAGCCATTGCCGCGGGTGCTCGCCAGATTCACGGCGTCGCTCTCTCGCTCGGCGAGCGCGTCGGGAATACGCCGATGGAGTTGCTCCTGGTTAACCTCCGTCTTATGGCACTGCGCTCCAACGATCTGACGTTCTTGCGCGCTTACTGCGAAACCGTCGCGAAGGCCACTCACACTACCATTCCGCCGAACTATCCTGTGTTTGGCAGAGACGCCTTCCGCACGGGGACTGGCGTTCACGCCGCCGCAATCATCAAGGCTTTGCGAAAGCACGACCGCGACCTTGCCGACGCCGTTTACAGCGGTGTTCCCGCACGCTTGTTCGGCCTCGAACAGATTGTGGAAGTCGGACCCATGAGCGGCAAATCGAATGTCTCCTACTGGTTGGCACGCCACGGCATCCCGGAAACGGACGAGCTTGTGAACCGCATCTTTGAAGCCGCCAAGCGATCGCCGCGTGTACTCACCGAGGAAGAGTTGAAGGCGCTTTGCGCCACGACGGGGCCAAGTGCGTAGATCGAATCCCTAAATCAACAACCACCCCCATTTCCGGTCTCGCGCTTCTCCAAGCGAGGTAGAATGCCGGCGTGAAGCGGCGCATCGCGACGAAAACTCTCAAGCGGGCGGAACCGTTGTTACCACTCCTGCCCGTCCGGACAGTGAAACAACTTCTGCTTTGCGCTATCCTTCTCGTCATGCCGTTTCGCTCTCCGGTTCTCGCCAATAGACCTCGATCGTTCAACCCTTCATCGCTTGCGGATCAGCCTCAAGTACGTGCAGCGCTCGATTGGTTCACCAAAAACCTTAGATGGGTCGACGACGAGCAGGTAAAGCTCACCGAAATTCCCGCTCCTTCCTTCCAGGAGGCAAAACGAGCCGATGCTGTGAGAGACATACTGGCCTCCGAAGGGCTGACGATCCAAACCGACAAGATCGGGAACGTAATTGGCGAACTGCCCGGCTCAGACGAAAGGGAAGTGGTCGTGCTCGCTGCACACCTCGACACTGTGTTTCCCGCTGGCACCGAGATTAAAGTGCGCCGTGAGGGTGGCCGCCTGCTCGCGCCTGGAATTTCAGACAACGGCACTGGACTCGCGGGACTGCTGGCGGTTGCAAGGGCTATCCAGGCCGCTAAAATCAAGCCGCGCTTGACTATCCTGTTTGCGGCAAACGTCGGCGAGGAGGGCGAAGGCAACCTGCGCGGAATGCGCGCGCTCATCGACGCCTATCGCGCGAAATTGCGAGCCGTAATCGTTCTCGATGGTTCGGGAACCGATCACGTCACCACGAAAGCGCTGGCCTCGCGCCGCCTCGAGGTCCTCATCACGGGCCCTGGAGGACATAGCTGGTCGGACTTCGGCATGCCCAATCCGATTAACGCACTCGTGCGAGCCTCGGTCCGTTTTATCAATACCAAGGTGCCTACGGCTCCCCGGACCACGTTCAACCTCGGTCAGATCGAAGGCGGCACTTCAGTGAATTCGATCCCGTATGAGGCGAAGTTGAAGGTCGACCTCCGCTCCGAGAATGAAGACGAAATTGCCCGCCTGGAATCTTCCTTGCGCGACTGCGTGGCTGCCGGTGTTAAGGACGAAATGGACAATGCTCGTGAGCGGAACCGCGGGAAGCTCGAATGGAAAATTAATCAGATCGGCAGCCGCCCTGGAGGAGAACTGCCGCCCGACTCGCCTTTGCTGGCAGCTTTGCGCTCGGCAGACGAATACGTGGGAAATCAATCGCGGGTCGAGCGCTCTTCAACCGATGCAAACATCCCACTCTCGCTCGGAATTGAGGCCATTGCCTTGGGCGCTGGCGGGAGCGGCGGGGGGGCGCATTCCTTGCAGGAGTGGTATGAGCCGGCTGGAAGAGACCTGGGCCTGAAGCGGGTACTGCTGACTCTTCTTGGCGTTGCCGGACTCGCGCCTCAGAAAGGTCCATCATGAGGCCGGCGCCGCTGCGACTACTGCTGATCGCTTCTGCATTGCTAACTTTCCCTCTGACGTATGCGCAAGGATTGTTCGCCCAAAAGGACGAGCCGCCTGTTCACAAAACGACTTACTACCTGCATGGCCGGATATACACCAACGATCCGAAGCAACCCTGGGCCGCCGCAATGGCTGTTCGCGACGAAAAAATTCTCTGTGTCGGTACGATCACGCAAATCATGCTCGAATGTGGGGCCGCCAACGCCGAAGACGTTGTGCAATTGAATGAACGCTTCGTGATGCCCGGCTTCAACGATGCTCACGTTCATGTGGGCGGCGCGGCGCACGACAAACTGAGCGTCGTGCTAAACGGCGCGACTTCCGTTGCCGATATCCAGAAGCTCATCAAGGAAGCGGCCGCCACACATAAGCCGGGCGAATGGATCCTGGGCAGTGGTTGGGACCAGACACGCTGGACCGATCAGAAGTTTCCCAGTCGTCTCCAGCTTGATGAAGCCGCGCCTGCAAATCCCGTTTACCTCGAACACGTTTCCGGACACATTGCAGTGGTCAGTTCACTCGCCTTGAAGCATGCCGAAATCAGCAAAGACACGCCCGACCCACCCGGTGGGCAAATCGAACGTTTTGCTGACGGGGAGCCGACGGGCATTCTAAAGGAAGACCCTGCGACGGAGATGGTCTGGCAACGCATCCCCGACCCCAACGCTGCTGAGCGCCGCCGAGGCATTGAGATGGTGCTCGAAGAACTCGCGCGCAACGGGGTCACCTCGATTCAGGACTTTTCTCAGTGGGAAGATTTCCTGGTCTATACGGACCTGAAAGAGGAAAGGAAGTTGACCGTCCGTATCACCGAGTGGCTCCCTTTCACCCTCTCTACAGACGAACTGCAAAATCGTCGTGCGCAGGCCGGAACAAGCGACCCTTGGTTGCGCGCCGGCGCGCTTAAGGGTTTCCTGGACGGAGCAATGGGAACGCGCACCGCGGCCTTGCTCGAGCCTTACTCGGACGATCCTTCAACAAGCGGCATCCCTCGGATGGACCCAGAAAAGCTGAAATCCATGGCTGTCGAGCGCGACAAGCTCGGATTTCAACTTGCCTTCCATGCAATCGGCGACAAGGCAAATCGCCTTGCACTCGACACTTTCGAATCAGTTGCGCGCGCCAATCCTCCACGTGATCGTCGTGACCGTATCGAGCACGCCCAGGTCGTGGCTCCTCAAGACATACCACGCTTTGGCGAACTGCACATCATTGCGTCCATGCAGCCTTGTCACGAAACCAATGATTCTCGCTGGGCGGAACAGCGCCTCGGCCCGGAGCGCTCTAAAGGTGCCTACGCTTGGAATTCGCTGCAAAAGGCCGGCGCGAAATTAGCTTTCGGCACGGACTATGACGTCGAGCCGGTCAATCCTCTGCGCGGCCTCTATGCTTGCGTCACGCGTGAAGCCATCACCGGCGGGCCACCCGGAGGCTGGGAGCCACAGGAAAAGCTGCCCCTGCAAGACTGCATTCGTGCCTATACTTCGGGTTCGGCCTACGCCGAATTCATGGATGGCAAGAAAGGCGAGCTAAAGGTCGGAGAATTCGCGGACTTCGTCGTCCTTTCGCGCGATCTGACGAAAGCATCGCCAAAGGACTTTTTGACGACGGACGTTTTGCAAACCGTGGTCGGTGGGCGTACTGTTTATCAGAAAAATTGAATCGTATGCAGCTCTCCGGCGTAGGGACGGTCTTTCGTTTGGTAAAAGTACACGCGGGCCCGCCGGCCCTTCCATTCCATGCAGGCGGGAGCCTGCCCGGAATCTTCTTTCGCCGTGCTGACCACATATAGCGTAGTTAGGCTCGAATACTGAAATTTCATTTCTACTCGGTTGACAGTCAGCGCAACTTTCCCGCTACTCGCGGCATTGCACTCGGCGGCGAAGATGACCCCTTCGACGGCGAATTCGGTGCGGCTCGATTTCTTTGCCGTGCTGGACCCGCTCGGGTTGCTCGGAGTCTCCGCTTTCGAAGGCGATGCCGTGGCCGCAACCACAACCGTGGACGCGCTCTCGACTTTTGCCGCCTTGGCCTCTTCAGCCGACTGCTTGGCCCGCTCCGCGAGCGCAGCGATTTCCTTGTCCTGGATCTCGGCATTATATACGGCGAGCATCAGTTCAGCAGAATCGTGCTTTTCTGTCGGTGTTTTGGTGACTTGCTGAATATGTTCGGCGAGTGCTTTCGCGTCAGATGTCTTTCCCGTATTCAGCAAGACATACGCATAATTAATCCGATAGCTGAGATTCCCGGGCTCGAGTTCCACCGCTTTTCGGCATGTAGCAATGGCTTTGTCTCGAGTCTCGGGGCGCGTGGAATAAAGCGAAGCAAGGGCAGAGTAGGCGGGCGCAAACTGCGGATTCATCTCGACAGCCTTCTCAAGCCAGGCGGTCAGCTTGGTGTCCTCAGCGTCTGGCGCAATCCGGCTTCGCATACGCGTCTCCGCTGCAAAAAAGTAAGCTACAAAACTGGTTGAGTTCAGCTCGATGGCTCGCACAAAGTCCGCTTCAGCCGGCGGGTAGTCTTGCTTGATGAATTCCAGTATCCCCCGGGCCTCATAAGCGAGGGGCAGCGTTGGGTCAGCCTGTAGCGCCTGCTCGGCCGAAGAGTTGGCTTCGTCAGGCCTTTGCGTATGGATGTAGAAGAGGGCGCGGTAAGCGGCCAATTCCGCCGGCGGCACTTCGCGGCTCGAGTAACTTTTCGGGTCGCCACGAATCGCGGTTGGAACTCGCGAGATGTAGAAGCTTCTTTGCCGTACGTAACCTTCCATCGACTGACTGAACTTCTTTAGGTCGCCAAAGGTGCTTTGGGCGGCGTCGACCTGATTTCCGGTAGCCGTCCACGCGGTCAAAAACTTGCTCAGCAATTGCTGCTTGCGGGCCTCGGGGTCGAGCATCAGGTAGTGCACGATAGCCCACGACTCCGCGTAAAAGACGGACACGCGGTTTTGCTCGTTGTAATAAGGGGAGTTTGAGTCGGCTGATAGCAACGCCGCGATCGGAATCAGTCGGTTTTCCTGCAGGATCTGCAGGTGGTACGGCGAGATTTTGCCGATTTCCACTTCTTTATCGTGAATCGCCGAGTTGCCGTAGAATTCAGCCAATCCCTCGCCCAGCCAAATCGGCAAATCGCGAAAGTTCAAATTCATGATGGCGTGCGTATATTCGTGATAAACGATCTGATACGGGTTGTCGGACTCGACATGGGTTCGCAGTGCCACAAAGTGACGTTCTTCTCCTGGCGCATACAGCCCTGCCGGGTGCGCATGGCCCTTGGCCTCCCAGTAACCGGGGAGCAAGACCTTTAAGGAATCTTCGTTTCTTACCGCCAGGATAATCAGCGGCTTGCCCAGATCCACGCGTAGCTTAGGGAATGTATTGTGGAACACTTCACGAAACTGCTCGAACTGGTCCGCGATCTTCCGCGCTTCCTTCTCACCCGAATTGCTGATTACCGTAAAGTTCGGTGACCGGATGGCAATCCATGTGTCCTTCGACCCGGCACGCGCTGGCGGGAACACGAGCGCAGCGAACACGACCAACAAGGCGCACACAACGGAGCGAACCGGGCGGAGAGGCATGACAACCAAAACTCTACCGTACCCTTCCGAGGAGTCAAGCCGACCCGTTCTTCGTTTGCGTGTGCCTCAGCCGGCATGTACGCTCTTCACGTTTGCGGATCCACTTGCGTGGACCCTGACGGACCCCTCGCATGAGCCAACGCCTGAAGGCCGACTTGTCGCTGATGTTCTGTTCGCTGATCTGGGGCGTAACCTTCGTTGTGGTCAAAAACGCTTTGGATCACGCTTCGCCCTTTGTGTTCCTTGCTGTGCGGTTCAGTATCGCCGTGATTCTGATGGCCATTCTGCGCCCGCAGGTCATTCAGCAAATCGAGGACCAGGAAATCTTTGCTGGCATGCGACTCGCATTCTTCATGTTTGCGGGTTATTGTTTCCAAACGGCAGGACTGCAGTACACCACGGCGTCGAATTCAGGCTTTGTCACCGGCTCAAGTGTTGTGCTAGTTCCGCTGCTACTGGGCGTGTTCTGGGGACGGAAGCTCACTCGGTGGATCTACGTGGGAGCCTTTGCGGCGCTGGTCGGTCTCTACTTTCTAACCGTTCCGAGCGAAGGATTGCGTTATCTGAATCGCGGCGATGTTCTGACGTTCATCGGCGCCGGCTTCTATGCCGTGCACATCATTCTCGTCGGGGAGTACTCCCAAGAACATTCCGTTTCGGCCCTCAGCCTGATTCAGGTGGCTGGTTGCGCCGTAATGGCTTGGCCACTGACAGCCGCAGGCGGAGTGATTCACTGGCAGCCCGTGCGCTTCGAGTGGAACTGGCCGCTACTCGTAGGAATTCTGATTTGCGCGGTGTTTGCCACCGCGATTGCGTTTACGGTCCAGCTCTGGGCGCAACAATACACGTCTCCGGGCCACGCCGCTATTCTCTTTGCCTTAGAACCGGTGTTTGCGGTCATTACTTCCTATTTCGTGCTGCATGAACGTCTGACCGCACGAGCGTTGAAAGGAGCAGGGTTGGTAGTGGCGGGAATCCTGCTGGCAGAGCTCTTGGCCGAGCCCGCGGCCCCTGAGGCGGCTGAACCGATCTACGAAGGCCGCATTTATTTCAAGCCGTGGTGGCGGGGGCAGTGGTAGTTGCAGGAATCGGCCTTCACCGGCCATTTGAATAATACTTTACATCTACCGGCTCATACATGGTGGCCGTGGCGGCATGAGCCCTTTCGTAGGTATCGATTGCCGCAGCATGTTGCAGTGACTGTCCGATATCATCAAGCCCCTTCAGCAGGACCTCTTTGCGTGCCGGGGCGATTTCGAATTTGTAGCTCAGACCGTGCTTGTCATTGACTGTTTGGTTAGGTAGATCGATCGAAAGAGAATACCCATCTTCCTTCTCGGTGCGCTTGAAAAGTTCGTCGATCTCGGCTTCGGTCAAAATCGCCGGCAGAATGCCATTCTTGAAGCAGTTATTGTAGAAAATATCCGCATAGCTGGGTGCAAGGATGGTGCGGAAGCCATAATCCTTCACCCCCCAAGGCGCATGCTCGCGGCTCGAGCCGCAACCGAAATTCGCGCGCGCGAGCAGGACCGACGCGCCCTGATAGCGCGGAAAATTTAGCACAAACTCCGGGTTCGGCTTTTCGCCCGGCAGATAGCGCCAGTCATAAAACAGGATGCGCCCGAATCCCTCGCGGGTTAGCGCCTTCAAAAATTGCTTTGGCACCATCTGGTCGGTATCGACATTGACCTTGTCGAGCGGCATCACCAGGCCGGAATGCGTGGTAAATGGTTGCATGCAGTAAACAATCCTCAGCTGAAAAGTCAAACGCAGACAGCCTTGAGCCGCCTTATTCCACCCGCGCGACATCAAATTCGCGCACGTCCACGAAATGTCCGGCGATCGCTGCTGCCGCGGCCATCACCGGACTAACCAGATGCGTCCGGCTGTCGCGGCCTTGGCGCCCTTCAAAATTGCGGTTGGAGGTGCTCGCGCTACGTTCATGCGGCGGCAACACATCGGCATTCATTCCAATGCACATGCTGCAGCCCGCGTCGCGCCACTCGAACCCTGCCTCGGTGAAAACCTTGTCGAGTCCTTCCTTTTCCGCTTGCGCCTTGATGCCACGCGAGCCCGGGACAATCAGCGCCTGCTTGATATTCTTTGCCACGTGTTTGCCGGCAACTAGATGAGCCGCCGCCCGCAAATCATCCAGCCGCGAATTTGTGCAGGAGCCGATGAATACGCGATCCACCGGAATATCCACAATGGGTGTTCCCGGTTTCAGTCCCATATACTTCAGTGCGCTCTCGGTGGCCTTCTGATCGTTCAGATCCTTGAACTCATGCGGATCCGGTACCCGTCCATTCACGCTCGTCACCATTCCCGGATTCGTTCCCCAGGTTACCTGTGGGGCAATCTTCTCGGCCTGAAGCTCGACCGTGCCCTCGAATTGCGCTCCTTGGTCGCTCTTTAACAGCTTCCAGCGCTCCACCGCCGCTTGAAACTCTTTCCCGCGCGGAACAAACGGGCGCCCCTCGAGATACGCGAACGTAGTCTCGTCCGGTGCGACCATTCCGGCGCGCGCGCCGCCTTCGATGCTCATGTTGCAAACGGTCATCCGCCCGTCCATCGAAAGCTCGCGGATCGCATCGCCGCCATATTCCGCTACATATCCCGTACCCCCGCCAATTCCTATCCTGCCGATGATGGCCAGAATGATGTCCTTGGCGGTCACACCCTTGAGCCGTTTTCCATTCACCACGATGTGCAGCGTCTTCGATTTGCTCTGCACCAAGCATTGCGTCGCCAGCACGTGCTCGACTTCGCTCGTTCCAATGCCAAACGCTAGCGTTCCAAACGCGCCATGCGTCGATGTGTGGCTGTCACCGCAGACAATCGTCTGGCCTGGCTGAGTAATACCAAGTTCCGGACCGATGATGTGCACAATGCCCTGGTTCTTGCTGTTCATGTCGAACAGCCGAACGCCTGTCTCGCGGCAATTGCGCTCCAGTGCCTCGAACTGCAACTTGGCGTCTTGATCGATGATCGGCAGGGTGCGGTCGGTTGTCGGAACCGAGTGGTCCATTACGGCAAATGTGAGATCCGGCCGTCGCACCCCGCGTCCGTCAGACTTCAGGCCGGCGAAAGCCTGCGGTGATGTGCCTTCGTGAATCAGGTGTCGGTCGATGTAGATCAGGGCGGGTTTGCCTGGCTCTTCGTGAACGACGTGATTTTCCCAGATTTTTTCGTAGAGGGTCTTCGGTGTCATGGTGATGCTTGAAGTTTAGCACTCCTGTAATTCGGGGCAAGTCGGTCGCCTTTGATCGGGCGTTCTTCTCTACTTGTGCGCCAGGGGTTGGCTTACCTCACGCACCTCCACTTCATAATGCCGGACGCGCCGGTCGTACGACGTGAGCAGATGCAGCGCTTCGACTGCAACGACTGCTGCTTCGCGGTCGGGTCCCGCAAACCGGTCGATGGCCTCCATCGAGGACCAGAGGGTCTCGACGATGAAGGCGACCACTACGCCGTCTGACTGTGACAACACCCGCGCTTCCAGAAAGCCTTCGACTCCTCGCAAATGCGGCAATACCTTTTCGTCGAAGTGGCGCAGATAATCCGGAAAGCGCACTTGCGTGGTTCGCGCGGACCAGAAACGCACGACCATATCAAACCCCTCCCGACGCTCGATTCACTGAACCAGTGGACTCGCCGCCTACCACGACAGTCCAAGGCCGTACTTCCCAGTTCCTCACCAAGCCATGGCGCACGTAGGGGTCGCGCTGTGCGAAGGAAGCCGCAACGTCCGGAGATTCCCCTCGAAAGATAAGTAACGCACCATCGGCGGGTTCGGCCAGCGCTCCTGCCAAAACGATTTCACCGTTCCGGTGAGCCTCGCGCGCCAGCCTCAAATGTTCATCGCGAAAACGTGCCCGCCGTTCGACAAAATCGTCCACGACTTCATAAAAGAGGGCGTAGTAGCCCATAGCATCCTCCCTGCCGAGGACCGGGCCAACTGCAATTAGCCTATCACGATGTTCGAGTCGTTGAGGCATCGCAAGGTTGCCGCGAAATTTTGTGGCACGGTCCAGCAATTCCCCTGAGAACTGACTTACGCTGTCACTCTTAGCCAAACCCCGCGCGGACACTTCGCAAAAAAGATGTTAGGCTCGTCTTCGCTGTGAACCATTGGCCCTCCGCCCAAAGAGATATCGTGAAACGAACAATGAAATTCATCGGCTTGCTGGTCCTGGTGCTTCTCGTCGCCGTGGTCGCTCGCACCCTTCTTGTTCCTTCGAAGCAGGTCGCAGCCCTTCCGGCCTCCAGTGAAAAAATCGACGCGCAGAAGGCAGCGCGCGATCTCTCCGGTGCCATTCCGTTCCAGACGATCTCTTGGGAGGAGGGCGGTACGCCCGAGCAGAAGAAGGCCACAGACGAGGCCTTCGATCGATTCCACGCTTATCTCGAGAAAACGTTCCGGCAGGTCTACGCAAGTCTCCCCCACGAAACAGTTGGGGCGAACAACCTGCTCTTCGTTTGGCAAGGCAGCAATTCTTCACTGAAGCCCATGCTGTTGATGGGCCACCAGGACGTGGTCCCGATTGAGCCGGGCACGGAGCAAAAATGGGCTCATCCCCCGTTTTCGGGCGCCATCGCCGAAGACATGATTTGGGGCCGCGGCACGATGGACGACAAGGTAACGGTCGTGGGCGTTCTTGAAGCGGTCGAAGCATTGCTCACCGAAAACTTTCAGCCACAACGCACGGTCTACTTGGCGTTCGGTCAGGACGAAGAGGTCGGCGGCCTCCAGGGAGCGGAACTCATCGGGCAACTGCTGAAGTCACGCGGTGTCGAAATAGAGTTTCTTCAGGATGAGGGTGGCCTGATCACAGAGGGCATGGTGCCAGGTGTCAGCGCACCGGTCGCTGTCATCGGCACTTCTGAAAAAGGGTATCTGAGTTTGGTTTTGAGTGTGGAGATGGAGGGCGGGCATTCCTCGATGCCACCGAAAGAATCGAGCATCGGCATTCTCAGCGAAGCCGTCCATCGCGTCGAAACGCATCCGATGCCGCCACATATTCACGGCCCTGTGGGCCAGTTTCTCGAATACGCCGCAGGCAGCGCTTCATTTCCCTTGAACTCCGTGTTCAAAAATATGTGGCTCTTTGCCCCGGTCGTGCAGCAGGTGCTCGCAAATTCACCGGACACTAACGCTCTGCTTCGTACCACCGCGGCCCCCACGATCTTCCGTGCCGGAGCGAAAGACAACATCATGCCCAGCCGCGGCGAGGCAGTTGTGAATTTTCGAATCCTGCCCGGCGACACGATTGCCAGCGTAACCGAGCACGTCCGCGAAGTTGTACACGATCCGCGCGTCAAACTTGAGCCGATCAGCGGCGAGCCGCCAACCGAGCCTTCGAAGCAAAGCAGCCCGGAATCGCCAAACTTTAATCGTCTGCAACGCACCCTCACCCAGATCTATCCGGGCGCAGCCTCGGTTCCGTTCGTCTACATCGCGGCCTCGGACACCAAACACTATGCGCCAATCACGAAGGATGTCTACCGCTTCCTCCCGATCCTGGCGGACACCGCCGACCTGGAACGTATTCACGGAACCAATGAGCGGATAGGCGTGCAGAATTTTGCTAAAGCTGTTCAGTACTATGCTCAACTCATCCGCAACGCATCCGACTGATTCGCTGAGCGTGAAGAAGAACGGAATCAGCCCCCGGCGATCGACGGCACCAGCAGCACGCGGTCGCCATCCTTTAGCGTCGACGCCTCGCCGCCGAGGAAGCGAATATCTTCTTCGTTCAGATAAACGTTCAGGAACTGGCGGATTTGTCCCTGTTCGTCGCGCACGTGCCGCGACAAGGCAGGGAATCGCGTCGTGAGCTCGGTGAGCGCTTCCCCAACGGTGGTGGCCCTGCTGTCGACTCGCGGCGCTCCTTCGGTAAAGCGCCGGAACGCTGTGGGAATCTCAATCGTAATTGCCATGTTTTCTTTCTCCAGGTTCGTCATATTTCGATCTCCTTCGGCTCTCCCGCTGGTTGACGCTGGCCAGCGCCGAATAGGCGTAAAGGCGGCCTACTTCGTCTTGGCTGCGGCGTATAAGCGCTGTTGCACAAGCGCCTCAAATGCTTCCATGCGAGGCGCGATTGCTTCGGTCACGGGGAAGTCCGCCGCGATGGCTTCGGTGGTTTTCAGACCGTTGCCGGTAATGCAAACCACGGTAGTCTCGTCCGGTTTAATCCGCCCTTGTTCAATAAGCTTCCCGGCAACTCCCGTCGTGACTCCGCCGGCAGTCTCGGCGAAAATGCCTTCTGTCTCCCCCAGCAGCTTGATCGCATCGATGATTTCCGGGTCGGAAATATCTTCTGACCACCCGCCCGATTCCCGTATCAGCCGCAGCGCAAAGGGTCCGTCGGCCGGATTTCCGATGGCAAGCGAGCGAGCGATGGTATGGGGTTTCTGGGGTTCGAAGCGGCTAAGCCCGCGCTTCACCGCGTCCGCAATCGGCGAACAGCCGGTCGCCTGCGCACCAAAGAACTTGACCTGCTTCGGCTCCACCCATCCGAGGTGCGCCAGCTCGCAAAACGCTTTCGCGATTTTGCCGATCAGCGAGCCTCCGGCCATCGGCACCACCACATTGTCAGGAAGTTCCCAGGCAAGTTGCTCGGCGATTTCGTATCCGTGTGTCTTCGAGCCCTCCGCGTAATAAGGCCGCAAGTTCACGTTCACAAGGCCCCACTGAAAGCGGTCCGCGATTTGCGTGCATAGCCGGTTCACGTGGTCGTAGTTGCCGTCAATGCGAATCACCCGTGCCCCGTATACCGCTGTATTCAGCACTTTGGCCGGTTCGAGGTCCGCGGGAATAAACACGGTCGTCTCGAACCCTTGTTGTGCCCCCTGGGCCGCCACCGCGTTCGCCAGGTTTCCCGTTGAAGAGCAACCTACAGTCTTGAACCCGAACTTTCGCGCCGCCGCCAGTGCCGTCGCCACCACACGATCCTTGAACGACAGGCTCGGGAAGCATACCGCGTCATTCTTTAGATAAAGATTCTTCACGCCCCACTTTGCCCCGAGTTTCCGCGATCGGACGAGCGGCGTTCCGCCGATAGCGTGCGTGGGCGTAAACCCCGCAGGCAGGGGTAGTAGCTCCGAATAGCGCCACATGTTAAAGCCTCGGTGGCAGAGCGCCTCACGTTTAGCGGTCTGGCCCACCGCTTCGTAGTCGTAGCTTACTTCGAGAGGGGAAAAACACTCTTCACAGAACGACTGAGGGGCGTTTCCGTACTTTTTGCCACATTCTCTACATCTCAGAAAATAGAGTTCTTTCACGAGTCACCTCGCTTCGGGCTTCCGTTCGGGCTCCTGGCCTGCACGGGGACCCTTGTGTGAAATGACGTGACGTTGACTGAGGGCAGCGCGGAGGGAAAACAAAAACCCTCCGTGCCAAAAAGCTTGGAGGGTCTCAGAACTTCTTTTGTATCTGAACTCTACCAGCTCTTTAGCAGTTTTTTACGTGGAGCAAGTCGCCCTAAATCGCCACGTGTCGCCGTGCTTACGGCTACCGTCTTTTATCCTAGAACTCGGCGTGATTGTCAAGGCGAAACTTCCCGATGCCTAGGCTAACAACATATTCCCGCTCTTTTGCGTCAAAGCAATAGGCTATAGACAGATTTTCACGCGGACCCGGCCAGATGGCCAGTTAAGCCTCGCGGCGCACCCCATAGCGGGAGGAACTCCAGCCCTGCTGGAGTGCTATACTTTCCGCTAGTATACTGGGCCACGGAAGACACAGGAGTCAGGAAGATGGACGAAGGACGAAATGGAATGGCGGATTGGACGCGGCGGCGCAAGATGGTCGCTGCCGGATTAATCGCGGCAACGCTTACCGTCGGAATTATGATTGGAACGTTAGTTTCCGACCGTGTCTCCGCGATGAGAAGTTTCTCGTTTTCGGGGACGAATGCGGCGGCGTTGACGTTGCCGGATCCGATCCCGTCATCAAATTCTTTTAATGGCATCGTGAATCGCGTCGAACCAGCTGTCGTGAATATCGCGACGACTCAGGTGATCGACCGCAAGTCCAAGCACCGCCGATCCTCACCGTTAGATCCCGACGATCCCAGCGAAGATTTCTTTTTTCACTTCTTCGATGGAAGGCCTGGCGGTCAGGGGGGGCAGCCTCAAGCAGAACGTAGCCTGGGCTCAGGCGTCATTCTCGATAAGTCCGGCTATATCCTCACCAACAATCACGTTGTCGATCAGGCCTCGAAGATCCAGGTTCAAATTAGCGGTGACACCACGAAGTACACGGCCAAGGTGATTGGCGTCGATGAAGATACCGACCTCGCTGTAATCAAGATTGATGCCGGCAAAGAGCTCCACTTTGCCAAGCTCGGCAATTCCGATGGCGTTCAGGTTGGCGATTGGGTTCTCGCGATTGGCAGTCCCTTTGGACTCAATGCCACCGTGACTGCTGGAATTATCAGTGCGAAGGATCGTGGCGGCATGGGCCGCCAGTTCCAGCGCTTCCTGCAGACGGACGCCGCCATCAACCCCGGCAACTCTGGCGGACCACTCGTGGACATGGCTGGCCAGGTTATCGGCATCAATACCGCAATCCTCACCGGTGGTCGCGGCTATGAAGGTGTTGGTTTTGCCATGCCCTCCAACACGGCGATTAGTGTCTATGACCAGATTGTGAAAAGCGGCCGCGTCACTCGCGGCTCGATCGGTGTGAGCTTCCAGGAAGAACTCGGAACGAACCAAATCACCCTGAAATCCCTGGGTGCCCCCTACGGGGTCGTGATTGAAGC
>Ga0306920_100005218_pt1 | contig 16752 bp, 17 predicted proteins | sample flu12Cox44000170_FD_204666 | JGI IMG/M metagenome (GOLD analysis project Ga0306920, IMG submission 204666) | Lab enrichment of tropical soil microbial communities from Luquillo Experimental Forest, Puerto Rico - flux4day.12C.oxic.44.000.170 (v2)... | ecosystem: Environmental > Terrestrial >... | reverse complement strand
CGCCATCATGGTGTGGCGGAACCCAATAGGCTCCTACATAGGGAGGCCGAGTCCAGTAACCCTCATGCCATTTGTAATGGTGTCCCACCGGATACCAATAGCCTTCCACCCACACAAAATCCGACTCCGGTTGCGGCGGCGGCTGAACATAGAGTACGGCAGGGGGCGGCGGTGGTGCTCCGATCGAGATTCCAATCGAGACCTGCGCCCGAACTGCTGAAACGCTAAATAAGATCATCCCGGCTAACAGTGCCGCTCTCGCGATTTTCATCCCTGCCTCCTGTGTCTATGCGAGAACGATAGCCCGGATCACAGTTTTGCTGGGAATCGGCGGGGAACGGTCTTGTCGTAAGGCGAACCGTCCAAACGGACAGGTCTAGAAACTCTAGAAGACAAATGCGCCTAAAGCTCCACCGAAACCATCGTCGCAAGAATCGATCACCGCATTTTTGAGATCGGCAGATCGCGATCGGAGGCGCTCCTCTTTCAGAAAAACTTTCGGCTGAAAACAACCGCTCGTGGCTGAAAACAACCACGCGGAAGATGGGCGCGTGCCAGGACTCTGGATGATCTTATTCGGCTTACCTCCATCTATTGAATGGCAAAAGACGTGCCCGCTCTGCGGGAGGGGGAGGAAAACGGAGGGCGGCCATGAAATCGTCGCAATTCCTGCTGGCTTTGGCGGTAAGCGGAGCAGTGCTCCTCGGTTCGACTGGAACAGCCCACGCGCAACAATCGGATACTTGTTCGGCTCGCATTCGAAAAGATCAGCGAGATGTTAATCGGGCAATCTACTGGTATGGATACAACAGCAAGCAGGCACAGCATGAGCAAGATGAGCTGCAACGCGATGCGGCCGATTGCGGTTATGACACCGATGTTTACCGGAGCTACAGTCCCGCTTCGGACAACGGCTATCGCGACGGGTTGGTAATGGGCGAGCGTGATGCCGAAAGAAACAAGGCATTTCGTCCGAGCAAGAACGATTGGTACGAAGATGCAGATCATGGTTACAACAGAGCTTTCGGCGATAAGAACTTCTACAAGTCCCAATACCGTCAGGCATTCGAGCAAGGGTATGCAGAGGGCTACCAGCGTTTGCGGTACTGACGCGGGGCATTTATCTCGTGACAAATATTGTGCCGGACCTAATGGTTTCGCCCGTACTCATCTTCATACTCTTGCTGTAAAGGCGAACCGCCGTTACGAGCTTCATCAACGCAGAGACGGGGAATCTAAAGCTCGCGCAAAAGATGTTAGGGCATTCGACGGTCAACATGACGGCCGACGTTACACGCATATCTCACAAGAATCAGACCGCGAAGCAGCGCGTGTCGTCGAGAGTGCAATCTACGCCGAATCTGTTCCACGTTTGGAACAAGAACAGTACTGTGGCAAGTGATGACGAAGGGCAGCTTCAGAAGCAGGCTTGTAACTGAAAGCAGGAAGGGCGCTTCGAGCTCTTTCTTCGCAGCGCCCATGGTTGCGGAGGGCCGCAGTGCACCGAAGCCGCCATGTTGATTCTCCCGTTTCGCTTCAGGCTTGCTCGCCTCGCGGCTTGAGCGTTTGCGATTCGCTCTCAATGACCTCCAGGGTAGGCGTTATATGTCCGTCGTACAGGCGTGCGAAGAGTTCTCATTCTTCTGCGATCCGAGCCGTCTGTTCGAATGCCGTTTCTCTATACTCAGCTGGGTGCTCTTGGTATCCTGAGGACCCACACAGGAGTGTAGTGTCTCGCGAGCCGAGGAGACCTCGATGAAAGCCGCGACCCTGGTTGCGAGAACTCTCATGGCGGCTCTGCTGGCTGTGCCGATGTTCGCACAGGTCACGCCGACGGACGAGAAGGTCCCGTGCCGCAACTATAAGGACGTGCTCGCCCTGTTCGACCGCTTGGGCTACACCCAGAAGGCGTGGCACGCGGGCATCCGCGAGATCCCGCGCGTCTACCTCGAGGATGTGCCCGATACATGGCGCGAGCGGAGCACGAAGGAGCTCTCGGTCGCCGACAAAAAGAGGCTCTTCTTCCGGCTCATCGCCCCGATCGTGCTTCGCATCAACGAGCTGATCCTCGAGGACCGGGTCCGCGCGAAGGAGCTGACCGAGCGCCTCGCCCAGGGCCAGAGCGTCACACCGGGCGACCAAACTTGGCTGACCGAACTCGCGGTGAAGTACAAGATGCTCGAAACGACGAGCGATAGGCTCAACAGCGATGCCTTCGCTGAGCTGCTGACCCGCGTCGACGTCGTTCCGCCCTCTTTGTCGCTGGCACAGGCGGCCATCGAGAGCGGTTGGGGAACATCGAGGTTCGCCGCCCAGGGGAATTCCCTGTTCGGGCAGTGGACCTGGGGCAAGGGGTTGAGGCCGGCCGAACAGCGCACTTCAGGACTTGGAGACTATCGCATCGCAGCCTTCGACTCCACGGCCCAGGCCGCCTACACTTACGCTCTCAACCTGAACACGCAGCGCGCTTATCGCGACCTTCGCCTGAAGCGCGCCGACCTGCGGCGGCAAAGCCTGCGCATCTCGGGAACCGTCCTCGCCGAAACGCTGCTCAACTACTCGGAGCGCGGGCAAGCGTACGTCGACGATCTCAAGGCTCTCATCCGAGAGAACCGGCTCGACGATGCCGACGATGCCTACCTTCGTCACATGGCGGTGATCCACATCGTGCCGGTTGGGCCCCGAGCCCACGCAGAAGAAGCAGATCGAACCCGGACGAAGTGACCTGGAGAATCGTATGATCGATAGCTACATCCAGCGCCGTCATCACAACGGGCTTGTTCGTCTTGGCGACGAGATTCAGCAAGTATGCTGTTTCTTCGATCGTGTCCGTCCCGTCGGTGATGACGATTCCATCCACATCCGGCATACCGGCCAATTCATCAAGGCGGCGCCAAGCCTTAGCCATACCTCGTCATTCATATTCTGAGACCCGATGTTAGAGATTTGCTCACGTCTAGTGTCGCCAATTTCTTTGCCTGCAGCACAGCGGGATCAACTGCTCAACGCCAACTTGGTCCGCAGTGTAAGCGACTTACACATCGCTGCTAACTGTGCCAGCGATGGTGCCGGCGGTAGCGACTACAGTGTTTGACAGCCTGCCCTGTCCGAGTGCAGCGCAGGCCAAAAGAATTGCAGCTAAGGCGGCTGGGCCACGGTTTCCGAGTTAGTCGGTTCATGAGGAAAGCTTGTTAGCGCACGGGCTACACTTACACTTATGCGACGACCCGAAGACCAGCTAGGCTGTGGAATCGCAAAACTGGCAAAACTACCAGCTGTTCTCGCGGAGTTTCGCTTTAGTGAATGAGAACGGAGTTTCAGCGGAAAGAGAGTCAGGCCAATGAAGCCTCAACTAATAGAACATCTGGACAAAGCTAGGGATACCGTGACCGAGGTGGATCAGATCGTTTCGTCGCGCGACTACCCGTGCGATATACGTACTGTCATGGTGAGAGGACTGCTTTCGACGATGATTGAACACCACCGGAGCCTCTTACAGTTGATCAAAAGCGCGGCTGTCGGTTCATCGCTGGCTTTAGCCCGAGACATCATTAAAGGTCTGCGCTACGGATTATGGATAAATGCATGTGCAACTCCAGAGCAAATCCTTCAAATCAAGGAGACCGATGAGTTCCCGTTGAGTTTTCCGGAAATGATCAAGGAGATCGACGCTGCATACAATGCCGATACCTTTTTTGAAGGTCTCAAGAACCGCTGGGGTTCTCAGCTTTACAGATACTCCCGCTCAGAAATCGTTCGGCTTGGCCAATGGCACATTGATTCAAGGTTTGGACTGGCCCATGACGATGAGGAAATCCGCGATCTGACGACAACCGCCACCCTCTGTATTGTTCTTCTGGCCGCGGAATTTCTTGCTCGCCAAGACTATGGGGTGGAATGCAAACGGGTAGAGGCTCTCGGAGCCATCACGTCAAGCTCGTCCCATAGTTAGTCGCAGGTCGCCAACCGATCGTCAATCGAGGTTCAGTTGAGCGACAATTTCCTCATCGTTCGCTTGCGACGTATCTGACACCCTCAGACGCAAGGCGGCGCAAGAGGCGGCCTGCGGCAGCGGCCAAGTCGCCAGGTAGCTCCGCTGAGATGGCCTCGCTAGTTCGCGCCACTTGTGTATGGACCACACGGTCGGTCCCTGTGACCTGAAACTCCACAGCTCCGACAAGTCGGTTCTCTCCCGCAGACTCGAGGTCCCATACGAGGAGCGTGGCGGCTAGTGTTCTAGCGCGGCCGGTATCGACGAGACGTACATTGGGACTAGACGCCATTTCGAGTCGTAGTGCCGTGTCCAGATATCGGTCAGGAGCGGATGACCACCGCCAGACGCTATCCTCAGTCAACTCACCGTTCGGTAGCTGGCGCAGCAAGTGTCGGCCGATGTGTCCCCGCGCTTGTGTATCGAGCAGCCGGACGGGAGTGGCGTTTGGAGTCTTACTCACTTGCGTCGCAGGGTCTGACAGTTGCGGTTCGAGCACTTGCGGTTCAATCATGCGGCTAGGTGTCGTAGTGGGGCGCTGCATTCGGAGCTGACAGCCGCTTCCTCCCAGGCACACGAGAGTAAGCAGCACATAGGAACCTGATCGGGGTGCACCAATCATCGGCCCTTTCCCTCCGCTGGTCGTGGACCATAGACCACCGACTCAGGCTGCTCCTCGAGTGTTCGCGATAGTTCGCGCAATTGTTCGAGCGAATCCCGAATGGCCGGTAGGGAACGTCGGAGATCGTCCGCCGCAAGTCTGGAATCGTCCGCCGCTTCGCGCGCTGATTGGGTAGAGGCTGGAAGGTCCGCGGCCTTGATCGCTGCCCGCGCCTCTTCGGAGAACTTGACCAGTGCCCCTTCGGTGCCGATCACTCCGTCCATCTCGGATCTGATCTGCTCGATCTGTGCGCTTGTCGTCGCAAAGAACTTCCGCGAGTCGGCGCTCAGCGCTGGTAGCTGGCTCTCCTGCATAGTGCGCTCAACATTGGAGAAGAATCGGTCGCTCCTCTCGAGACTATCGGGCATCCTGGCGACCAGCTCTACGAGGGTTTGCAACGTCGCATCAGCGCGATCCAAAAGCGCAGGCAGCCGAGCTTGCACCATGGTAAAGGGCGAGGGTACCGCCGGAACGTACGGTCGATTCGGTTTGAACCCAAGTTCCATCGGCGGTGGGGGATTCTGGGGTTGGTCGAGCAATAAGTACGCCTCACCCGTCAACGGGTTGCCTGTGAGCTCGGCCCGAAGTTTGGGGAACACACCTCTAATATCAGTAAGCGTCTGGAGCCGTCTGACATCCAGGCCAATGGTGTTAAGACGATCAAGGAACACCTCGAAGTCGATTTCGACGATGGTGCCGTTTGGGTCTACACGGATGTTTGTGACGCGGCCGACTGGAACGCCTCTAAGCCGAACGGCGCTGGAGACGTCCAGGCCAAAGACGTTATCGGTGGTGTAGGTGACCATGCCAATTGAGGCACGGCGCTTTAACCTTTGAATGAAGAAAACCGCCGTTACTAGGACGACTACCAGTGTTAGCAATACGAACAAGCCAAGTCGCGCGTAGTTCTTCTCGAAAGGCATTAGGTCACCCTCCCTGATGCGCGGATGGACCGGGCGCCGACCGCGTGAAGAAATTGTGTACGAACGGAATCTTCGATTCGTCGCGCAGTTTCCGTGGGTCGCCCTCGGCCACGACTCCTTTTGCGGCTGCATCGAGCAGGATACAGTGGTTGGCCACGAGAAAAATGCTCGGCAATTCATGCGTTACAATGACGATTGTGATGCCTAAGTCCTGGCTGAGTGTGATGATCAGCTGATCGAGTTCGACTGCCGAGATCGGGTCGAGCCCGGCGGATGGCTCGTCGAAGAACAGAAGATCGGCCTCGAGCATCAAGGCACGGGCAATGCCGGCGCGCTTTTTCATGCCGCCCGAGATTTCGCCCGGCAGATGCTCGGCGAACGGACCAAGCCCGACGAGCTCGAGCTTGGCCTGGACGAGCTCTCGCGCGGTCGCGCCGGTTATCGGAGTCCATCTAGTCAACGGGAGGGCGAGGTTCTCGGCGAGCGTCATAGAGCTGAAGAGCGCGCCCGACTGAAAAAGCACTCCGAAGGGCGGCACGCCCTCGTAGCGGTGCGGCTCTCCAACGCGATCGATCTCGATTCGCCCGGTCTGGGGCTGCTCAAGTCCGATCAAATATCGCAGCAACGTGCTCTTGCCGCTCCCCGATCCGCCTAGGATAGCGAAGATCGTTCCGCGCTCGATTTCAAAGGAAACGTGCTCCAAGAGCACACGCGTCCCCCAACCGACGCGCAGATCGTTGACGGTGATGTGCGGTCTTGGCAGCCGCATGTTCAGATGCCTATGAGTGCGAACAAGAACGTGAACACGGCGCTGATCGCAATGACAGAAAGGAGAGACTGCACCACCGCGACCGTGGTCTGGCTCCCGACGGCAGCGGCGCCTCCGCGTGTGGCTAGTCCCTGCCCACATGCAATCAGCCCGATCGCGAGAGCAAGAAATGGAGTCTTAACGAGGCCCACGAGCACGTTCGCCGCCGTGATGTGGTTCGTGGCCGCTTCAATGTAGCTGTGGGACGTCATGTCCGTAATGAGGGTCGTCGCTGCCAGACCGCCAGCCAAGGCCAGCAGGTCCCCGATCCAGGTCAAGATTGGCAGCGTGGCAGCTAGCGCCAGACAGCGTGGCACGACCAACCATCTCACCGGATCGAACCCCAAGGAGCGCAAGGCGTCGATTTCCTCAGTCACCTTCATTGTTGCGACCTCGGACGCGAGACCAGCGCCAGAGCGCCCGGCCATGACCATCGCGGTGACCAGCGGTCCGAGCTCCCGGAAGTGCGCGACAACCACCAACCCCGGGACCGAGGAGACCTGACCGAAAGGCCCCAGCTGCGAGACGCCGAGAAAGCCGAAGATGACGCCGATCAGCAGGTTGGCGGCACCTGTGACCGGTAGCGCGTCTGCGCCAATGTCTTGAACCAGCCTAGGCAACGAACGCCAATCGACCGAACTCGGTGTGGACGCAGCCTTCGGCACTGCGGCGACACAGCGACCGGTGAAATCAAGCGCTTCGCTTGCCTTGGCAGGCACATCAGCCGCCAGCGTTCCGACCAGCGTCAGCGGGTTCGTCACGCGAGTCTGGCGCACTGGGAGGTCCCTCCGGCGCGCGCGATAACGTGCGATTAATCGCGCGGCTTCGCGGTTGGGGCCTTCCATGACGCGCGCGTGGCGCCCACTCGCATCCAGCCGATCGAAAAGCCGCGCCAACAAGACCGCGCCGGCGCCGTCGATTCGATCGAGTTGCGCCAGGTCGACATCGACAGAGACGCACCCGCTCAAGCTTGCCTCGGAGTCCTCCACTGCCCGCGCCACGGCCATCGCATGGGCCAAGTCGAATGAACCGATCGGCACCAGGCGTGCGTGGTTTCCCTCTCGGTCAGCTCGGATGGCGACGTTCATAGGGCACGTCTCCCCGGTTCATCTCAGCCGCTGTGAGAAGGGCAAGCAGTGTCAGGAGAGGGCGGCGCTGGGATTGCCCCTTGCAGGCTGCGCTTTGATGTCCGACCTTGCGGTCCAGAAGCTCGGACAAGATTAGAGCGCGCGAAAGAGTCGAAAGTGAACTGTTAAATCTAACAGCATTCTCTCTTAACACTGCACGCCAATACTCGTCGCCGTGGGTCTCCATTCTCGCGGAGATTGTTCTGACATGCAGCTCCCCAAAAGTGGTCCACGTCGGCTAGGGTGGTTGATCGCGCTGTTTGGTCTAGTCACCTTCACCGCCGCGGCGGCCTGGCTGGCATTTGCACTGTTGCGCCCGGTGCCGCCACGAAAGGTGACGATGGCTATAGGTCCAGAGGATGGTTTTAATGCTGAACTCGCAAAACGCTATCGGGAGTTCCTCGCTCGTGAAGGGATTGACCTGAAGCTGGCGCCATCGGCGGGAGCCGTCGAAAGTCTGGCGCGGCTTCGGGACCCAAAATCAACGATCAGCATCGCCATTATTCCAGGCGGCATCACTACTCAGCAGGACTCGTTAGAATTAGTCTCTCTGGGAACCTTGTATTACCAACCCCTCTGGGTTATCTCCCGTGGTCGTTTTCTCGAGCGGCATGAGCAGCTTCGGGGCCTGCGCATATCCATCGGCCCAGAGGGCAGCAGCTCGCATGCGCTCTCCCTCAAGCTTCTCGGACTTGTCGGAATAAGCGACCAGAAATCAGCCACCCTGCTCTCGCTTACTCCATCGGAGTCGGCTCAGAAACTGATCCATGGTGATATCGACGTAGCCGTCTTCGTAGATGCGTGGGAAAGTCCCGTTTTGCAGGAGCTCCTCCAAAACGCGGACGTCAACCTGGAAAGCCTTCCCCGAGCAGATGCCTTTGTCGCCTTATACCCATACCTGAACAAGTTGGTGTTACCGGCCGGCGTGGTTGACATGGCTGAGTCTCGGCCGCCGACTGATGTACTACTCATCGCACCCAAGGCCAGCTTGGTGGTCCGCAAGGATCTTCATCCGGCGATTCAATACTTGTTACTGGAGGCCGCAGTAGAGATCCACTCCACGCCGGGGATTTTCCACACCGCGGGCCAGTTTCCAGCGCCTGAGTCGATCGACCTGCCACTTAGCCCCCATGCTCGCCAGTTTTACAAGACCGGGCCGCCGTTCCTCCAGCGTCACCTTCCTTTTTGGTTCGCAGTGCTCGTGGCGGAAACGTTGGTATTGCTTATTCCTTTGCTCGCAATTTTATATCCCCTATGCCGATTCGCGCCAACGATCTATGACTGGCTGGAGAAGAGGCGGGTCTACAAGCTCTACGCGGAGCTAAAGCGCCTCGAAGACGGGATGTTCTCCACCACTGCTAGCGGAGGCGCCAAGGATCTCCTCGAACGACTAGATCGGTTGGAAAACCGAGCAGGTCGTCTTTCAGTGCCGACACCCTTCAGTCCGTTGGTATATTCGTTGAGGTTGCATATTGATATGGTCCGCCGGGAGGCCCAGAAATCGACCTCGCGCTAGCTAAATAGCGAATTTAAACGTCTCGGGCATAGCGATCCTATACACACGTCGCGAGCGAAGATGATGTTCGCATTGCGGCGCAATTGGGTGCGATTCTGCGCCCAAATGCGCTCAAAGACGAAAACGGCTCAGGTGCCGAATCACCTAAGCCGTTGTATTTGCAGCAAGAAATCGGTTGCGGGGGCCTGCAACGTACCGAATTTGTTGGTAATTCCATTCCGAGTTGAACTTCCGGGAACACAGTGCCGCTGCTAGACTCGAACCACAGTCAGGACGGGTCACGACCACAGGCGGACCAGCACTCTGTCCGGCCCGCGAGTTTCGTACGGACTGAAAGCCCTTTTCGGACGATGGAGGAAAACATCTGCGTTCTCCTTGGCATTGGCAGCGATCTCACCCTCATGAGACCGCCAGAAGCTCGGCCGGTCCGTCGCGTGCTAGCTCAGACCGGACCTGTTGCAGCCGCTCGGCACGAGCAATCAATGCTTCACTAGGTCCTGCTGCCGATCCTGCACTTGGCAATAGAAAGTCTTCTATCAAGCACCGGCTGCTTTGGCTTGCGCGTCAGTGCCCGAAAGCGCCCGAAGCAATTGCTGTCCGATTGGGCTCCCGAGACCCGTGCAGGGATCCCATCCCGGTGCAGCAGCATAGGCGCCGTTATTTCCCACGTTGATGTCCCTGAAGGCGCCTCGAAAGGAATTCTCGTAGAGACTAGGATTCAGGAAACCACACCGCGCATTAAGTCCTCGGTTGAGTCGAACAACGAGTGACGCCCAAAGCGGCGCTGCGGCGCTCGTGCCACCGATCGGCTCCAGATGCTGGGCGTCGATTCGGATCACGACGACTCCGGTGAGCGGATCGGCCACGGCGGCGACGTCGGGCACCCCGCGTCCCACATTGTGGGGAGGATTCGCCGACAGGGGCACGTTGACCGAATCTTGGTAGGTCGGCTTGGTGAAGACGGCGCTGACACCACCACCCGTGGCACCATCGCTCTGCATCGTCTCATTCCATACGGTCTCGGACTGAATCGTGGGAGGTGTCTCGGCCGTGGCCACTAGTTTCGTGCCGCCGACCCCTAGTGCAAACGGGCTAGAGGCCGGAAAATCGACATGGGCGCCGGTCGCTACTTGATCACTTGAGCCGTCGTCCCCCGCCGCGCAACAGACCGTGATACCCTTTGCAGCGGCTGCTTGGAAGGCCTGGTTTACCAGCTGCACGCCCATGGCCGTCCATGCCCCTTCCGGGTCATCTTCTGGGTTGCCGTAGCTGATCGAAATCACAGAAATGTCGTTGTTGTCGGTGATCGCTTCATGGAGGGCGTCGACCCAGCCCTGACTGGTGAATTCGGTGAAGTACATGAAGATGTTCGCGTCGGGCGCTACCGAACCGACCACACACATGTCGAGCATGACCTCACCGGTCGCATCGCCATGTCGAGAGGAAGCCGGGGTGTCCGGCCCGGGATCGTTGCCGGGACCTTGAACGACAACGTCCTTGATGGTAGGTGTTTGCCCGCCCAATACGTTTTCGTAGTAATTCTTGAGAGACGTTAGGGAATAGCCGCCGCGGGGGTCTGGGCTGCCGCCACCGTTGAAAGCGAAGATGGCCACGTTTTGCTGCGGGCCGTCGTCAGGTTGCGGATACTTGTACAGTTGAGCGACGGTGGGCGGAAAGAAAGCACCTGCGAAAGGACTGGCAGGAATCGCAGAGGCTTTATCGCGCCGTTTTGATTTCTCTTTTGATCGCACGGCTTCCACTTTCACGGGTTCAAAATTCGCGCGCCTGTTGCGTGGCCGTCCGACAGGTCGCGTGTCGAGCCCGAAAACACCTTGCACGATGCCTGACAAATCCTCTGGCAGATGAAGCGGGCCGACACGTCCGCGGAAGCGACCTCTCTCGGGATGCACGTATTCGTTGAGCGCGGTGCCGAACGCCCTGCAAAAATCGCCAATCGTGCCCTGAACCAGCACGCGCCGTTTGGGCACACTGCTGTTGAGCACCTCGAGCTTGTTTGCCTTTGCCCACTGGGCGATTTTGTCAAGATCTGCCGGATCGGCGCCAAAAACGGCATTGAATGCACTTCCCCTTAGGTAGTCGCGCTGTGCCGGCAACTTAGTGTTGAGTTCGTCGAGCTTGGATCTTATCCCGCCGCCCAGCGTCGGCTTCAGCCTTGCGTAGATGCTCACCTTGATTTTCGCTTTGTAATCGGATTTTCCTACCAGCTTGGCGTTCGGAACCGCGGACCGGTTGCTACCGGGAATTGGGATCAGATCCTTGTTACTTGTGGAAGCCCACTTTTTCGAAATCGGACGTTTCATGTTTTCTCCTTTCTGAATCTGAGCGTGGACTATGCGGGTGGCACGAAAAGCCTTCGTCGGCGATGACGGGCGGGCAGAATTCGCTAAAGGTGAAGCTGATGTCGATCGCGTTAGCACCGCAGTCTGTGTCTCGGCAGACAAGCCCAGGATCAGCGCCATCGGCGAAACTACGAATGCACTCGCGCATCGAAACATCCGACGCCTCAAGAAGGGCTGCATTGCCTTACCCTCGACAGCGCTCAGCCAATGAATGTCTGCCGCATTTGGAGCTGGAGGAAAATCCAAGATCATGTGCTGCAGGTCTGAAGTGTAGAAACACCTCGTCAACCGTGGGTTAGCCAGTCTCGATCCAAAAGATGGCGTCCATCTGCAGCGCAACCGGTGCACGAAGCACCTCGGTGCGATCAGCCAACAGGCAGCAATGGCTTATCGCGGCCCTCGCGGAGTCTGGATTCGCCGCGCTGGCTCGCCGCTCACCTCGTGTTACTTCCACGCCGCGCGTGCCAAGACTCGATCGATTTCACTTTCGTTGACGAACACGCGACGGCGGCCGACACACACGGCCTGGATCTCCCCCCGCTTCCGCTTTGGGCCATTTCCTTAGGATGCCCCTCCCGCTGCCTCCTTAGGAGGTAAAGGTTGAGGATTGAGCTCGACTTTGGCGGCCGCGCTCACCATAACCTGCTTGAGGCTCGAGATCGTTTTGGTTTGTGCGAGCATGCCGTCCACGATGCCGCGGAACAGTGCGAACTCTGCGGGTGTGGTGAACCCAGGATGACGAATGGTGACGAGAAAGTTCTCGAGATCCTTATCTCCCGCGAGGGCCTTGAGGCTGCTATGCAGTTCCTTGGTCAATGTTTCGAGATGGGTTAGTTCGTGTTTTTCCATGTGACCTTCTCCTCTCGCCGTCTTCGCTCAAACGACCAACCGCCGTCCGCAAACATATACTCGTCCGAAACCGATGGATACCTAGCAAAACTGCCAGAAGGGCTTCGTACGGAAAGAGTTCTTGGTAGGGGTAAAGTCGTATCGGAGGAATGCCATGGCAGAGGAGCTCAAGGCCGGGCTCGGGGCGGGGAAGATGCGAGAATTCATATCGCTCCACGGACCACTTCTCTCGCACTCGACCAAGTAACCATCCGCTCGATGCCGTTCGACTTGTTAATCAAATTTTAACGTTCTTAATGCAGGCTTTCTACCCAGTCAGGTTGAGCAGGAGTAGGTCTATGCTGAAGCCCGGTGCAGTTCGCCCCCTTGTCAAGAAAGGGCACTCTCAATTTCATCCCGGCGTAAGTCCGCTAAATCCGCTAACGCATCGCAATACTAGTTTTCAGCCGCTGCCAAGACCTCTCGGAGTTGCTCCGTATCACTATGACTTGAGCAGTCATTTTTCGGAGATCGCGAAGCACATAACCGATTCCGAGAGGCTGGTTGTCGATGTATTGGGCGACTCTGGCGGGGTGCAGGACGGTGAGTTTCAAGGTCACGTCGCGGACGCGATGATAAATGCTCTGGGTAGGGCTGGCGCTGCGACGCCGCATTTTTGCTATCACGTTGGCGACGTAGTCTACTTTACGGGAGCGCACGACGATTATTACGCGCAATTTTATGAGCCGTACGAGCGCTATACGCCGCCGATCTTTTCGATCCCGGGCAATCACGACGGGGAGGTTGACGATCCGACTGCACAGACGTCACTCGATGGATGGGTCGCTTACTTTATGCAGGCGAATCCCGATGTCGATCCGATCTCCAAGGATGCGCCACGAGTTGGCCTCAATCTCCCGAATCCATACTGGACCTTGGTCACGCCGATGGCGACTTTCGTTGGTATGTACACCAATGTCCCGGAGCATGGCTCGATTGATTCCGTCCAGCAGCAGTGGCTTACGAACGAATTTGCCACGGCACTTACGGACCGAGCTTTGATCCTCGCTTTGCACCATCCGATCTACTCGTTCGACGTTTTTCATAGCGGCAGTTCAAAGATGGCGGACGCTTTGGAAAATGCCATTCGGGACACCGGGCGGGTACCCAACCTCGTGTTGGCCGGCCATGTTCATGACTACCAGCGTATCGAGATGGATATCGCTCCAGGCGGACCGACGCCGTTCCTAGTGGTAGGAAACGGCGGCTACCACAACCTGCACAACATACACTCCGCGAATGGAACTACCGCGGCGGACACAGGTGCCAAGCTCGTTTATGGCAAGGTGGTGTGGGGTTACGTCACGCTGACGATTGATAAGCACAACATCACTGGGCACAGCGTGGAAATCGATCGGGACGGAACAGTAACGAACCCTGCGGATAGATTCACTTATTCAGCCTCGCCGATCCTGCTCAAGACCCCCAAGAACGTACCCACGCTTTAGATTGTCGGAGCGCCGATGAAACTCTTGGTTGAGTTCCTCGAACTCCATTCGCATTGCAGCGGCTCCATGAACTTCGACGAAGCCATGTCATTCATGTCCTGCACGCGATCCAAAGCGGTCGGATGTATGGTCGTGCCGGTCGTTATGGCCAAGAAGTAAGAATGACATCACCATCCGATCTCGCTTGATTGGGGCGGAATCTTTCAATGCATTGATTCCTACCCCCATTTATTCTCGCTCGATAAAATTCTTCTTCCATTCCGCCCGCACCAATAGCTGAGAGAATTTCATAGGGGGCCCAAGTGGGTGCCGGGCTGGATGGCCATACGTCCCTGCCTGCTGGAGCGCATGGTATAAAGGAATAACGATACGAATTGCTACTTTTCGGATACGTCCTGTCCTTCGTGAAGCAATCCCTATCCTGGAACAAGCCTCTACACTCATGCAGCACGCGAGAAACAAACCGTTGCCATCACAAAATGAGCGGTGATACCGGATCGAACGGGGTCCTCAAAGTACTCATCGACCCATAGTTTGAGTGAGTTAATTAGGACAATCTGCAGCAGATTCAGTTGGCTGCGCCTTTATCTTCATTTGACGAACAAAGTAGTTGCGCTGCATTGAACGATTGGGCCTTTGGGATGAAGCTGTGCAGGCATTCAGGATTGAGACCAATTCGGATGCGAAGCACAGGAGGTGCCTTATGTTGAAAACCATTCGCTCAATTCGTGTAGTGGGACTGCTGCTAGGAGCCCTGACGGTCCTTGCAGCGAACAGCCCAGTTCAGGCTCAGGAGGATGTCCGTTACAGCTTTGTCCTTCCGTTTGACGTGCAATGGCAGGGCAGAACCCTCCCGGCCGGCGCGTATCATTTTTCGGCGCAGGCAGCATCGTCAGATCAGTCTGGAGTGCTGTTCATTCGGGACGTAAAGGGGCAGCCGACCGTTGCGGCACTGCCGATAACCGTCGAAACCAGCGGTACATTTTCCAACCAGAGTGCGCTTACCATCGTCAGCCGCAACGGCAAATGGTGCGTGCGATCTCTGCATTTGGGACCGAACCGCATCACGCGCGTATACTCGCTGCCGAGGCAGAGCAAGGCTGAACGCGAGCTGGAAGCGTCAGCCCAGGTCATTTCGATCCAGATTGCCAAGAGCGGCAGCTAACGTGCCGTGTGTCTCTCACCGCAAGGGAGGTTCGTTGGCAGACGCGACCACGAACCTCCCCTTCGCCGTTCGCACCTACCCCTCGTCCGCTTCCAAGTGGAAGAAGACACCGTTCTGTTCGTGACCGATAATCGCATAAAGGTTGCGATCGGGATTTGGGCTTTCCGAGTGAAATACAGAGTCGGCCGATTCAGCCGACCAGTCAATCGTCATTTCTTCAGCGCCGCCTGCCAGTTCAGCACGACGGTGAATGGCGCCTGCTCGGACTGCGCCGTTGTAGCTGGAAAAAGAAAGCGCTTGCCATCCGCAGTAACATCCCATTGCAAGGAAGTAGTCGAGAAGATAGGTGCTTGAAAGAGAGCCTTCGGCACGCTCGCTCCGAATCCTGAATTAGGGGTGATTTCGACGGCCATCACCTTTCTGTCGGGTGCGAGATAGTACAGCATTTTCCCGTCTCCGCTCCAACGAGGTTCAGTTCCTCCTCCCGTGGAAATGAGCCACTTGCCGTCGACTTCCGAGCTTGCGTCGCTCGAATCCGGCTGAAATGGGCGGACATAGATTTCCTCGCGCCCGGACTCATCCGAAGAGTACGCAACCCAGCGCCCGTCGGGTGAGAAATGTCCGCATCTTTCGTTGAACTCCGTGCAGAGAAACGGGAATGGTTTTCTATCGCCCTCGAGAGGGAGCACCCACAAGTCGTCTCTTGTTTTCGGGTCCACTGCCCGGTACAGCAAAAACCGTCCGTCGCGGGACCAGCTCGTGGGGTATTTCCCCTCGCTGGACTTTAGAAGCAGCTGCTCCTCCCTCGCGCCGCTAGCCGGCTTCTCATATAGGTCATAGCCGCCATCTCGGCTCGAAGCGAAGACGATTCGGCTCCCATCCGGAGACCAAACAGGATAACCCGCCGTGGCCGACCCAAACGTAAACCGTGTGGTCGTTCCCCGCGAGAAATCGACCAGCCAGAGATAGAGACCCGGAGCGAACCGGCCAACAGCGGCTCGCATGCCATCGGGAGAAAGAGCCATGGAGTAGAGCGCACCAGGTTCCCCGGCGCCGCCGAGCCGCCTCCCTCGCTGATCAAACCAGGTAAGCTGCGCCGGAGCTCCGCCAGCCCGATAGAACAGGATTCCGCTGGCCGCAACGGAGAAAAATCCAAAGTCAAGGAAGCCGCCGAGCCCTTCGGCCACGGTGACCGCTTCTCCTACAAGACTCAGTTGGCGGGAATCGAACGGCTGTGCCATCAGGTTTTCACCGCGCAGAAAGAGCAACCGATCCGGGCCGCCATCGACAGAGGGCAGGTACGCGGCCCCACAATTCGTCGTCAAAAGTCGTTTCGGTTCCTGCTCTTCGGGCTTAACATTCAGGGAGCCGAAGTAAACGCCGGTGCCATCGGGCGCTTTCGAACGTCGCACGTAGATGAAATGTTGTCCGTCGGGAAGAAACGAAGGCATCGAATGATAACTTTCTCCGCGCGACGGATCAGGAATGGTCAGCGCCGCGGCAGTCCCTCCGCTCGCTGAGACCTGCATCAGACCGCCGACAGAATTTCCGAAAATGATCACACCATCGCGGTTCCACGAACCGCCAACCACTAGCCCTGGAACGTCGCAGATCGTCTCCGCGGGGCCACCGGAGATGGCGATCTTCTTGAGTGTCCTGCCGCCATCAAACGCGATAAACCGGCTATCCGGAGACCAGAAAAATGGAGGGAATGCCGGCGACTCAGAGCCAAACAAGGGCCTCCCGGTGGGCGCAGAAGTGAGATTGTGCATCTCTCATCACGATGCAACTTTCACGGCGCTCGGCATCGTCGCTTCCTGCCAGCCGAAGATGGGTATGGGCGTCAGATTTACGGACGTTCAATT
>Ga0306920_100005216_pt1 | contig 16754 bp, 14 predicted proteins | sample flu12Cox44000170_FD_204666 | JGI IMG/M metagenome (GOLD analysis project Ga0306920, IMG submission 204666) | Lab enrichment of tropical soil microbial communities from Luquillo Experimental Forest, Puerto Rico - flux4day.12C.oxic.44.000.170 (v2)... | ecosystem: Environmental > Terrestrial >... | reverse complement strand
CTGCCGCCCGGTGTGCCTGCTCCTGGGGCAGCCGCTCCGGCCGCCTGTTGCGCCTTGTAGAGCGACTCGCCCAAGTGATGCAGCGCTTTGGTCAGGCTATCGGAGGCGCCATTGAGTCTGTCCACACCGCCTTCGTTCAGCGCCCGGCGTGCATCTTCGATAGCCGCTTCCGCAGCCTTCACGTCGCCTTCGCTGAGCTTCTCGCGGTTCTCCTTGATCAGCTTCTCGCCCTGGTAGATGAGACTGTCGAGTTTGTTCTTGGCCTCCACCTCCGAGAGGCGCTGCTTATCCTCGGTCGCGTGCGACTCGGCTTCCTTCCGCATGCGCTCAGCTTCTTCCTTGCTCAAGCCGGTCGAAGCCGTGATAGTGATCTTCTGCTCCTTGTTCGTCGCGCTGTCCTTCGCCGAAACATTCAGGATGCCGTTCGCGTCGATATCGAAGGTGACTTCGATCTGCGGCAATCCTCGCGGCGCAGGTGGAATTCCGATCAGATGGAACTTCCCAAGAGAACGGTTGCCGCTCGCCACAGGCCGCTCTCCTTGCAGCACATGGATCTCAACCGAGGTCTGGTTGTCCGCTGCAGTTGAGAAGATTTCCGACTTGCGCGTGGGGATCGTCGTGTTGCGCGGAATCAGCACGGTCATCACGCCGCCGAGTGTTTCGACGCCCAAGGAAAGCGGCGTCACGTCCAGCAGCAGAATGTCCTTTACTTCTCCGCCAAGCACTCCGCCCTGAATGGCAGCGCCGACCGCTACCACTTCATCGGGGTTCACGCCCTTGTGCGGCTCTTTCCCGTTGAAGAGGTTCTTCACGATATCGACAACTCGCGGAATGCGCGTCGATCCCCCAACGAGGACCACTTCGTCGATCTTTTCCGGGCCGATGCCCGCATCGGAGAGAGCCTGCTTCACCGGACCCACGGTCCGCTGCAGCAAGTCTTCCATCAACTGCTCGAGCTTCGACCGCGTGAGCTTTACGGACATGTGCTTCGGGCCGGACGCATCTGCCGTCAAGAACGGCAGATTGATCTCGGTCTCTTGCAATTGCGACAGCTCGATCTTGGCCTTTTCCGCCGCTTCCTTCAGGCGTTGAATGGCCATGCGATCCTTACTCACGTCGACGCCCTGGTCCTTTTTGAACTCCGCCACCAGCCAGTCCACGATTCTCTGGTCGATGTCGTCACCGCCGAGGTGGGTATCGCCGTTGGTCGACTTCACTTCGACGACGCCCTCGCCCACTTCGAGGATGGAAATATCGAAAGTGCCGCCGCCAAGGTCATAGACGGCGATGGTCTCTTCTTTTTTCTTGTCGAGCCCGTAGGCCAGCGCCGCCGCCGTCGGTTCGTTGATGATTCGCAGCACTTCGAGACCGGCAATCTCGCCTGCCTGCTTGGTGGCCTGCCGCTGACTGTCGTTGAAATAGGCCGGGACGGTGATGACCGCCTTGGTCACCTTTTCGCCGAGGAAATCCTCCGCGGCGGCCTTCAGCTTCTGCAGAATCATTGCGGAAATTTCCGGAGGACTGTATGACTTGCCGGAAATTTCGACACGCGCGTCATCGTGCGGACCCTTCACTACTTTGTAGGGTACGCGCTTGATCTCGTCGGCCACTTCGTCATAGCGACGGCCCATGAAACGCTTAATCGAATAAACCGTGTTTTCCGGGTTGGTGATCGCCTGCCGCTTGGCTACCTGGCCAACCAAGCGCTCCCCGCTCTTGGTGATGCCGACGACAGATGGAGTCGTTCGGCCACCCTCCTGGTTCGGGATGACAACAGGTTCGCCTCCCTGCATCACAGCGACGACCGAGTTGGTCGTGCCCAGGTCAATGCCGATAATCTTGCTCATGTGAATCAGCTCCTAAAATGGTCGTCCTGCTACGGCTGGACAGCGCCCTGCCGTTACGACCTCCCTAGAATACACATTGAGTGTGTTATTGTCAAGTTTTCTATGCGTCCTTATTCAGCTGAAATACAAAGACTTAAATGCGCGGATGGGTCTAGCACCGCCCCGAGCCCAAGGGTCAAAGGAGACGGCGTCAGGGCCACATCCGCGGCGAGCGTCCGGGCTTGTTGTCGGGCTTTTCCCGCGACCAAGGCCGCTGCTTTTGTGAATCAGATTGTTCTAGCAGAGAAACCCGGGCCGCGGCTCCCACATTCTGCGCTCAATCCGCGTTACAATGGATCATTCCGCGTCGTATAGCTGATTACTGATGAGGGGGACGATTTGAATCAGGCATTCAGTCGATTGCTCGCGCTATCCGTTTTTCTCCTGGCCCTAGCGGCGCTGACGCTGGTCAGTCGTGCACAGTCTGCCGGTAGTACAAAATCGGACCCGCCGGCGAAATCGGCCACCAAAAAGATCACTGGCCCATCGAAAGGTGCCGCCGCAGACACTGTTGCCGAAGGGCCCATCAACAAGAGCTACGGTTCCCGCGGCGCTCCGATCAGATTGGACGTGTTCACCGACTACCAGTGCCCTTCGTGTCGCAGCTTTTACGAAGGGACGCTCAAGTACCTGATCGCTAGCGATTACATCACGAACGGAAAGGTCTATCTCGTCCACCACGACTTCCCGCTTCAAGCGCACACGTATTCAGGCCTTGCTGCACGCTGGGCTAACGCCGCCGCAAAAATCGGCCGCTTCGCTGAAGCAGAAGCTGCTTTGTACGACAATCAAGACGCTTGGCAGGCCAATGGAGACATCGCTAAGTACATCGCGGCGGCCATGCCTCCGGCAGATTTCAAGCGGGTCGAAGCATTGGTGAAGGGCTGCGAGTCACCCGCGCCGCAGTCAACCGGGGACAAATCGAACCCGCTCGCCAAGGATTCGCGTCCTTGCTCGTTTGATTACGCCGTTGCCGACGATATCGAGCTTGGCTATAAGGTCCCGGTCCAAGCAACCCCGACTTACGTGATCACCAATAAAGGTCAGAAGCTGCCGGCCGGATCAGGCGTGGTTTCGTGGCCCATATTGAAGCAATTCTTCGATTCTCTGCTGAGCCAGTAGCTCGCTTCCTTGCCGGGAAAATGGGGATGAATGTGCTGGGTTGGTTGTTGACCGAGCTCGCCACATACGGGTACTGGTTGATTCTCGCAGGCGTGATCGCCACCTTCTGCGTCCGAAACTCGGAAAATCGCCGGCAGCTTGTGCGAGTTCTCTTGATGGCTGGCGGGGTGATTGTTGGTTCGATATTTCTCGCCGCAGCCTATGGAAAGATGAAACCGCTGCCCGGCTTGGATTGGTCGTGGGCGTCCATTCAAGCGTCGATTGCCTTCTTCGCCATGCAGGTGGAGTCTTATCAGCTTCTCTCTCCACAAGGCTCGAATATGCTCGCTCATCTGCTTCCCTTTGCTGAGCTGTTTCTGGGGCTCTGGCTGGTGAGCGGTATCGGACGGCGCTTCTCCGGGATCGTCGCCAGCTTGGCACTGTCCGGATTCATCATCGCGATTATCTCGGCCTACCTGCGCGGCTTGAAAATTGACTGCGGCTGCGGCATCGGACCTCCCGAACAAGCTGGCCCGGCGGCTTTGCTTCGTGACGGTCTGAAGTTCCTTCTGCCCGCTCTGCTCGTCACTGTCGGCGCATTCTGGATGCGTCGCCAGCCGCGGGCGACCCCTGAAGGGCTTCAGGTTTGAATGTTGCTCCCCGCCTGCATAGCCCGGCATTACCGTGATCGGCGTTCGGCCCGTTTCGCGCACGGAACCTCAAAGCCATGCGCCCGCGCGCTCTCTAAGACACGCCCAGCGCATTTGGCTCAACGTAAAAGACTCATCGCAGCTGCTCATGGCGCAAACCTATGGGGCGGTCCTGCTTGTCGCATCGAGGATGCCGGCGGTTAGCCCCAGCGGTCAATCGCCGTTTTGGGCTACCGTCACGTTTGGAGACAGGTTGCGGAGGTAACGCCAGGGGTTCACCGGCGTGTTGTAAATGCGGACTTCGTAGTGCAGATGCGGGCCCGTCGAGCGGCCGCTATCGCCTTCATAGCCGATCACATCGCCCGCCTTGACGCGCGCCCCGCCTTGAATAGCGAAGCCGGAGAGGTGTCCATACCACGTGGTTACGCCAAAACCGTGATCGATAATGATCAGCCGTCCGTATCCCGCTCGCTGCTCGACCGTCTCGGCGATGCCGTCAGCAGTGGCGCGAACAGGGTCTCCATAGCGAGAGGCGATATCCATACCTGAGTGAAACGCGCCTTCACCGCTGAACGGATCGAGTCGCTCCCCAAATACTCCGGTGATCCGCCCGACCACAGGCCACAGAGTCGGCGAAACTCCCAAGCTGCTCAAGTCCGCCACCGGGAGCAACCGCATCCCGACGCTTGACATGGACAGGGTGGTCACATTTCTCTCAAGATAGCTGAATTCGTTCATAGAAGCTTGATACTGCGCCTCATCGGGCGTGGCGTTGCCGTCATTTACACCAAACGGCGTCTGGCTAAAGCGCGTGATCCCGTATGCCATGGCCACTTCCCCAGCCAGCGACTGCAGCGAATTCAAACGCTGATTGGTATCGGAGACTTGGCTCTGCAGGCGTGTGTACTGCTGCTTCAGGGACTCCTGTTCACGCCGCAGTGAGTTGTAACTGGCGGCCTTCCAGAGCATACGTGAGTAGGAACCCATGCCCGCCACAATCGTAATGCCGCCTACAACCGCAAGCACTCCAAGCAGATGCAGGACATAGAAAGGGACGTGTACTCGTCTCAGCGCGCCAGAGGCGCTCGAGGCAATAAAAAAGGTGTAAGACTTACCCTTCATTGTCTTAAGTTCGCTTCCAATATGATCGCTGCTATCGGTCGGGCTGAAGCCGCGCGCCCATTTTCGCGGCTCGCCGCACCACTTAGAACGACTGCTTCGACTATGAGTTTGAACCGAGAGCCCTGGTCCGAAACTCGACGGATTGTATTGACTTCAGCCCTGGGCGTCAACCCCGTTCTGCCGTCTGGCATGGCCCTCCGGCGCTCGCTTCCGAATCCGAGGGCTTCTATAATCCAGGGTACTTAAAAGTCTACCTGAGGCACTGGCGGACGCACAAGCTGTCCGGAGGTACAGGATGCCACCCGAGGATCAACTGATCTGGCGAATCGCTGCCGCACTCGGTTCGAGCGGCCCGAGCGCCTTTGCCAACCTCGTCGTGGGGATCGGCGATGACGCAGCTGTCATCTCGACCGGGAGCGGCACCCAATGGGCCCTGAGTTGTGATTGCTCTCTGGAAGGCGTCCACTTCCAAGCGGATCTACATCCCTCCGATTCGGTCGGTTATAAGGCACTTGCCCGTGCCACAAGCGATCTTGCCGCCATGGGCGCCAAGCCGCGATTCTTCCTGCTCACCCTGGCCCTTCCTAAGAGCCGCACCGGCGAATGGCTCGATCAGTTCCTCGTCGGACTGCGGCGCGCCGCGCGCCAATTCGGGATGAGGCTCATCGGCGGCGACACCACGCGGAGCCGCGCCGTTTTCGTCAGCATTACGGTTGTCGGCGAGAACCCCGGCCGGGGAGCGATCAGGCGATCCGGGGCCCGCCCGGGTGATCGGATCTACGTGAGTGGCGGCAACTTAGGGGCGGCTCAGCTGGGATTACTGCTGCTTAAAACAGGTGCGGCGATCCAGCCGCGGCCAAAGCAAGCGAAAGGGTCTAGCAGATTGCTCTCATCCGCGCTCCAAGCGCACTTACATCCGCAGATTCGCGTCGACTTGGGAGCGTTTTTAGCCCGCCATCAAGTGGCCTCGGCCATGATTGACATCTCAGATGGGCTGTCGAGCGACCTCGCCCGACTCTGCGCGGCGAGCCGAGTCGGTGCGCGCGTCTGGGCCCAAAGCATACCCTGCGTCGAGCTGCCGGTCGGTCCGAAAACTGCGGGTCACCTACCCGGCGGGCTCAATCGGCTCCAGCTGGCTCTCGATGGGGGCGAGGACTACGAGCTGCTCTTCACCGTACCGCCCGAGAACGAGAAACGGCTCAGACGGGCGCCTGGATTTGCCAAACTGACGCAAATCGGTGAAATCGTCCCCGGTCGCCGAGCAATACTAGTCGACACGCGTGGTCGCGAGAAACCAGTCTTGGCCGCCGGCTGGGATCCTTTCCGCGGCAGGTAGTCGCCTCAGGCTACTGCGCCGGAGTCTCGGTTGAGGGACTGGCGGCCTGCTCGGTCGCCGGCAGAATCTGGGACGCTTTGGCCGGAACCGGCGGCACCACCGATGCCGAAGGAGCCACGGCTGACTTAGAGGGCGACGGTGTTTGTGGCTGCCCGTTCTGTGTCGTCGTCAAGCCCTGCTCGGCGGCGTCCGCGGGAGGGGCGGTGTCAGGCGTGTCGACCCGCACCAGATGTGCCGGCACCTGCTTTTCCAGCGGCACGACATTTTGAAAATCCTCCACCGGCATGCCCTGCATGGCCGCCTCGAGGAACTCCAGCCAGATCGGCAGGGCCACGCGGGCGCCCGTTTCTTTCTTGCCGAGCGACTGGCCGGGGTCGTCGTTGCCCACCCACACACCCGCCGTGATTTCAGGCGTAAAACCGATGTACCACGCGTCGGTGAAATTGTTGGTTGTGCCTGTCTTGCCTGCTGATGGCCTGCCCAACTCTTTTGCGCGCACGCCCGTTCCAAATTGCACGACTTCCTCCAGCATGGCAGTCATCGTGCGCGCCGCATCGGGAGGAATCACGTCGGTTACCGTGGGACGGGCCTCCTCCAGCACCGATCCTTCATAGGATGTCACTCGCTTGATGAAATGCGGCTCCATGTGAATGCCGTCGTCAGGAAATACGCTGAAGGCCGACACATGCTCGATTGGAGTCAAATCGGCTGCGCCGAGAGCCAAGGGCAAATAGGGTGGCAGCGGACTGCTGATCCCAAACTTGCGGCAGAGACTGATCGTATTCTCAATTCCGATTTTGTCGAGAATTCGCACAGCGGGAATGTTGCGCGAATCGGCCAGGGCGCGTCGCAGAGTGATGCGGCCTTCGAATTTCTCGTCGTAGTTGTGCGGCGAGTATAGCTGTCCCCCGCTGCGGTAGCTAACCGGCTCGTCCACCACCGTATCGAACGGAGACAGGCCCTGTAGGATGGCCTCTGCGTAGACGTATACCTTGAACGAGCTGCCCGTCTGCCGCATCGCTTGCGTCGCGCGATCGAACTTCGATTCCTGGAAGTTGTAGCCGCCCACCAGCGCTTTGATTTCGCCCGTGGCGTTATCGATCGCCACCAATGCCGCTTGCGCCGCCGGCTCTTGCTCCAATTCCACCTGCGCAGAGGTGCCCACAATATCCTTGATCTCTACGATCACCAGATCACCAGGCTTCACCAGTTCGGTGACTTCTTGGTGTCCGGTCCAGGCAAAATCTTGAGGCGTGAGCAGCGCGTGAAAAGGACCAATCTTGATCCACGCGAAGCTCGGCTGTGCCGCCGTGACCAGCCCGCTGACGTAATCGCCTTTTTCTAGCGGGCCGCGCCAGTCGTCACTCTGATATTTGTCGAGCGTCCCTAGATTTTCGGTGAGGATGTTGTGCAGGTGCCCGCGCCAGCCGTGACGTCGATCATAGGCGTGCAAGCCGTCGCGCACCGCCCGATCGGCGGCTTTTTGCATTGCCACGTTCAGGGTGGTATTTACGCGGAGCCCCTGCTCGTGAACGGCGGTTGTGCCGTAGGTGTGCTCCAGATACTGGCGAATCTCCTCGACGAAATACGGCGCGAGATCGTTCCTCAACGATTCGATATGCAACCCAAGGAGCTGCTTGCTCGCCTTCTGTTCTTGGGCCGCAGTGATCTTGCCGTCGTGCTCCATCAGCGACAGAACCAGGTTTCTCCGCGCCAGCGCCCGATCCGGATGGGTAATCGGCGAATACACTGGGCCGCGAATAATCGCCGCAAGCAGGGCGGCTTCAGGAAGGGTCAGCTCACCGACCGGTTTGCTGAAATAATATTCGGACGCCGCCTCGAAGCCGTAATTCCCCGAGCCGAGATAAATCTGATTGCAGTACATTGTGAAAATCTGATCTTTCGTGTAATGCCGCTCGATTTCGATGGCCAGGATGGCTTCCTGCATCTTGCGATGGAAGCTTCGGTCCGAACGGTCGAGGAACAGCCCGCCGGCAAGCTGCATCGTAAGCGTGCTGGCGCCCTCCGCTTTGTGATGGCTGAGTAGGTCATGCCAAGCCGCGCCCAGAACACGCGGGAAGTCGATGCCCCAGTGCTGTTCAAAGTGCTGGTCCTCGGTTGAAAGAATCGCCTCGTGCAGAACTTTCGGTATTTGGTTGTAGGTGAGAAGAATGCGCCGCTGCAGGGCGAACGTGCCGATGGATTGTCCATCGTCCGCGTAGAGTTCGGTCTGCACTTCAGGACGGTAATCTTCGAGCGCGTGAATTTCCGGCAGGTCGCTGGAATAAACGAAAAGAAGTCCCACCGCCGCGCCCAGTCCAATTGCGCAAATCAGGAGAAAAACGAAAGCGAGGCGCCCCAGCAGGGTGCCTCCGCCAATCTTCATCGTTGCCCGGTAAAATCTCTCTTCCACGCCGAAACCATTCTATCGCACTGCGGCCGCAGAGTCGGGCCCGTCAGCAGCCGCCTGGTTCGGCTATCCCGCCGCATGCGGAGCGGCCTGGCAGGCCAGGCTGGATAGGTGCCGGGAACCACCCGGGTAGGGCTGGCTTTGGTGCTTGATCACCCTTCGGCGCCCGCACGCAATCAGCCCATTAGGGCCGAGCCGAACCTGGTGACGCGCAGGCTCAGGCCAATTTAGGCGAGGGCTCTTTTCAGGCGCTTGGTGGTCTTGACCAGCTGGCGCTTGAGGGCGTCGATCTGCTTGGCGATCTCCTCGAGCTCTTCTCTTGCGGCGACACCCGCTTTCGCCACTTTGTGCGCGGTGCGGTCCGCCTTGCCCAGGGCCGTTCCGATTTTCACCGCCGCCTTGTTCAACCTGTCGTTTTTCGCCACTTGACGTCCTCCTTGCCTAGTCGTCGCGCCCATCTGGCCCTGCCCCCAGATTCCGCTCCAGGTTCCCGCCATGGTCAATGGCAGAGAGAGCGAGCGCCGAAAGGATTTCAGAACTCGAGATCGCAGCTTCTAAAAGAGCCGACTGCATCGGCCGCTGCTCATCGGCGCGATTCAGGCGCTAGCCGGAGTGCAGAATTCGTTGAACACGCGCACAAGAGTAGCGGCGATCGCCAGGGGATCGCTATTTTCGATGTCACGTCGCTCCATCATGAAGGCGAGCTTGCCGTCACGCATCAGCGCAATGGAAGGCGAGGACGGCGCATAAGGGGTGAAATATTTTCGCGCCTGCGCAGTCGCTTCGGGATCCTGGCCCGCAAAAACGGTCACCAGAACTTCCGGGCGAGCCTTATTCATCACGGCGCGCGCAATGGCAGGACGCGCTTTGCCCGCCGCGCACCCGCACACGGAATTGACCACCACCAGCACCGTGCGCTTCTCTTGCCCAAGCAAGCCCTCGACCTGCTCGGGTGTCCTCAGTTCGCGGAAACCAACGCGCGTCAGTTCTTCTCGCATCTCCCGAGCGAATTCTTCAGGAATCATGGCCGCTCCTCTAAGTTTAACCGCTCAACTAAGGCAAAATATATCATGAACACTATCCTAGATCGCAGGTTGAACTCTGCTGGGCCCCCACCGGCCACTGCGGGTCACTCGTTGATCAGGAAGGTGGACATCTCGTCGAAAAACGCGCGTAGCACGTGATCGACTTCCGCGGGCAGTGTCGCCTCGGTAATCGCGTTGTTCATGAGCCGCATCCAGCGGTCCCGCGCAGACCGATCGATGCGAAACAAAAGATGCCGTGCTCGTAGACGTGGATGACCACGCTGCTGGATGTAACGTTCTGGGCCGCCAAAACGATAGATCAGAAAATCGCGGAGGCGCTGCTCGGCAGAGGCTAGGTCATGGGCAGGATACATCTTGCCGAGGATCTCATCGTACGGCACTTGGCGATAGAACGCGCCAACCAGGCGAGTAAAACCTTCCTCGCCAATCGTGGAGAAAATTTGGGCCTCGTCCATACCTTCAGATCAACTCCCCGACAGCAAGGTGCCGTAGCCGGGCGCACGCCCGCTCAGGCCGAGTAGGCGAACGCCCGCCCAGAGTGCATGCGGCAGGCTCGACACGACGGGTACCGCAGAACGCTGTTCGAGGGGCGCGAGAATCTCCAGCGTCTTCAGCGCGCCGCAAGAAATCAGGATTGCGTCGGCCTTGGGCGCGCTCTTCCAAACGTTGGTACTGAATTCGAGCAACTCGTCTTGGGTTACCGGCGGGCGATCCTCGAAGCGTTCGATGCCCATGCCCCTCATGGCGAGGATCTCAAAACGCGATTCGTCAAGGAAAGTTTCAAGACGCCGATTCACTTCTTCATTGTAGGCGGTAGCGACTGCGAGGCGATGGCCGCCCACGGCTTGCAGACCAGCGATGATGGCGGTGCTCATGGTCGTGACCGGCAAGCGCGTCGCTTTCCCGATGCTGGTCTGAAGCTGTTCATTGAATCGGGTGCCTTTGTAAAACGTGAGTGATGTACCCATGACACAGATCGCATTTGCGCCTTGCGCGGCGAGCTGCACTGCGGCGGGGACAATCCGCTCGACGACTTGGTCGTAGCCTTCCGGCGTCATGCGTTCGAGACCGACGCCGGTGGCGAGGAATCGCACGCCGGAGGGATACAGTAGGCGCGCCTCGGGCGGCACGGGAGTGTTCGTCGGAGGAAAAATCATGCCGAGCACGGGATCAGCGGCAACCTCGGCGCCGGCGCTCAGCGCGGTGAACACAGAGCTCAGGGCGGCAACCTGGAGGAATTCGCGCCGCGATTTCGGTGCCAGTCGCATCTCGCGCCTCTACTTTATGCCCAGCAGCTGGCAGGCGTTCTTGTAGTAGAGCTTCTCACGGTCTTCCGTCAAAATATCGAGTGAATCGATCACCCGAATCGTCTCGCGAATGTACATGGGACCGCCTTCAGGATCAAATGGCGCGTCGGACGCAAAAAGCACATGATCGACTCCGTAAAAGTCGAGTGCGCAAGCAAGCGCCGATTTCGAGCCAAACGTGGCAGTGTCTGCGTAAAACATTTTGAAGTAATCGAGCGGACGCTTTTTGAGCTCCTTTAGCAGCGGACGATAATCGACGTTGGAGGTTCGCGCTCCGAGCTGATCCCAGCCGGCTCCAACGCGTCCTTCGAAAAACGGAATCATGCCGCCGGCGTGGTGAATGATGAACTTCAGGTTCCCCATCTCGTCGAACATTTTCGAGAAAACAATCCGCGCCTGTGCGGCGCTCGATTCGTACGGCCAGCCGAGGGTCCACCAGATCTCATACAGTGAAAGCTGCTCGGTTGGATAGTCTGGAAAGTTAGCCGTACGCGCGGGATGGATCCAGATCGGCTTTCCGAGCTTTTCTACTTCGCGGAAGACTGGCCGAAATTCGGGAGCGTCCAGCGGCTTGCCCGCGACATTGGAATAGATCTGAATGCCACAGGCGCCCAAATCTTTCACGGCCCGGCGCGCTTCTTCCACCGCAGCATCAGGATCGCGCATGGGGACCGACGCGATAAAGCTCGGGAAGCGATCCGGATATTGGCGGCAGAGTTCGGCCATGCCGTCGCTGCCGATGCGTGCCAGGTCGCGCCAGGCCGCACGCTCGCCAGCGGCATCGGGAGGAGGCGAGGCCAGCGAGAGAATCTGCTGGTAGCCTTCGAAAAGGTCCATCACTTGAAAGCGGCGATCGAGACTCGTCATCATCGGAACCGCTTCGCTGCGGCGATGCATGTCTTTCATTTCCCCCGTGGTTTTCAGCAGCGCCTGGTGAAACGCCTTCGGCCAAATGTGCGTGAAGACATCGAGTTTTCTCATTTCACCAACCCCAAGCCGGCGATGACCGGCGGTGCGAACGATAACCCAAACGCGTCGCTTTCGGACGCCCTACCAGGGGTCCGAGACATCATTCCTTCCCAGGTAGGTGCCGGTATGCTCATCGTGTCGACCAATGACGAGCTCTACAGAGCGCTGTGCGCAGCGCTCTAGAACCTCTTCTCCGCCGGCTTTTCGGCGCATCTCAACGAGTTTTGCGACCATCTCTGGAATCCAGCGCTGCGCATCGGGCGAAGCGACGGTGCGATCAGCCAATGCAGTAGGGGCACTGCCGGGATCGAGAGCGAACGCCGTGATTCCATAGTCTTTCACTTCAACAGCGAGCAGTTGCATGAGCCGGGCTTGCGCGGTCTTGCCCATGCAGTATGCGGAGAGCATCGGCGATACCATTTTCGCTCTGGGTGACACGATGGTGATCAGACAGCCCTGGCGGCGCTCCTTCATTTGCGGCAGGACGGCACTGATAAACAGAAACGGCGCGCGGAGGTGGACCTCTTGCGCCGCCCACCACTCATCGGGGTCCAGGATACCGATGGGTCCGAAGGGACCCGGCACCCCGGCGTTGTTCACCATGATGGTGACCGGACCAAGCTGGCGATTGGTTTCGCCGACGACCCGCGCGACATCCGTGCGATTTGTGGCATCGCCCGGGATGGCCAGCGCGCGTCCACCAGTAGATGCGATTTGGGCGACCGTCTCCTCCAACAGGGCTTGTGTCCGCGAGGTCACGGTGACCGCCGCTCCTTCAGCGGCGAACCGCGTCGCGATGGCCCGGCCAAATCCGCCACCAGCGCCGGTGACGATGGCTACGTGATTTGCAAGCAATCCCATGTCGAGACTGTTTTCGTCCTACGAAAAGCGGAGAGTCCACGCGGCAAGAAGGCGGCCCCGGCGGCCTTGCGCGACCCTCCCAAAGCTGAATTACTGAAGCTCTTCGGCTGGCACCCAGTTGCCGTGAACCTGATTGCGAAGGCGCAAGGGCAGGTGCGCTGTGGCAATCGGCCCTTTGTCAACGTGCTCGGCGTCGAAGACAAGTAGGTCGGAGAGCTGCGTATCGTGCAAATCGGCCACCAACGCCAGATAGCCCTCGTGCCCCGGCGTCCGGGAAGGAATGTGAACTTCCTCCTGAATCGTCAGCGGCCGGCCGGCCTGATGCCACGATTTGAGCTTGCCGCTTTTCACTTCCAAACGGCTCAGCGTGTTGAATCCGGCGCCGACCGGACCGGCGATGAGCGGCGGACCCGCTTCAGGATCGAAGCGTTCGTAGTAGCCGATCGAATAATCCTTCATGTGGTCTTTATTCGCGATGCGCGGGAAATCACCAGAAGGCGCAAGCTTGTACTCCTCGAACCTTTCTCCTGGCTTTGACATATCGAATGTCCAGCGCACCACCCGGCCGAAAGCGAAGTCCTCGGCAGTGGGATGTATGTGCGACGCCTGTTGAATGAAGGGGAACGGCGCGTATTTGCCGATGCCGAAGTCGAGATGCACGAATTTGCCTTCGGTGTGTGCGTTCATGAAATGAAACGCCGAGCACGCGGGATGCCGGAACCAGCGCAGGTCGCTGGTATGCCCATCGATCGGCATGATGCCGACATAGGCGTCTTTGTCCGGCTCGCAGACCCAGTGCACCCCCCCGGCCTTGATGCGGTCGAGATCGGCGGTGGTCGGAAACACGGGAAAAATCACGTGCTCCTTCGTCACCGCGAAATCGTGCATCAGCGAAACGTACGGAACCTGAAACCATTCTTCTTTTACCAGCTCGCCTTCCTTGTTCGCCACGCAATAGGAGACGTCGCGTGTGGCGAGCCCGTTCGCCTCATAGCCAAAGAAGTGCAAATCCTTCGTATCCTCGTCGAGGCGCGTGTGCGCGGTCATTGTCTGGCTCCGGAGCTTGCCCCGATAGTTGAATACGCCGACTGTTTCGAGGGTTTCGGGATGAAGTTCCACTGCCAAGCCGTCTTCTTTCAGGGCCAGTAGCTTGCCGCCGTGAAAAATCGGGGTGGTGTTGTTCACGCAACGGTTGATGCCGCGCACGCTCGGATCGTCGGTGTAGGGATTCCGGTAGAGACCGAAAAGACCGCGGCGGGCCTTTCGCTCGGCCTTCAGACGGTCGGTCATGATGTACTTCATCTTGAAATCGATGTGGCCATCTTCGAACTTGAAAACGCTGATCATCCCGTCACCGCTCAGATAGGTGTCGTGGCCGAGCATGGGCGGATATTGCGGATCGGGAATCGTGCGATACCAACTGCCGTTGATTTCCTTCGGCAGATTTCCCTCGATAATCAGATCGTACACGTCGCACTCGGTACGCATGGGGGCGTTCATGCCCTGAAAATCAAACGAATCAGGAAACTTCGTCGTCATGGCCCGACTCCTCGTATGTACGCAACGGGATGGAAAATGCGATGCGCCACCCTGAAGGTATCGCGTTTGCTAAGCAGTCGTATCACTCTGGCAACGAGCCTGTCAACTTTTCGGGTGTGACCATGTGGCAGTGAAGGGCGCGGCTTCGGGAACCGCCATCGATCCCGTGCCTTACAGACTCCTACAGGCCCGCCACGGATTCCCTACAGAAATTCGGTGATGGCGCGCCGAAACCCAGGGAGGTATCAGAGCTAAGAGGTCAAGATTATGCCAACTGTCATCACCGTCCCAAGCGGAACCGCCGTCTTCTTAGTGGTCGCTGTGCTGGTGATTGCATTTTTAGGGGCCGTGCTGCTTGCCATTCTCGGCTGGCGGAGAAAGCTGCGAAACAGATTTGGTCCCGAGTATGAGCGCACGGTGGGCAAATTAGGCAGGTACAAGGCCGAATGGGAGTTGTACAAGCGGCAAAGGTACGTCGAGCACCTGCACATTCGGCCGCTGCCGGAAGCCGACCGCGAACGTTTTTCGGCCGCCTGGCAGGCCGTCCAATTGGAGTTTGTCGATAACCCCGGCAAAGCCCTGGCTCGCGCCGATGAACTGGTTGCCGAAGTGATGAACACCCGCGGATATCCGGTTCGTGATTTCGAGCGGCGCACCGAGCATATTTCCGTAGATCACCCGCGAGTCGTGGAGAGCTACCGCGTGGCCCACAACATTACGCTCGCTCAGGCGCGGGGCCAGGCCAGCACGGAACAGATCAGACAAGCCATCCTTCACTATCGCGCTCTGTTTGACGACCTGCTACCGGCGACACAGATTGAAGAGTACACGGCGATGGAGCGCCACTGAGGTCGTAAAGCCCGGTGACAGCTAGGCGTTGTTCCCCAAATAGGAAAGAGAGCAAGAACATGGCCAACGAAACGCAAACCAACCGAGGCGAAGCCCGAGATCGGAATACCGAGAATCTGACCACTGCGGATCTGGCCGGAAGAGCTCACCGCTCGGAGGAGGCGGGTGACCGCGACAAGTCCTGGCTCGATCCACGCGAGAGCAACGCGCCCAGTGGGCCGCGCACCGGAGCGCCAGCGGGAACTTCGAGTGTGGCGGCAACGCCCAGAACGACGACAGTTGAGAACGAAGAAGCGACTCCACTCTTTCGGCCCGAACAGGCTGCCGATCTTCGCGCTCGCTGGGACGGCATTCAGGTGCGTTTTGTCGATGAGCCTCGGCTATGTGTCGAGCAAGCGGATAGCCTGGTTGCGGAAACGATGAAGCGGCTGGCGGAGTCCTTCTCGAAACAACGAGAGAATCTCGCACAGCAGTGGCATCGCGGCGGGGAAGTATCAACCGAGGATCTTCGGCTGGCGCTACGCAGGCACCGCTCGTTTTTCGGGCGCCTCATGCAAATTTAGTTCGCCCAATGCCGCGGAGCAAACCAGCGGCCGCACCTTCGCTGCTGGCTCCGCGCCAAGTCCTTTCCTGCCGCGCGGTCCGTTGCCAGGCTCCGCTTCGGATCCCTAGTTCGGGGCACGCGGTCGTCGCCGACCGGGAGTTAGGCTTCGCTGATAAATTTCGTCGCCAGGCACGCCTCCAGCCCCTCGATGCCCTCTTCTGAGCCGTGCCCGCTTTCCTTCATGCCCCCAAAGGGGGACTCCGGAATAGAAATCTGATAGGTGTTGAGCCCGACCATTCCGGCTTCGAGCTGTTCCCCCAACAATTTCACGGTGCGCTGCGAGTTGGTGAACGCGAACGCCGCCAGGCCGTAAGGCAGGCGATTGGCCTGCTCGATCGCAGCGCCGAAATCGGAAAAGCGATTGATCACGGCGACCGGCCCGAACGGCTCTTCGTTCATGATGCGCGCCGAATTCGGCACATCGGAAAGCACAGTCGGCGCGTAAAAGTAACCGGGACTTTTCAGACGCGCACCTCCCGCCTGCACCTTCGCACCATGCTGCTTCGCATCGGCGATAAATCCTTCGATCGCCGCGAGCCTCCGCGCGTGCACAAGCGGGCCCATCTTGTTTTTTTCCTCTAGTCCGTTTCCGACCGTCCAGCTCTTGGCCCGCTCCGCGAAACCATGCACGAAGCGGTCACAAATTCTTTCCTGCACGTAATACCGTGTCGGAGAGACGCACACCTGCCCGGCGTTGCGGAACTTCGCGGTGGCCGAAGCGTCGAGCACCTTCTCGACATCCACATCGTCGAAAACCAGCACCGGTGCGTGCCCGCCCAGTTCCATGGTGGTGCGCTTCATGCCATCCGCCGCGAGTTTCATTAGGTGCTTGCCCACCGCAATCGAGCCCGTAAAGGAAATCGCGCGGATGATCGGCGAGGCAAGCAAATGGGTGGAAATTTCTCCTGGCACCCCGTAGACGATGGCCAGCACATTCGGCGGCAGCCCCGCATCGACGAGGCATCTCGCTACGGCCAGCCCAGAAGCCGGTGTCTCCTCGGCAGGCTTCAGAATCACCGAGCATCCCGCGCCTAGCGCGGCTCCGATCTTGCGTGCCGGATTCCCCAACGGAAA